>Ga0207703_10000099_pt1 | contig 103567 bp, 91 predicted proteins | sample KBSSwiS12_FD_184304 | JGI IMG/M metagenome (GOLD analysis project Ga0207703, IMG submission 184304) | Switchgrass rhizosphere microbial communities from Kellogg Biological Station, Michigan, USA - KBS Switchgrass S1-2 (SPAdes) (version 2) | ecosystem: Host-associated > Plants > Roots >...
TCTTCACGTCGAACCTCGGCGAAGGGATGGAAGGTCATCGAGCCGCCGCCGAGGTTCGACGTGAAGATGCCGCTGTCATTGACGTGGTTGTCACAGGCCAGGCCGATGTAGAGCGTGTTCTGCGCGGCGAAGGCGAGCAGCGACGACACCGGCTTGGGGAACGTGTGGACCGGCACCCAGTTCGCGCCGTGGTCGCGCGAGAAATAGAGGATGTTGCCGATGCCTGCATACGCGAACTGATTCTTCGGCTCCCACAACAGCGCGCCCACTTTCCCGTTGAGCGGCTTCTTCCAGTTCACGCCGTTGTCCTTCGTCACGTACACGCCGTTGGTTCCGCCGACGTACCAGGCAAGGGGATTTCCGTTCTCCACCTGGATGTGGTCCACACATGCGTCATTCATCGGCCGGATCACCGGCCCCCAGCTGAAGCCCGCGATCTGCTGCGGCGGGATCGTCACCACCGGGATGTTGAACGGACAGACGGCGGACGCGGAAAGAGCACTGCCCAGGAGGAGGACGGCCAGCATCAGTTGTCGCATGCGATTTAGATACACCCATGCGCCGTTAATCACAACACGCAGACGGCCGCGTTTCAGCCATTTAGAGTCATTATTTGACGTCAATATTGACTGCCCGCAAACGACGACCGATGTTTGCGCGCAGGAGGCAATCATGATCAGACACTCGGGAAAATTGTTCGCAGTCGTTCTTCTCTCCATCGCCACCGCCACGACCGCATTCGCCGCGGACGACGGAAACACGCAGCCGCGGCTCAGCACCGGCACCATCGGCAACGGCGGTAGCGCGACGGTGGACATCGTCGGTACGACGAACGGCGCCGGAAACGTCAAAGGCGTCTCGTGCCAGAGCATCTCGTCGGGGAGTCTCGGGTCGGCCTCCGTCCTCATCACCGTCAATGGAGGAACGGCCCAGACGCTGAACCTCGGGAACGTCAACCTTCTGCAGGACGCCGGTTCGAACTACTACACCGACTGGATCCCGCTGAACGTCCGTTACACGAGCAGCATCCGCGTGCAGCTGACCGGAAGCCAGTACGGCTCGGGTGTCAGCTGCACCGTCAGCTGGGCCCTGGATTGAGATGATCCGCGTGCAGGCCTCGCGGCGGAGCGCGAGGCCTGCATGCGCTACCTGGACGACGTCTTTCGTCGCGGCGGTTTCTTGAGGTTGTATTTGTCAAAGATCGCGCGCGCGGAATCGCCGGCCTCACCCTTGGGACGTGAACTGAGCTCGATGATCAAATCCCGAACCGATGGATCGTCGACGTGCTTCTCGAGAAGCTCAAACGCACGCGGGTGACCTGATGGAGCCGTTCGTTTTGCGATGTCCAGAGCTCGCGGATCATCCTGGAGCCAGGTGAGTACCGCGATCATCGCGGCATCCTGACCCGTTCGTGCCATTTCAAAAAGCCAATCGCGCACGTCCGGCCGATGACCCATGAATGCCGCGGCGGCATAGATGGGGGCCCAACCCCAGGCATGGGCGGCGCCCTGTGCAAGCTTTTGCAGGCAAGGAAGTACCTGCGAATCGTTCGGCCATCCCGAGGCAAGTGCGGACGCCAGAAACACCCCATGAGCGGTGTTCCCTTGTTGGGGCGGCTGCTGGGCGAGAAGTGCGTCTCGTGCCTCCGGTGAGTCCGATGAGATGCGGCCAACGAATTCACCGACGTCATACGCACCCAACTCGCGAATTGTCGTGCTGCGAAGGATCTCATCGACGACCCAGCCGCGATTCGGCCACTGAAGTCCGATTCGCATTGCCGGCTCGAGGAGAGCGAGCAAATCCCCCCACCATCGGCCGGAGAACCATTCAGCGATCATCTCGCATAGCAGCCGGAGCAGGGCTGTTGCCTGCGGCTCGATCGTTTCCAGGCGGCGGACCTCGCTGAGACACTCGATTGCGAGGGCGACATTCGCCCGTTCTTCCCCGTCGTCGTCGATCGATCGCAGGTAATCGATCAACTCCCCCGCGTACTGCTCCCCGATCATCCCGCAGATCAGCCGCAGCACTTCCTGCCACGGCTTCTCCTGCCAGTGCTTCCCGAAAATTTCGGCCTTTAGGGTCTCCAGCGGCAGCTCGGTCGTCCGCTCGAATTTCGTCCTGATCGCGTCCGCGCAGAAATACTCGAGAAAGGCGCGGTGGACGAAGCCGTAGACGCCGGCGCCATAAAACGAGAGGATGAAATTCCGTTCGCGAAACTGAGCGATCATCTCCCGCGCGATGACGACCGCCCGCTCCATCTGCAGCTGGTAACGCTCGCGCAGATACGACACGAACTCCGCCTGCAGTTCCTCGGCGTGGATGTAGTTGCCGGCCAGTCCGCCCTTGCCGCGCTGCATGGCGAAGGCGAGGCGGCGAAGCAGTTCCTTCTTGTCCTCTTCGTCCATCAGCTCCTCGAGCTGCCTGTTCCGAAGATGCCGTTTCACGTCCCAGTGCTGCACGAGGACGCTGGTGGCATGCGCGTAGAGCTTCCAGCGCTCGCGCGGCAGTTCCTGATGCTTGCCGATGATGGCCATGATGGTGAGCAGCATCGGGTTGCCCGAGAGCTGGCGGATCGACGGAGATCTGCCGAACGAGTCGCGGATCCGTTCGATCCGGGCCGTCGCTTCATCCGGCCGGTTGCCGAGGGTGAGCGTGTACCACTGGCGAACGAAGTCGGTGACCTGCTGCTCGTCGAAATCCTGGAGCGTGAAATGCCGGAACCCGGCCTGCGTCAGGATCGAGCGGCGGTAGCCGATGATCCGGCTCGTCACGATGATCCGCGCCTGCGGATGCGCATCGGCGAAGGCGGCGATCTGGCGCGTGACCGTCTCCTGTTCTTCCAGGTCGAAGATCTCGTCGATCCCGTCGAAGAGCACCACCGCCGGCTTTTGCGATTTGAAGTACGCCGACAGCACGCTCGACGTGACCGGACATCCCTCCTGCTTCGCCAGCACGTCGAAGTAATCGAGGAACGTCTCGCACCTGCCGTCGCGCCGCAGGGCCGTGTATGCCTTGAGATCGATCAGGAACGGCAGATGTCCGGAGAACGCCGGGCCGAGCGCGTCTGGATTGTCGAGCAGCGACAGGACCAGGTACCGCAGCAGGGTCGACTTCCCCGATCCCGGATCGCCGAGGACGATCGTGCAACGGTTGTCAGCCTCGGCGAGGATCTGCAGGACGCGACGCGACGGCTTGCCCGCATAGGCGGCCTGCAGTTCGGCCGGCGCATCTTCGGTGAGCGCTTCCGGCAGTTCCGCCGGCGACATCGACTGGCGCGAGACAAGAAGTTCCCACGCCTCTTTCGGCAGCTCGAGCGGCGGAGAGTCTTCCTTCGCGCTCGGCTCGACGAACACTGACTGCAGCCGGAGCTGCAGATACTCGTCACGGGCCGGCTCGGTCAGCGCATCGAGATCGAGAATGTTGTAGCGGCGTCTCAGAAAACGCGTGTATCCGGCGACATCGATGCCTGCCGCGAGCATCGGAGCGCCTCCCCGTTTCTCCAGTGCGGCCGACAGCCGTGCCTCCAGTGAATCGGGCGTGGAGAACGTCGCCCCGAGCCGGTCTTTCCGGATCGCCGCGTGCAGCCGGGCGACGCTGCTGCGGTCGATGTCCATGAATTTCGCCGGCCAGTCGGCGTCCTCGTCGATCACGAAGAGCAGACGCGGTTTGTCCAGCTCGACCGCCTTGCGATATTCGAGCTCGGTGATGGAGAGTTTCTCCGGATTGTCCGTTTCGGGCACGAAGCCGTAGCGCCACGCGAAGACGCCGACGTAGAGATCGCACTCCGCCACATCGCGCAGGCATTTGTCGCGCGGTCTCACGTCCTCGGCGACGTAGTACTCCATCGCCACGTCCTCGTATCCGAACCGCTTGAGGACGACCTGCACGATCCGCCGGTGTGCCTGCAGATCCTTGAACGTCGCGGAGACGTATGCGCGTGATGTCATCGCTCCAGTACCTCCCCCACCATCTTGTTCGTCTCCGTACGTCTCGCGGCCCACGGCATCCGCAACGTCCATTCGAGCTCGCGCAACTCGTTGAACATTTCGATCCGGCGCCAGAGGGCGACGTCCTGCCGGAGGAGGTCGAGGTCCGGTCTTTCGCCCGTGGCGACGAGCAAGCCCCACCAGCGGCGACGCAGCACGACCGTGGCGCCATGATCACGGTCGGAGCCGTACGAGGAGCGTGCGAGCGTGCGTGTGACAAGGTCGAGGAGGCGGTCGAGGGGCGGGGTGGAGATGCTCGCGAGCGCGATATCGCAGAGGGAGACAAGCGCCCGATAGCGGCCAACGGCCGCGCGCTCCTCCGCCAATCGGGTCATGGACGCATTGATCATTCCCGCATCCTCGCCGAACCGCGCCAATTGACCGCGGACGCGCACGGAATGTTCGAACGCACTGCTCGTGAAACGCGGTCCGCTGATCTCACGCAGCGCCAGTGCCTCCTGCCACAGCGGGCGCGCGCGATGGATTTGGCCACCGAGCGCGAGCAGCGTTCCCCTGCGACCGATGATCCCGCCGAGGTTCGCATAGATCTGTTTGCGCCAGTCGGTTTCGTTGCCGAACCTCCGCAACGCGCGTCGCGCGAGGCGCTCCCCGAGCGTGAGATCCGATTCTCTTCCGCGAGCGATCAGCGTCTCCACCCGCAACAGATAGCGAAGGAAGGATCCGAGCTCGTCCGGCGAAGGACCGGCAAGCGCGAGGGCGCGATCGAGGTCGTCGAATCGATTGGCGAGGCGCAGGACGCGCAGGCGGTTGAGATGGGTGTACGCCGACTCGTCGTCGAGCTTCGCGATCCAGCTCCAACGTACGTCGCGCCCGAAGTCGGCCCGCGTGACGCGGAACAGCAATGCCGCGGTGGCGCGTCCCACCGGCGTCTGCCCGGTGACGACGCCGCCGACCCGAACAAAGTGCACATCCCACGCGTCGCGGCGTGGACTGAACAGCCGCACCGTTGCGCCGGTAACAGCATCCACGGCTTCCTCTGCGTCACCCTTGTTGCCGTTGCAGCCCGGGCACGCCAGCGCGAGATTGTCAGGCGTGTCGCGCCCCCCTCTCGAGCGCGGCACGAGGTGATCGATCTCCGGACGCTTCCCGAGCAACGAGTCCCGGCAATATTCGCAGCGACCCTGCGCGCGTTGCCTCACCTGCTCCTGCACGTCAGGGACGACCATCGGCGAATCCTCTCCGCATGGCGCGGATGTACGTGCGCAGCCATGACCGCCAGTGCACTTCCAGTCCAGGCCCGGCACGGGTTGCGAGTGCCAGCGATGCCAACGCGCGCCGGAGCCGGAACGGACGAAGCGCGTCGCACAGTCCGATGAGCGCAGCCTTCACCAATCCCGGCGTGTCACCGAGAGCGGAGCATTTCGCGATCAGATCGGCGAGCATCGCTTGCCGGACCACGTCATCCGTCTCGGCGACGACTCTCCGGCGCAACTCGTTGATCACGCCGATGAGACTGTCGAGTTGCACGAGCGCAGTGTTCCGGACCGCGTCGGCCGGACGTCCGGGCTGCCGTGTTTGCGCGTGCAATGTGGTCGTGAATTGATACTCGCCGATCGATTCCGCCAGCGCCGGCATCTGATCGCGCAACGCCATCAGCCGTGCGGCTTGTGCTGCATCCGGAGCGGTCTCGCTCTCCCTTTCCGCCGTCATTCGGAACAGGATGATGAACGTCTCCACGATCTGGTACCGCACGCCGTGCGTCTGCCAGCGCGCCTCCGAGGTAGCGGGGTCGAGCGCCCGTTCGATCCACGTGAGGAGCTCGTCGAAGAGCGCGACCCCCGCCGCGTGATCGCCGCCGAACCAGAGATCTCCGGCCATACGCGTGACGAGCACGAATCGCGTGAAGAAATCGACAGTCGTGGTGGCGAGGAGGGTGCGGCCATACTCCGCCGCGCTGCGATACCGCCCCTGATCGCGCAGGCCGTTCATCAGGATCTTGTGGACGCGGATCTCGTTGGGATAGCGGCCGTCTGCGGCAGGAGCCCAGTCGGGTGGCGGCGGCCATCGGAAGAAGGATCGCGCGCCTGTCGCCGCGCGCGTCGCCTCGGCTCCCGCCCCCATCGCACTCCAGATCTGTGCCGCGATCAACTGCCGCTCCCCCTCCGACACCGCCGCGGCGGCGGATGTTTCCCACCACGTGTGCGCAGGCCAGGGCGGCGCATCGAGCGGAAGCGCCGGATCGCAGATCTCGCGCAGATGCTCGCGCGTCGAGAGGCCGTCGGCGCGGTAATCGATCGTGGCACCGCACTGCTCCAGCGCGTTCAGGATGCCGCGTCCGTCGTGGAGGATCGTGTCGCGCCGGCCATGCTGCCGGTGCTCGATCCATGCGACCCGCAACTGTCGCAGATCCACACCCGCCGCCGGCAACGCCAGAAAGAAGGGTGTCACGTCGATGAAATCGAGACCGCCATAGCCCACGAACACGAGCAGGTTCTTGCGCGACAACAGGTCGCGCAACGCCCGGTCAATGCCGGGCACGAACCCGCACCCGATGCCATGCAACAGCAGCCCGACCTCCTGCAGTGAGTCGCCGCGATGGAAGGAGCCGTGCAGTTTCGTGAGCGCGCCATCGAGCGCCGGCAGAGCCGCGTTTCCTCGGGGCTGACACACGATGCGCGGCGGAAGACGGCCGGTCGCGCGCTCGTACGCGTCTTCGATGCACCCGTCGAGATTCACCGTCACATGTGCGCCGCCCGCCGCGAGATGCGCGGCAAACAGCGCGTGCAGGTCATTCGGCTCGGCGTGCTGCAGATTCCGCGCGAGGAGCTCGTACGCGCGATCGCCGATGATCCACCACGCACACTCGAGGATCATCTCCAGGCGCGGAAGCCGCTTCGCCGCGCCGAATGTGTTCGTGAAGCGGCCGGCGTCGAGAATTTCCGTGATGCGCTCACGGGTGCCGGCGGGCGTATACGAATCGATGACCCACTGCGTGAGCATCTCACCCAGCGGCTGACAGGACGGCGGATCGATCGAGATGCCGGCGCCGCTGAAAATCACGACGGACCGGGAGTCCGTCCTTCTGCCCTGATGCATGTCCGCGATAATGGATGGGATGCGGTCCACCTTCAATCTAATGATCGACGTGCGGCGCCATTTCGCGTGCGGCATCGGGCGCGTCAGTCTCAACTTCGCCGAGGCGGCGCTGGCACGGCGCGAGCGGTGGAACCGCCTGATCCTGCTGACGAACAGCGCTAACCGCAACCGGGTGGAGGCGCTGGCGGGGAACGAAGCTGAAGTCCTGATCGGCGATTATCCGTTCTTCTCCCGCGCCGATCTGTACGAGCTGCCGCGACTGATCGGGCTTGCCGGCGCGGATGTATTCGTCGCGCCGCAGTTCTACATCTCGCCCTTGATCGACTGCCCGACCGTGAAGATGGTGCACGATCTCTGGCCGATCCGGTATGACCACTGGCTGCCCACGACGGCCGAGTTGACCGGCCATTTCGGCCCGGAAGCGACGGAGGGCGTCGCGGATTTCCTTCGGTGGTTCGAGAGAAACCAGAACGATCTCCCGTCGTGGCACAACGACCATCTGCGCGAACTGTATGAGAGCGATGACAACCTGGTACGTCGCTACATGATCGCGATGTTCTGCGCATCGATCGACACGGCCGCAAGCATCCCGACGTGCTCCTGGTTCTCGCGCAACGAGATCGTGCACCTCTTCCCACTCGCCGAACCGCGCATCGACGTCATCTATCCCTTCATGCAGCCGCGCGAAGCGCCGCCGAAGTCGCGACGGTTCGCGTTTCTCCATGTGGGCAAGTTCGAGCCGCGCAAGAATCACGGCCTGGTGGTGGAGGCGTTCATGCGCGCATACGATCGTCTATCCACCGAGGATCGGGAAGAGGCCTCGCTGACGCTGATCGGCGACGTTTCGTACCGGCAGCACGGAAGGAAGATCGTGGAGATGGTGCGCGACGCCGCGCGAGACTACCCGATTCATTTCCTCGGAGTGACGTCCGAAACGAAGCTGTGGCAGCACTACGCCGAGGCGTATGCGCTCGTCTTCCCCTCGGCGTTCGAAGGTTTCGGCATCCCCATCGTCGAGGCGATGTCGGCCGGCACTCCGGTCATCACCGCCAATCGCGGCGGAACGCGCGAAGCAGCGGGCGGTGCCGCGCTGCTCGTGGACGAACTGGAGCCGGAGCCACTGGCCGAGGCGATGCTCGCCCTGTGGCAGGACCACGCGCTTTATCAGGATCTGCGGGAGCGAGGCAGGCGACACGCGGCGGCGTTTACGCGGATGCGCACCTGTACACAATTCGAGATCGCGATCGATCGGGCGGTCCCATTCTTCAGAGAAATCACACTGCCCTCTCAGTAATTTCAGACGGGGACGCCCCGCCGGCAGCGTGCTGCCAAAACGTCGTCGTTCCATCCCTGCCAGCCGCCTGTAGCGTCATTCCATGGCGCGCGATCACCGGGAAAAGGCCGAGGTTCTTGCCAAAGCCATTCACGCGGCGATCCTCACCTACAACCGCGCTCACCCGGTCAACCCGTACGCCATCGACGACCGGACATCCCGCATTCTGGAAAACGATCGCGACTACCATCCTCCGCGGAAACGCACCCGGCGCAAGGATCGTGAGCCGACCCTCAATCCCGGCATCTTCACCGTGCAGGCGATCGCCGATGCGTTGGAGACGACAATCGGCGAGCTACTCGGCGAGCCCGGGTACGAGCTCACGAAGAGCGATCTGCGAAGCTTCCGATGGATGGCCGATTTCCTCCGGATGCGCTTTCCACTCGAGGAAGTCGACGCCCTTCCGGACACGGGCAGCTTCATTCAGAAGGACTTCTCGTTTCCCCGACCGCTCAGCACCACCCGGCTGGCCAACACGGGAGAACTCGCCGCCGGTCCCGTGCCGGTCGAGAGCGAGTTCGAGGTCGTGGACGCGACTGTCATCGGCGATCTCAAGTCGCCGTCACTCGTCGCGGCGACAGTGACCGGTCGATCGATGAGTGTCCGGCGCGTATTACCTCGACAAACACAACTCCGACCTCCCATCGTTCAAGCTCGGCCACTCCGCGGAATGGCGCGTCCTCGGCGTGATCACACACATCCAGTCGCCCGCGAGCAGGCAGGATCGCCCCATTCCACGGTCGTAACCACGACGCGGAGGCGCGGCCTGGGGAACGTAGTTGTCAGTGCGCCGCGAGCGCCACGTCGAGGCGCCGGTAGCGCGTCGTCTCCGGCAGACACGACTTGTGCTCGACGTGGTAGAGGTACTCGTCGCGGAACTTCTTCACGCTGGAGATGACCGGGCCGACGGCGGCGTCGCCGAGGGCGCAGAGCGACTTGCCGCCGATGTTGTCGGACATGTCGAGCAGGAGGTCGGCGTCCTGCGGGCGGCCGTGGCCGCGCTCGAGACGATCGAGCACCGACTCCAGCCAGTTCGTCCCCTCGCGGCACGGCGTGCACTGGCCGCACGACTCGTGGGCGAAGAACTTCGCCAAACGCCAGACGGCGTCGACGATGCACATCGATTCGTCGATGACGATGATGCCGGCGGAGCCGAGCATCGAGCCCGCCTTCATCACCGCGTCGAAGTTGAGCGGGAGGTCGATCTCGTCCGGAAGGAGCATCGGCGCCGAGGCGCCGCCGGGAATGACCGCCTTGAGCTTGCGGTCGCCGGTGATGCCGCCGCAGTGGTCGTAGATCAGTTCCTTGAGCGTGATGCCCATCGGGAACTCGTAGACGCCCGGCTTCTTCACGGCGCCGGAGACGCAGTAGAGCTTCGGCCCGGTGTTCTTCGGGCTGCCGAATCCCTTGAACCACTCCGCGCCGTTGTTGATGATCATCGGCACGCAGGCCAGCGTCTCGACGTTCTGCACGACGGTCGGTCCGCCAAAGACGCCGACGACGGCGGGGAACGGCGGCTTCACGCGCGGCTGCCCGCGATGACCTTCCACCGATTCGATCAGTCCCGTCTCCTCGCCGCAGATGTAGGCGCCGGCGCCGCGATGGACGGTGATGTCGAAGTCGAAGCCGCTGCCGAGAATGTTTTTGCCGAGGTAGCCTTTGGCCCGCGCTTCGTCGAGCGCTTTGTCGAGGACCGTCGCGCCGTAATAGAACTCGCCGCGGATGTAGATGTACGACATCGGGCAGGAGCCGATGGCGTAGGCGGCGATGAGCATCCCCTCGATGAGCAGGTGCGGATCGCGCTCGATGATCACGCGATCCTTGAACGTCCCCGGCTCGGACTCGTCGGCGTTGCAGAGCAGGTAGGTCGGCTTCGGTGCGTTCTTCGGCACGAACGACCACTTCATGCCGGTCGGAAATCCGGCGCCGCCGCGCCCGCGCAGCTCGGAGTCCTTCACCAGCTGCGTGACCTCCTCCGGCTTCATCTTCAGCGCTTTTTCCGCGGCCTTGTAGCCGCCGCCGTCGAGGTAGACGTCGATCGAAGTCGAATTCGGCTTGTCGATGTTGGCCGTGAGAATTTTGATCTGGTCCATGGTGAGTTCAGAGCGGTTGAGCGGTTGAGCGGTTGAGCGATTGAGCTGTTGAGGCCATCCTCAACCGCTCAACAGCTAAACAGCTCAACCGCTATTTAAGCTCTTTCAGCAGCGTCTCCGTTTTTTCCAGCGTCATGTTCTCGTGGTAGTCGTTATTGATCTGCACGACCGGGGCGGTGCCGCAGGAGCCGAGGCATTCGACTTCGACGATGGTGAACTTGCCGTCGGACGTGGTCTGGCCGGGCTGCACGTTCATCTTCTCGCACAGCCCTTCGTAGATGTCGTACGCGCGGCCGATCATGCAGGAGAGGTTGGTGCAGACCTGCACGTGGTACTTCCCGACCGGCTTCTGGTTGTACATGTTGTAGAACGAGACGACGCCGAAGACGGTGGCGGGCGAGAGGTCGAGCAGCTCGCCGACGTAGTGCACGGTCTCCGGCGAGATCCAGCCCCACACTTCCTGCGCCAGGTGCAGCACGGGAAGCAGCGCCGCCTCCTTGTTCGGATAGCGCGTCAGGATCCAGTCGAACTTCTTCTTCGCCTCGGGTGGAAATTCGGCTCTCTTCGCCGGGTCGGCAAAACGTTCGGGAGCGTATGGATTGTCGGGTTGGAGGTCAGCCATAAATTTAGTGCTGAGTGCTGAGTGCTAGGTGCCGGGAGCACGCAGCACTGTTTTTCATTTCCAGTCGAACGCCTTCTTCTTCCAGACGTAGACGTAGCCGACGCCGAGGAGAACGATGAAGACGAGCATTTCGCCGAAGAGGAACATCCCGGCGTTGCCGCGCGAAGCGCCGCGGTAGATCACGGCCCAGGGATAGAGGAACGCCGCCTCGATGTCGAAGAGGATGAAGAGCATCGCGATCTGGTAGAAGCGGACGTTGACGCGCTTGCGGTTGACGTCGAGGAGCGGCACGCCGCTCTCGTACGGAGAGAGCTTCCCGGGCGTCCGCTGGTGGCGGCCGATGATCCAGTTCAATCCGAGAAACACCGCGCCGAGAGCGACGGCGACGACGAGAAGGATGAGGACGGGAATGAAGCTCGTGGTCATGAAAGCGAGCGAATGCTAATGGGAAAGCAGGCGGGAGACAAGCGGCCCAGCGGTTGAGCGGTTGAGCGATTCAGCTGAAAAGCTCAACGGCTCAAAAGCTCGACAGCTCAAAAAGCTTTCATGCCGCGTTGTCGGTGAGGTAGGCCATCGCCGTCTCGCGGGAGTCGAAGATCTTGAAGACGGTGTCGAGCTTCGTGATCTTCAGCAGGGCGAGGATGCGATGCGACGGTTTGACCAGCGCCATCTTCCGCTGCCGGTCTTCGAATTTCTGCAGATAGCCGATCAACTCGCCCAGGCCGGTGGAGTCCATGTAGTTAATGGCCTCGAAGTTGATCATCACCGGGCCTGTTTCGTCGTTGAGGACTTTCTCGAGATAGCTCGAGAACTCGCGTGCGCTCTCCCCCAGCTTGATCACGCCCTGGATGTCGAGCACGGTGACGTCGTTGACACGGTTCTTGATGATGTTCATGAGTCGCGCGTAGTGTAGCGAAGCGATCTCGACGCGTCTACACCGTCCTCTACTCCTGGCGCGCCTTACCGATTCGCGACGTCACGAGCGAGATGATGCCGAGGACGATCGCGCCGACGACGGCCCAGCCGAAACCGGAGATCCGGAATCCCGGAACGACCCATGCCGTCATCTCCAGCATGATGGCGTTCAGGATGACCAGAAAGAGTCCGAGCGTGACGACGGTCAGCGGCAGCGTCAGCACGAAGAGGATCGGCCTGACGATGGCGTTCAACAGCCCGAGCACCGCCGCGGCGATGGCCAGCGAGACGATCGAGGTGTAGTGAAAGCCCGGCACGATGCTCACCACGATGAAGAGCGCGACGGTGTTGACGATCCAGCGAACGATCAGGCCCATGATTCGATCACCTCGATCTTCCGCGCCGCCAGTTCGTCCATGAAGAGCTGCGGCGGAATGCAGCGCTCCTGCGGCAGCGCCCCTTTCGACTCCGTCTGGCCGCGGGCCATCATCAACGCCACGATGGACGCGGGGAACGCAGTCGTGCGCATCATCGCGGAGAGGCCGCTCTTCGGATCGTAGCGGTCGATGATGTCGTAGCGCAGCCGCCTGCCGTCGCCTGCCACTTCCACGCGCACCAGGACGACGTCGGGCCCGTCGTGCGGCAGGTTCTTCACCAGCAGCTCGCCCAGGACGCGGCGCGGCTTTACCGTCACGCCGTCGACCTCCATCGGTTCGCTGGAGCAGAGCCCGAGGTCGATCATGGTCTTGAATTTCGCGCAGTGGCCGGGGTAGCGGATCGTCTTGTAGTCGAGCTCGCGCAGCTTGCCGCGGTAGGTCTCGACGAGCGTCGACGTGCCGCCGGAGGTCTGGAATGCTTCCATCCGTCCGAACGGGTCGGGGAACTGCAGCAGCTCGATCTCGGTCATCGACTCGACCTGGATGATGTCGCCGTCGCGGATCACGCGCGCCGGCTCGATGTACTCGTTGATCAGCCCTTCGACGGAGAAAACCATCTGGTAGTCGAGCGGCGGCTGCGGATCCTGCGGCAGTCCGCCGACGCGGATATGCACTTCCTCCGGCGTCCCGAATCGCCCGAGGGCGTGGGCGACGAGCACGGCGACCATGCCGGGAGCGAGGCCGCAGTCGGGGATGATGTTCACGCCTGCGTTCTTCGCTTCGGCGTCGAGCGCCAGCTCGGCGTCGACGACGGTGTTGTTGCCGCCGAGGTCGCAGAAGTTGGTGCCGGCCTCGATCGCGGCGCGCGCCAGGCGCTCGTTGAGCCAGTAGTTGACGCAGCTGATGGTCGAGGCATGTCCGCCCATCAGCTCGACGACCGCTTTCTGATCGTCGCAATCGATCTGCGCGGCGGTGACCTTTTTGCCGACCCGCGCGGCGATGGCCTGCGCGCGCTCCAGGCTCATGTCGGCGACCGTGACGCGCTCGACGTCGGCTTGATGGGCGAGATCGTAGACCGCGCCGAGGCCCATGCGGCCGGCGCCCAAAACAAGAATGTTCATGTTTGCTCCGTAGCTGTGAGGTATAGCTGTTGAGCTGTTTGGCTATTGAGCTGTTGAGGCTCGAAAGCTCAATCGCTCAACAGCTCAATCGCTCATTTCAGATATTGCTCGATCGAGCTGATGAACGTCTTCACGTCGATCGGTTTCGAGATGTAGCCGTCGCAGCCGGCTTCGAGGAAGCGGTCTTTGTCGCCGCGCATGGCGTGAGCGGTGAGGGCCAGGATCGGGATGCGCGCGGTGTGGTCGTTCGACTTCATCCGCCGTACGACGCTGAGGCCGTCCATGCCCGGCAGATGGATGTCCATGAGGATCAGATCGAACGACGCGATGTCGTCGTCATTGCTCGTGATGGCCAGCGCTTCTTCTCCGCTCGTGGCCTTCACGATGTCGTAGCCACCCTCTTCCAGAAGGTACTCGACCAGCTGCATATTCATGTCGTTGTCTTCGACGACCAGGATTTTGGCGCTCATGCGGGAGAGTGCGGTCAGTGTAGCAGCTGCGAAGGATTTTTCAGCCCTTGCGGCTTCTCCTCCGGACCGAAGAAGGCCGGATCGAGATCGATCTTCGCGCCGTTCTTGATCCGCTCGACCGTGTCCTTCGCCAGTTTCTGCTGCATCTCCGCTTCGAGCTGCGGACGCATCTGCTCGAAGGTCGGCGATTTGCGCGCTCCCGCCTTGAAGATATGGACGCCGAACTGCGTCCGCAGCGGACGGCTGACCTCTCCCGGCTTGAGCTCGAACACCGCCGCCCCGACTTCCGGCGGCAGCGACGCGCGCGGCACGGGACCGAGCTCCCCGCCCTGCTGCGCGCTGGCTACGTCGTCGGACTGCGACTTCGCCATCATTCCGAAATCGCCGCCGGCGCGGAGCTGCTCCACGATCTGGCCCGCCTTCTCCATCGCCGCAGGCAGCGGCAGCGGCGTCGCGCCCTGACGCGGCGGCACCTGGCTCCCTTCGTACGCGATGAGGATGTGCTTCAGATCGACCGCCTCGTAGTTCGTCTTCTGTTTCGCGTACTCCTCGCGCAGCCGCGCGTCGTTCGGCGTGACCAGCTTGCGCAGCGCGGCCATGGCCAGGACGTTCGTCGAGTCGGCGTCGAGACGCATCCTCGTTTCCTTCTCGTTCTCCAGCCCCATCTTCCGCCCTTCCTGGGCCAGGGCGATGAGGCTCGCGATCTGGTCGGCGATGAGGCGGCGTCCGTGCGGTGCCTGCGCCATCTGCTGCATGTTCTCCGGCATCCCGGAGAGGAAGGTCTGGAACTCCGAATCGGTCACCGGCTCGCCGTTCACGTGCATGACCACTTTGCCCGCCACCGGCCCGCCCTTGACCGCCGGCGCCGCCGGAGCGGCCGGTTCGAGACGGAACGGTTCCGATTTCGTCGGCGCCACTTCAACGCGCATCTGCGCCAGCCCGAAGCAGAGGCCGATGACGAGAACGATGCCGATTACTGAATAGAGGAGGTCCTTCTTCATATCGCGGCGACGATATCAGATGGCCGTTGGAAGTTGGCCGTTTGATAGTTGGCCGTTGGCCGTAGCTCCTGCCAACTGCCAACTATCAACGGCCAACTACCAACGGCCAACTACCAACGGCCGACTGTCACCTTGCGTCTCCCAACAGCCATGAGTATGCTGCGCGCTTGTGAAACTTTTCACGTCTTCCCGGCGTGAAAAGTGCCCGCCGAAACGCAAGCTGCACAAGCACCTATGGCTAAAGTCACCATCGACGGAATCGAAGTCGAAGTCCAGGATGGCATCAACGTCATCGAGGCCGCCAAAGCGGCCGACGTTCATGTCCCTCACTTCTGCTACCACCCTTCTCTCACGGTCGTCGGGCAGTGCCGCATGTGCCTCGTGGAAGTCGAGGGGATGCCGAAACTGCAGGCCGGCTGCGCCACTCCGATCAAGGACGGGATGAAGGTCCACGTCTGGAACGAGAAGGTGGACAAGGCCCGCAAGGGGCAGATGGAGTTCCTCCTCATCAACCATCCGCTCGACTGCCCGATCTGCGACAAGGCGGGCGAGTGCCCGCTGCAGGACTACGCCTTCAACTACGGCACGGTCGAGTCGCGGTACGGCGAGGTGAAACGCACCTACCCCGGCATGGACCGCACGCCGATCGGCCCGCACGTCGTGCAGAACATGAACCGCTGCATCCACTGCACGCGCTGCATCCGCTTCACGCAGGAGATCACCGGCACGAGCGAGCTGGCCTTCTTCAAGCGCGGCGCGTCGACGGAAGTCGGCGTCTTCGCCGGCGTGCCGCTCGACAACTGGATGTCGGCCTGCGTGACCGACATCTGCCCCACCGGCGCACTGACCACCCGCGAGTTCCGCTTCGAGTCGCGCGTCTGGAACCTGGAGTCGGCGGAGTCGGTCTGCAACGGCTGCGACGTCGGCTGCAACATCTTCATCGGACATCGCAACGGGCAGGTCTTCCGTTATCGCCCGCGGGTCAATCCCGAAGTCAACGATCACTGGCTCTGCGATTACGGCCGCTTCTCGCACGAAAACTACGACACCGATCGCGTGGTCGTCCCCAAAGTCCGCCACGACGATTACCTCGGGATCTCCACCTGGAGCGAGACGATGGACGCGATCGCCGACGCCGTCCGCGACGCGAGCTCGATCGGCGTCATCGCCTCCGCGCAGATGACGAACGAAGAGGCGTTCCTGGCCAAGCAGCTCTTCGTCGATCGGATGAAGGCGAAGGTCAGCGTGACGGTCGACCCGATCGGACCGATCCGGATGAAGTCGCGCACCGAGTGGCTCGAGGGAACGCAGGCCGGTCCGAACTATCGCGGCGTCTCGTCGATCCTGGGTGTAGGACAGGCGCCCTCGCCTGTCGATGTCCTTTTTATTCTCGACGCCCACTACACCGCAAAGCCCGACGTCGACGCCCTGCGCCAAAGCGCGAAGTTCCTCGTCGTGATCTCGTGGGACGCGAATCATCCGCTGGCCGAGGCTGCCGACGTTTTGCTGCCGGGGACGATTCTCGCGGAGAAGGAAGGGACGTTCACGAACCTTCAGAACCGGGTGCAGCGGATCCACCAGGCCTTCTCTCCGAAGGGTCAGGCCGTCTCCGAGCTGGAGCTCTTCCGGCGCATCGGCGCGGCGCTCTATCCCGAGGCGGGCGAGTTCCGCAGCGCCGACGCGTACGACGTCTTCGCGGCTTTGCGCGAGTCGATGCCGGCCATGCCGGCTGAGGCCCTGTAAAAGAGACGCAGCCCATGCCATTCGACGCCACCGACATCGTCCTCTCGTTCCTGAAGATCGCGGTCGTTCTCGGAGCGCTGCTCAATGTCACGCCGATCATGGTGTGGGTCGAGCGGCGCGGCAGCGCGCTCATCCAGGATCGTCCCGGCCCCAACCGCGTCGGACCGTTCGGCCTCTTCCAGTCGTTCGCCGACGCCCTGAAGTTCATACTCAAGGAAGACATCATTCCCGAGCAGGCGCACAAGTGGCTCTACACGATCGCGCCGATGTTCGGGCTCCTCCCCGCGCTGACCACGATCGCCGTGATTCCGTGGGGCCTCCCGTTCCGTCTTCCGGCAAAGAAACTGTTCGGCCACGTCTTCTTCCAGGGTGACTACTTCTTCGATCCGATCGTCGCCGACGTGAACATCGGCATCCTCCTGATCTTCGCCCTCGCCTCCCTCGGCGTGTACGGCATCGTCACCGCCGGCTGGGCGTCATCGAACAAGTACTCCTTGTTCGGCGCCATCCGCGCCTCGGCCCAGATGATCTCGTACGAGCTGGCGCTGACGCTGGCGGCGGTCAGCACGCTCCTCGCCGCCGGCTCGCTCAAGCTCACCGACATCGTCTGGCAGCAGACGCAGTACTTCTACATCTTCAATGTGATCAAGATCCCGGCGTGGAACGTCTTCTCGCCGTCGATGTGGCTCAGCTTCGTCATCTTCGTCGTGTCGGCCTTCGCCGAAACGAACCGCCTGCCGTTCGACTTCGCGGAAGCGGAGGCCGAGCTCGTGGCCGGCTACCACACCGAATATTCGTCGATGAAGTTCGCCCTCTTCTTCATGTCCGAGTACATGGCGATGGCGGCGATGTCGGCCCTGGTGGCCACGCTCTACCTCGGCGGCTGGGACATCCCCTGGTGGAACGAGCCGCAGGTGTGGTGGGCGTCGGTGCTGACGATGCTCTTCTTCACGCTGAAGGTCGTCGCCATCCTGCTGGTCTTCGTCTGGGTCCGCTGGACGATCCCCCGGCTCAAATACGACATCCTCATGCGCCTCGGCTGGAAGGTGTTCCTGCCGCTGGCGTTCGTCAATATTCTGATCGTCGCGTTTTTTATCGCGAAGCAGTGGATATGAGTTGCTGGTTGTCAGTTGCTGGTTGCTCGAAGAGCACTAGCAACTAGCAACGAGCAACAAGCAACCTATGTTCGAATTCGCCATCTTCTTCTTCTTCGCCGCGGTCGCCGTGATCTTCGCGCTCGTGGTCGTCCTGCACCACAACCCGGTGGTGGGGGCGCTGTCGCTCGTGGCGTCGTTCTTCGCCCTGGCGGTGATGTACGTGCTGCTGGAGGCGCCGTTCCTCGCGGCGCTGCAGGTGATCGTCTACGCCGGCGCGATCATGGTCCTCTTCCTCTTCGTCATCATGCTGCTCAACCTGCAGCATCAGCCCGAGGAGCCGACGCGGCCCGTGCAGCAATTCCTCGGCTACACCAGCAGCGCGACGTTTCTCATCGGACTGGTCTACTACATCGTCAAATACGCCGCCTTCACGGCGCTGCCGGCCGGACCGTTCAACAGCGATGCGGGGCTGATCGGCGCCGAGATCTTTCAGGCCTACATCTTCCCGTTCGAGATGGTCTCGATCCTTCTGCTGGCGGCGATCGTCGGCGCTCTGCTGCTCAGCAGCCGGAGTGTGGGGGCACGCGCACAATGATTCCGACCCACTGGTTCCTGATCCTGAGCGCGGTGCTGTTCGCCATCGGCGTCTGCGGCGTGCTGACGCGGAAGAACGGCATCACCATCTTCATGTCCATCGAGCTGATGGTGAACGCCGTCAACCTGACGTTCGTGGCGTATGCCCGCCAGTTTCATCAACTCCATGGATTGATCTTCGTCTTTTTCGTGATGGCGATCGCGGCCGCCGAAGCGGCGGTCGGGCTCGCCATCTTCATCTCGCTCTTCCATCACCGCGAAACGATCGATGTGGATGAAGCGAATCTGATGCACTGGTAACAAAAGCTGTTCAGCTGTCGAGCTATTGAGCGGTTGAGCTCAACAGCTAAACAGCTCAACAGCTCAATCGCTCAACATGGCTCAAACATCGCATTTTCAGTTCCCTGGGAGCTGAAAATGGACAAGACGGAAAAGCTCATTGACTGGCAGGAGAACGAGAGGAAAGACAGGAACCGCAACGGTCTCGATGACCGCATCGAACCGCCGATTCCCGACGTGAGCGCCGGCTCGAAAAAGGTGGCCGACCGCCTCCGCGACGATGGTCTCGCCGACCGCGATGTGACCGGCGGCGACGTCGACGTGCAGTTGGAGTCGGCACAGTTCAGCGGCGACGAAGCGGCGGTCAGCTCGATGCCGACCCCGGAGCACAACCAGGTCGACGACATCGGATCGTCGATGGGCATCAACTACGCGGATGGCGAGGAACTGAAGGCCGGCGAAAAGGAGCGCGAACGCGACCGGCATCGTTGGGAGCTCGATCCGGCTTCCTCCGACGACTACCAGGATCGGACGAGAGAACGATAAGCGCGCGGGGACGATCTCCTCGCGCAGGCGAGGAGAGATAAACGATGAACGATGAACGATGAACGATGAACGGGCTGATCTTCGCCTTTGTTCATCGTTCATCATTCATCGTTCATCGTTCCCCGAATGCTGAACCTACTCTGGCTCATCCCCATCATTCCGTTCATCGGCTTTCTGCTGAACGGTCTGTTCGGCAACCGCCTCGGGAAGCCGTTCGTCACCGCCGTCGCCCTGCTCGCCTCGTTCGGCGCGGCGGTCGCCGGGACGATCGCCGCTTTCCAGTACCACGCCCGGTTCCCTGACGGCCAGCGCTGGGTGAACGTCGTCTTCGACTGGTTCACCTCCGGCAGCATCCACGCCGACGTCGCCTTCCAGCTCGACCCGCTCTCCATCGTCATGCTGATGGTGGTGACCTGGGTCGGATTCCTGATCCATCTCTATTCGGTCGGCTACATGGCCCACGAAGAGGGCTACGGCCGCTACTTCGCCTACCTCAATCTCTTCCTCGCCGAGATGCTCATCCTCATCCTCGGGGCGAACTATCTATTGATGTTCGTCGGCTGGGAAGGCGTCGGACTCTGCTCCTACCTCCTCATCGGCTTCTACTACAAGACCGACTACGCGCCGGCCGCCGGCAAGAAGGCGTTCATCGTCAACCGCATCGGCGACTTCGGCTTCCTCATCGCCGTCTTCCTGATGTTCGGCTACCTCGGCAGCGTCGACTTCGGCACCGTGGCGACGCGCGCCGCCGCAGGCGTCGAGCCGTGGCTGATGACCACCATCTGCCTGCTGCTCTTCCTCGGCGCGTGCGGCAAGTCGGCGCAGATCCCGTTGTACGTCTGGCTGCCCGACGCCATGGCCGGCCCGACCCCTGTCTCCGCCCTCATCCACGCCGCGACGATGGTCACGGCGGGCGTCTACATGATCGCCCGCAGCAACGTCCTCTACCGCCTCGCGCCCGACGCCATGATGGTCGTGGCATTGATCGGCGCGGTCACCGCGCTCTTCGCCGCCACCATCGGCATCCGGCAGTGGGACATCAAGAAAGTCCTCGCCTACTCCACCGTCTCGCAGCTCGGCTTCATGTTCATCGGCGTCGGAGTCGGCGCCTTCACCGCCGGCGTCTTCCACCTCGTAACGCACGCCTTCTTCAAGGCCTGCCTCTTCCTCGGATCGGGCTCGGTGATCCACGCCATGTCGGGCGAACAGGACATCCGGAAGATGGGCGGACTGAAGTCGAAGATCCCGATCACCTACTGGACGTTCCTCATCGCCACGATCGCCATCGCCGGCTTCCCGCCGTTCGCCGGCTTCTTCTCCAAGGACGAGATCCTCGGCTCCGCCCTGTCGACACCGTACCTGCCGGCGGGCGTCCGCTACCTCGTCTGGGGACTCGGATCCGTCGCCGCGCTCTGCACCGCGTACTACATGTTCCGCCTCGTCTTCCTCACGTTCTTCGGCAGCTTCCGCGGAACGCATGAGCAGGAGCATCACCTGCACGAGTCGCCGGCCACGATGACGATCCCGCTGATCGTGCTGGCGACGCTGTCGACCGTCGGCGGCCTCGCGCTGGCGTGGCATCACAACCTCGCGCACTGGCTGGCGCCGATCTATCCGGAGCTCGAAGGACACGTGAGCGAATTCGAGATCGCCAACGAGTACCTGCTGATGGGTGTGGCCGTCGCCATCGCCGCGCTCGGCACCTGGCTCGCGTACATCCGCTTCTACAAACGCGGCCTGGAGGCCGACGCGCAGTTCGCGGCGAACAGCCCCGCGCTCGCGCGCGCCATCGAGAACAAGTGGTACGTCGACGAGCTCTACGCCGCGATCATCGTCCGCCCGCTGGAAAGACTCTCCATCTTCTTCTGGCGGATCGTCGACGCCGTCATCGACGGCCTCGCCGCCATGCTCGGCTACGTGGTGCAGGGCTTCGGCGACCTCCTTCGCTTTTTCCAGACCGGCAACGTCCGCAATTACGCGTTGATGCTCTTCCTCGGCGTCATCGTCTTCATCTGGGTGATCGCATGATCTTGAGCACCATCCTCTGGCTTCCGATCGTCGCGGCCGTCGTGCTGGCGCTGTTCCCCCGCTCGGCCACCACGGCGATCAAGGTCATCGGCTTTCTCGCCTCCGCGGCGACCTTCGTCATCTCGATCGGCCTGGCCACCGGCTTCAAGGAAGGTGTGGCCGACTTCCAGTTCACGGAGTTCTGGCCCTGGATTCCGCAGTGGGGCATCAACTACGGCCTCGGCGTCGACGGCATCTCGCTCTGGCTCGTGCTGCTGACGACACTCCTCACGCCGGTCGTCTTCCTCGCGTCGTGGAACACGATCCACAAATACGCCAAGGCCTACGTCATCTCGTTCCTGATCATGGAAGCGGCGATGATCGGCGTCTTCTCGGCCACCGATCTCTTCCTCTTCTATGTCTTCTTCGAGCTGACGCTGCTGCCGATGTACCTCGTCATCGGCGTGTGGGGCGGGAAGAACCGCATCTACGCCGCGATCAAGTTCTTCATCTTCACCGTCACCGGCTCGCTGCTGATGCTCCTCGGCATCATCTACATCGGCTTCCGCCATTTCCACGACACCGGCGTGATGACGTTCACCATCACCGATCTGTACGGCACCGGATTCACGTCGTACGCCGGAACGCTTCTCTTCTTCGCCTTCACCCTGGCCTTCGCCATCAAGGTGCCGCTCTTCCCGCTGCACACCTGGCTCCCCGACGCGCACGTCGAGGCGCCGACCGGCGGCTCGATCATCCTCGCCGGCGTGATGCTGAAGATGGGGACGTACGGCTTCCTCCGCTTCGTCCTTCCGTTCTTCCCGGAGAAAACGGCGAAGTACGCCGGGCTGCTGATCACGCTCGCCGTCATCGGCATCATCTACGGCGCGCTCGTGGCCTGGGTGCAGCCGGACATGAAGAAGCTGGTCGCCTACTCATCCGTCTCGCATCTCGGCTTTTGCGTCCTCGGCATCTTCGCCCTCAATCAGACTTCGATCGAAGGATCGATCCTGCAGATGATCAATCACGGCCTTTCCACCGGCGCGCTCTTCCTGCTCGTCGGGGTGATCTACGAACGAAGGCACACGCGCCTGCTCGCCGACTACGGCGGCCTCGCGGAGACGATGCCGGTCTACGCCGTCTGCTTCGTCATCGCCATGCTCTCGTCGGTCGGCCTGCCCGGCCTCAACGGATTCGTCGGCGAGTTCCTGATCCTCAGCGGCTCGTTCCAGACGCATCCGACCGCCACGATCATCGCCGCCACCGGCGTGATCCTCGCGGCGATCTACCTCCTCTGGCTGATCCAGAAAGTCTTCTACGGACCGATCACGAACGAGGAGAACAGGCACGTGCCGGAGATCGCCTGGAACGAGATCGCCGCGCTGGTGCCGCTGGCCGTGTTCATCGTCTGGATCGGCGTCCATCCGAACACGTTCCTGAAGAAGATGTCGCCGAGCGTGCAGCAACTGCTGTCGCGCGTGCAGCTGGAGTCGCAAGGAAAATTGATGGTGGCTCGTGTAGGACAGGCGCCCTCGCCTGTCCAGACCGGCGGTGCGCGATGAACCTCACCCCCCTCCTCGGCGACGGCTGGCTGCAGGCGCTTCTCCCCGAGCTCATCCTCTGCGTCGGCGGCATGCTGCTGATCCTCATCGACGCCTTCTCGCCGAAAGCGCGCGGCGTCCTCTCCGCGCTGGCCGTGATCATCTTCGTCGCCACCTCGTGGGCGGAGCGGGTCATTCCGGGCGGCACGTTCTTCGGCGGGACGTATCAGATCAGCGGCATCACGCAGATCTTCGACATGACCTTCCTCCTCGCGGCGATCCTGGCCACGCTGTTCGCCGGCGATTACCTGCAGCGCGAAGGGATCGACGGCGGCGAGTTCTACGCGCTGCTGATGTGGGGCACGGTCGGTCTGATGATGATGGCCAAGGGACTCGACCTCCTGATCGTCATCCTCGGCCTGGAGCTCGTCTCCATCTGCATCTTCATCCTCGTCGGCTTCCACCGCCGCCTGACCATCGCCAACGAGGCCAGCCTCAAGTACTTCCTGATGGGCGCGTTCGCCACCGGCTTCATCCTCTACGGCACGGCGCTCTTCTACGGCGCGACGCAGTCGACGAACTTCACCGTCATGGCGCAGTGGTTCGCCGCCAACGGCTCGTCCCCCACGCCTCTGCTCACCGTCGCCTTCGTCATGCTGATGGCCGGACTCGGCTTCAAGCTGGCGCTCGCGCCGTTCCACGGCTGGGCGCCCGACGTCTACCAGGGCGCGCCGTCGCCGGTCGCCGGCTGGCTCTCCGTCGCGCCGAAAGCGGCGACGCTGATCGCCCTGGTGCGCATCTTCACCGCCATGGGCCCGATGCTCCCGCACGTGTCGTGGATGAAGATGGTGGCGGCGCTTTCGGTGCTGTCGATGATCGTCGGCAACGCCGTGGCCATCGTGCAGCGCGATCTCAAGCGGATGCTCGCCTACTCCGGCATCGCCCACGTCGGCTACATGATGATCGCCATGCTCACCATGCGCGACGACTCGGTCGCCGCGGTCGCCGTCTACACGCTGGTCTACGCGCTGATGAACATCGGCGCCTTCGGCGTCGTCTCGCTGCTGGCGAAGAATCAGAACGATCCGCAGACCCTCGACGACATCGCCGGCCTCTTCTGGCGCCGTCCGTTCTACGGCTTCGCCATGACCGTCTGCATGTTCTCGCTGTCCGGTCTTCCGCCCACGGCCGGCTTCATGTCGAAGTTCTACGTCTTCAAGACGGCCATCGACTCCGGCCACACCACCATCGCCCTGATCGGCATCCTCACCAGCATCGTCTCGGTCTACTACTACCTGCGCGTCGTCTACTTCGTCTTCATGAAGGAGTCGAGCGAGGCCACGCCGTCGATGATCGGCGGCGTCTTCGCCACCGGCGCGCTGGCCATCGCCGTCATCGGCATCATCGGATTCGGTCTCTTCCCCACGCCGCTGTTCAACATCGCAGGACAGGCAGCACAAGCACTCTTTCCCTGACCCTTGATCTATGGCCCCCGCCGATCGTGAAGCCATTTCGGAACTGACCACCGGCCGGCTCTCCGTCTATCTCCGCTGCCTTACGTACCTCGAGTCGATGGGGCAGCGGACCGTCTCCTCCCACGAGCTGGCGGAGCGCTTCCACCTCAACTCCGCGCAGATCCGCAAGGACCTGGCCTTCTTCGGCGAGTTCGGGACGCGCGGCGTCGGCTACAACGTCAGCACGCTGCGCGAGCACCTCGTGCACACGCTCGGCCTCGACCGCACGCGCCGCATCATCATCGCCGGCGCCGGCAACCTCGGCATGGCCCTCGCCGACTACCGCGGCTTCAACGAAGGCGGCTTCCACATCGTCGCCCTCGCCGACAACGATCCCTCCAAGATCGGGCGCACCTCGCGCAGCGGCATCCCGGTGTTGTCGTACGAGGCGATGGCCCAGGCCGTGCGCGTGAACTCGGTGGAGATCGGCATCATCGCCGTCCCCTCCCCCGCCGCCCAGCAGATCTACGACGCCTTCGTCGACGCCGGCATCTGCGCCGTCCTCAACTTCGCCCCCGTCCAGATCCGCCTCCGCCCCGGCGTGAAGCTGAAATCGGTCGACCTCCGCATCAACCTCGAATCGCTGTCGTTCTATCTGAAGAACGTCGAAGACGGGACGTGCGGGGCGTAGGCGTCACCAGCTGCTCGACGAACCTGGCCATCTCCGCGGCCACCCCGTCCACGGTCGAGGATTCGGCCGGTCGCAGCGTGGTCACGACGCGATCGTCGTCCCCCATGCGGGTGCCGAAGAAAACGATTCGGACGTTCATGCGCAGCGCGAGTTGAAACAGCGCCTTCGACACGATCAGCGTTCCATTCACCGTTTCGAACTCCGACGTACGGCGCTCGGGGATGTCGCGGTCCAGCAGGCCGCAAACGCTGACGCCGTCCTTGAGGCGGCGGCGCACTTCGAAGAAAAACGCTCTCGAAGGAACGATGGCGTCCACCGGCACGCGCGTCCCGCGGTAACACATCTCTTCCGCCGTGATCGCGCCATGCGGAATCGCCATGTCGAACAGGTACCGCGAATAGAGCGTGTTGAGCATCGTGTGCGCTCCGGCGACAAGGCACGGGCGCTCGTCTCCCGGCTGCGGCGAGTGCTCGATTCCATCGATCTCGATGACGGGATCGAACGCCACTCCGCGGCGGGTCAGCTCCGTGAGGATCAGGTCGAGAGCCGTCTCCGCCAGGCCGTCCGTCATCAACCGGGAACGCGCCGCGTATGCGTTCGTGCGCGCGACGACCGGCCGCACGAGACGCGAGAACCGTACCGCCGCGCCGAAGCGCCAGCTCCTCGGGAGCAGACGAAACGCCAGCGAAGCCACGATCCGGACACCGTTGGGGAAGCGCGGATGCATGCTTCCATTATCGCGCGGTTCAGTCACCCCGCCGCCGCTGGAGTCACGTCGGGGAAAGACAGGTTCTGATCCCTCTAAGGAGTAGTGGCTCGACGGCTTCTGCGTTTCGCACTCTTGCTTGGTGTCGTCGTAGCGGCGAAAGCGAATGCGGTAGAGAAGCCTGACCTCCGTGCTCTTCTCTCGAAGACGACGCATCGCATTTTCGTGGCACGAATCGCGGGCGTCGCATTCCGCCCAGGGCCCGTAACTCCATTGAGCGGTGCCGGCGACGCGGAGCTCATGAATGCTGTTTTGTACTGGCTGCGTGTTGGAAACCAGTACGAAGCGCGGTTAGGCATTCACCTGGACTCTCTTGACGATGTCGCGAGGCTGCAGTTCGAGCACCAGTTCGACTTCCGCAATATCGAGCCGGAGACCTGGGCCAGCATCGCGATCGCCAGGGCCGCCAGTGGGAATTACCGCAGCGGAGCCGACATGCTCCAAATGGGCCTGGTGCTCTACTCGATCTTCGATCAGAGATTGCGGGAAGCTGCGTTCAGGATGGAGGCCGACTCAGTTGCGGTCCGGATCCAACAAGCGGAAGCAGACGACGACGTCCGTACACTTCTCGACGCTCTCCCTTACGCACAAATGGCGCATCCGCCGACCGCCGAAGCCAACTTCAATCGAGGGTTGATCCTCGAGAAGCTGGGGTTGAACCAGGCGGCAATCGAGAATTACCGGCGGTCACTGGTTCGCGGCGATAACGCCGGGTGGAACGAAGAAACGACTCGACGAATCAGTCAGCTTTCGCAACCTTCGCGATGGGATCAATGGCAGGAGGCGCATGTTCGATTGAAAGAGGCAGCGCGTACGGGCAACGTCGCGGCGGTGCAGGACGTTGTGCGTTCGTTTCCCGATTTCGCACGCACAGCTGCTGAAAGAGAGTTTCTCGTTCAATGGGCTCGGGCCACGTTGGCGGGAAATCCCGGCGGCGTTACTCCCGATCTGGTTGTCGCCCGTACGATCGGCGCCGTCCTGCGAGACTCCTTCGCTGACCCTCTCATTGCGGACAGCGTCCTGGCCATCGACGAAAGCATCCGGCACCGCGACGCACGGCGGATCGAAAGCCTCGCCCGAGGCCACCTGCTCTATGCCCAGGCGCGCGATGCGGCGGCATTCGAGAACGTGCGAGCCGCATTCGCTGACACTGGAAGCCCGATGGCAAATGCCGCTGAATACTTCGCGATCACCACACAGTTCGAAGCCGTCCCGATCGAGCAGTCATTAGCGCGGCTCTCACAGCTCGAACGGAACGTCAGCCCGGCCCATCGCAGCTTGCGAGCGATGGTCAATGCCGCAACCGGACACTGCCTCGCGGAACGAGGAGACTTCGGTCAGGCGCTGGACCTGTACACCTCGGCCCAGCAGGTATTCGAGACGACCGGCGAGCCGGACGGCGTCGCAACCATGCGGATCTTCGCCGCACACATGCTCGCGCTCATGGGTCATCCCGTCGCGGCCTGGCGCGTGCGCAGGCCCGCGTTGCGAATGGCTGACGCGAGTGGAAATCCGGCACTCCTGGAGTTCGTCATGGGCCGGACGGCGTCGGATGAGCTTTTCAACAGGGAGGAGGTCCGAGCGCTGGCACTCTACGGATCGGTTCTTCCCCTGCCGCCTCTTTATGCGTCACCGGAGCCCGGATACTACGGGAGCCAATGGCGCAATCCCGCTCCGTTGCCGTCGAAGCGGACCATGCTGGAAGCGCTGGAGGGCCGGCCGCTTCCGCCGACGGTCCAGAACGACGTTCGATTCGCTCAGGCAATCAGCCTCTGTCGCCGGCGACCCGAACAGGCTGAAAAACTGCTCTCGGAATCGATTGACTTCGCCGAAGCGACAGGCCGTGTCGCGATGCTTCCGTACGTTTACTTCTATCGTGGAATTGCGCGGCGCGAGGCAAGGCATGAAGACGACGCAATCCACGATTTGAATTACGCCATCTCCCTGCTTGAAGCGCGGCGCAAAAGCATCAGTCGACGAGATCTGCGCAACCTCTGGTTTCGCGTCGCGGACGACCCGTTCCACGAGCTCATGAATCTCTACTGGAGCCGCGGAAACGACGGCGCCACATTTGCCCTCGGCGAGCGCCGGCGCGGGCTCGTGTTCATGGATGGTGTGACCGCGGCTACGGACGCGGTCGAGCCGCTTACCGCGGATCAGATTTCGAAGCGGTTGGCTCCGGGCACCGCCGTGATCGTGTTCACGGCGTCGCCGCGATACATGCTGGCAACGCTCGTCGAAAAAGACAGCGTCGTCATGTGCCATCTCCCCCAGGGGACCGGGATCCTCCTCGACCGAAAGAGAAAGGTGCGCACAGCGATCGAGAAAGATCGCCTGCCTGAGATCCAGTCGATCGCTGAAGAGCTGTACGAGTCATTGATTGCGCCGCTCCGGATCAACAGGACCCGGGTCCAGCGGCTGGTCATCGTCGCGGACCAGCCGCTTCATGACCTTCCTTTTGCGGTCCTTCGCGAGCGGAAGTCCGGTCAATATCTGATCGAGCAGTTTGAACTGATCCGCGTTGCGAGTGCGTCCGTGTATGCGCAAACCAAAGCGCCGGTTCTCGCCACGCTCGACGCCGTGCTGACGATCGGTGATCCGGCATTCGATCGAAACGCATGTCGATCATGTCCGGCATTGCCGGCGGCGCGAAACGAGGCGCTTGCCGTGGCGCAGCAATACCCGCGATCTCGAACGCTTGTCGGCGCGGACGCAACCTTCGATCAATTTGCGGCGAGCGTGCAGACGGCGGATGTCATCCATATCGGCACTCATACTGTGCCCAGCATGGAAGAGCGGCAGGTCCTGAACCTGCTGCTCGCGCCGGCAGCCGGGCACGGCGGAACATGCAGCGTGGGAGAGGCCGCCGGTCTGCCGTTGAAAAAAGGCAGCACGGTCGTGGTGTCGGGGTGCCAAACCGCGATCAGTCGCGAGCCCGGCACACTCAGAGACTTTGCAGGCGCATTCCTCGCAGCCGGTGCGCGAACTGTGGTGGCGACGCTGTGGGATGTCGAAGACGATTCATCGCGCAGCTTCGCGATCGTCTTTCATCGCTCTCTGCGCCGGTGCGGCACCGCCGTCACCGCAGCTCGCGAAGCACAGATTTCGATGCTGCGATCGTCCGATCCTCGTCTTCGCAGTCCGCGCGCCTGGAGCGGGTTTCAGGTTTTCAGCGTTGGATCGTGATCTGTACGCTAGACGGGCTCGGTCACCCCGCCGCTAACGCCGATTCGATCCTCCGCGTGAGATCCCTCATCGCGTTCTCCAGCAGCGGCGCGAGCGCCTGGGCGTGCTCGAAATCTCCTTCCCGGGCGGCGCGCTCGAGCTGGATCGCCAGCTCGAGGGCGGGGACGCCGGGGAAGTTGCTGACGCTTCCCTTCAGCTTGTGCGCGGCGTGAAACAGCGACTCGGCGTCGTGGCGCTCGATCGACTTGCGGATGGTCTCGATCGCCGCCGGCGTCTGCCTGGCGAACGCTTCGTTGACGCGCGCCAGGAGGCGGCGGTTGCCGTCGACGGCGTCCATGATCGGGTCGTGTTCCGGCACGGTGGCTCGCAGGATATCGCCGAGTTGCCGCGCGTCGATCGGGCCGTGCGCGTGAACTCCGTGGAGATCGGCATCATCGCCGTCCCCTCCCCCGCCGCCCAGCAGATCTACGACGCCTTCGTCGACGCCGGCATCTGCCCCGTCCTCAACTTCGCCCCCGTCCAGATCCGCCTCCGCCCAGGCGTGAAGCTGAAATCGGTCGACCTCCGCATCAACCTCGAGTCGCTCTCGTTCTATCTGAAGAACGTCGAGGACGGGACGTGCGGGGGGTAAGGTCTTCCAACCAAGGTTACTTGTGAGCTTGGAGGAGACGTAGATCTTCCAGCACACGAATCGCGAGACGGACGGCCTGTAATGTCGGCTCCGGAACCGAACCTGCGGGCGCGGCATCGATTGCGGATTGAATGTCTCGAAAGGAAATCCCGAGAACATCGGCCTTCATCACGTCCGTCGGATCGGGAGCAATCCCGAACTCCATTGGGAAACTCACATCGGCGAGCCATTTCTTCACGATCAGCTCGAATCGGCCCTTCTTCATATCTGCTATCGCCCGGTCGCGATAATCATTCGGATTCTCCGTCCTCAGCGTCATAAGATCCTCGACGGCGCTGACGGAGCCATATGGTCGGATATCCCGTTCGTCACTTGAGGCGTGAATCGCGTGATGGCCCGCCGGAACGATCGGACCGACAAAATCGTGACCATCAATGTAGTAGGGCCTTCCTGTAGCAGAATCAAAGGAGACCGATGCCAGGATCCGTTGCATCAGCAAAGCGAGGTGCATCACGTTTACCTGATCGCCCAACGGAATTTCGACTCCCGTTTGAACTCGCTCAGCAAACATCGGGAGAAAGACGGCTTTCACCGGACATTCTTCACCGCGCGCTTTCAGGCGATGACACACATCCATCAGACGTCCGAAAGCGGCCGCAGCATGACTCAACCTTCCGCTTCGGCCATACGCCACCATCATGTCGCGCAACGACGCAATCTGGTAATCCTCGTCGAGTGAAGAGATCGGAGCTGCCCGTTCAGCCAGCGTAAACAACTCCAGCGCACGCGGAACGTCGCCCTCGCGAATCGTAGCGAGAGCGTGCCAAACGGCGGCACGCGCTGCCATCCTGCGAAATCGCTGCGCAGCTTCGGCCTTTCCGGCTTCCGCCAGGGAGTCGGCGTATCGAATGTAGAGTGCGACGGCATCATCCATGTCCGGGGCGGACCATCTGCCTGGACTTCCGCGACCGATGACACTGCGAAACAATGACCAGTCTCCGAATGCGCAACGCGAGACATCAATCGCTTTTTCGGGAATCGAAGGTCTCGAAGCCTCGAGAGGCACCCAATACGCGGACACTTGCGGGTCTTCGAGAAGCGCGGATCCACGTGCACACAATGCCGCCTCGGCATCTCCAAGACCCTCATAGGCCTCGCCCAGGGCCGCGTAGAGATCACCACGATCCGCTGGAATTTGTGGCAGGTTCGTCGCTGCTTCAATTTCAGTGACCGTCTGACGAAACTTCTGCTGCCGTAGTAGGGATGCCCACAGCAACATCCGCAGAGATAGATCATTCGGCGCTTCAGCAACTGCCTTCCGATACCATGTCTCGGCTGTTGCCTCGTCGCTGTTTTCCGCATAAAGACCGGCGACCAGAGCGAAGTCTTGAGGCTGACCAAGCGGACTTTCCGCAAGATTACGCGCCTCGACAATGGCGGCCCCCGCACCCTTTTGCCGATAGACTTCAACGACTTTCTCCGTCGCGCGCTGATGAGGATTTTCCTGTGACGCGGCTGCCACCGACGCGATGAACGGCACGCAATAAGCTAAGAGCCTCAGCGAGAAGCCGACGACATTCATTTCGTGCACGGCGCGATCCAGATGGAGCGCTCCGTCCTTTCCGGTGGGCGTAGGGGATCGCGACGACAACCGTAACCTCGCGCATCGTCCTGCAGGGCGACCTCTCGTTTTCCGCACACCAAATCGGTCAGCTGGAACTTCGATGCCTGTCTCGCCCACGGTCGATAACTGATCACGACGTATCCGTTGTCGTCCACGCTGGCTGGCTCGAGCGAAACGGATTCGCCGGCACTATCGAGCGCAATCACGGTTGCCGATCGATCCACAGGTCTGCCATCACTCTGGCAGAGATAACCCGTGATCGCCTTCCGTCCCAGTAGCCAATTTGGTGCGCCATCCCATGCTTCAAACAAGATAAGGATCAGAATCAGCGGAAAGGCTATTTTTGCGGCATTGCGGGTCTCGTGAGAAAAGCCGTATTCCAGTCGAGACGTCGTCCCGGCTGCTGAGAATCCAGGCGATGCTGCCAAAGGGCGAACGGTTCGCACCACGATGACGCAAATGGTCAACAAGCTGACGGGAATGAGCAACCTCACGATCCGCGCAGTGCCTGGCACGTGATCGAGCAGAGTACTCAATGGACCGGCGATCGGTGCTATCCCACCGAGCACGCTCGGAATCGCGATCTTCAAGACATCCAGAACCGGCTGGCCCTTCCGCGTTTGCGCGCGACGATCGAAGAGGTCCCGAATGAACGTTCCGATCATCACGGCTTTCGCGGATTCTGCAATTCGCGTGTCGCAAATGCGCGGCCGTCCGCAAGAGTGACACTGAGTTGAAGCTGCGCCCACGCATCGAGTCCGAGAATTTTGGGGACGCCTGATCGACTGATGGCGGGCAGTTCGAGGCGAATCTTCTGTTCTTCGCCTGGTGACAATCTCATCGCGTAGTCGATTCGGGTATGAAGGCGGATTTGCTCGCATGGCAGGAACTCGACTCGTCCCTGCGCTGCAAGCGTGTTGGTATGTGAGTCTTTTACACGGACAACCAACGACATCTCGGCATCCTTTGTCTTACCGAATTGCCGGCCGTTCGCAATGTCGAATTCGATTGCCGGCGTCGCCGTATCGAAGCACTCCGTCTTGCTTCTCCTCGTTCCGTTTACTTCGACGGCAACGATTTGAGCGTAATTCGCGCGATCCTCGTTGCGCACGACAAAGTCCAAAAGCTCGCGCTGAGTACCCGGCGGGTGGTAGTAGACGATCTTCCCCAAAGCAACGCCGGGTATCGGCTGAAGCGCAATCGCACCAATCGCCGCGACACCGTGTTCGATCTCTACGTTGACGCGCCGCGGCTGGTATCCGGTCGCGCTGATGTCGAGTGTCAAGCTGGAACGGTCCGTGTCGAAACTGAAATCGATTCGTGAGTTGAGTATGGGCTCGTCCTTTCGCAACACGGTCGATCCGGCACTGATCGTCACGGTGGCGTCCACGACCACTCGGCTGCCGGGCGCGGCGAGCATCCCCGTCACGTGGACCGGCGCCGCGGTCAACTCGAAAGAAACCAGCGCAACAGCGAGCCCAGTGACATAACGGTGTGCCATCCTTATCCCCTGACTATAGGAGGGACGTCCGCGCTAGATTCCCTACCTGCAGGTCACCCCGCCGCTAACGCCGATTCAATCCTCCGCGTGAGATCTCTCATCGCGTTCTCCAGCAGCGGCGCGAGCGCCTGGGCGTGCTCGAAATCGCCCTCCCGGGCGGCGCGCTCGAGCTGGATGGCCAGCTCCAGCGCGGGGACGCCGGGGAAGTTGCTCACGCTTCCTTTCAGCTTGTGCGCGGCGTGGAAAAGCGACTCGGCGTCGTGGCACTCGATCGACTTGCGGATGGTCTCGATCGCCGCGGGGGTCTGCCTGGCGAAGGCCTCGTTGACGCGCGCCAGGAGGCGGCGGTTGCCGTCGACGGCGTCCATGATCGGGTCGTGTTCCGGCACGGTGGCTCGCAGGATATCGCCGAGTTGCCGCGCGTCGATCGGCTTCGTCAGCACCCCGTCCATCCCGGCGTCGATGCAGCGGTCGCGATCTTCGCGCCGCGTGTGCGCGGTGAGGGCCACGATCTTCGTCCGCACGCCGCGCGCGCGAGCCCGGCGCGTGACCTCCAGGCCGTCGATGTCGGGCATCTGCACGTCCATGAGCACGAGATCGAACGACTCGTTCGCCAGCCGGTCGAGCGCGTCGCGGCCGTCCGCGACGACGACGACGTTGTGCCCGAGGCGCTTGAGCACCTCGGACGCGAACTCCTGATTCACGACGTTGTCTTCCGCCACCAGGACGCGCATCGGACGATCGGGGCTCGCCACCGCGGCGATCGTCTCCCGCTCGATCGATTCCGTCAGCCCGAGGGCCAGGCCGAGCGTGTCGAGCAGCTCGCGCTCGGCGACGGGGCGGACGAGTTGCAGGCGATCATCGGAAGACTCCGCGAGCGGCGAAACGACGCGGATCACCGGCGCACGCACCATCTCCTTCCCCGCCGTGATGATGCAATCGAAGGCGCTGCGATGGGCGTCGCGCATGGACGCAACGTCCTCGGTCACGATGCCGTGCGCGCGCAGCATCTCGGCCATGAACCGGCGCGCCGTCTCGTTCGACTCGGCGATGAGCACGCGCTTTCCTTCCAGGTCGCTCTCCCACGGCTCGCGGTGCGGCGACGCATGCGCGCGATCGCTCTCCATCGTCAGCGTGAAGGTGAACGCGCTCCCCTTGCCGAGGCGACTGGAGACGGCGATCGATCCGTTCATCGCTTCCACCAGGCGCGCGACGATGGCCAGGCCGAGTCCCGTGCCGCCGAAGCGGCGCGAGTGAGACGAGTCGCCCTGCGTGAAGGGCTGAAAAATCGCGTTCTTCTTCTCCGGATCGATGCCGATGCCAGTGTCCCGCACGTCGAACTGCAGGATGACGCGGCGCTCGTCGGCGGCCAGCCGGCTGACGTGCGTGGCGATCTCGCCCGCCGGCGTGAATTTCACCGCGTTGCCGACGAGGTTCACCAGGATCTGCCGCAGCCGCAGCGGATCACCCCACAGCGTCTCCGGCACGTCATGATCGACGAGAAACGCGAGCGACAGCCCCTTCTGCGCGGCGGTGACGCCGAGCGGTTTCATGGTGTCGGTGAGGAGATCGCGCAGGCCGAAGTAGACCGGCTCGAGCTCGATCTTGCGCGCCTCGATCTTGGCGAAGTCGAGGATGTCGTCGATCGTGCCGAGGAGCGCTTCGGCGGAGTGGCGCGCGAGGTCGAGCTGGCGGATGCGGTTCGGCGAGCGCTCCCCTTCCCGCAGCAGCTGCAGCATGCCGAGGATGCCGTGCAGCGGCGTGCGCATCTCGTGCGACATGTTCGCCAGGAATTCGCTCTTCGCCGCGCTCGCCGCTTCGGCCCGCGAGCGCGCCTCGCGTACGGCGATCGAGTACTCCTCGAGCTGGCGGATGAGATCGCGCGACACGCGGATGGCGCCTCCCATCTGCGCGCGCCGCACCTCGGCCGTCCGCGCGGTCAGCGCGATGTAGAGACCGGCCGCGCCGATGAAGACGAGCTTCACGGCGACGACCGCCGGATCGATCGGCCGGCCGTCGACGGCGATCACCCACAAGAGCAGCGCGCCGTAGCAGGCCGTGATCAGAGCCGCGAACCCGAGGCAGCGGCGGAACGTCGTCTGCGTCTGGTCCGCCACGCGCATCAGCAGCACGTAGAACAGCCAGCTCCGCTCCGCGCCGGAGGAGTAGACGCAGAACGTCCAGAGCGGGACGTCGAGGACCAGGAAGGTGAGGTTGAGGTCGAACGGCAGCCAGCGCTCGTAGAACAACCGGAGGATGACTGTCGAAACGACGCAGTACGCGCCGAGGACGATGGCCACCGTCGTCCACGGCAGGATCACCGGCTGATCGAGGAAATAGCGGTCGTTGAGGTAGACGCCGACGATGAGGAAGACAGAGCCGATCAGGCGGAGGAGAGGGATCTCGAACGTCGCGAGATGGATGGCCCGCTCGATCTTTTTCCGGTCGACGTCATCCGGTTGAATCGCCACCACCGCGGCGCGGCGGCGCGCGGAGCTCAGCAAACGGGCCGTTCGCGTGGTCTGAGTGGGTTGCATCAGAAGGTTACGAGGTTGCGGGGTTACGCGGTTGCGTGGTGGTTACCGGGTCGCGAAACCGCAATTGCGAAACCGCGAAACCAGCCGCGTTACAACGCGGCGCGTTCTCTTCTCTGCAGAATGCCACGAAGGCGGGGCAGAAGCATTTCCTTGCGGATCGGCTTGCGCAGGAAGTCGGCGGCGCCCAGCTCGAGCGAGCGGGCCTCGACTTCCGGTCCGGCCACGCCGGTGATGAAGATGGCCGGAGTGTCGATCCCCTTCTGGATCATGATCTCGAACAGGCGGAGGCCGCTGAGCGTCGGGAGGTTGATGTCGAGGATCAGCAGGTCGAAGCCGCGGCGGCCGATCTCGATCAACGCCTCGCCGCCGTCGGCGACGGTGACGACCTCGTAGCCCGCCTCCATCAGAAATCCTTCCACCAGCGCCGACGACACGGCGTCGTCCTCGACCAGCAGGATCAGCACCGGGCCGTCGATCCGATTCCCCTGCACCTCGCGCGGCGCAGGCGCGCGATCGAGCGCGGCGACGATCTCCTCGTGCACCTTCTCCGTCTCCCCGCTCGGCTCGCGATTGAAGTCGCGGCGGAGAATGTCGGCGCATTCCTGGTAGCGGCGCAGCGCGGAGTCGGGACGTCCCTGCTCCAGCTGCAGGCGCATCAGCGCGCGATGCACCACTTCCTGCGATGGATCGAGTGACAGCAGCCGGCTCGCCGTATCGACCGCGTTCTCCCACCACCCGGCCTTGATCTGCGCCGCGAGGAGCCGTCCGAAGACCGCCACGCCGGAGCGCCAGTAGCGCAGCCGCTGCTCGGCGAGCCAGTCGTCGAACGACTGAATCTCGCTGACGAACCCTTCGAGCAGATTGCCGCGGTAGATCTCCGCGGCTTCGCGGATGGCGTGGATCGACTCGGCGTCGGCGAGCTCGTCGAAGCGCTGCGTGTCGACGGTGACGTTGTCGGGATTGAGGCGGATCGTGTCGGAGTCTTCGAGCACGATGTCGGGTGGAAGAAAGCGGAGGGCGTACTGCACGTCGCGCACGAGGCTGCGGACGGCCCCCTCGTCAGGCGATCCGAAGATGAGCTCGCCCGCCTGCGCGATCGATCCGCGCCCGCCGGTGAGGGCGAGGTAGACGATCAGGGCGCGCGCTTTCCGGTTGCCGATCGACAAAGCATCGCCGCGGTGGTCGATCGCGGACAGCCCACCGAAGAGCCGTATGCGAAGAAGTGTCATGGAAGGGACCCTGACGCGAGAGTAACACAGCGATGCGAGGACGGCGCGAACTATTTGCCTTAAATCCTGCCTCGCCCCGCGCTGGCCCGGCTGTTGCTGTTTCAGCCCCAGGAGATATGAAATGAAGAAGCCGCTTTTATCGATTCTCGCCGCCCTCTCTCTCGTCGTTTCGCTCAGCGCCTGCTCGAATTGGAATCGGATGACGCCGAAGCCGCTCGACAACACGACGATCGAGACCGAGGTGCGCAAAAACCTCACCGCCGACGGCATCAGCGGGTTGCACATCGACGTGAGCAACGGCGTCGTCACCCTCGACGGTCACCTCAGCGCCGGCGACAAAGCGAAAGCCATCGCCGACGCGCAGAAGGTGCCGGGTGTGACGCAGGTCGTCGACCGGATCAGCGTGCCGTAGTTGTCAGGGGGCAGTTGGCAGTTGGCAGGAGTTCACGGCCAACTGCCAACGGCAACCGGCCAACTACTTCTCGAACGCTCCCTTCGGAACATCCGGCAACACCTGCACGTCGCCGAGCTCGATATTCGAGCTCTTGCCGCGGATCTCGCGACGCGTCGACAGGAGCACGCCGCCGACGCGCTTGAAGTCGTGGAAGTAGACCGTCAGCGGGAGGTCTTCCGCCTTCATGTTCTGCAGGTGCATGTCCCACTCGTCGACCAGGCCGGTGTCGCGGTTCACCCACATCCAATAGTTGTCGCCCGGCGTGAGGCCGACGCCCTGATCGAACGAGAGTTTCACCACGTCCCACGTGTGCCCGCACGAGTCGGTGCGCTCGCCGACGTACTCGCGATGAACGCCGGGGTCCATCGCCTTGAGCGGCATCAGCAGCCAATACGTGTCGTTGATGAAGCGGCGATATCCGAGCTCGAAGATCGACGGCTCGTTGACCTCGATGCCGTTCTTCCACGCCTTTCCCTGCTTCGTGTTCGTGTTCAGGATCACGTCGAAGTCGTTCCCCTGCTGGTCCTTTCCGCTCACCCGGTACTGGCCGGTGAAGCGGTCCCAGCGTTGCGGAAACGAGGTCGTAATCTTTCCGCCCGACACGACGTTGAACGTGAAGGCGATGTAGCGCGCTTTCTCCCACGCCGGGCCGGCGAGCACGTCGATTGCACGACGGGCGACGTCATCGGCCGACGGCGCGGCGGGCTGTTGCGCGAACGCCGGAATCGCGGAAACAAAAAGGAGAATTGCGCTGGCGAGAAGTCGAATACGCATCTCGCGATGCTACCATCCGGCTCCTCCGCAGCACGCAAACGAATGGTCGACGATCGGATCGTCATCAGCGGAATCGGCGCCCTCAGCCCCAACGGCCTGGGGCGCGAACCTTACTTCGCGGCGCTGACCGCGGGGCGCAGCGGCGTTCGGAACATCACGCAGTTCGACGCCTCGTCCCTCCCCTGCCGCGTGGCGGGCGAAGTCGACTTCGATCTCACCGCCTGGGTCGACGCCAAGAACCTCAAGCACGTCGGCCGCGTCGTCCCCATGGCCATCGCCGCGACCGATGAAGCTCTGCGCGATGCGAAGCTCGACCCCGCGTCGATGGACCTCGAGGGGCGGCGCAGCATCGGCGTGATGCTCGGCTCCGGCGGCGGCGCGATCGAGTTCAGCGAACGGATGTACGAGCTCTGGTACCGCGGCGCGGTGAAGCAGGCCTCGGTCTACGCGATTCCCTCCGGCACGATCGGCACGCTGGCCTCCGAGATCTCGATGGCCTACGACCTCCACGGCTTCTCCCACCTGATCTCCACCGGCTGCACGTCGTCGACCGACGCCATCGGTTACGCCTATCGCAACCTCAAGCTCGGCGTGGTCGATTACGTCGTCGCCGGCGGCGCCGACTCGACCATCACCGAAGGGATCATGACCGGTTTCTGCATCATGAGGATCGTGTCGAGCGGCTACAACGAATCGCCGGAGATCGCGTCGCGCCCCTTCACGAAAAATCGCGACGGCTTCGTCCTCGGCGAGGGCGCCTGGATGTTCGTCATGGAGCGCGAGTCGACGGCCCGCGCCCGCGGCGCGCAGGTCTACGCCGTCGTCGCCGGCTACGGCTCGACGTGCGACGCCTATCACCGCGTGCGCATGGACGACTCGGGCGAAGAGCCGGCGCGGGCGATGCAGCTGGCGCTCGGCGACGCGCGTGTCGCGCCGGAGCAGATCGGCTATCTCAACTACCACGGCACGTCGACGGAGCTGAACGACCGCATCGAGACGCGCGCCGTGAAGCTGGCGTTCGGAAAACACGCCGGACGTCTCGCCGGCTCGGCGACCAAGTCGATGATCGGACATCCGCAGGGCGCATGCGGCGCCGCCGGTGTGGCCGCGACCCTCATGGCCTTCCGCGACGGCATCCTTCCCCCGACCATCAACCTCGACACTCCCGACCCCGAGTGCGATCTCGACTACGTGCCCGACGTCGGCCGCCGCGCCGAGATCGAGGCCGCGGTCTGCAACACGATCGCGTTCGGCTCGAAGAACTCGGCGCTGGTGCTGACGCGCGCGTGAAACGAATCGACGAAGCGGAACTGCTCGACGAACACGACGCCCCGCGCGTCGACATGGAGCGCTCGCTTCGCGATCTGAGGCGCATCAACAAATACTTCGGCGGCCGTTCGATCTACCGGCGGCTGCTCGGTGTCTTCGACGAGGGGTGCGGACGTCTCGTCCGCACTGTGCGGACGGGACGTCCGCACCCCTCGATCATCGACATCGGCACCGGCACCTCCGATCTCCTCGAACAGCTCGACGGCTTCCGCGTCGGCGTCGATTTCAAGATCGAGCATCTCCGTTACTTCCGCGACGCGAGCATCCATCGCGTGGTCGGCGACGCGCTGCGCCTTCCGTTCCGCGAGGGCGCCGCCGACGTCGTGACCTCCTCGCACTTCTTTCACCACTTCTCCCCCGAACAGAACGTGCAGATCCTCGGCGAGTCGTTGCGCATCGCGCGGCGCGGCGTCGTGGTGAACGACACGCGGCGCCACATCCTCCCGCTGCTCTTCATCCTGCTGCTCTGCGCCATCCGCGTCTTCGGCCGCATCACCCGATCCGACGCGCCCGGCTCGATCCGCCGCGGCTACACGGTGGACGAAGTGGAGGCGATCGTGGCGCGCGTCGGTGCCGCGAAGAAGGCGGTCGTGCGCGCCTGGCCGTTCCGCTTCGGGATCCTGTTGTGGAAGTAGACGTCGCGATCGTCGGCGCGGGACCGGGCGGCTCGACCCTCGCCGCGTTGCTGGCGACGCGCGGCGTCTCCGTCGCGCTGATCGATCGCGACACCTTTCCGCGCGACAAGCTCTGCGGCGAGTTCCTCTCCTACGACGCGCTCCCGATCGTCGAGGCGCTCGGCATCGACCTCGGCGACGCGCCGGCGATCGATCACTGCCGCGTCGTCAGCCGCCATCGCACGTACGAATTCGCCTTCCCGCACGCCGCGCGCGGCGTCTCACGGATGAAGCTCGACGAGCTGCTGTTCCGCAGGGCGATCGCCGCCGGCGCAATCGCGATGGAAGGTCAGACCGCGACCGTCGTCGAACAGCACAGGGTCAACGACATCACCGCGAGAGTCGTCGCCGGCGCATGGGGACGCTGGGGCCGATTCGACCAGCAGCTCGGCCGCGCGTTCGTGCGCGATCATTCCCATCGAAATTTCGGATTCAAACGCCACTATCGGGGCACGCACGCACCCGGTGCCATCGACCTCTACTCCTTCCCCCGCGGCTACCTCGGCGTCAGCGACGTCGAGGGCGGCATCACCAACATCTGCGGCCTCGTGCACGCCGACCGTCTCGCCGGACACAAAGGAAAGTGGGACTCGTTCATCGAGACCATCCGCGCCGAGGAGCCGCGGCTCGACGCCATGTACGCGTCGTTCGAGCCGGCGCAGGAGCACTTCCTCTCCAGCGAGCCGGTGATCTTCCGCTCGCGCTCCGCGGTCGAGGGAGGCATCTTCATGATCGGCGACGCCTCGGGCGTCATCGATCCACTGACCGGCAACGGCATGGCCATGGCGATTCAATCTGCGGTCGTCGCCGCGCCGCACATCATCCGCGCGCTGACCGATCGGAGTGCCGAGGATCAGTATCGCGAGGAGCACCGCCGGATGTTCGGAAAACGGATCGGCTGGAGCCGGCGTGTGGCGGCGCTGCTCTCGCGGCCCTGGTTGCTCGATCAATCGCTGCGCGTCGCGCGCACGCCGGCGTTCGGCGCGTTTCTGTTGAGGCATACGCGCGCGGCGCGTGACGAGATGGCGAGGTTGATGGAACGGTGTAAAGTTAAATGATGTCGGTGTTGCCCGAGGGGGAGTTTCTGCTGCCGCTGTTCCCCCTCCCGAACATGGTGTTTTTCCCCAACACGCGCGTGCCGCTGCACGTCTTCGAGCCGCGTTACCGGCAGATGATCGGCGACGCACTGGAGAACGATCAACGCGTCGGCATCGTCCTGCTACGGCCGGGATGGGAACTCGATTACTTCGGCGCGCCGGCCATTCACGTCTGCGGGACCGTCGGCACGATCGAGCAGGCGGTGCCGCTCGACGACGGACGCTTCAACATCCTCCTGCGCGGCGACGTCCGTTTCCGCGTCGTAGGCGAGGTGACGACGGAGCCGTATCGCACCGCGCGCGTCATCGCGCAGCCGGAGACGCGGCGCGCGGCCGACGAGTCGTACGCGCAGCGCGAGTGGCTCGCCGACCTGTCGCGGCAATATCTCCGTTACCTCCCCGAGCAGGCGGCGGTGCCGGAGATCGACACGGTGGGACTCGACGCGCTGACGAACGCGCTGATCATGTCGCTGAACCTGGAAGTGGAAGAGAAACAGCGCCTGCTGGAGATCGACGACATGATCATCCGCGCCGAGCAGGTCGGCAGCGAGCTGACGACGCGCATCGAGAGCCTGCGCTTTCTCGCGCCGTATCGCCGCGGCGGCGGCGACCCGGCCACGAACTAACGCTTCTTCTTCGCCTCGAGCTTGAACGTGTACTCCCGCTCGATGTTCATCCCCCAGTAACACTGCGCGCGGTAGTCGCCCGGCGGCAGCTTCGTGGTGTCGAGCTTGAACGTCGCCGTCTTTTCGCCGTTCATCACCTTGCGCGGCCAGTCGAGCTGTTTCCCCTTCGCGTCGGAGAAGAGGACGCTGGTCTGCAGGCCGACGGGCGACTCCTTCAGCCACAGCGTCACGTAGACCGGCTGCCCAGGCGCGAAGACGTCACCCGACTCGGAGACCGTTCCGTCCGGTGCCAGCTTCGTCCCGATCGACGAGCGCTCCAGGACGCTGATCTCCATCGGCAGCACTTCCTTGATCTTCGTGTTACGGGCGTCGGACGGAATGATGGTCTCTCCGGCCTTGCCCTTTTTCGAAACCGTCCTGTCGACGACGGTCTCCTTCTTCGGACATCCGAACGTGCAGAGAAGCGCGACAACCACAACCAACTTTCGCATCGACCGAATATTATTGCGCGCCAAATGCCCGGCCGTCCCTCCATTCTCTATCCGCGCTTCGATCACCCTGCCATCGAGGAGCGGTACGCCTCGTGGCAGACGCAGATGCTGCTGCGCGCGTCGGGGGGCGAGCTCTTCTTCTACGATCCGGAGGAACCGGCCTCGCTGGCGGCGGCGTTGGTGGAGAGCGATGACGTGATGGTGGTGACCGATCCGCTGGTCGTACCGCCGACGAATCTCGCCGCGCGATTGTCCGAAGTGCTCGACGCCACCGGCGCCGCGGCGGCGCTCCCGGTGTCGAACGTGGCGGACCACCAAAAGCAGCTGCGCCAGCCGCTGTCGCTCTACCTCACGCTGCGCGAGCTGCAGGACGTCACGGCCGACATGCAGAAGCGGAGCGACGACATCGAGAAGGTGAAGTGGGACAAGTCGGATCCGGCGATCTACCTCTGCCCCACCGCGTTCCTGGAGGAAGCGGACGAAGTGCCGCGGCGCGCATTGTCGGGCCTCGAGGTGGCGATCTCGGCGAACGATTACGTCCATCGCTGGAGCTCGCTGCGCGGCCAGGCCCGGCTCGACCTGCTGGCCCGCATCGGCACCGACGCGAAGTCGATCCTCGAATTCGGCTGCGGCGAAGCCCCCCTCGGCGCGGCGCTCAAGCAGCGGCAGAAATGCCGCGTCGTCGGCATCGAGCTCGATCAGCGCGCCGCCGCCATCGCCCGCAAGCGGATCGACAACGTCTTCTGCGGCGACGTGCGCGAGATCGTGGCCCTGGTGCGCGAGCGCTTCGACTGGATCATCGGCGGCGACATCGTCGAGCATCTCGACGAGCCGTGGTCGTTCCTCGCCGACCTGCGCAAGATCGCCGCTCCCGGCGGCAGGCTGCTGCTCTCGCTGCCGAACGTCGCCAACGCCGCGGTCATCAACGACCTCCTGCACGGCCGCTTCGATTACGTCTACATGGGACTGACCTGCGTCGGCCATCTCCGCTTCTTCACGAAACGGACGATCGAGGAGATGCTGACCATCGCCGGCTGGGAAGTGGTGTCGATCGAGCCACAGGAAGTGGTGGCCACGAACGGCCGCGACGACCTGCTGCGGGCGCTCGATCACGCCCGGCTGCACTACTCGAAAGAGGATGTGTTGCCGTCGGGGTATTACGTCACGGCGCGGAATCCGGAGTGACGAAGATCGTGTCGTGCGGAGCCGAGCGCTCCTCCTCCGGCCGCCCCGCCGTGTAGTAGTAGAGCGACACCGATTTGCGCGTCACACCCTGCGGCGACGTCAGCGGATGCGGATGGCCGTGATACGACCGGTCGCTGGTCGAAAAAACGACGGTGCGGTTGAACAGCGGCAGGATCCGCTTGCGGCACCGGCGCATCTCCGGGTCCCACAACTCGAGATGCCCGCCGTACTCCTCGCGCCAGTCGTGATTCATGTAGATCAGCATGTTCAGCCGCCGATCGAGCCTGAGCTTCGGATGGACGTTGAAATCGGCGTGGATCTTCAGAAAGCCGCCCGGCTCGATCTGATGCAGTCCGCCTCCGCCGAAATACGGATCGGGGATCAGCCCGTCGATCCCGGTCAACGCCTCGAGGAAGAGCAGCATCTCGAACGAGTTCATGGCGTCGAGGAAGCGGCGCACCGTGTCGCTGATGGTGCTCGTGGCGTAGAAGAACCCGAGCTTCTTCTCCAGCGGATTGTCGAAGCGCATCCACTTCATCTCGTCCGGCGACGGAAACTCGCGCAGCACGGCGTCGAGGTCGGCGGCGTCGAAGAGGCCGTCGAGCACGATGTGCGGAAACGGCTCGGCCGTCGTGTACTCCGACCGGAACGCGGCGGGATCGAAGTGCAGTCTCATCGCCGGTCGAAGTCCACGGGCCGCCGCGTCTTCATGTCGAGGCGCATATCGGGAGAATACGTCATCCATCCGGCGGGCGATTCGTAGCGCACGCGGATGGTCAGCGCATCGATGTTCGGCGCGCGGAACCCGGCGTCGGGACGCACCTCGTACGCGATGTCGTCGCCGAGGACGAAGATGTATTTGCCGTCGCGGTAAGGACCGAGGGTCCAGTAGAACGCGCCGCCGTCATCGAAAACGAAGTGGGCGAAAAGCGGCGCGGTGCGGATGTGCGCGCAGTCGAGTGTTCGCGTCTCGACCACCTCGCGTTTCGTTGCGTCGTATTGCAGGAGGCGATGCGCTTGGGGATCGGCGCAGAGATGCAGCTCGTCGTAGAGGGCGCGGCCTCTCGCGTGGCTGTAGTGCGCGAGCGTCTGCATGGTGACGGGTGGTGTTTCGGCGTCGAGCAGAATGTCATTCGGTCCGAGGTTGACGAAGGCGCGCGCCTCGTCGCTCATGCGCATGAAGCCGCGGAACGCGCGTGGCCATTCGACGCGGAACGACGCCACCGTCGCGATCAGCACCGCGCCGATCACGAGCAATCCGTAGCGCGGCAGCGCGAGCTCGACGAACGCGATCGCCGACGCCGAAACGAGCCAGAGCGCGAACGCCCAGCGCGGCTGGAGCTGCGCCGCGACCGGAATGATCGGCAGCAGCGCGGCGAGGAAGCCGGCGACGATCACCAGCCGCGCGTTGCGCATCCGGATGAAGACGATGGCGACGCAGATGACGACCGCGATGGCCACCGGAATCCCGAACTGGCCGAACGCGCGGAACGGCAGCGTGGCGATCATCTTCAGCCGGTCGTGCGGCCGGACCACGAAGTCGTACGACTCGGTGCTGCTGCCGAGGAGCGTGAGGCGGAGCGCCGCGTAGATGAAGGCGGCGATGACGTGCGGGATGAGATGTTTCTTTCTCGAATATGCGCCGAGGATCAGTGGGAGGGGAACGAAGATCTCCTTGTACAACGCGGCGATCAGGTAGAGCACGGCGGATGCGATCGAAAGCGCTCGAGGGGAGCGGACGTCTCGTCCGCTCATCTGATCGAGCGGACGAGACGTCCGCTCCCCTCGCACATACAGAATCACCGCCGCAAACGCGAACACCGCTCCTTCGACGTAATGCCGCAGCATCAGCACCGGCACGATGTTCATCACCGGCACGCCCATCATCGTCACCAGCGCCGCCATCAGCGACGCCGGACGCGAGCACCAGAGGCGCAGCATCGCGTACTGCAGCGGCGCGAGGAACAAAAAGGCGATCAGCTGATGCAGGTACCACATGCGCGGATTCGGGCCGAAGCAGACGAGGTCGAGCTTCATCGAAAGGAAGTGCAGCGGCGTGAAGAGCGGCTTGCCGAGGAGCGCGGTGAAGCGGCGGGTGAAGATGCCGGCCGGCGAGACCGGCGTCAGCATCAGCAGGTGGTTCGGATCGTCGAGCATCCACCAGAGGCGGAGGATCTTGCGATAGATCACCCACGCGACGATGGCCAGGGCGAGGCTGATCGCGATGTCGATCCAACGTTGTTTCACGGCGTCATCGTAATGCCGCCCTCAATAGAGGGGAGCGGACGTCTCGTCCGCTCATGTCGGCGCAACGGAACAGCCGGCGGACGGCGCCGGCCGTGCGGACGAGACGTCCGCACCCCCCGACTTGCGGCAGCTTGCTGCCGGGGGGATGTTTACAATGACGCCCCAATGTCCCTGCCGTACCGCGATTTCTACTACCCACTCAACGTCTTCATGCACGTCCTGACCCGCGAGCAGGGCGCCGTCTCGTATCTGCACTACGGTCTCTTCGAGCGCGAGAATGAGCCGCTCTCCGCCGCCCAGGAACGATCGACGGAGCTCCTCCTCGCCCGTCTCCCCAAACCACCCGCCCGCCTCCTCGACGCCGGCACCGGCCTCGGCACGACGCTCGCCCGCCTCACCTCCCTCGGCTACGACGTCCTCGGCATCACGCCGGACGAAAAACAGATCGCGCTGCTCGATCCGGCGTTGAACGCGCGATGCGTCGCCTTCGAAAACATCGAGCGTGATCACTTCGACACGGTGATCTTCCAGGAGTCATCGCAATACATCCCGTCCGACGCGCTCTTCGCCAAAGCCGAGGAGATCACGCGCCACGTCGTCGTCCTCGACGAGTTCACCATCGCGAACGACGGCACGCTGCACCGCCTCGACGAGTTCCTCGCCGCCGCCGAACGCCACGGCTTCACCAAAACGGAGGAGCTCGACCTGACGCGGCAGGCCATGCCGACGATCGGCTACGTCTCTTCCCTCATCGACAAACACCGCGCCGCGCTCCGCGACGACCTCGGCATCACCAGCGAGCAGATCGCGGAGCTGATCGAGAGCGGCGCGCGCTACGCGGCGTCGTATCGTCGCGGCACGTACGGCTATCGCCTGCTGCAGTTCACCCGATGATGCGCATCGCCTATCTGCTCGAAGACACTGAAATGGCCGGCGGCATCCGCGTCGCCGTCGCGCATGCGGATGTGCTCACCGCGCGCGGCCACGACGTCACGCTCGTGACGAAAGGCGGTCCGCTGACATGGCGCCGGTCGCATGCGCGCTGGCAGCACGTCGCGTCGTTCGAGGAGGCCGGGCTCACGTCGTATGACTTCGTCGTGGCCACCTTCTGGCGCACCGTCGAGCCGGCGTTTCGCATCGCCGGCGCGCGCACGATCCATTTCTGCCAGGGCTACGAGGGATCGTTCACCGCGTACCGCGATCTGAAGCCGCAGATCGATGAGGTCTATCGCCTGCCGATTCCGAAGATCACCGTCTCGCCGCATCTCGTCGACATCTGCCGGCGGTTTCACGACGACGCCACGTACGTCGGCCAGATCGTCGACGACGATTTCTATCAGCCGCACGTGCCGCGCGGCGGACGGCCGCGCGTGCTGCTCGTCGGTCCGATGCAGGCCGATTTCAAGGGAATCGACGTCGGCTACGAAGCGGCGCGGCGCGCGCGACTTGTGGGGGGACCGGAGTTCGATCTCGTGCGCGTCTCGCAATGGGTTCCGGCCGACGACGAACCGACGGCCCTCGCGGCGGAGTTCCACGTCGGATTGCCGACGGCCGACATGGCCCGGCTCGTCGCCTCGTGCGACGTCTTCCTCGGGCCGAGCCGGCAGCAGGAGGGCTTCGGGTTGCCGGCGGCCGAGGCGATGGCGTCAGGCGTGCCGGCGATCCTCTCGGCCATTCCGTCGTTTGAGTCGTGGGGTGCGGACGTCTCGTCCGCACACGATTTCGCGCTGTTCGTCGATGAAGGCGACGGCGCGTCGATGGGCGACGCGCTGGTCGCATTGCTCGCCGATCCGCAACGGCGCGATGCGCTCGCGCAGCGCGGACGCGAGATCGCGGAGCAGTTCCGCGCCGGGGCGACAGGCGCGCGGCTGGAGAGCTACTTCACCGCTCGATTGCCCAGACGCACTTCCGGCAGATGAAATCGTCGGGCGCTTCTTCCACGCCGTACGTCCAGCGCCGCATCTTGGCCATCTCCTCGCCCGCCAGCACTTCGGCGATCGTGCTCCTGGTCAGGTCGCCGACGACGTAGTTCTCGTCGTAGTCCTGGCAGCAGAGGATGCAGGCGCCGCGCGGCGTGATGTGCAGGTGCTGGATGGGACGCGAGCCGATCAGGTCGCAGCCGGCGAGCTTCTTCTTCGGCGCCATCGTCTTGATACCGACGTCGAGCCAGCCGGCGCGATCCTGCGCCTGCTGCATCACGACGTCGAAGCGGCTCCCGGCGAACCGCTCGCGGATCGCCTCGTAGTCGGCTCGATGCGCGTCGGTCAGTTCGCCGAGGACCACGATGCGCATCTCCGCGGCAACCGGCTTGTCGCGGATGTGATCGAGATTGCGCAGCACGACGGCGAGATGATCCTCACCGCGATCTTCCTTGTAGCGCTCGCGGTCGAGCGTCGAGAGGTTGATGCAGAGAAAGCGCAGCGTGCCCGCCGCCAGCAGCGCGTCCGCCTTCGCCGGCGTGAGGCCGGAGCCGTTGCTCAGCACCGCCACCGGCAGCCCGGCGGTGAAGAGCGCGCGGACGTAATCGACGAAGCGGCGGTCGAGCGTCGGCTCGTTGTAGCTCTGCAGGAACACCCCTTCGATCGTCGATCGCCAGTTCGTCAACTGGTTGACGATCGAGTCGAAGAGCGCGTCCGTCATCGACTCGTCCTCGCGCGGGGCGATGGAGACGGGGCAGAAGTAGCACTTCTGATTGCACGTCGTCATCGTCTCCAGCGAGACGATCTTCAAGAGCGAGCGGCGCGAGAGATCGGTATTGTCCTCGACGATCCACTCGTCGCGCAGGAGCGACTCGTCGGCCGCGCCGCCGTCGAGAAATTGCCGCAGCGTGGTCCACGCCGCGTCGGAAGGCGTGAGCGCCCGGTCGTTGAGCGGGTTGTAGATGCGGTCGTCCGCGTAGTGCAGATAAGGGTTCGCCGTCAGCACGGGCTCATTCCGGTACCATCGAACGCGTGATTACGTATCTGCTCGATGATACGGATATCTCGCCCCGCGTGCAGACAGTGCTCGCGCAGGCCGATGCGCTGATCGAGCGCGGCCACGACGTCCGGATCGTCACCACCGCCGACGGGCCGGTGACCTGGCGCGCGTCGCGGGCGGCCTGGGAGCTGGTCGACGATCTTGACCCGAGGGGTGCGGACGTCTCGTCCGCACTGCGCGGACGAGACGTCCGCGCCCCTCACATCATCCTCGACGATACCTTTCCCTGGAGCGACTTCCTCATCGTCGACGACGCGATGTACCGCCCCCGCACGCCACGCGAGCACGAGCCGCTTCGCGTTCTGCTCGACGGTCCCGGCGTCGCGAACGGCTACGGCGCCGCCGCGCACGCGCGCTGGTTCCACCAGGCGTTCGAGCTCATTCGCGTATCGCCCTGGGCGCCGTCGCGCGAGGAGCCGCTCGATTCCGTGCAGGAGTTCCACGTCGCGCTGACCACGCCGGAGATGACGCGCCTCATGCATTCGTGCGATCTCCTCATCGCGCCGGAGCCGGGACTGCGGTCCGCCGAGGCGATGGCCGCCGGCGTGCCGGTGGTGTCGGTGGAGGAAGAAAACGCGGTCGAGCTCGGCGAGCGCCTGATCGAGATCCTCGGCGACGAGGAGTTGCGCGACCGGTTGCGCGAGCGCGGTCGCGAGGCGGCGGAGCAGTGGCGCGCCGGGCGCGTCGTCGCGCGCCTCGAGTCGTTTTTGAGAATTCCCTGAAACTGTCCCTCCTAAGTAGATGGTGAACTATCTGATGTGGTCTGCCGCCATTCTCGTTTCCGGAGGCGTGTCGCTCCTTGCCTGCAGCCGGCAGGCGCCGCCGCAGCGCTCCGCGCCGCCCGCGGTCGAGACGGCCGCGGAGGAGAACGGCGTCCCGAGCTTCGCGCTCTACACACTTTCGCGGGGCAAGGGTGTAACGCCTGAGGCCCGCGAAGCACTACAGAAGGTGGAGAAGCTCCTCGAAGCCGATCGCGAGCACGGCGTGAGCGTCAGGATCGGGAAAAAGCGAATCGGGCTCGAAGGAGAAACGAGGCTGTGCGCCGGGTACGACGACCGGCACGCCGGCGCCCGGGCCTACGAGCGGGTGAAGGAAATCGTGCATGGGGTCGAGCTGATGAATCTGGTCATCGAGCCCTGTGAGGCATCCACGGATCAACCGAAACAATGAATGGGAGGAAGTCATGAGATTTCGTTACGGAGCAGGGTGCGCGCTGCTGTTCATCCTCGCGTTGACCGGGTGCAAGTGCAAAGAGCCGTGCCCGCCGGCGACGACCACCACCACAACGACCGGTCCCGCGACCACCACCGCCGCCCCGCAACCGCCGGCGGTGCAGAAGATCGAGGCCACTCCCGAGGCGGTGAAGGCGGCCGAGGAAGAGCTGCAGACGCTGGCGGAACGCGACCGGAAGATGCACGCCGCGCTCACCTTCGAGGAGTTCAAGGGTGAGGTGTACAAGGAGCCGTTCGAAGGCGGGAAGTACATCGTCAACGGCGACACCGCGATCGCGAACGAGAAGCAGCTGCTCGAGTTCTACGAAGAAAACGTCAAGCCGAAGCAGACGGCGAAGCTCGTTCTGGCCCAGGCCAGCGGCCTCGATCAGAAGTGGAATCAGGAGCAGCAGAAGAAGATCAGCTACTGCGTCAGCCTGACCTTCGGCTCGCGTCATGACAACGTCGTCCAGCAGATGGCCGCCGCCACGGGCGAATGGGAAAAATCGGCCGCGGTCCATTTCGTCTACGACTCGACCCAGGACGGGAACTGCGGACCGGGCAACAACAACGTCGTCTTCGACGTCCGGCCGGTGAACGTCAACGGCGAATACCTCGCCCGCGCCTTCTTCCCCAACGAGCCGCGCGCGACGAGAAACGTGCTGATCGACGAAACGAGCTTCGACCTCGATCCGCCGCCGGCAAAACTGCAGCTCGTCGGCATCTTGCGGCATGAGCTCGGACACACCATCGGATTCCGTCACGAACAGACGCGGCCCGAAGCAGGCAAATGTTTCGAGGACAACGACTGGCGGCCGCTGACCAGCTACGACGCCTTCTCCGTCATGCACTATCCGCAGTGCAACGGCAAAGGCGACTGGAGCCTCGTGCTCACGCCGAAGGATCGCAACGGCGCCGCGTGCGTTTACGGTCCGGCGGCCGGCTTCACCGTCGATCCGACGCTGATCTCCGGCGCGCAGTGCGCTACGCCTCAGGTCACGTCGACCACGGGGCAGCCGCAGGTCAAGGACTTCACCGCGCAGTCGGTGGCCAAGGACGCGCAGAAGTCGTACGGACCGTTCGCCGTCGCCGCAGGCACTCCGTTCTCCGCCGTGATGGGCGGACCGGCCGCGACGGGCGATCCCGATCTCTACGTCCGGTTCGACCTCTCGCCGAACAAGAACGCGTACGACTGCCGCCCGTATCTCGATGGTCCGAACGAAACCTGCTCGGTGACCGTGCCGGCGAGCGCGCACCAGGTCTTCGTCATGGTTCGCGGCTACAAGCAGGGAACCTACGACCTGCACGTGACGCACACGCCTCCCGCCCCTCACTAGCCATCCCAAATCGGGCGCGGCCGTTCACCGGCCGCGCCCGCCCGCCGCCGCACTGGCGCTCATTGTGAAAACTTTCTCAAGTTCGTAGAATGCGGCCTCCTGCCAGCCGTATCCGACGGCAATTGCGAAAGCTAAGTTATGCCAGTGCAAAACATTGAACATCCCGAATCGATCATCCCGCGCAAGGCCGGCGTAGCCCCCGGCGAGGGGGCGGAAAAGGGCCTCATCACCCTTCCCGGCGAAGCCGACCGCGAGGCCGAAGACCTCGCCGGCGGCACTTACCTGACCACGAAGCTCGACACGATGGTCAACTGGGCGCGCGGCAACTCGCTCTGGCCGCTCCCCTTCGGCACGGCCTGCTGCGCCATCGAGTTCATGTCGATGGTCTCGTCGCATTACGACGTCGCCCGCTTCGGCGCCGAGGTCGTGCGCTTCTCGCCGAGACAGGCCGACCTCCTCATCGTCGCCGGCACGATCGTCGACAAGATGGGACCGGTCCTGAAGAAGATCTACGACCAGATGCCCGAGCCGAAGTACGTCGTGGCCATGGGCGCCTGCGCCACCTCCGGCGGCTTCTATCGCGTCTACCACGTCATGCAGGGCATCGACGAAGTCATCCCCGTCGACATCTGGGTCCCCGGCTGCCCGCCGACCCCCGACGGCCTGATGTACGGCATCCTGAAGTTGAGAGAGAAGATCCAGCGCGGGGAGATCAAGCGAGGGTGAGCACACTAACCAGGTTCTCCGCCATCCCCTACACCGGCCCCGCTCCGACGAACCGCGATCCGTACGTTCCGGCGAATGCGGCGCAGGCGGACGCGCGCGGCGAAGAGATCGCGGCGAAGATCGGCAACTCCGCGATGCAGCAGGAGCGGGGGCAGGACATGCCGACGTTCGTCGTCGACAAGAACGCCATCACCGATGTCCTCACCGCGCTGAAGAACGACAGCTTCATCCTGCCGCTCGACCTCTTCGGCGTCGACTATCCGCAGCGCAAAGAGGGACGTTTCGACGTCGTCTACCAGCTCTACTCGGTGCAGAGAAACGAGCGCGTGCGGCTGAAGGTGCGCGTGGCCGAAGACGAAGCGGTCCCCACCTCGACGAAGATCTTCAAGGCCAACGACTGGTTCGAGCGCGAGGCCTTCGACATGTTCGGCCTGAAATTCGACGGACATCCGAACCTCCGCCGCATCCTCTGCCACGAGATGTTCCAAGGCCACCCGCTGCGCAAGGACTACGACCCCGCGCAGCGCTGGCTGCTGACTGAACAGGGCGTGGCGAAGCTGACGCCGAAGATCGATCCCCGCTTCGAGGACGTCGACACTGACTTCGAGCGCGTCACGCTCAACCTCGGGCCGTCGCATCCGGCGACACACGGCACTCTACGCATCGTGGTCACGCTTGACGGCGAGACCATCATCGGGGCAGACACCGAGATCGGCTATCTCCACCGCTGCTTCGAGAAGATGGCGGAGACGCACACCTACCAGCAGGTCATCCCCTTCACCGACCGCCTCAACTACTGCTCCGCCATCATCAACAACGTCGGCTACTGCATGACGATCGAGAAGATGCTCGGCATCGAGGCGCCGCCCCGCGCGCAGCACATCCGCCTGATGCTCTCGGAGTTCATGCGCCTGTCCGATCACATCATCTGCATCGGCACGAACCTCGTCGACATGGGCGCGCTGACGAACTTCTGGTATCTGTTCCAGCCCCGCGAGGAGATCCTCGGGCTGGTCGAGCAGTGCTGCGGCGCGCGCCTCCTCCCGACCTACACCCGCGTGGGCGGCATGGCCGTCGACGCGCCGGCCGACTTCCTGGCCAACTCGCAACGGCTGATCGACATGCTGCCGAAGTTCATCGACGACGTCGAGAAGCTGATCATGAAGAACAAGATCTTCCTCGACCGCGTGAAGGGCGTCTGCCCCATCTCGCAGGAAGACGCCATCAACTTCGGCTTCACCGGCCCCTGCCTCCGCGCCACCGGCGTCCCCTACGACGTGCGCAAGGCCTCGCCGTACCTCGGATACGAGACGTACGACTGGGATGTGCCGATCGCCGAGGGTGGCGACACGTACGCCCGGTTCCTGGTGCGCCTCGAGGAGATGCGGCAGTCGATCCGCATCCTGCAGCAGGCCATCAAACGCGGCCTCCCGCCCGGACCGGTCATCGTCGACAATCCGTACGTCGCCCTGCCGCCGAAGTCGAAGGTCTACAACGAGATGGAGTCGCTCATCTACCACTTCAAGCTGATCATGCACGGCATCCAGCCGCCGGTCGGCGAAGCGTATTTCCAGGTCGAGGGAGGCAACGGGGAGCTCGGCTTCTACGTCGTCTCCGACGGCACCAGGAACCCGTACCGCGTCCGCGTCCGCCCGCCCTGCTTCCCCATCTTCGAGGCCTATCCGCAGATGATCACGGGGCAGACCATTCCCGACGCCATCGCCGGACTCGGATCATTGAACATCATTGCCGGGGAGTTGGATCATTGAGAGCTATTGAGCTATTTAGCTATTGAGGAGAGTCGAGGGGCAAGGAGCTTTAGAGCTTAAGAGCTAAACAGCTTAAGAGCTTGAGAGCTAAACAACATGGCAATCACACGAATCGCACCCGGAGTCGTCAGAGTCGAGCGCGCGCCGCTCTCGATCAGCGATCGTCTTTACCTGCCGCAGGTGATCATGGGGATGTTCGTCACCCTTCGTCACCTGCTGAAGAATCTGTTCAACATCAAGGGGCTGCCGATCATCTCGTATCCCGAGGTGAAGCGCGTCTACTCCGAGCGCTTCCGCGGCCGGCACATCCTCACCACGCGCGAGGACGGCACGACGCGCTGCGTGGCGTGCTACATGTGCTCGACCGCATGTCCCGCCGAGTGCATCACCATCGAGGCAGGCGAAGACGAGCGGACGCGCGAGAAGTTTCCGGTGCGCTACGACATCGACCTGCTGCGCTGCATCTTCTGCGGCTACTGCGTCGACGCCTGCCCCGAGGACGCGATCTACATGACCCGCGACTACGAGATGGCCATCGACACGCGCGCACGCGCCGTGGTCGGCCTGCGCGATCTCGTCGTGCCGCCGAACTTCCCCGTCGGTCCGATGGGCTGGCGTCCGTACTACGGCGACATCGACAAGAAGGGCTGGGCCGGCGGCACAGGCCTCGGGCAGCCGATCCGCAGCGCGCCGTTCGAGGATGAGGCGCCGCCGAATCCCGATGTCTTCCGCGGCGAGCCCCGGGCGTAGTTGACCGTTGATCGTTGGCAGTGGGCCGTAGCACTCCCGCGAACGGCCAACTGCCAACTGTCATCTGCCAACTCCACGCACGTATAATCCTCAGTCGGGTCAACCGACACATGAAACCCCTCGAGACCACGATCGAAGAGGTCCTCCGGAATGCCATTCATTCCGAGGTCGAGACGCGGGTCTATTACCAGCGGATGGCCGAGCGCGCGGGCGCTCCCGAAGTGCGGAAGCGGATGCTTTCGCTGGCCGACGGCGAGCTCGTTCATCGCGCCAAACTGGAGCGCCGCTACCGCGAGATGATCGGCCATGAGCCGCCCGATCCCGTCCCGGCGACCGTCGACATCCCGCCCGAGATCTCCAACCTCGACATGAGCAAGGCGCTCAAGCTCGCCCTGGAGCGGGAGCGCGATTCCGAGAGCTATTACCGCTTCATGGCCGAGCGCGTCCCCAACACGGAGCTCGGCCGTCTCTTCATGGAGCTGGCCGAAATGGAGTGGAAGCACAAGACCGATCTGCAGGCGGAGTACGACACGACGTTCGCCGATCCGGAGCGCTTCCTGCTGGATATCTAATGAGGGGGGCGGACGTCTCGTCCGCCCTGAGCGGACGGGACGTCCGCTCCCCTCGTCTGCACACCATGCAAATGCAACGCGACCTCTTCTCGCACATGGCCTGGGCCGACGCGCTCATCTTCCGCGCGGCATGCGCGTGCCCGCCCGCGGAGCACGATCCGGTCATCCGCGAGAAGGTGCATCACATCCACCTCGTGCAGCGCGCGTTTCTCCATCTCTGGACCCGCACTCCGTTCGTGCTCTCTCCGGCGTCGGAGTTCAGCGACCTGGCCGCACTGGAGAAATGGGCCCGCGAGTATCACGCGGAGCTGCATTCATTCGTCGAGGCGATCGGCGACCGCGCGCTCGACGAGATCGTCCCGATTCCGTGGGCCGAAGAGATCTTGAAGCAGATGGGCGTCGACTCCCCCGCTCCGGTCACCCTCGGCACGACCATGCTTCAGGTCGCCATGCACAGCGGCTATCACCGCGGTCAGGTGAATCTGCGGCTGCGCGAGCTCGGCAGTACGCCGCCGCTCACGGACTTCATCGCCTGGCATTGGATGGGAAGGCCGGCGCCCGCATGGGACCCGCCATAAACAGTCAGGCGGATGGCGCTCTCGCAGCAACCATCCGCCTGCCCGTCTCTCTCACAACGCGCTGACCGGGGGAGAATCCCTTGCGCTTTGTGAGCTTCAATGTAAGGAGTGCCCCATCAGCGGCGCGTCGTAAGGACCGTCAAAGAGACGCAAAAGATAGAGTTCCCAGTTGGCAGTTGGCCGTTGGCAGTTCGTTCTGCTGCCAACTGCAACCGCCAACTGCCAACTAACATGATTTACCTCGACAACAACGCAACCACCCGCGTCATCGACGACGTGCTCGCCGCGATGGAGCCGTACTACCGCGAGCTCTACGGCAACGCGCACGCCGCGCACTCCCTCGGGCGCCGCTCGCATGAGGCCGTCGAGGAAGCGCGGGCCTCGGTCGCCCGGCTCATGGACTGCAGCGACGGCGAGGTGATCTTCACCAGCTGCGGCACCGAGGGGAACGCGCTGGTGATCCGCGGCCTCATCGACGCCGCGCCGTCGCGCCGGAAGATCGTCACCACCGCCGTCGAGCATCCCTCGGTCCTGTTGCTTCTTCGCGCGCTGGAGCGGCGCGGCGACATCGAGCTGGCGATCGTGAACGTCGATCGCGACGGCGCGCTCGATCTCGATCAATTTCGAACGCTCGTCGATGACCGGACACTGCTCGTCTCCGTGATGCTCGCGCAGAACGAGACCGGCGTCATTCATCCGATCGCCGAGATCTCCGAGCTCGCGCACGCGCGCGGCGCCCTGCTGCACGTCGACGCCGTGCAGGCCGCGGGCAAGATCAGGGTCTCGCACGACGGCGTCGATTTCATGACCATCTCCGGCCACAAGCTGCACGCGCCGAAAGGGGTCGGCGCGCTGTCGATTCATCGCGGTTTGAAACTGACGCCGCTCTGGTACGGCGGAGGGCAGGAGCTCGGCCTCCGCTCCGGCACCGAGCCGGTCCCCTCGATCGTCGGCCTCGGCGTCGCCGCACGTCTCGCGCTCGAATCGCTCCCCGCGTTCGACCGCGTGCGCGAGCTGCGCGATCGATTCGAGTCGGAGCTGCGCGCACGGTTCGGCGTGCAGATCGCAGGCGGCGCGCAGCCGCGCCTGCCGAACACCGCGAGCGTGATCTTCCGCGATCACGCCGCCGAGGTCGTGGCGGCGCTCGACGCGCACGGCGTCTGCGTTTCCGCCGGCGCGGCGTGCAACACGGGACTCGAGCCGAGCGGCACGATGAAGGCGATGGGACTGCCGGCCGCGGTGCGCTTTTCGCTGTCGCGATTTACGACGGCGGGCGAGATCGATGAGACGATCGAGATCATTCAGTTGGCGGTTGGCAGTTGACCGTTGGCAGTAGTTTCCGGCCAACTGCCAACGACCAACTGCCAACTACAAAACAATCGTGTAGCCGAGCGTCGTCAGATCGGGCATCCGGTCGAGATAGACATGCCCGTCGGTGTGATCGACCTCGTGCTGGAAGATGCGCGCGGTGAAGCCTTCGATCTCGATCGTCGCCTCTTCGCCCTCGTGATCGATTCCCGTCAGCCGCAACTTTTTGAAGCGCGGCACCTCGCCGCCGAGGAACGGGACGCTAAGGCAGCCTTCCCAGTCGGTGATCTTCGCCTCGCCGATTCCCTCGTACGTGGCGTTGAAGAACACGCCCGCTCCGACCTGCTGGACATTGCGCCGTTTCGCCGCGCGCTCCGGCACCTCGAAGACGAAGACGCGCAGCGGCAGGTGAATCTGCGGACCGGCCAGGCCGACGCCGTCGTACGCGTGCATCGTCTCGATCATGTCGTCGATCAGCGGCCGGAACTTGCCCGCCTTGATGTCCTTGATCTCCACGTCCGACGCCTTCTCGCGCAGCACCGGATGCCCCAGCCGCGCCACCTTCAGGATCGCCAATCAAGCCTCCGTCAGCGGCAATCGCCGCATCGTCAACGACACCACGAACGCCGCGGCGGTCAGCGTGGCGCCGCCGTAAAACGCGCCGCGCGACTGGGCCAGATCGTACAGGAAGCCCATGAAGATCGGCCCCACGAAGCGCGCCAGCGATCCCACTGCAGTGGCGATGCCGAGCATGCTCCCCTGCTCGTTCGCCGCCGACACCTTCGACACCATCGACGTCAGTGATGGATAACAAAGCCCCGTCCCGATGGAGACGAGGAACGCCACGACGTAGAGCATCGGCACGCGCCACACCGTCGGCACGAGGAGCAGTCCAAGCGTGTACGCCGCGGTGCCGATCGAGATCAGCGTCCGCTCGCCCACCGCGCGCGCCAGGCGTCCGATGAGCCCTCCCTGGATGACCGCCACGATCACGCCCATGAAGAGAAAAAAGTACGAGAGATCGAGCTGCGTGAAATGGAAGCGGTCGCGCGCGTGCAGCGTGACGCTCGTCTCCATCCCGGCGACGGCGAGCAATTGCAGGAAGAGAGTGATCATGATCGCGCCGAGCATGCGGCGATGTCCGAGCGCCGACCAGACGCGCTTGTCGAACTGCGGAGGAATGCCGCTGCGCACCGTGGCGTCGGGCGGCTTCGACTCGCCGAGCACGAAGAAGGCGATGCTCAGGGCGATGAACGACAACGTGCCGGCGGCGAGGCCCGGCAGGAGATTGCCCGCCATGCCGTGCTGCGAGCCGACGTGCGAAAGCACGCCGGAGAGCGGCGGCCCGAGGATGAAGCCCATGCCGAACGCGGCGCCGATGAGGCCCATCCCCTTCGCCCGGTTCTCGGGCGTCGTCGAGTCGGCGATGTAGGCCTGCGCCGTGCCGATGTTCGCGCCGCCCGCGCCGGCGATCACGCGCGAGATGAAGAGGACGGTGTAGCTGCGGGCAAAGGCGAAGAGGAGATAGCCGATGCACGACGTCGTGACGCTGATCAGGATCACCGGCCGCCGGCCGATCCTGTCCGACAGCCGTCCCCACACCGGCGCGAAGAAGAACTGCATGATCGAGTAGACGCCGACCACCGCCCCCACCGCCACGCCGCTCGCGCCGTACTCCCGCGCGTAGAACGAGAGGAAGGGGATGACCATCCCGAATCCGATGAGATCGATGAAGACCGTGAGGAAGAGAACCAGCAGCGAGGCACGGCGCATGGACTGGCGACGATAGCAGATGGCAGTTGGCAGTTGGCAGTTGGCAGTTGGCGGAGCGTCAGGTGACGGTCATCAACCGGTCTTGCGGCCAACGGCCAACCGCGAACGGCCGACTGTCACACGCGTGTATGGAGAGCAGTCACACCCCGTGCGGGCTCCGTGCTTTACAAATTGACGCGGAGGGCAAAACGCTCATGAAGAAAACAATCATCATCACGATCCTTCTTTCGCTGGTCTTCGCCACTGTCGGATTCGCCGCCGAAGACGGCGCCGCGCTCTACAAGGCGAAATGCGCCGCCTGCCACGGACCGGACGGTAAGAAGATGGTCAAGGCCGACCTCAGCTCCGCCGCCATTCAGGGCAAGACGGACGCCGATCTGACCACGTTCGTCGGCGAGAACCCGAAGCACAACTTCACGAAGAAGGGCCTCACCGCCGACCAGATCAAGGCCGTGGTCACCTTCCTTCGCACGCTGAAGTAGCGCGGCACGTGTCAAAAGAGGGGAGCGGACGTCTCGTCCGCTCATCCATGGCACAACGGAAGCCGGCGCACGGCGCCGGCCGTGCGGACGAGACGTCCGCACCCCTCAATCCAACATCCAAATTCGCTTCACGTTCGTAAGTCGAACGTGAAGCGAATCGCCGCCGTCGTCATCGCCGTTGCCGCCCAGGCCGCCGTCGCCCATGCGCACGACTTCTGGATCGAGCCGTCCACCTTCCGCCCCGCGGTCGGGCAGCTGGTCTCCACCTCGCTCCGCGTGGGCCAGGAATTCGCCGGCGATCCGATCCCCCGCAGCGCCCAGCTGATCGACACCTTCACCATTCGCGAAGGGTCGAAGGAAAAAGAGGTCGTCGGCTTCGAGAATCGCGATCCGGCCGGCTTCGTCCGCGTCGAACAGCCCGGCCTCGCCATCATCGGCTACCGCAGCAAGGCGAATCCGCTCGAGCTCGACGCCGCGAAGTTCGAAGAGTTCCTGAAGAACGAAGGCCTGGAGCGGATCAGCGCCCTCCGCGCGCAGCGGCACGAGACGGCGAAGCCCGATCGCGAGCGCTTCTACCGCTTCGCGAAGACGATCCTGGAGACTCGGTTGCCGGTTACCGGTGACCAGGTTGCCGGCCAATCGCGGGCAACCGGCAACCGGCAACCGGCAACCGATGCGCGATTCGATCAGCCGTTCGGCTATCGATTCGAGATCGTGCCGGAGACGAATCCGTGCGCCGCGACGCCGCTGCGCGTCCGCCTGCTGTTCGAAGGAAAACCGCTCGCCGGGGCGCTGGTCACGGCGATGCGTCGCGATGACGCCGCCGCGCGCCTGCGCGTGCGGAGCGACAAGGCGGGACGCGTCACGCTCGACCTGCCGAAGAACGGCGTCTGGCTGATCAAATCGGTGCAGATGGTGCCGGCGCCGGCCGGGACCAACGCCGACTGGGAGAGCATGTGGGCCTCGCTCACCTTCGAGCGCTGACGCTCGCCCTGCTCGTCGCCGCGACCGCGTCGGCACACGAGATCGGCACGACGCAGGTCACGGCGCGCTTCCATCGCGATCACACGTACGAGGTCGACGTGGTGACGCTGCGCCAGTCGAACAACTTCGCCGATGCCGCCGAGATCCGCTTCGGCGGCGTCCGCGTGAATCCCGAAGTCATCGTTCTTCCGAACAGGACGATCCGCTTCCGCGGCGACATCCCGAAGAACGCCGGTCCCTTCACCTGGCGCTGGAAACTGACCTACGCCTCGTACGCGCTGACCATCGGCCCGCGCCAGGAATGGCTCGACGCCGACACGACGTCGACTCCCTTCCCGCTTTCCGCCGACCTCCTTCCACCCTCCCGGATGGACGTGGTGCGGCAATACCTGAAGCTCGGCTTTACGCACATCGTCCCCGGCGGACTCGATCACATCCTCTTCGTCCTTGGCATCTTCCTGCTGTCGACGAAGCTCCGCCCGGTGCTGACGCAGGTCACGGCGTTCACCATCGCCCACTCCATCACCCTCGGGCTGACGATCTACGGACTGGTGTCCGTATCGCCGCGCATCGTCGAGCCGATGATCGCGTTGTCGATCGCCTACGTGGCCATCGAGAACATGACGACGTCGAGCCTTCGGCCGTGGCGCGTGGCGATCGTCTTCGCCTTCGGCCTGCTGCACGGCATGGGCTTCGCCGGCGTGCTGAAGGAGCTCGGCCTGCCGCGCTCCGAGTTCCTCACCGCGCTGGTGACGTTCAACGTCGGCGTCGAATGCGGCCAGCTCGCGGTGATCGGCGCGGCGTTCGTGCTCGTCGCCTGCTGGGCGCGCACGCGGCCCTGGTATCGCCCGCGCTTCGTCCTCCCCGCCTCGGCCGCGATCGCTGTCACCGGCATCTACTGGACGGTGGAGCGCATAGCCGGTAGTTAATGCTGCGCGCAGACGCAGCATCTCCGGTTGCACCGGCAGCGTCCATCACCACAGGCGTCGCGGTGTAACCGGAGATCCTGCGTCTGCGCGCAGGATAAGGTCGAGGCAGCGCAGGATAAAGTGACGACGTGAGAAAACGCCTCGTCCTCTTCGACATCGACGGCACGCTCATCACCGATCACGGCGCGGCGCGCCACGCCTTCGGCGCCGCGCTCGCCCAGACCTTCGAGTACACCGGCGACCTCTCGCGCTACGACTTCTCCGGCCGCACCGATCCGCAGATCGCCTTCATGATCCTGCGCGACGCCGGCTGGAACGACGACGACATCGACGCGCGGCTTCCCGATCTCTGGTCGCGCTACCTCGTCGATCTGGCCAGGAACACGGCGGGTGATCGCGTGCAGGCGCTGCCCGGAATCCGTCCGCTCCTCGACCTTCTCGCGGCGGAGGAACGCGTCACGCTGGCCCTGCTCACCGGCAACATCGAGCCGGGCGCGCGCCTCAAGCTCGGCGGCGCGGACCTGAACGGATACTTCCCGTTCGGCGCCTTCGGCAGCGACTCCGCAAAGCGCGAGGAGCTGCCGCCGATCGCGGTCGAGCGCGCGTCGCGCATCGACGGCTATCGATTCTCCGGTCGCGACGTGGTGATCATCGGCGACTCGATCTACGACGTCCGCTGCGGCACGCCGCACCAGGCCACGACGATCGCCGTCGCCTCGGGGAAAACGTCAGCGGAGCGGCTGCGCGCGGAGAATCCCGATCATTTCTTCGAGAGCGCGGAACCGGTGGAGGAGTTGTTGCGGGCGATCCTGGGATAACTTCGAAGAGGGGAGCGGACGTCTCGTCCGCTCATGTTGGCGCAACGGAGGCCGGCGAACGGCGCCGGCCGTGCGGACGAGACGTCCGCACCCCTCACACTGACCTACTTTTTCGGCACCGACACCTTCCCGCCGATCCGCTCGTACTCGACGTGCCCGCTCCCCTTTCGCAGCACCGTGAAGTCGCCACGTACATCGTCCACATCGACCGCGCCGGAGCCGTCGTCGGTGATCACGACGCTGCCGCTCACCTTCTTCACCTCGATCGAGCCGGAGCCGTCGGTGATGCGGACGTTGCCGGTGACGTTCTCAATCTCCATCGAACCGGAGCCGTCGGTCACGTCGAGCGCGCCGGTGCCGTTCGTCTTGATCGAGCCGCTGCCGTCGCGGATGACGACCGCCACGCCCGCCGGCAGCGTCACGTCCATGTCCATCGTCGGCGACGACATCATCACCGTCTCGTCCGGGACCTGCGCCTCGATGGTCAGCTCCGATCCGTTGCGCGTGGCGACGAGCTTCGTCTTCGCCAGCAGCTCATCCGACGGAGCCTCGGCGTGGCCGGTGGCCCTGATCTCCGTCGCGCCGCTTCGCCCGGTCACATCGAGTGAGCCGGCGCGCGCCACGATCACCACTTTCGTGATGCCGCTCGCGGGCGTGTTCGTGGAGCGCGTGGCCGTCGACGTCGAGAAGATGGCGAGTGCAAGAATCGCGTTCAACATTACTTCGCTACTTTAACGCTGACCGCCGTCTTCCCGTCATCCGCCACGTAGACCGCCACCCGCCGCCCCGACGTCAGCTCGGTCCTCGCCACCGGCGCGCCGTCACGCGTCACGGAGGTCGTGTCCGTCAACGTAAAGGCCGTCTCCTGCCCCGCCGTGGTCGTGATCACCAGCTGCGTGCTCTGCAGCGATTTCACCGTCCCGAGGAAATGATGCTGATGTCCCGCGTGCGCGAAAGCGGAGGCGGCAACGAGGAGGAGAGCAAGACCGAGGAGTTTTTTCATCAATCCGCAAAACCGCGCAACCGCGCAACCTATTCGGGGGTCGCATCTGGAAAATCAACTTAACGCGGGGGCGTTAAGTTGATTTTCCAGATGCGACCCCCTCACTGGCAACTGTCGTGCACTGCCGAGTCAGGCACGATGACGTTCTTCGTGACAAAGTCGCTGGCGACCGGGCCGATACGCTTCGGCGTCTCTCCCCGTCGCAACCTCGAGGCGATCGACGACGATCCGGCCCTGAGCACCGGTCCGGACGGCGGGTTCGTCCGCATGCGGAAGGAATCGTTCTTCTTCTCCGACTCGCGCAACGTCGCTTCGGCCAGCGCCATCCCCCGGCGGCATGCGGAGCAGACCTACATCGATCAGGTACTCGGGCTGCCGAAACCGCTGCTCGCGCTCATCCCGGTCGGCGCCGTCTTCCTGCTGCTCGGGTTCGCCGTCCTCTTCACCAAGGGAGCGCAGGGTTGGGTGGAGATCATCTTCGGCATCGGCATGATCGTCGTGCCGATCGTGATCACGGGGCAACAGCGACGTGCGGTGCGCGAGCGCGAGGAACGGGAGCGCGCCGCACGCGAAGAGCGCGATCGCCGCGACTCCGAGCTCCTCGGCAAGTACGTCGCCGCGCTCGAACGGATGCGCACGACACCGGACCAGGAATCGATGGACGCCGTGGCGCGCGAACGCGCGGCCATCGATCTCCCTGACCCGGTCTGGTCGCCCGCGGCGCGGCTCGCCGTCCTGCAGATCGGACTGGAAGCGCTGCACCGGCTCGGCGCGTCGAAAGCCGATGAAGTCGGGCAGATCATGTCCGAGGCCGCGGGGGCGGCCGGACTGCACGGCGACGCCAAGATCTCGCTGCGCGAAGATCTCTATCTCGTCGTCCTCTGGCATCTCCTGGCCGATGACCGCCTCGGGCCGGCGCAGGCCGCGCAGCTCGAGACGTTGCGCAAAGGCTTCGACATCGACATCACCGAACCGGCGCAGGAGCAGTTCGAGCGCCTCCGCGGCATCGGCGTCCGCAACCTGCCGCGCGCCGAGTGCGACGTCCGGCTCGGATTTCACGAGTACTGCATCCACGGCACGAAGCAGCTCTTCGTGACCAACAAGCGGGTTCTCTTCCCGTCGCAGAAGCCGTCCGAGATCGGCCTGCAGAAGATCGACGACGTGGCAGTGGATGCCGACACGTCGACGATCACGCTCAAAGTCGCGGGCCTGAAAAAGCCGTTGCAGCTCACGCTCGACGACGCGATCTTCATCGCCAGCATCATCGACATCGCCGCGTCGCTCAACGAGCGCCCCCGCGGATTTGCATGACCGTCACCCGGACAGCGGACAACCGCCGGCGATAATTCGGCTCCATGCATACACGCGCAGCCCTCCTCTTCGCGCTGTTGTCGCTTTCCGTCCACGCCCAGCTGCCGAGTTTCTCCGAGCCGTCGCTCTCGCCGAGCGGCGACATCGCCTTCGTCTCCGGCGGCGACATCTGGACCGTTCCGCTCGGGGGAGGTGACGCGCGGCTGCTGGTCTCGAACCCGGCGAGCGATTCGCGCCCCGTCTGGTCGCCCGACGGCAAGCAGCTCGCGTTCGTCTCCACGCGCACCGGCAACGGCGACATCTACGTCCTCGACCTGCCGTCCGGCGTCACGCGGCGCGTCACGTTCGACGACGGCCAGGACAAGCTCGACGGCTGGTCGCGCAACGGAGAATGGCTCTACTTCGACTCGACGAGCCGTGACGTCTCCGGCATGAACGACGTCTATCGCGTGGCGGCAAAAGGCGGCACGCCGATGCAGGTCGTGGCCGAGCGCTACGTCAACGAGTTCTTCGCCGCGCCGGCGCCCGACGGAAATCGCCTGGCCATCACGGCGCGCGGCATCGGCTCCGCGCAATGGTGGCGCCACGGCCACAGCCACATCGACGAATCGCAGATCTGGATCATCAGTGTAGGACAGGCGCCCTCGCCTGTCCCGCCTGTCGCCCTCACCGCCGACGGCGCGCGCGAGCTCTGGCCGATGTGGTCGCCCGACGGCAAGCGCCTCTGGTACGCCTCCGATCGCGGCGCCGCCGAAAACATCTGGAGCATCGTGCCGGGCGCGCAGCCGCAGCAGGTCACGAAGTTCACCGCCGGCCGCGTGCTCTGGCCGTCGATCTCATACGACGGAAAGACGATCGTCTTCGAGCGCGACTTCTCGATCTGGAAACTCGACACGTCGAGCAACGCCGCGTCCGAGGTGCGGATCACACGGCTCGGATCGCCGTCGGTGCCGGCCGTCGATCATCGCAAGTTGAGCGATCGCTTCACCGACTTCGCGCTGTCGCCCGACGCGAAGAAGGTGGCGTTCGTCGCGCGCGGCGAAGTGTGGGCCGCGAGCGCGAAGGACGGCGGCGACGCCGTGCGCGTCACCAACACCGGCGGCGCCGAGGCGCAGGTGACCTGGAGCCCCGACAGCAAGAGCGTCGTCTACACGTCGGATCGCAGCGGCAGGCCGCACGTCTATCTTTATGACTTCACCGCCGAGCGCGAGACCGAGCTGACCACCGGCGACGCTTCCGACTCCTCGCCCCGCTTCTCGCCCGACGGAAAGCTGCTCGCGTTCCAGCGCGGCAATCGCGAGCTTGCCGTGTTCGACCTCGCGTCGAAGCAGATCCGCACCGTGGCCAAAGGTTCGTTCGACGCGCCGCCGCTCGGCTCGAGCCGGCCGTTCGAGTGGGCGCCCGACAGCAAATGGATCGCCTACCTGACGTATGCCGCGGACCGTTTCCGCAATGCCTACGTCGTGAGCGCCACCGGCGGCGACGCGAAACCGGTGTCGTTCCTCGCCAACGTTTTCACCGACACGCTTTCGTGGAGCCGCGACGGCAAGTTCCTCCTGATGTCGACGGGACAGCGCACCGAGGCCGGGCAGCTCGCGCGCATCGACCTCGTGCCGCAGACGCCGAAGTTCCGCGAGGAGCAATTCCGCGAGCTCTTCCAGGCGAAGCCGGAAGAGAAAAAGGAGGGCGAGAAGAAAGTCGCCGACGTGGCGATCGAATTCGCCGGCATCCGCGATCGCCTTCGCCTTCTTCCCCTCGGACTCGACGCCGGCGAGAACGTCATCAGTCCCGACGGCAAATGGGTGGCCTTCGTCGCAGACACCGGCGACGACGAGAACGTCTACGTCTACTCCATCGACGAGCTGGCCACCGAGCCGACGCCGCCGAAGCAGCTCAGCGCCAGCGCGGGCCGCAAGCGCTCGCTCCATTTCTCCTCCGACAGCAAGGAAGTCTGGTACCTCGACGGCGGCAAGATCGCCTCCGCCACCATCGATCCGGTCAAGGCCAGGCCGCTCGGCGTCACCGCGGAAATGGACGTCGACTTCGTGCGCGAGCGCGACGAGGCCTTCCGCCAGGGTTGGACCTGGCTGCGCGACAACTTCTTCGACGCGAAGATGCACGGCGTCGACTGGAACGCCATGCGCGACATCTACGCGCCGCGCGTCGCCGCCGCCGCGACACCGGACGAGTTCCGCCGCCTCATGAACCTGATGATCGGCGAGCTCAATGCCTCGCACACCGGCGCCAATCCGCCGCGCGGCACCATCGTGCCGGCGACGGGACGCATCGGCGTCCGCTTCGATCGCGAGGCGTACGAAAATGACGGCACGCTGAAGGTCAGCGAAGTGATTCCGCTGTCGCCGGCGGACGTGGCGAAGATCAAGGCGGGCGACGTGATCACGGCGGTCGAGCACAAGGCGATCGGCAACTTCGACGAACTGCTCGAGTACCGCACCGGGAAGCGGACCGTGATCACGCTGGCCCCTGGAAGGGACGTCGTCCTGCAGCCGATCTCGGGCGGCGACGAGAAGGAGCTCACGTATCGCGCGTGGGTGAACGCCAATCGCGATTACGTCGACCGCGTCAGCAACCACCGCCTCGGCTACGTGCACATGTTCGACATGAGCTTCGAGTCGCTGGCGCGACTCTTCGTCGATCTCGACGCCGGGAATCGCAATCGCGACGGCGTGGTCATCGACGTCCGCAACAACAACGGCGGCTTCGTGAACGTCTACGCCATCGACGTCCTCGCCCGCCGCAGCTATCTCAACATGACCTTCCGCGACGAGCCGGCCGCGCCCGCGCGCTCGATCCTCGGGCAGCGCGCGCTGGAGAAGCCGACGGTGCTGGTCATCAACCGGCACTCGTTGTCGGACGCCGAGGATTTCACCGAGGGGTATCGAAGCCTTGGGTTGGGGAAAGTCGTCGGCGAGCCGACCGCGGGCTGGATCATCTACACCGGCGACGTTCCGCTCATCGACGGCACCTCGCTCCGTCTCCCGCACATCCGCGTCACCGACGCGAAGGGAGCGGACATGGAGCTGAACCCGCGGCCGGTTGACGTCTTCGTGCAACGTCCCATCGGCGAAGGACTGGCCGGTCACGATTCGCAGCTCGACAGCGCGGTGCAGACGCTGCTGCAGCAGTTGAAATGAAACGCCGCCGTCTTCATCGCGTCACCTTCGCGCTGGCCGGCGCGTACAACCTCGCGTGGGGCGCGTTCAGCATGGCGCGCCCGCAATGGCTGTTCGATTTCGCCGGCATGCCGCGGGCGAACTATCCGGAGATCTTCGCCTGCCTCGGCATGGTCATCGGCCTGTACGGAATTCTGTATTGGGAGGTGGCGCGCGATCCCGAGCATGGACGCCTCATCGCCACTGTCGGGCTCATCGGCAAGGTGCTCGGCCCGATCGGACTGGCGCGGCTGCTTTACTACGGTGTGTGGCCTCCACGGACACTCATCCTCTGTCTGACCAACGATTTCCTATGGTGGGTACCATTCGCGCTGTACCTCTACGACGCTTCCGTATTTGCCCGTTGCGTCCCTCCCGATCGCAATACATATTGATTGGCGCATGAAGAAAACTGCCTTCCTTGCTCTCGCTTTCTTTTTCATCGCCGCCTTCGCATACGCTGACTGCTCGACACTGACGAACGTCACCGAAGCCGTACCGGAGTTCACGATCCACCAGCCGGTGAACTTCCAGTTCGAATTCATCGGCGGAACGCCTCCCTACACGTTCGCCATCACGAGTGGAACGCTTCCCGCAGGCCTGCACCTCACCAGCGGCGGCGTGCTGCACGGCGTCCCTCGCGAGCTCGCCGACACGACGGTCTTCATCACGGTGACCGACGCCGCCGGCTGCACGCTCACGGTGGCGTATCCGATCCGCGTCGTGCCATAGCCAAGGTGCGACAATCGTCGGCAGCATGAGACTGCCGAACGTCCACGGCGTGATCCGCCGGCGGTTGCTGGTCAACTACCGTCTCGATCCCGCCGTGGCCCAGCGGCAGCTGCCGGGCGCGTTCCGGCCGAAGCTGCAGAACGGTTATGCGGTCGCCGGCATCTGCCTGATTCGCCTGGAGAACATCCGGCCGAAGCGATTCCCCGCGCTCCTCGGGATCTCGAGCGAGAACGCGGCGCATCGCTTCGCCGTGACGTGGGACGACGCGTCGGGCGCGCATGAAGGCGTCTACATCCCGCGCCGCGATTCCGACTCGCTGGTGAACCATCTCGCCGGCGGCCGGCTCTTCCCCGGCGAGCATCAACGCGCCGCCTTCACCGTGACCGACGACGGCTCGCGCATCGATCTCGCCATGAGCTCCGCCGATGAGGCGGTGCAGGTGCGCGTGTCGGGCGAGGTCGCCTCGCGATTGCCCGCCGGATCGATCTTCGCGTCCGTCGACGAGGCGTCGTCGTTCTTCGAAGGCGGCTCGCTCGGCTACTCCGCGACGCGCGACGGCCGGAAGCTGGATGGCATCGTGCTCCGTACCCGGACGTGGCGCGTCGACCCGCTCGCGGTCGACGCCGTGACCTCGAGCTATTTCGCCGACGAGTCGCTCTTCCCCGCCGGCAGCGCCGTCTTCGATTGCGCGCTCGTCATGCGCAACATCGCGCACGAATGGGAGTCGGCCGCCGAAATGTACGCGTGAAAAGGAGGGGAGCGGACGTCTCGTCCGCTCGATCACGCCACGCGCGCAATACCTCGACCCGCCGCACCTGACGAATCGCGTCACATTGCGCAGATCGTCCCGCCGGGCCGTGCGGACGAGACGTCCGCACCCCTTCCCGAGAGGCGAGCGGACGTCTCGTCCGCTCGATCACACCACGCGCACAATCCGTCGACCCGCCGCTCCTGACGAATCGCGCCACATTGCGCAGATCGTCCCCCGCCGACCCGTGCGGACGAGACGTCCGCACCCCTTCCCGAGAGGGGAGCGGACGTCTCGTCCGCTCGATCACGCCACGCCGAGAATCTGCTCGATCACGTCGCGGGCGCAATACGTCGACCCGCCGGTCCTGACGAATCGCGCCACATTGCGCAGATCATCCCCCGCCGTGATCAACGGCAATTCCGGACGATCACCGCGTAATTGCGCGTGTCCGATGTTCGCCACCAGCGCATTGCAGAGGCATTTGCGCCCCGCCGTACGCGCCTCCGCGCCGCCTTTAGCGACATAGGCGTCGACCGGCTCCGCCGGACACCGGAATCCGACGACACCGTCGTCTCTCCGGTACGCCTCGCGCAGAAATCCGAGATCGCAGACGCGTTTGCGACTGTCATAGAGCGATGCGTCGGCCAATGTGCCGGAAGCATTGGCGACCTTGAACGGAAAACCGGTCGGTGAGGCCAGCGGATCGGTGAACACGTCGGCCGTCCCGTCACACGCGGCCTGCAGCAGCGCCAGACGATACTCGTTCTTCAGACCCGATTCTTCACAGAGCGAAAATGCCGTCCCGACCTGCACGCCGGCGGCGCCGGTGTCGAGCGCATCGTTCAATCTTGCGGACGTCGCATATCCGCCGGCGAGCCAGAACGGAATGCCGAGATCCCTGATCTTCGCCAGGTCGACGGCGTCCTTGTCGCCATAGACCGGCTGGCCTTCGGCGTCCAGCTGCAGCGCGCCCCGCGGCGGCGCATTGTGGCCGCCGGCCGTCGACATCTCCACGACAAAGCCGTCCACGCGGCCGTTCGACCTCCGCAGGATCGTCGAGGCGACGACATTGGACGACACGATGGCGATGAATTGCGGACGCTCGATCGGCGGCATGGCCTTCGTTTCGGCGTACGCGGCGGGATCGAACTCGATCAGCGTCGCTTCGCCCGGCTCCGCGCCGCTCACGGTCAGCTCGTAGGTCGCCCGCTCGTGCCGGCTCAGCCTGTCCAGCACGCCCGGGATCTTCGTCGGGATGCCGGCGCCCATCAGCACGACGGCGACACCGGCCAGCATCGCGCCATAGAGAGACGGCAGATGCGGCAGCTGGATTTTTTCCAGGTAATTGATGCCGACGGGGCGGTCGTGACCTTCGCGCGCGAGAAAGACCTCGACGAAGTTGCCGATCATGCAGAGCTCGTCGAGCTCCGGCGTGGCGCGCGCCTTGTGCATCGGCACGGCCTTGTACGGATCGTCGTCGCCTTTGCCGCCGGCGATGAAATAGCGCTTGATGATCCGCTCCGCGATGCCGCGCAGCGGAAACTGCTCCATCGCCCGCCGCACGCTGCCGTCGGGATCACCATCCTGCAGCCGCCGCGCGGTGATGACGTCGAGCGCGATCCCGGAGACGACGCCGAGCTGTCCGAGCGACGAGACGGCGCGAGCCAGGCGCCACGACGAAATGCCGGCGCCCATGCCTCCCTGGATGATCTTCGGCAGGTTCATGGTGTAGTCGATCACCGTACAAGCACCGGCGCATGTGACGCGGTGTTGCGGATCACCCGTCGCCGTGACGGACAGGGCCAGGAATCGCGAATCGGCCTCCGTCGTTTTGATCGGCTGATGCGTCCCACCCTCCGCACCGCCGTGCTCCGCGGACTTCGCCGCCGTTGTCCGCGCTGCGGCGAGGGCCGGCTCTTTCGCCGCTGGATCTCCGCGCACGAGCGCTGCTCGGCGTGCGGCCTGGAGTTTCAATCGAACCACGGAAACACCTGGATGTTCATCGTCCTCACCGACCGCATCCCTCTCCTCTTCGGGATCGGCGCGCTCTTCCTCGGGTTCCGGCCGCACGGCGTCATGCAGAACAGCGCGTTTCTCTTCGCCCTCGCCGTGCCGCTGATCCTCACGATGCCGCATCGCCAGGGGATGGCGATGGCGCTCGATTACGTGCTCGGCCGGTCGATGAGCGGCGGCGAGCCCGGCTGACGATCGCCGCGTACGAGCCGAGGAGAATCAGCAGTCCCGCGCCGCCCGCGCGCAGCCCGTTCACATACGCGTCGGGCCGGTAGAGAAACTCGACGCGCGAATGCCCGCCGGGAACGAAGCATCCGAGGAACGCTCCATTGACGGTCACCGGCGGGAGCCGGCGTCCATTCACATACGCGCGCCAGCCGGGCCAGTTGACGTCGCTCGAGACGAGCAGCGTCCAGCCGGCGCTGTCGACGTCGAGCAGCGTGTGCTGGCCGTCGTACTGCACGACCCGCACAGTGGCGGCAGACGCGATGCCGTTCTTCAATGCAGGCGCTTCCCGCGCGATCTTCGCCGGTATGTGATCGACGATCGCACGCTGCCGGAAATCGGAGATCTGCTTGCTGAGCCCGACCGTCATGTCGAACGACGGCTCGATCGTGAATCGCGGCACGGCGAAGTAACGCGGCAGCGCGGCGCGATTGCGATAAATCGCGCCGTCGCGTCCTCTGTACACGCATTCGAGGTCGGGATCGCTCAGCACCGCGCCGGGCGGCGCGTAGACGTGCTCGATATTCAGAAAATCGAAAAACGGATACGTCGTCTCGCCGATGACCGAATCCCCTCCCTCGGTGCGCAGGTATCCGTGAAAGAAGCGCTGATAATGCGCGTCGCTGATCGGATCGGTCGTCTTGACGTCTTCCAGTCCGTAATAGCCCGGCGTGTCGGGGATGAACGACCATCCCCACGCCGCCATCCGCGCCGGTTGCGGCACGGCGCGTAATCGGCGGATCGCTTCGGTTTCGGGAAAGAGGTCGGCCGGCCGCGCAGGCGGGTTGTAATTCCAGGTGATGAAAACGAGCTCGATCAACACGGCGAGCGAGGCGAGCACGGGACGCTTCAGCGACAACGCCACAATGACCGCAATCGCACAGAGCGCCGGCACGATGAAATTCGCAGGCGTCGAGACCATTGCGAGCAACACGATGACGACGGAGATTCCTGCAACGGCCGGCCGTGGTTTCTGTTCGTCGATCGCCAGGACCGCGAGGCCGGCGACGGCGAGCACCCAGAACAGCCGCAATCGCTGATGCAGGCTGACGCCGAGGAGCGGCAGATGGTGGATCAGATCGCGCCAGAGCGGCACTTCCCAGAATGTGCAGAACGAAAACAGGAGGAGCGCCAGCAGAAACCCGACCGGCTTTCGTCGCACGAAGACGATCGATGACGCCGCCAGGCCGAGCGTCGCCAGTCCGGCATAACCGGAAGCCACTTCGCCGTAATCATTGAGCACCACTCCCCGGCTGAACGGCGGCGCGGTGTAATTCCCCTTCTGCGGCGTGCCGAACGCGTTCGGACTGATCAACGGCAGCAGCCAGTCGCTTTTCAGTCCGTGATCGGCCGGATTCGCGGCCTCGGTACTCGATCCCTGAAATCGCGCCGTGCGCTCGAGCAGCGTCATCGTCGGATACCAGAAGAACGCGGTCAGCATCATCGCGGCGACGAATGCGCTGGCGCAACGCAGCAGTCCTTTCCGTAGATACAACGCGTACGCGGCGGCGACGACCCAAACCCACAAGGCCGATTCCGGATGTCCGCCGAGGATCGCCAGTGAAAGCGCGGCGACGAGAAAGGCGTGCGCGCGGATCGACGCGTCGCGCGACGTGATCTCGATCCCCACCAGCACCACCGGTAGCATCATCGACGAGAGGCCGAGCGGAAACAGCAGCCAGATGATGTGAAACGCGCAGAACGTGTACGCCACCGCGCCGAACAGCGCGGCCGCCTCCCCCGCTCCCCACAATCGAAAGAGGACGAAGGAAAAGAAGAGGAGCGTGAAGAGCCTCAGGCTCGCGCTGAGCGTGAACGCCTTCCCGATCGGCAGCCAGAGCCCGAGGAGCGTGAACGGATGAAACAGCGCGGTCTGCTGATTCGCCAGCAGCGGCGTGCCGCTGGCGGACGTCCGGTTCCAGAGCGGCATGCGCCCGCGGAGCAATTCATCGCGCGCGACACGCGTCCACGGCACCAGCTGCGTGAAGACGATTCCGGTATTGGCGCGGACCGCCGGCCGGTTCAGCGCCTGCCACGGATACGCGACGAAGGCGAGGTTGCCCGGAATGTCGACCTTGTCGGTGAAGATCGTGCGCGACTGGTACGCGAGCGTGAGGAGGAGGAACAGCAGGACATACCGGCGCGGCACACGCGGGAACGGCATTACCGTGCAAAGTAGCACGCTGCGCGTATCCTTCATTCAGGAGAGCGAGATGAAAACTTCGTTGCTTGCCTGCGCAATCGTCCTCGTCCTGACCCCGTTGTTCGCGTTCGCCGACGTCCCCTGCCAGTGCGCCGCCGCGCTGATGGACGGCGGTCCCGCGCCCGCGCTGACCAACGCGTCGATCAACTGGGGAACCATCGCCACGTATCCCTCTCCCAATCCGTTCAACAGCGGCAGTCAGAACCAGAGCGACTGCGACAACAAATGCCTGATGCGCGCGAACAGCGACCCGAACTTCAGAAACCTCGGATGGTGGTGCACGCGGATCAACCGCCCGTTTCAGGGCACGGTCATCCTGTGGACACGCCTGGACGTCGCCCCCTGGCACACCCTGACCACCCCCAATGCCGGCGTCAACATCAAGTGCTGCGCCGTTCCACCCGTGTCGCAGGGAACGCAGCCGGCCTGCCCCGCCGGTTTTCAGCTCGTGCCCAACGCGCCCGACGCGAACCGCTGCGCCAAAGCGGCCGGCGAGATCAGCGTGATGCCGTATCCGCCCGACCGAACGCCGATCGGCCAGTGGGGCTTCACGATGGGAAAGACGATCTTCCAGTGGGGGCCGCCGAAGCAGCAGCAACAGGCGACGGCGCCGGCGGAAGTGAGGCCGTGCCCCTGACTACTTGCCCGACCTGATCAGATCGCGCGCCTCGTCGAGCTGGCGATCGATCGCTTCCTGCCGCTGCACGATGTCGCCCGGCGGCGGGGAGCCGTTGCGCAGCGCCGATTCGAGGTCGCCGGCCAGGCTGCTCAGCTCATGCATCGCGCTCTGCACCTTGTGGCACGACTCGGCCACGCAGGCGCACTGTCCCTCGGCGTTGGCGATCTTCGAGTCGACGTCGCTGCGGAAGATCGACCAGGCGTCCATGTCGTACGGCGGATTGACGAATTTCCCGACGCCGCTGCCCCACGTCGCCGAGGCCTTGTCCGCCGCGCCGATGCACGAGCTGTTGACGAACGTCCCGTCGCCGGTCGGCGCCGCGCTCTTCTTCAGAAACTTCGGCGAGAGGTACTTCCACGCCAGGAAGATGACGATGAGGATGACGAGCCATTTGACGATGCGCGACAGATCCATTGTTTTACTCCGCCAGTCCTCGCATCTCGGCGAGATGTTCCGAATCGTGGGTGATCCAGCGCTCCAGCAGCTGGCGCAGCGTGACGCGGCCGACGGTCTCGAGCTCCGCGGTGCGGTCGAGCGCCGATTCATCGAGCATCTTCAGCAGCGCCATCGACGCCGCGCGCGAGCGCTCCAGCTCCACGAGCTCCGGCTCGATCGGCAGCGTGGCGTAGTCGCGCTCCACCGCGACGCGCGCGCCGTCGACGTCGGCCAGCGTCGGATGCTCTTCCTTCAGCATCAGCCGCAGGCGCGGTTCGTAGCCGAGGGCGTCGATGTCGCGGAGATGCGCGACGCTCTCGCGGATGGAGAAGAAGTCGCCCTGCCTGCGATCGACGTCGGCGGCGCTGTCGACGATCTCGCGCACGAGGCGCGGCGTCTGCTCCAGCACCTCGATGTATTGCTTCATCCGCCGGTGACGCAGTTGCGGCCGTTCGTCTTCGATTGATAGAGCAGCTCATCGGCGCGCCCGAGGAGCGCGTCGGCGGGTTCGGAAGGCGAAGTCGAGGCGCAGACGCCGAACGAGGCGGTGAAGCGGATCTCGTGTCCGTTCACCTCGAACTTCCGGTCCGCCAGCGCCAGCCGGATCTCCTCCGCGATGTCGCACGCGCGGGCGATCGGCGTCTCCGGGAGGATGATCACGAACTCCTCGCCGCCCATGCGGCCGAAGAGATCGCCCGGCCGGATGCAGCATTCGCGGATCAGGCCCGTGCTCTCGCGCAGCACCTGATCGCCGGCGGCATGGCCGAAGCGGTCGTTCACCGACTTGAACTCGTCGTAGTCGAACGCGATCACGCTCACCGGCCGCGACTCGCTGGCCGTGTCGAGCACGAACGCGAGGCGGGCCACGATGTACGACTGGTTGTACGTGGCGGTGAGCTGGTCGGTGATGCCGCGCGAGTGGAGCGATTCGGTGAACTCGACTTCCAGCAGCGAGTCGACGTAGCGCAGGACGCAGTTGCCGATGCGGAGGAGGTTGCCGGGATTGAGCGGCGTCGGCTGCTTGATCCGCGCGCCGTTGACCAGCGTCCCGTTCGTCGAGGCGAGGTCGTGGATCGTGACTTCGTCGCCGACGCGGATGATCTCCGCGTGGATGCCGCTGACCGCGCGCTCCCGGAGGCGGATGTCGGACTCCGGCCGCCGCCCGACGATCTGCCGTCCCGGCCGCAATCGGAACACCTGCCCGGGCAGGTCGCCGTGCAGCAGCACCAGCGCCGGCTCCGAGATGCGCGAGCGCGCAAGCGTGTCGCCCCCTGTGATGACCGGATCAACCGAGACTTCCGAAGTCGTCCGCACCACCCGGAGCGTCGCGTTGCGCGCGGCGTTCTTGATCTTTTCGATCATGAAGTAAAGAAGTGTAAACGAAACCGAGCTGTTGAGCTGTTCAGCCCTTTAGCTGTTCAGCTCAACAGCTCAATCGCTCAATGGCTCGACAGCTCCGGGTGATACATCGACGCATAGCCGAGTCGCTGCTTCGCGAAATCGCGCGGATACGTCATCGTCACCGTCTTCCCCTTCGCCAGCTCGGCGTTGATGCCGTGCCAGAAGGTGGGAAGGTTGAGGGCCTTGAAGCGCTCGACCACCTCGTCGCGGAGCTTCGGGTCGAAGTGGACGCCGTACTTGTTCACCAGCTCCTTGATCGCCTCGTAATCGCCTTCGCCCTTGATGCGCATCAGCTCCGCCAGCAGCATGCCGACGCCCTGGTGCATCTTCTGGAAGTCGAGGATGTGCATGTAGGTCTTGCCGTCCTTCTGCACGCGCTCGATCGAGCCCGGGACCTTGTCCATGATGTATTCGACGATCAGCTGGCGGTCGCGCTGGTGGTCTTCCTCCAGCTGCTCGCCCTTCTTGTTCGAGTTGAGCTGCGTCAGCGGCGCGCGGGCGGCCTGGTAGTACATCGCCTTCCCCACGCCGTCGTTATCCGAGATCACGCCGAGGGTCTTGAGGTGCGGGTCCCAGACATTCCAGTACGCCATCAGGTCGGCGCGCGCCTCTTCCAGGGTCGAGTAGTACTCCTTTAGATAGGTCGACGGATCCTGCGTCAGCTTCGAGCTCACCTTGCCCGAGCCGTGGCCGACGACCTCGTGCAGCGCGGTGGTGAGATCGCTCGCCTCGTTGCCGAACTTGTCGAGCGTCTTCTCTTCCGTCTCGTCGTAGCTGAACTCGTGGCGCGAGCCCGCGCCGCGCGCGTCGTTGAGCGCGCGCGTCGAGCCGGTGAAAAAGTAGGACTTCGTCCCGTACTTTTCGCGGATCTCGTTCTCGTTCGGCAGGTTGTCGCCGACGATCGTCACGGCGAAGTCGCCCGTCTCGATCACCGTCTCCACGGCCTTGGCCAGGGGCGGCTTCACGCCCTGCTTCTTGTACTGGTCGGCCCACGGCGCATGGTTCTCGAAGTACTGCGCGTTGTCGGCGATCTTCACCATCAGCCGGTTCAGCTGCTCGTCGGTGACGGAGACGAAGCTCTGCGACGTCCCCTTCGCGCCGCGCGCGTCGCGATAGACCTCGATGAAGCCGTTGGCGAAATCGACCTGCTTGTTGTTGCCGACCCACTTGATTCCGAAGTCGATCCAGTCCCTGTACTCGCCGGTCTGGTAGTAGCGGATCAGCGCGTCGATGACGGCCGCCTGTCCCGGCTCCGCCACCTTCTTCGCCTTCTGCAGATAGCCGATCGCCTTCGCCAGGTACTGCGCGTCGCGGCCGGGCGCGACCTTGCCGTCGGGCGTGCCGGCGCGGAGCACTTCCTCGACCAGCGTGCCGTCAGCGCGCTTCACCACGCGGGAGTTGAGCGGGTACTGCTCCTTGAAATTCTCGAGGTCCTTCAGCGTGACGCCGGGACCGTAGAAGTTGTTGGCGCTCCCTTGGATGATGTCGAGGCCTGCGCGCGGATTCTTCGCCGTCAGCGCCGGCTCGAAGTCGGGATCGAAGATCGTCGGGCCGAGATCGGCCAGCTCCTTCTTCAGCTGCGCCGCGGTCAGCGCCGCGCCTTTCGTCGCATGCAGCGCGGCGAGCGCCGCCTTCTCCAGCTCCGCCGGCGTGAACTCCGGCACGAACTTCTGCGCCGTGATGTCGTTGTGGTTCCCGTGATTCGCCCAGAAGAGCTTCGTGTAGTCGAGGATCTTCTTTCGCGACGCCGCGTCTACGGATTGTGGATGCGCGGCGATCAGCTCCAGCACGTACTTCTCACGCAGCCCGTTCCGCCCCAGCTGGTCGTAAATAATTGGATCGATTGCGATCGAAGCGCGGCTGAGCCACCACACCAGCTCCTTCTGCCGCGCGGAAAGGGCGCGAAAACCCTCCGCCCGGACCTCGATGAACGCATCGGCGCCGATCCGCTCGACGAGCGAGCCTTTCGGAGCCGGTTTCGCGGCGAACGACGGAGCGGCGAGGAGGAGGGTAACCAGCGTGAAGAGAAGGCGTTTCATGGCACGCGAAGATAGCAGATAGCGGATAGCAGATAGCAAAAGGGCAGGGCATCCGTCTTCCCTGCTATCTGCTATCCGCTATCTGCTTCCTGCTATCTGCTTCCTGCTATCTATGTAGAAATCGTGACAAGCCAAAGTTCCCGAAGTAATATGATGGCCATCGGGTCCACATAACCCTTAGTTCCCGCGCACGGTTTCTCGAAGCATTCACGACACGTCCTGGCTCTGTCACGGAGGGTTGACGATGTTTTTGACCGCACGTAAGCGGCTGCTTTTCTCTTTCATCCTCACGGCGATCGTCCTCGCCATTCCCGCCTTCGGCGACGTCACCATCAGCGGCACAACTACGTTTGCCGCGCTCGATGGCTCCGCACAAGATGACGATCACGTCGCCAACGGCACGTTCACCGTCAACAGCAACTTGACCGTCCTCGGGACGATCAACTGCAACGACGAGGGCGCCGGAGCAAACTCTGCCTGTCCGATGCAGTTCGTCGTGACCGGCAATGTGACGCTGGCCCCCGGAAGCGCGATCTTTGCCGAGAACCGGTCGCACTCGGGCAACGGCGGCAACATCACCTTCACCGTCGGCGGCAACGTCGTGCTCCAGGGCTCGACGCCGTCACTCGATGGCGCGCTGGTCTCCAGCGCAAAAACGAACGACGGCAATCCCGCTCACGGGGGTGACATCACCTTCAGCGCCGGCGGCACGTTCACGCAGGAGAGCGGATCGATCATCAGCTCCGCGGCGAAGGATTCCACCGCCGGCGCGATCGCCATCACCAGCAACGGGGCGGCGAGCGTCGGAGGCCAGATCCTCGCAGGCGCAACGCGAGTGCTGGCGCCCGCGACTCTCTACACCGGCGTCATCATCAGCGGCGGCGGCGGTCACTCCGTCGGTGGACCGATCACCATCAAGGCTCTGGCGCACAGCGAGCCCGGACTGGTCATCACCAGCAGCGCGGTCATCGCTTCCGAGGGCACGGACAACGGCGCGGGCACGATCACGCTCGAAGGCTGCAACGTCCAGATCAACGGCCTCATCGGGTCGGTGGCCAAGAAGAACGGCGCCTCGCGCGTCGTGGTGCGCAGCGGATCGACGATCACCGTCGACAGCAGCACCCTGGCCGGCGTTGACGGCGCCCATCGTGCGCGGCTCCGCGCCGACGCCCTGAACGAGCAGGCGACCAACTACCACGTCGACCTTTTCGCGGCGGACGCGATCACGGTCATCGGACCGGTCAGCCCATCGACCCTCTTCTCGGTCTCGTCGAACGGCGGCACGTCGGGCAATGACGACAGCGGCACGATCAACGTGATCTCCACCTCCGGCGTCGTCACCGCCAGCGGCAACGCGTTCAAGACATCCAACAACAACAACGAAGATCGCGGTGGCACGATCAATGTCTCGGCGAAGAACAGCATCACGTTCAACAGCGCCACACTGCAGGCTTCGGGAGGAACGGGCGGCGGGCATCGCGCCGGCGGCCACATCAACGTCCGCTCCTACACCGACGCCATCAGCTGGCTGACCGGCGTCGGTGACGTCCGTCCGGTCGGCAGCACGGCCGGAGTTCCGGTCGCGCAGCAGGGCACGATCAGCCTGACCTACTGCACCACTCTCTCGACCGCCGGCACGTCGTTCCCGACGAACGGCTCTCCGGTCGGCACCTTCCCCACCACCACGCAGACCTGCTCGCCGGCCGCCCCGTCGCTGCCGTCGGGTGAGTCACTTCCCGATTGCAACGATCCTCCGGTGGCCGTCAACGACGCCTACACCGTGGCCGAAGGCGGCACGCTCAACGTTCCGGCTCCGGGCGTGCTCGGCAACGACAGCGATCCCGAAGGCTCGCCGATCACCGCGAGCCTGGTGAGCGGCCCGGCGCATGCGTCGAGCTTCACCTTCAACAGCGACGGCTCCTTCAACTACGTCCACGACGGCTCGGAGACCTCGAGCGATTCGTTCACCTACAAGGCGAACGACGGCTCGCTCGACTCGAACGTCGCCACCGTGAACATCACCATCACGCCGGTCAACGACGCGCCGGTAGCGAACAACGACAACTACTCGGTCAATGAAGACACGCCGCTCGTCGTCGTCGCATCGGGCGTGCTCGCGAATGACACCGATCCGGACGGCCCCTCGGCCACGGCGGTCCTGGTGAGCGGTCCGTCGCACGCCTCGAGCTTCGCGCTCAATCCGGACGGCTCGTTCAACTACACCGGCACGCTGAACTACAACGGCCCCGACTCGTTCACCTACCAGCGCTCCGACGGCTCGCTGCTGTCGAACGTGGCGACCGTGAACATCACGGTCAACGCGGTGAACGACGCGCCGGTGGCGAACAACGACGCCTACTCGACGAACGAAGACACGAACCTCACTGTCAGTGCGCCGGGAGTGCTCGGCAACGACACCGACGTCGACAGCCCGTCGCTCACCGCGGTCCTGGTCACCGGACCGGCGCATGCGTTGTCGTTCTCGTTCAACGCCGACGGCTCGTTCAGCTACACGCCGTCCTTGAACTACAACGGCCCCGACTCGTTCACCTACAAGGCGAACGACGGCTCGCTCGACTCGAACGTTGCCACCGTCAATCTCACCGTGACCGCGGTCAACGACGCGCCGGTGGCGGTTGCCGACAACTACTCGACGAGCGAGGACACGAACCTCACCGTCGCCGCGCCGGGCGTGCTGACCAACGACAGCGATGTCGACAGCCCGTCCCTCACCGCGGTGCTGGTGAGCGGTCCGTCGAACGCCGCCTCCTTCGGCCTCAACGCCGACGGCTCGTTCAGCTACACGCCGAATCCGAACTTCAACGGCAGCGACTCGTTCCAGTACAAGGCGAACGACGGCTCGCTCGATTCGAACACCGTCACCGTGACCATCACCGTCACCGCGGTCAACGACGCGCCGTCGATCACGGCCCCGGCGTCCGCCTCGACGAATGAAGACACGGCGCTGGCGTTCACCACCATCTCGGTCAACGACGTCGACGCCGGCGCCGGCAACGTCACCGTCACGCTCGGCGTGACGAACGGCACGCTGACGCTCGCCTCGACCTCCGGCCTCACGGTCACCGGCAACGGCACGTCGTCGGTCTCCGCGACCGGCACGCTGGCCGACCTCAACGTCGCGCTCAACGGCCTCTCCTACGCGCCGAACGCGAACTACAACGGCTCCGACTCGCTGGCCATCACGGCCAACGACAACGGCAACACCGGAGCCGGCGGTCCGCTGACGGACGCGGAGACGGTCGCCATCACGGTCAACGCGGTCAACGACGCGCCGGTCAACAGCGTGCCGGGAGCGCAGACCGTGGCCGAGGACACCAACCTCGTCTTCTCCACCGCGAACGGCAACGCCATCACCACGTCGGACGTCGACGCAGGCGGCAACGCCATCCAGGTCACGCTGACCTCGACCAACGGCACGCTCGCCACCGGCTCGACGCTCAACGTCACCGTGACCGGCAACGGCACGTCGTCGGTCACCATCGTCGGCACGATCAGCGACATCAACGCCGCGCTCGAAGGAACGACCTTCACCCCGAACCTCAACTTCAACGGCTCGGCGTCGATCACCATGACGACGAACGATCTCGGCTTCACCGGATCGGGCGGCGCGCTGACCGACACCGACTCGATCTCCATCACCGTCACGGCCGTGAATGACGCGCCGGTGGCGGTCAATGACGGCCCGTACACCGTCACTACCGGCGGCTCGTTCACGCTTCCGGCTACGGGCGTTCTGGCCAACGACACCGACGTCGACAGCCCGTCGCTGACCGCGGTCCTGGTCAGCGGCCCCGCCAACGCGTCGTTCTTCGTCCTGAATGCCGACGGTTCGTTCACCTACACGAACAACGGCACCGCGGGCGCCGACTCCTTCACCTACAAGGCGAACGACGGCTCGCTCGATTCGAACGTGGCCACGGTCTCGCTGAACGTCACCACGCAGCCGCCGGTCGCGAACAACGACAACTACACCGGCGTCGGCAACACCGAGCTGCGCGTCGGCCTCGGCGCAGGCGCCACTCCGGCCGCCCTCGTCGCCGGCTCGGTGCTCGACAACGACACCGACGCCGACACGCCGCACGGCTCGCTGACCATCACCGCGTTCGACGCGGCGTCGGTCAACGGCGGCACGGTCTCGATGGCCGCCAACGGCACGTTCACCTACCTCCCCGCCGTCGGCTTCACCGGCGTCGACTCCTTCAACTACACCGTCAGCGACGGCACCCAGACCGACAACGGTACGGTGGTCGTCACGATCACCGAGCGCGTCTGGTACGTGAACAACTCCGGCGCGAACGGCAGCGGCCGTTCGAGCTCGCCGTTCAACAACCTCGGGAACGCGCAGTCGTCCTCCGCGGTCAATGACTGGATCTACGTCCACACCGGCGCCGGCACCTACGGCAGCGGCATCACGCTGAAGAACGACCAGAAGCTCGTCGGCAACGGCGTGGCCCTGGTCGTCTCCGGCTACACGCTCAACGGCGCGGGCGCGCGTCCGACGATCGGCGGCACCGGCGTCACGCTGGCCAGCGGCAACCTGGTCACCGGTCTGAACGTCGCTTCCTCCGGCTTCGGCATCGCCGGCACGACCTCCAACGGTGGCACGATCTCGCAGGTCGACGTCAGCGGCGGCTCGGACGGCATCAGCCTCACGAGCCCCACCGGCACGTTCACCATCAGCAACGTGAACCTCCTGCCGGGCGGCGCGGGCCTCGTGATCAGCGGCGGCACGGCGACCGTGAATGCCACCGATCTCGCGGTCACCACGACCACCGGCAAGGGCATCCTCGGCACGGGCGGCACGCTGAACGTCTCCGGCGCCAGTAGCGTCACCTCGAGCGCCGCGGGCGCCATCGATCTCTCCGGCATGACCCTCGGCGCCACGTTCACCAGCGTCAGCTCGTCGAACGACGCCATCGGCATCCGTCTCAACAACACCACTGGCAGCTTCACGTCGAACGGCGGCACGATCTCCAATCAGACCACCGCGGGACTGAAGGCCACGACGGCGACGAACATCTCGCTGTCGAACATGACCTTCACCAACGCGGCGACGACGAACGGCGACACGGCCGCGAACTGCACGAACATCGCGACCGGTTCGAACCTGACGTGCAACGCCGCGATCTACCTGTCCGGCGTGACCGGAGCGAGCTTCACGAGCGTCACGGTCGACGGTTCGGTGCAGATCGGCATCAATGGCAACAACGTCTCCGGCTTCTCGCTCGTCAACTCCGAGGTGAAGAACGCCGGCGACGAGGCGGGCGAGAGCGGCGTGCTGTTCCAGAACCTGAACGGCACCGCCACGCTGACGAACGCCAACATCCACAACAATCGCGCCAACCAGATGTACGTGGAGAAGCTCACCGGCTCGCTCACGCTGAACGTCACCGGCTCGACGTTCTCCAACAGCGTCTCGCCCAGCGGCGCGCAGGGCCTGTTCGTCTCCGCGCGCAACTCGGCGTCGGCGATCGTGAACGTCTCCTCCTCGACGTTCAGCGGCAACTTCGGCAACGGTCTCCAGGTCCTCGGTGCGAACAGCGCCGTCCATGACGTGACGGTCACGACCAGCACGTTCACGAACGACAACGCCGGCATCAACCTGGGTACGTCGAACGCCTCGAACATGACGTTCTCCATCACCAACAACGCCACGTTCACCGGCATGCAGCTTCAGGCGATGATCATCGCCCGTGCGGCGTTGAGCACCGGCTCGCTGACCGGCACGATCTCCGGCAACACGATCGGCACGAACGGCGTGATCGGCTCCGCCTGCGCCGCGGCCGCGAACTGCGACGGCATCGATGTGCGCACCTTCGGCACCAGCGGCACGCTCGGCGTGACGATGACCGGCAACGCCATCCACGGCGTCGAGGGCTTCGGTTTCAATGCCCAGGCGGCTAGCGGCGCCAGTTCAATGCAGTTGAAGGTGTCGTCCAATTCGTTTACCGATCCGGATCCGGCGAGCTCCACCAACGCCATCTTCGCGCAGTCGGGCGCGCTGTCGACGGATACCACTTCGGTCTGTGCCGACATCTTCTCCAACACCATCCTCGGTCTCTGGGACGTGAACGGCAGCACCACGGCGATCCGCGTCCGCAACCGCTTCGCCGGCACGACGTTCCGCCTCCCGGGTTACGCCGGCGCGGGCAACAGCACGACGCAGGTCGCCGCGTTCCTCAGCCTGCAGAACGGCGGCGCTCTGGCCAGTGCCACGATCAACGCCAACACGTTCGGCGGCGGAGCGGCCTGCATCACCCCGTAGTCAGTCGATCTCGATTGAAGGAAGGGGCGCCCGCGAGGGCGCCCCTTTTGCTTTCCGATACACTCGCGCGAATGGACGTACCCGTCTCCACCTGGCTCGAGCTTCAGGAAGCGCTCTTCGCCGGCTCCTGGCAGCCGAACATCGAGCGCCACCGCTCGAACTTCGTCTACCGCGGCGCGCCGCGCGTGACGCACGGCCTGGAGACCTCGCTGCAGACCGGCGGCTTCGAGTCGCACGAGTTGCGTCTCCTCACCAGCTTCCGCAAGTACGCGATGCGCCACCCCGTACATGGCGACCTGGTCTGGAACTGGCTCTCCCTGGCCAAGCACCACGGCCTCCCCACCCGCCTCCTCGACTGGACCTACTCGCCGTACGTGGCCATGCACTTCGCTACGCACAAGCTGCAGGACTTCGACGTCGACGCCGCGATCTGGTGCGTCGATTACCGCATCACGAACGAGCTCCTGCCGAAGCCGTTCCGCACCATGCTGAAGAAGGACGACGCGAACATCTTCACCACCGAGATGCTGAATCGTGTCGCCACGAGCCTCGAACAGTTCGACGCGATGTCGAGCGACGACTTCGTCCTCTTCTTCGAGCCGCCGTCGCTCGACGACCGCATCGTCAATCAGTTCGCCCTCTTCTCGCTCCCTTCCAGCGCCACGCTGTCATTGGAGGAGCTGCTGCGCAGCCGCGAGAAGACGTATCGCCGGTTGATCATCCCGGCGGCGCTGAAATGGGAGATCCGCGACAAGCTCGATCAGGCCAACATCACCGAGCGCGTCCTCTTCCCCGGCCTCGACGGCCTCTCCCAGTGGCTGAAGCGCTACTTCACGACGCGGAAGGACTGACGTTCTTCGCCCGCATCCAGCTGATGAGCAGCCAGATCACGCCGCCCGTGATGGCGATGTCCGCGACGTTGAACACGCCGGTGTGCAGCGGCCCGAGGGAGAGATAGAGAAAGTCGGTCACCCGTCCGCCGCGGACGACGCGATCGATGAGATTGCCGATCCCGCCGCCGAGGATGAAGGCCACGGCGATCGAATCGGCCGGGCCGCCGATGCGGTTCGCCATCAGCGCATAGATCCCGATCGCCAGCGCCACCGCCACCACGCCGCTGAAGATCAGCGATCGCGTCTGCGGCGGCAGGTTCGCGCCGAGGCTGAGGAACGCTCCGCTGTTCTCGGCGTAGAGCAGCGTGAGGATGCTCAGGCGCTTCGGCGCGGAGACCGCCAGCGTCATGCGCGCGAGGTGCTTGGTCAGCTGATCGGCGGCGATCGTGATCGCCATGATCAGGAGGAGGGGGATGCGTTTCATGGGACGGCGAACCCTAACACGGTCATAGCCTTCGCAACAGTACCCGCTCGATCACGTGGCTCCTCCCCTTCTCCAGGATGAGCCGCGCGCGCTCCTTCGTCGGCAGGATGTTCTCGCGCAGGTTGGCCAGGTTGATGTTCGTCCAGGCGTTGCGCGCGATGGCGGTGGCTTCGTCGTCGGGCATCGTCGCCAGCGAGTGAAAGAACGATGCCGGATCGCGGAACGCCGTCTCACGCAGCGTCTGGAAGCGGTTCATGAACCACCACTCGAGGTCCTCCTCCTTCGCGTCGACGTAGATCGAGAAGTCGACGAAATCGGAGACGAAGACCGAATGCGCGGTGCCGCTCTGCAGGACGTTGAGCCCTTCGAGGATGACGATGTCCGGCCGCTCGATGGTCAGGCCGGTGTCGGGCAGGATGTCGTACTGCAGGTGCGAGTAGACCGGGACGCTCAGCGGCGACAGCCCCGACTTGAGGTCGGAGATGAAGCGCACCAGGCGCGGGCGGTCGTAGCTTTCGGGGAAGCCCTTGCGCTGCATCAGCTCCCGCTCGGTCAGCACGGCGTTCGGGAAAAGAAAGCCGTCGGTGGTGACGAGGTCGACGCGCGGATGGTCGGGCCAGCGCGAGAGGAGCGTCCGCAGCAGGCGTGCCGTCGTCGATTTCCCCGCCGACACGCTGCCGGCGATGGCGATGACGTACGGCACCTTCGGCGCCAGCGTGCCGAGGAAGCGCGACGTGACGCGATGGAGATCCTGAACGGCGGCGATGTGGAGGTTCAGCAGTCGCGAAAGCGGCAGGTACACCTCCTCCACTTCCCGCATCGACAGCGCCTCGGTGATCCCGCTGAGCTCCGCGACGTCTTCCTCGCGCAGCGTCATCGGCGTCTCGCCGCGCAGCCGCGCCCACTCGTCGCGCGTGAAGGGAAGGAAGGGGGACTGGTCGGACGACATGCGATGCGAATGATCGCATCGAACCGTTAGACTCCCCTCATGCGGATTTTCGAGCCGCGCGCGCTGGCGATCGGCAAGCGCCTCCTGCTGGCGATCATCGCAGTGGCTGTCGTGCTCGGCCTCGTCTCCGCGCACCGCGCCTGGTTTCAGGTGCGGGAGGTCGCGCTGCAGGGCGACCGCACGCTTCGCGCCGGTTCACGCGTGCACGCCGCGATCGTCACCTCGGGACGCACGTTCGTCGACGTCGAGGTGCGGCTGATCCAGGGACACCGTTCCGAAGTGATCGGGACGCTGGAAGTGCCGCGCAATACCGCGGTCTATGACTTCCGCAAGCAGCGCTGGGGACTGACCGTCACGCTGGACGGCGCCGTGCTTCGCCGCTTCGCCCCCGGCAACGCCGTCGTGCGCGCGACGGCTTTCGGCGCGGCGCAGTGGATGCGCGTCCCGCCGCCGGTGGTCAGCGACCTGCCGGTCGTGATCGAACGCTCTCATGGCGCGTAGCGTGAATCGCCACTACCGCTGATGGCCAAACGCATTCGGCTCGGGTGGAAAGATCTCGTCATCGCCGTCCTCTGGCTGCTTCTCTGGAACACCAACCGCCGCCGCAGCAAGACGAAGTTCGAGCGCTCCGGCAGCGCGACGGTCGACGACATGATCCCGACGCTGATCGGGCTCACCGAGGGGGCCATCGATCAGGGGAACCGCGTCGAGATCCTGCAGAACGGCGCGTACTTCGATCGCCTGCTCGAGGACATCGCCGCGGCGAAGACGTCGATCCACATCGAGACCTTCGTCTGGTGGAACGGCGACATCTGCGATCGGGTCGCGGACGCGCTGGCAAAGGCCGCGCGCGACGGCGTGGAGGTCCGCCTGCTGATCGATTACTCCGGCTCCTCGCGCGCGAAGAAGCGGCATGACCTGATGAAGTTCCTCCACGACAACGGCTGCGAGGCGCACCTCTTCCACCCGCTGCGCGTGACGAACATCGGACGGATGAACAACCGCACGCACCGCAAGATCGGCGTCATCGACGGGCGCATCGCCTACATCGGCGGCCACGGCATCGCGGAGGAATGGACCGGCAACGCCGAGGACGGCAAACACTGGCGCGACACCTTCGTGCGGATGGAAGGACCGGTGGCCACGACGCTGCAGGGGGTCTTCTGCGAGAACTGGATCGAGGAGACGGGGCGCGTTCCGACCGGGCCGAAGTACTTCCCCGATCTCCATCCCGTCGGCGACGTCGACGCGCACGTCGCCTTCGCCTCGCCGCGCGACAGCATCTCCACGGTGCAGCTGCTCTACTACCTCGCCATCAGCGCGGCGCGGAAGGAGCTGCTGATCCAGAACCCGTATTTTCTGCCGCACAGCGACGCGATCGAGGAATTGGAGGCGGCGGTGAAGCGCGGCGTCGACGTCCGGATCATGCTGCCGTCGGCGGACGTCATCGACTCGCCGATCGTGCAGCACGCCAGTCATCATCACTTCGGCGATCTGTTGAAAAACGGAGTCCGCATCTTCGAGTACCGCCACACGTTGCTGCACCAGAAGGTGATGATCGTCGACGGAATCTGGTCGTGCGTGGGGTCCACGAATTTCGACGACCGCTCGTTCCTGCTGAACGACGAAGTCAGCGTCGGCTTCACCAACCCAGGCATCGCGCGTCAACTGCGCGATGCCTGGCTCGACGACCTGCGTTACTGCACGGAAATCGACTTCGAGGAGTGGCGCACCAGGCCCTGGACGCACAAACTGCTGGACGGCCTCGGCTTCCTTCTGCGCCGGGAGTTGTAGGGGGTCGTATCTGGACAATTAACTTAACGCGGGCGTTAAGTTAATTGTCCAGATACGACCCCCGGGTTTGCTACTCGTTGCCGAAGTTCTTGATGTCGTCGCCGATGTCGGCGACCGGCACCACCACCGGATCCTCGCCCTGGACCATGACGCGGATCTGTTCCACCACTTCGGGGTTGGCCAGCGTGGTCGTGTCGCCGACCGGGAGATTGTTGGAGATAGCGGCAAGCACGCGGCGCATGATCTTGCCCGAGCGCGTCTTCGGCATGTCGGAGACGATGCGCACGCTCTTCGGCCGCGCGATCTTGCCGATCAGCGACTCGAGGTTCATGATCACCGCCTTCTCGATCGCCGCGCTGGCCGTGAAGCCCGGCTTCAGCGCGATGTAGATCTCCGGCATGCGGCCGCGCGCGTCGTCGGCCACCGGCACGACGGCGGCTTCGGCCACTTCATTGACCACCAGGCACGCCGACTCCAGCTCCTTCGTCCCCAGGCGATGGCCGGCGACGTTGATGACGTCGTCGACGCGGCCCAGGATGCGGTAGTAGCCGTCCGGCGCACAGACCGCGCCGTCGCCGGCGAAATACGGCCAGTCGCGCCAATCCCTGCTCTTCGGGTCCTTGCAGTACTTCGCGTAGTAGGTCTTAACGAAGCGCTCCGGGTCGCGCCAGATGGTCTGGAAGATGCCGGGCCACGGATTGCGGATGCAGATGTTTCCCGCGCTTCCCGGCGGGAGCTCGTTGCGCTCCTCGTCGAAGATCACCGGATGAATGCCCGGCACGCCCGGTCCCGCGCTTCCCGCCTTCATCGGCTGCAGCGCCGGCTTGGTGCTGCAGAGGAATCCGCCGGTCTCGGTCTGCCACCACGTGTCGACGATGACCGCTTCCTTGCGGCCGACGGTGTTGTAGTACCAGCGCCACACTTCGGGCTCGATCGGCTCGCCGACGGTGACCATCAGCTTGAACTGATGTCCGTACTTCAGCGGCTCTTCCATCCCCACCTTGCGCAGCATGCGGATCGCCGTCGGCGCGGTGTGGAAGATGTTGACGCCGAGGCGTTCGGCGATGCGCCACGGACGTCCGGCGTCGGGATAGGTCGGCACGCCTTCGTACATGACGTTCGTGGTGCCGAGGGCCAGCGGACCGTAGACGATGTAGCTGTGGCCGGTGATCCAGCCGATGTCGGCCATGCACCAGTAGATGTCCTCCTGGTGGATGTCGAGGATGTACCTGGCGGTGCCGGTGACATACGCGAGGTAGCCGCCGGTGCTGTGCTGGCAGCCTTTCGGCTTGGCCGTGGTGCCGCTCGTGTACATCAGGAACAGCGGCGCCTCGGCCGGCATCGGAACCGGCGGGACGATGGCGTTCTTGTAGTTCTGCAGGACGTCTTCCATGAAGAAGTCGCGGTCGTCGACCATCGGAGTGTTGGAGAGATATTTCCCTTCGTGACGCCGCCACACGAGCACCTTTTCGACCGACTGTCCGTCGTTGAGCGCGGTGGTGCAGGCGATGTCGACCTTTTCCTTGTGATCGATCGGCTGGCCGCTGCGGTAATAGCCGTCCATCGACACGAGCACCTTGCTGCCGGAGTCGGCGATGCGCTGGCCGCAGGCGATTCCGCTGAATCCGCCGAAGACGACGGAGTGGATGACGCCGAGGCGCGCGCAGGCCAGCATCGTGATCGGGAGCTCGGGGACCAGCGGCATGTGGATCGTGACGCGGTCGCCGGCCTTGAGGCCGCAGAAGTCGCGCAGTACGGCCGCCACTTCATTGACCCGCTTGTAGAGCTCCTGATACGTGATGGTGATCGTCGGCTCGCTCTCCAGCTCGGGGACGAAGATGAACGCCGCTTTTCCCTTGTGTGTCGGCAGATGGCGATCGATGCAGTTGTAGCTGGCGTTGAGCGTCCCGCCGGAGAACCATTTCCAGAACGGCGGATTGCTGGAGTCGAGCGTCTGGTCCCACTTCTTGTACCAGGTCAGCAGCTCGGCGTATTCATCGAAGCACTGCGGGAAATTGTCGAGGGAGAAACGCTTGTCGACGTTCGGATCCTTCAGGTTGGCCTGCTGGATGAATTCGGGCGTCGGATAGAGATAGTCCTCTTCTTTCCAATGGACTGCGATCTGGGCCTCGGTCAGCTCGAGGGTCGTGTTGCTCATTGTGCGGCTCCTTTCGCGGGCTCGAGTTTGGCGGCGGCTGCGGTGCGCGCTTCCTCGTCAGGACGGTGGGCGATGAGGATGGCGATCAGTGCCACGAAGGCCAGCGCGCCGGCCGTGTAGAACGCCACCGTGTAGTTGCTGTACTTGACGAACATGCTGCCGCCGATCTTCGGACCGACGATGCCGGCGATGGCATACGCGGTGAAGACCCAGCCGTAATTCACGCCGAGGTTCTTCGTGCCGAAGAAATCGGCGGTGGTCGACGGGAACACCGACAGCAGGGTGCCGAAGCAGTAGTAGACGCCGAAGATCAGGACGTAGACGAAGAAGAGATCGGTGACGTTGGCGATGATCGGCATGAGGATCGCGGAGAGCAGGATCATCAGCCGCAGGGTCTGCAGGCGTCCGATCTTGTCCGACAGCGCGCCGCTGAGGATGCGGCCGATGGCGTTGCCGACCGCGGCGATCAACAGGGTCAATGTCGCGGCGGTCGCGGGAAGGCCGACGCTCTTGGCGAACGGCACGAGCTGGCTGATGGTCATCAGGCCGGCCGAGGCGCCGAGGGCGTAGGCGACCCACATCAGCGGGAACTGCTTCGATTTCAGCATCTCGACCGGCGTGTAGTCGCGCGCGGTGGCCACGACTTTCGACGTCGGAGCGGGAGCCCAGCCTGCGGGCTTCCAGCCGGCGGGCGGGTTCTTGAGGAGGAACGAGGCGACGACGGTGGCGGCAAAATAGCCGACGCCGAGCCAGAGGAACGTGCCGCGCCAGCCGACGCTCTTGAGCATCGGCGGGACGACGAACGCCAGGATCGCGCTCCCCGCGCCGTAGCCGGCGACGGCGAGTCCTACGGCCAGTCCGCGCCGGTCAGGGAACCATTTCGACAGCACGGGGATCGGCGTGGCGTAGCCGAATCCGTTGCCGATTCCCATGATCACGCCGAGGGTGAGGAAGATCCAGGTGAGGCTGTTGGTGAAGCTGGCCAGCACCAGGCCGCTGCCGAGGAAGATCGCGCCGATGAGCGAGATCCGGAACGGCCCGAGCTTGTCCTGGATGCGTCCGGCGACGACGAACGAGGTGCCGAACACGAAGATGGCGATCGTGAAGACCCATGAGGTCTGCGCGCGATTCCATCCGAATTCCTTTTCCAGCGGCGCGACGAAAATGCTCCACGCATAGAGCGAGCCGAGGGAGAGGTTCATGAGAAGCGCGCCGACGACGCGCCACCAGCGATTGAGGAACTGTTCCTCTTGTGGCATTTGCTTTCCTCCCTTATTTGGTTGCCGGTTGCCGGTTGCCAGTTGCCCCGGTAACCGGCAACCGGCAACCGGCAACCGTTAACTAGAAATAGAAGAACTGCAGCTGGATCGTGAACTGGTTGGACTTATTGCCCACCCTGGGGGAAATGCGGGTGTAGAGCGCCTTCACGTTGGCGTTGTGGCCGAGCATGAAGTAATTGACGCCGGCGCCGTAGCGGTTCTCGTCGCCGACGTTGGTGTCGGGACGATTGCGCTGGGCGAGCTGGATGACCGGCTGGAATTTCGACTTGCCGGCCAGCGCGCCGATCTCGAGCAGCGTGTCGCGCTGATCGGGAAGCGACTTGAGGAACGTCCCGCCGTCATAGCGGACGTAATCGAGTTGCGCCGTCACCGCACCATTGCCGACCGGATGATCGAAGAAGGCGTCGGCCGCATACGCGCGGTAGTTGTGCTGATGCTCGAAGCCGCCGCCGATGGTGAGGACTTTCTTCTTTCCCAGGTACGTGCCGGTGTAGAAGTAGCCGCTCTCCGGATCGAGGAAGGCGTACGCCACGCGGCCGGTGAGGCGGAGCTCGCGCTGCTGCGTGTCGCGCATGCCCTGGAAGACGCCGGCGCGGTATTCGAGCTTGTTGTTCAGGAAGTAGCCACGGGCCTGGATGCCGGTGTCGCGTCCGGCCGACGACTGCGTCGGTCCGCTGTAGGCGAAGGTGTAGGTGCCGTAGTCGATCGGCAGCAGCGAGGCCGCGCTCTGCAGGCCGTTGCGCGAGGCCGACGTCAGCATCAGGCCGGCGTCGATCATCAGTTCGGGCCGGATCTTGTACTCGACGTACGCGTCCTGCAGGAAGAGCGAGACCTGGGTGTTCTTCGTGCCGGTGGTGAGCGATTTGTTGATGTTCGGGGAATCGGTCTCCACGAAGAACGTCAGGTTCGGCGCGATCTGGCCGGCGACGAGGATGCGCGCCCGGCGGATGAAGACGTTCTGGGCGTAGCCGCGCGTGGCCGAGTCCTGAAGCTCATCCGCCTGTGTTTGCATCAGGATGCCGAACTTCACGTTGACGTTGTCGTTGACCTTGATCTGCATCTGCGCCGACGCGGACGTCGTGACGAGAAGCACGAGAACGGCCGCGATCAGAACCGCCTTGCTGTGACGAATTGAGCTCACTTTTTGCCTCCTGCGCACTGTCATGTGTGATGACTGTCATCTTCGGCTCTGAGCGCCGCTGCGACGATGAGTCGCACGCACCATTTCGTATGGTGCAAATGCACTGGTGGACATCGGAGGCGCGTGATGTCTTTGCTCAATGAAGAAGAGGATCTGTTGCGGGTGCTGGAGGCGTTCGCCCTCTGCGCGGAACCGGTGTTCGCCATCAACGAGCGCCGGCGCATCGTCTTCTGGAACAAGGCGATGGAGCGCCTCCTCGGCTACACCTACGACGACGTGGTGGGCCGCTCGTGCGGTGAGGTCCTGGCCGGCGACGACGCGTTCGGCAATCGCTACTGCACCGACGGCTGCCCCATCGTCTCCATCGCCCAGCGCGGCGACTGCGTGAGGCACTTCAACCTGGCGGCCAGAGCGAAGGACGCGCGCTCCGTGCCGATGGAGATCAGCATCCTGAAGTTCGTCCTCCCCCACTCCCGCCGCATGATCCTGGCCCACATCGCCCAGCCGCGCCGCGAGGCGCCGCTCACCGCCGAGCCGCCGGCCAGGACGGCCCACGCCAACCACGCCGACGCGCGCGTCCGATCACTGACCACCCGCGAAAACGAGATCCTCGGCCTCATCGCCGCCGGCAGTAACGCCAGCGTGATCGGCCAGCACCTCGGCATCTCGCCACTGACCGCGCGCAATCACATCCAGCATCTGTTCGAGAAGCTGGAAGTGCATTCCAAGGCGGAGGCGGCGGCGTTCGCGTACAGGATGGGGATCGCGTAGAGGCTCCGCCGCCGCCCGCCGGTCCCGATGCGAACAAGATTCTGTTCGAATCGGACGGCGCGCATCCGGTCAGCTGCACGATCGTGAAGTCGAAATCGAATATCGCGAACAACTAGCCGCTCGACATCGCGGGTAGGGAACTTCCGCCTTCGCGACTCTCCATCAATAAGGAGGCACGGATGGCGACCAGAAAGTCGAGCAGGAAAACGTCCACCCGGTCCGCGGCGGCGGCGGCCGGCGCCAACCGCATCACAACCTTTGTCATCGGCGAGGAAACGATCCTCACCACACTCGCCCTCGGCGAGGAGGTGCCGATCACCACGCTCATCACGGGCGAGGAGAACGGCGGCACCATCTTCACCACGCTCCGTCTCGGCGAGGAATCGCCCGGCACGACGAAGCGCCTGGGAGAGGAAGATCCGACCACCAAACGCCTCGGCGAAGAAGGAGGTCCGACCACGCTGCGCATCGGCGAGGAAGGCCCGACCACCGAGGCGCTCGGCGAGGAGGATCCGACGCCGAAGCGCGGCGAGCATCCGCCGTACACCACCCTCGCCCTCGGCGAGGAAGACAAGGTGCAGCAGCTCAGCACCGCACCGGCGAGAGCAGGACAGAAGAAAAAGAAACCGAACGAGACGCTGACCACGCTCGTCCTCGGCGAAGAGGAAGGGTCCGGCGGCGGCGAAGGCGGAGGCGGAAATCCGTTCGGCTCTTCGTTCTAAGCCGATTCTCGTCGCCGGCGGCGACGCCGACATGAACATTCATTCGCTGCTGCAGGAGCTCGAGCGGCAGCGGATGCCTCATGCCCGCCTGCTCGTGGGGAACGACACGCATCCGGTGCTCACCTGGGACCTCGCCGGCGACGTCCTGACGATCGACGGCGAGGTCGTCGCGCCGCGCGCCGTGTTTCTCCGCCACGACGTCTTCAGCACAGCCTCCGCCGCGCGGGCGTACGCCTGGTACACGACCGTCCAGTCATGGGCCATGGCGCATCGCGAGGTGCGGCTGCTCAATCGCGATCACGCGGCGCACCTGCTCAAGCCGCAGCAACTCCTCCTCGCTCGCGAATGCGGGCTCCACATCCCCTCGACTGTGATCACGAATGACGCGGCCGCGCTCGAAGCGATGAAGGACCGCATCGCGAAACCGGTGGCGGGCGGCGAATACACGCAGCCGCTGGCGGCGGCGCTGGCGACGGCGCCCCGCCGCGACAACGCGCTCGCCGCGCCGGCCATCGTGCAGGAGACGCTCGTCCCGCCCGAGCTCCGCGTCTACCGCGCCGGTGACCGCTTCGTGTCGTTCCACGTCGTCGCCGGCACGCTCGACTACCGCACCGACGCGAACGCGCGCGTCGAACCGGTCGCGAACGACCGGCGCCTCATCGCCGGCCTGCGCCGCCTCACCGACGCTCTCCGTCTCGATTTCGCCGCCGCCGATTTCAAGCAGTGCCCGAATACGAAGCGGATGCTCTTTCTCGAAGTGAACTCCGGCCCGATGTTCGCGGCGTTCGACGCGGTCTCGGGACGCGCCGTGTCGCGCGCGATCGTTCGTGAACTGGCGGTCAGCCGAGCCGCTGATTGAGATCGGCGTAATCGGCCTCGCCGAGCGTCTTCTGCGCCACGGTCAGCAGCGTCTCGAACACCGGACGCGGCGCGTTGTCACGCACCGTCCTGTAGAGGTCCGCGCGCTCGGCCGCATTGAGCGCGGGCAGCATGAACTCGAAGCTCGACGCCACCTGGTCGAGGGCGAAGCTGCCGCGGAAGCGCGCCACGGCCTGCGCCAGCTCGTCATGCGGACAGCGCTCCCAGAGGATCGGATTGGCGACGTCCTCTTCGTCGGCCAGATGCTCGAGGTACGCGCCGATGTAGCGGTTGATGGCCGCGTAGAACGCCATTCCCGCCTCGGCCCGGTTGCCCGCCGACGCGACGTTGCGCAATTGCTCCTCGAGGACGTCGAGCGCCGGATCGAGCGTCGTGTGCTGGGCATCCATCTTCGCCAGCACCTCGGGGGCGTAACGCTCGAGCAGCGGATGCATGTACGCGTCCTCGTGCGTGCTGTGCTCGCGCAAGGTGCGGGCGATGCGCTCGAGCTCGTTCCTCAGCCGCGCCAGCGCCGCGTCATCGGCGTAATCGAGCAATCCGGCGCGCGCCGAAAACTCGAACAGCGCGCGGCGGAGCGCCTTGTGATAATTGCCGTAAAAATCGATGCGCTGCGACATGTTTCGCATCTTAGCGCGAAGCAAACTCGACCTTCTTCCGGAAAGATCGGCTTTCGGGCGGATCGCTCCGGATCAACGTCGCGTCGCTCGCGATCTTCAGCGCATTGCTCGAGAACTTCAGCCCGTCGCTCGAGGTCAATGAGCGATCGTTCGATATCTACGCCGCATCGTTCGCGATCGATGACCCTGTCGTTCGTTATCTACGGCGCATCGTTCGCGAGCAATGACCCTGTCGTTCGAGATCTACGCCTCATAGCTCGATGTGTACGGCTTGTCGTTCGATCTCTACGCCTCATAGATCGAGAGCAATGACCCTGTCGTTCGATGTCTACGGCGCATAGCTCGATGTCTACGGCCTGTCGTTCGATCTCTACGCCGCGTCCATCGCTTTTTTCCGTCAGTTGACCGGTTCCGGTGTGCGATCGCGATCGTTCCACGTCCGGATGGTCGACACATTCTGGAACCCGCGCGGCAGCTTCAATCCGCGCTGCGCGCGCTTGCCGATGTACGACTCGAGGTCGGCCCCTTTCAAATTCGTGTAGCGCTTGCCGGCGTGCACGACGAGCGTGCCGCCGTCCGGCACCACGGCCGTGGCCACGACCTTCTCCGGAGCGATCGGCGTGCGATGGATCTTGATCGTCTGCACGCCTTTCCCCTTGCCGAGGATCGGGAGCTCGAGGGCGGGAAAGAGGAGCAGCTTTCCTTCCGTCGTCGCCGCCGCGATCTGGTCCGACTCGATGTTCGTGACGCGCTGCGGCCGCAGCAGCGTCGCGCCGTCGGAGACGTTCACGATCGACTTGCCGGCCTTGCGGTCGGTGATCATCTCGCCGAGCTGGATGACGAAACCGTAGCCGTCGTCGGTCGACAACAGCCACAGGTCCTCGGCCTCGCCCATCAGCACGCCGATGAACGTCGCGCCGGGCGGCGGCTGCAGCGATGACGTGAGCGGCTCGCCGTGCCCCTTCGCCGACGGCAGCTCGTGCGCCGGAAGCGCGTACGTGCGGCCGGTGGAGTCGATGAAGATCGCGGGCTGATTGCTCCGTCCCTTCGCCGCGTGCAGAAAGGCGTCGCCCGATTTGTACTGCAACGCCGTCGGGTCGAGGTCGTGTCCCTTCCCTCCCCTGATCCAGCCGCGCTCGGACAGCACCACGGTCACGGCCTCGGACGGGATGAGCACCGTCGGATCGAGCGCCTTCGCCGCCTCGCGCTCCACGATCGGCGAGCGCCGCTTGTCGCCGAACTCCTCGGCGTCGCGCTCCAGCTCGTCCTTCACCTGCTTGTGCAGCAGCTTCTTCGACCCGAGGATCTTTTCGAGGTTCGCGCGCTCGGCCTGCAGCTTCGTCTGCTCGCCGCGGATCTCCATCTCCTCGAGCTTGTTGAGGAAACGCAGCTTCAGCTCGAGGATCGACTCGGCCTGCAGGTCGGAGAGTTTGAAGCGCGCCATCAGCACCGGCTTCGGCTCGTCCTCGCGGCGGATGATGCGGATCACCTCGTCGACGTTGAGGTAGGCGATGAGGTAGCCGTCGAGGATGTGCAGCCGGGCGTTGACGTGATCGTAGCGATGCTGCAGGCGGCGGCGCACCGTCTCGATACGGAACTGCAGCCACTCCGCCAGCAGGTCGCGCAGGTTGAACAGGCGCGGCCGGCCGGCGAGATCGATCATGTTCATGTTCACGCGGTAGCTGCGCTCGAGGTCCGTCGTGGCGAAGAGGTGGGTCATCACTTCCTCCACGTCGACGCGGTTCGAGCGCGGCACCAGGACGATGCGCGTCGGCGCCTTGTGGTCGGAGTCGTCGCGCATGTCCTCGATCATCGGCAGCTTCTTCGCGTTCATCTGCTGCGCGATCTGCTGCTGGACCTTGGAGCCGGAGACCATGAACGGCAGCGCGCTGATCACGATCTCGCCGTCGTCGTACTCCCACTTCGCGCGCTGGCGGATCGAGCCGTTGCCGGTCTTGTACATCTCGCGCAGCTCGGCGGGCGGCGTGATGATCTCCGCCTCGGTCGGAAAGTCGGGACCTTTGATGTGCTTCGTCAGCTGCGCCAGCGTCGCTTCCGGATTGTCGAGCAGCTCGATGCAGGCGGCGACGACTTCGCGCAGGTTGTGCGACGGGATGTCGGTGGCCATGCCGACCGCGATTCCCGACGCGCCGTTGAGCAGGACATGCGGAAGCCGCGACGGGAGGAGCTTCGGCTCCTTCATCGTGCCGTCGAAGTTCTGTCCCCACTCCGTCGTCCCCTGATCGAGCTCGCTGAGCAGCGTCTGCGCGAAGCGGGCGAGCTTGGCCTCCGTGTAGCGCATCGCGGCGAACGACTTCGGATCGTCAGGCGAGCCCCAGTTCCCCTGCCCGTCGATCAGCGGATAGCGCATCGAGAACGGCTGCGCCATCAGCACCATCGCCTCGTAGCAGGCGGAGTCGCCGTGGGGATGAAACTTGCCGATGACGTCGCCGACCGTGCGCGCCGATTTCTTCGGCTTCGAGCCCGAGCTCAGCCCCAGCTCCGACATCGCGTAGATGATGCGGCGCTGCACCGGCTTGAGGCCGTCCGCCACATGCGGCAGCGCGCGGTCGAGGATGACGTACATCGAGTAGTCGAGGTACGCCTTCCGGGCGAAGTCGGAGACCGGCTGCTGTTCGACGTCGGCGATCGTGGGCGGGCGGGGGGGTTGGGTCGATGAGTTTCTGGATTTACGCGTGGCCATGGGCGGGCGGAAGGTTACCCGAAAAATGGTTGCGCAGTTACGGCGGCCCGGAGACCGTCTCAGAAGAGGGGAGCGGACGTCTCGTCCGCTCAGGCGAGGGGTGCGGACGAGACGTCCGCACCCCTCACCGCGGCAGCAAGCTGCCGCAATCCGTCAGCGCGGTCTCACTCCGTTCAGGATCATCTGCACGATCTCGCGGGGGAGCGACTCGCGCAGCGGGGCGCGGGTGATGAGGAGGCGGTTCCAGAGCGGGCCGACGAGGAGGTCGACGAGCAGCTCGACGTCGACCTGCGGCGACATCTCGCCGCGCTCGATGCCGCGCTTCACCACCGCCTCGTAAACCTGGCGGCGCTGGCGGGTCGTCGTCAGCAGGATCTCCAGCAGTTCGGGATCGAGCTGCGAGTCGCCGATCAGGCCGGCGAAGATGCGCCCGAGGTCGCCGCTGAGGATCGAATGGGCGCGCGCGGCGACGGCGAGGAGATCGCCTTCCAGCGAGCCGGTGTCGGGCGGCACGAACGGCGTGACACGCGTGGCGACGGCGGCGGCGACCAGCGCCCCTTTCGACGGCCAGCGGCGATAGATCGTCGTCTTCGCCACTTTCGTCCGCTCGGCCACTTCATCCACCGTGAGGTCGGCGTAACCTCTCTCTTCCAGCAGACCGAGCGTCGTGTCGAGGATCTGCGCGTCGGCGCCTTCGCGGCGCGGGCGTCCGCGACCGCGGCGGGGCGCTTCGGATCGTTCATCAGGTGTCATTCGAGGATCTCCGCCTTGTTGCCTTCTTCCATCAGCCAGATCTTCCGGTCTCCGGCGCGATTCTTCGACAACAGCATATCGATCATCGGCGTGGCCGGTTCATCGAGCGTCAACTTCACCAGGCGCCGCGTGTCGGGAGCCATCGTCGTTTCGCGCAGCTGGCTGGGGTTCATCTCACCCAGTCCCTTGAAGCGCTGGATGTTGACCTTCCCCTTGATTCCCTCGGCGTCGATGCGCGCGAGGATGCCGTCGCGCTCGGAGTCGTCGAGCGCGTAGTAGACGTTCTTCCCGACGTCGACGCGATAGAGCGGCGGCATCGCCACGTAGACATGTCCCTCGCGCACCAGGGCCGGGAAATGTTTCACGAAGAGCGCGCAGAGCAGCGTGGCGATATGCGCGCCGTCGGAGTCGGCGTCGGCGAGGATGCAGACCTTGCCGTAGCGCAGGCCGTCGAGCTTGTCGATTCCGGGATCGACGCCGAGGGCCACGGCGATGTCGTGCACTTCCTGAGAGGAGAGCACCTCGCTCGACTCGACCTCCCACGTGTTCAGGATTTTTCCGCGCAGCGGCATGATGGCCTGGAAGTCGCGCTCGCGGGCCTGCTTGGCCGAGCCGCCGGCGGAGTCGCCTTCCACCAGGAAGAGCTCCGTGCGCGAGAGGTCCTGCGACGTGCAGTCAGCGAGCTTGCCGGGCAGCGCGGGACCGGAGGTGAGCTTCTTCCGCTCGACTTTCTTCCCCTGCTTGAGCCGCACCATCGCCTGCTCGATGCAGAGGCGCGCGATGCGCTCGGCCTCGGCGACGTTGTTGTTCAGCCAGATCGAGAACGCGTCCTGCGTGACGCCGGAAACGAACGCCGACGCCTCGCGCGAGGAGAGGCGGTCCTTCGTCTGTCCGGTGAACTGCGGATTGAGCATGCGCACGGAGACGATGTAGCCGCAGCGCGCCCAGACGTCCTCGGGAGTGATCTGCACGTTGCGCGGGAGCAGATTGCGGAACTCGCAGAACTCGCGCATCGCCGAGGTGAGGCCGGTGCGGAAGCCGTTCACGTGCGTGCCGCCCTGCGTCGTCGGGATGAGGTTCACGTAGCTCTCGGCGACGACGTCGTCGTCATCCGCGAGCCAGACCACCGCCCAGTCGACCTCTTCGTCATGTCCCTTGAAATGACCGACGAACGGCACCTCGGGGATCATCGCCGCCCCCGCGAGCTCCGACGTCAGGTAATCGGTCAGGCCGTCTTCGTAGTACCACTCCTCGTTGTCGGCCGGGTCCTGCTCGCTGATGAAGCGCATGCGCAGCTTCGGGCAGAGCACTGCCTTTGCGCGCATGACGTGCTTGAGCCGGGGGATGGAGAACTTCGGCGAGTCGAAGAATTTTTCGTCCGCCCAGAAGCGGACCGTCGTGCCGGTGTTGCGCTTGCCGACCTGGCCGACGACCTTCAGCTCCTGCTTCTTTTTGCCGTCGGCGAACCACATCGAATATTCGCTGCCGTCGCGCCGCACCCACACCTGCAGTTTCTTCGAGAGTGCGTTCACCACCGAGACGCCGACGCCGTGCAGGCCGCCGGAGTAGCGATAGCTCTTGTCGCTGAACTTCGCGCCGGCGTGCAGCCGCGTGAGGATGACCTCGACGCCGCTGACGCCTTCCCTGGCGTGACGGTCGACCGGCATCCCGCGGCCGTTGTCGGCCACGGAGACCGAGTTGTCGTCGTGCAGCGTGACGACGATCTCGTCGCAGTAGCCGGCGATCGCTTCGTCGGCCGAGTTGTCGATCACTTCCTGCGCCAGGTGGTTCGGGCGCTCGGTCAGGGTGTACATGCCGGGGCGCTTGCGCACCGGCTCGAGTCCGGTGAGGACTTCGATGGCAGAGGAGTCGTAGGTTGTCGTCATTGGAATTGAGCTGTTGAGCTGTTGAGCCGCGGTTGCTCAAGAGCTGAACAGCTTAATCGCTCAACAGCTCAATGCCCCGATTCTAGCAAGCGCAGAACGCGATCGACAGGCAATGCGGCGTAACCGTACTCGTGTGGGGGGACACTGGATCACGGCGCGAGGCGGGCCTGGGCGGTCACGACGTTCGCGGCGGGGAGCGAGCGGATCACCGCCACCTTGCCGTTCGCCACCGAGGGGTCGGCGGTGTTCGTGCGCGACGGCGTCGAGGTGATCCACATCTCGAGCTGCTGCGGCGAGAGGTCGGGGCGCTCGGCGAGCATGCGCGCGGCGATGCCGGCGATGATCGGCGCGGCGAACGACGTCCCGGAACGGAGGTTCGGCTTGCGTCCGCGATAGTGATCGGGCGCCGTGATCGTGGCGCTGAAGATCTGCTGCGCGGGGGCGAGCACTTCGATGCCGCCGCGGCAGGCGCCGACCCACGGCTCGTTCTGCGAGGTCATGCCGCCGACCGTGATCACGCCGTCGATCTCGCGCCCGAGGATCGCGGGGAAACGGTCGACCACTCCGGAGCGGCCGCAGCCGCCGTCGACGTTGTTGCCGGCCACGACGAAGAGGAAGTGCTTGCCGCCCGGATCGGGATTGCCGTTCGCGTCGACGCCGGCGATCATCTCGCGCATCTTCCGCTCGACGTCGGCGTACGGAACGGCCGGCTCGGTCGTGCTCGGCGTCAGCCGTTCCAGCACCCACCCGCTGATGTTCACCACCGCCGTGTGGAACGACGGAGAGCCGGGGGTCCAGGCGTGATGAATGATGTCGTTCAGGCCGTCGAGGTAGGTGCGCGTCGTGGCCAGGCCGCGCTCGTTCATCACGCGGACGCTGACGATGTCGGCGTCGGGCGCCACGCCGATGTTCCGGCCGGCGACGATCGACGCCACGCTCGTGCCGTGCGAGGCGGCGACGAGCTCGCTGTAGTCGGTGTAGCAGGGGGAGAGCGCCTTGTTGCCGCTGCGGCAGTTGGAGTTGCCCATGTGCACCGAGCCGGCGGCGTCGAAGCCGGCGATGACGCGGCTGCCGCTCGGACCGCTGAACTCGATGTGCTCTTCGTCGACACCGGTGTCCATGATGTAGACGACGCTTCCGGCACCGCGATTGCGGCGATCGAAGTGGCCGTCCAGCCGGGCATCGACATGGCTGATGCGGTCGAGGTACCAGAGGAGGTTGTCGGCGCTGTTGTCGGCGCAGTTGCCGAGGCGGGCGGAGGAGTGTTGCGCGTCGAGAGGCACTTCGATCTCATCGCAACGGGTGGAGACGACGCCGGGCGGCGGGGCAGCGAACACGTGCGCGACGGGCACGAGGAGAAGAACGACCGCGAATCGGGCGAGTAATCGTTCCAACTGGATTTCCTGAATATCGGTGGACGTCTTGGACCAACGCCGGTTGCCGATCAGAATGCGACAAACAGTCGCCGATGACAAGAAAATTCGAGATCGGTTGAGCGGTTACCGGTTGCCGGTTACCGGTTGCCGGGCTCTGGACGGGACAACGGCAACTGGCAACCGGCAACCGGCAACCGTTAACCATGTTCGAATCTGTCGACACGCCCACGCCGCTGCACTCGCGCTGGCTCCAACCCGCGCCCGCCTGGCTCCGCGCGCGCTGGCTCTTTCTCCGCGCCCTCGGCGCGATCTTCTTCTCCGCCTTCTACGCGCTCTGGTTCCAGATCCATGGACTGATCGGGCCGAACGGCATCCTCCCGGCCGGCGCCTGGCTGACGATGGTGCGCGACGCGCTCGGAATCCGCGCGCTGTGGCTGGCGCCGACTCTCCTCTGGATCAACTCGGGCGACGCGATGCTGAACGCGATCGTGATCGCCGGACTGACCGCCTCCGTCATGCTGACGCTCAACCTCGCGCCGCGGATCTCCATCGCCGTCGCGGTCGTCTGCTTCATGTCGTTCGTCACCGCGGCGCAGGACTTCTCGGCGTACCAGTCGGACGGGATGCTGCTCGAGGCCGGCTTCCTCTCGCTCTTCCTCGCGCCTCCCGGCCTCCGTCCCGGCCTCGGCGCATCGCATCCGCCGTCGCGCATCAGCGTCTTTCTGCTGCAGTACGAATGGTTCCGGATCTACTTCGAGTCGGGGCTGGTCAAGCTCCTCAGCGGCGAGCCGCAGTGGCGCAATCTGACGGCGATGGACAAGTACTACGAGAACGGTCCGCTGCCGACCTGGCTCGGCTGGTACGTGCAGCAGTGGCCGCATTCGTTCCACGCCTTCAGCGCCGCGGCGACGCTGGTCGTCGAGCTGTTCGTGGTGTGGCTGCTCTTCTTCGGCCGCCGCTCGCGCTGGGTCGCGTTCGCCATCACCACGCCGCTGCAGATCGGGATCATCCTGACGGCGAATTACGCGTTCCTGAATTATCTGGTGCTGGTGTTGGGATTTCTGTTGCTGGAAGAGTCGAGGGGAGCGGACGTCTCGTCCGCTCATGAGCGGACGAGACGTCTGCTCCCCTCCATCATTCTGCTGATCCACTTCATCACCACGACAGTCATGTTCCTGGTCCCCGGCTTCCCCACCGCACGGCTCCTCGGGCCGTCGCGCATCGTCAACAGCTTCGGGCTCTTCGCGGTGATGACGCGGGCGCGATACGAGATCGAGTTTCAGGGGACGGCCGACGGGAAGACGTGGCTCGCGTATCCGTTCGCGTACAAGCCTCAGGATCCGATGAAGCGGCCCGGCATCTTCGCGCCGTATCAGCCGCGCTTCGACTGGAACCTCTGGTTCGCGTCGCTCGCGCCGTGGGAGGAGAATCGCTGGGTCATGAACGTCGAGGCGCGGCTGCTGCAGGGATCACCG
>Ga0207703_10000100_pt1 | contig 101717 bp, 65 predicted proteins | sample KBSSwiS12_FD_184304 | JGI IMG/M metagenome (GOLD analysis project Ga0207703, IMG submission 184304) | Switchgrass rhizosphere microbial communities from Kellogg Biological Station, Michigan, USA - KBS Switchgrass S1-2 (SPAdes) (version 2) | ecosystem: Host-associated > Plants > Roots >...
TGTCGCGAGCGCCATCACGGTGAGCGTAGGGTTCTTTTCGGCGGCCGTGGTAAAGCTCGATGCATCACAAACGAGCACGTTCGGTACGTCATACACACGATTCCAGGCATCCGTGACGCCGTACTGAGGGTTTGAATGCATCCGCGCCGTCCCGCCATAGTGAGCGATCGTACCGGGGAACAGTGTGGGCACAATGTTTCCGATGGTGGCGCGGGAGCCGGCTTCCTCCAACAGATTCATCAGGTGCCGGCGGGCGTCGACGACATTCTGCACCTCGGCGTCGCTGTAGTGAATATGTACGTCGAGCGAGGGCAATCCGAAGTCATCCTTCTGCAGTGCCGAGGGCTTGGCGAAGCAAGCCTCCGACGGAATCATGGTCCCGATCATCTGTACGCCGACGGTAGCGGCCTTGCCGCCGAAGCGGCTGCGAATTCGATCCCGGGTGCTGGCCGTTCCAAATGTCCATGACGTTGCCAACAGAGGCGGCGAGGAGGCGTAGGGAAGGCGTGTGAGATATGCGGAAGGCGAGAGGATCTGGCGCGGGTGCTCCATCTGAAAGGTCCACCATTCCCGCGGGTGATCGTGCAGATAGCATCCGAGCACTCCGTTCGAGTTGCCCAGCCCGTGAGGAAAGGCGTTCGAGGTCGAGTTGTGGAGCAGCTTCGCGGAGCCGAGCGGGCCGCAGGCGACGACGACTGCGCTCGCTCCGATCCGTTCAGTCCCGCCCGTCGCGCGGTTGTGATAGATGACCGCAGCCACTCGTCCCTTGGGCCCGGACCACTGCAACTGCAACGCATGCGCGCCGGTCTTCAACTGAAAGTTGGGAGATCTGCGCAGGGGGTGCACGATCTCCGTGTAGCTGTTGAAGGCAGTTCCCCGTCTGACGAGCATGTTGGGAGGGCCGTCCGCGAGCGGATACGTCGTGAGTCCCTGGCCATGTTTCGCGGCCGCCTGGGCGAGGTCCTGCCAGTCCTTCGGCAGATACTCTTCGTAAGTAACATAGCCGGCGGGAAGCTGCGGGACATCACGTGGGTCGGCACTCACGCCGATATAACGCTCCACCTTCTCATAGTGAGGTGCGAGGTCGCGGTAGGTGACCGGCCATACAAATCGCTCATGGAGGCGTGCGCCTTCCGTGAAATCTTCAGGGGCAAAGCGCAGCACCGCACCCGTCCAGCAATTGGACAGTCCGCCCGGCGCCAGCTTCACGTAACACAGGGTGCGCGGATCTCCGGAAACCAGGTGCTTGCCGTCTTCGCCCGCCTGCGCAGCGCGCCGGAAGAAATTCCGGCGCCCCAGCCGCAACAGCAGCCCCTCGGGCAGACGGGTTCCGGACTCCAACATGGTGACGCGAATGCCCTGTTCCACGAGCTCGCGGGCCGCCGCAGCGCCTGCCGGGCCGCTGCCGATGACCACAACCTGCCGATCGTCGCTCATGCAGGGGTGTCAGTAAGTCTTATCTACGAGCGAACGTGCAAAGCGCAGTGCCGAATAGGTGAATGGAACCTTCACAAACAAACGCTCGCGCATCCGGCCCACTCGTGTGGGCTTGAACCAGTTCGGCAGGAAGCGGATCGCACCGTTGCCGGCACCGAAGGGATCCGGATCGTTGCTACCGCCGTCCTCCCAGGTCATCGCCAGCATCGGGCGCGGGACCTTTGTCAGATTGGTCATGCCGCGATGCCAGACATTGGAGCTGCGGATCAGCACGTCTCCGCGCTTCAACGGGATGCGGATGCCGTCGCGGGACCTGCGCTCCAACACGAAGCGGGTGTACCGGTAAAACTGCTTGTGGGTTCCGGGAATCACTTCAATGGCGCCGTTCTCGATGACTGTGTCGACGACCGCGACATTGGCGATCATGAACTCGCGGGAGAAGGGGCGATCGATGTGGTAGTGCTGTGTATGGCTTCCCGGCAGGTTGAAATTCATGCCCACGTTCGGCATGCGCTGCACGCTCGGATGCAGATCCTTCAGCAGGTCGATGATGCCCCGTTCCTGCAGGGTGTCGTAGGCGAAACGCGCGCCCGCACCTGGAAAACAATTGAGATGGCCGCTCATCAGGCCGCCGCCGTCAAAAAGGGCTCCCGACCGCATCGCCTGATCGAACTCGCGCGCCAGGGCCTCGTGCAGATCCACCAGACCCTGTTGCGAGACGACGCCGGGAATGACGAAGCAGCCGTCACTGGCGAAGGCCTCTTTGTATTTTTCTATTTCGCTGTGTGTCAGCCGGTCGGTTCTAGACACCGTAGGGTCCCTTGTTTGCAGTTCTATGTCAGGTGAGCCGGGGTTCGGGGCCGCTCAGGCTGCCTTCACCAGGCTCGCATATTGTTCAGCCGCCGCGGCGCACTGCCGCCGGGGCGAGAAGCGCTCGCGCACGGTCTGGCGGGCGCGTACACCCATTCGTCGGCACATTTCGGCATCGTTCAGGAGTGTCCGGATGGCGGCGGCAACAGCCTCCGGCGAGCGCTCCTCGACGAGCCAACCGTCCTCACGGTCTGTAATGATCTCCGGGACACCTCCGGTGCCGCAGGCGACGACCGGCTTTCGCATCGCCATCGCTTCGGCGATCGCAAGCCCGAACGGCTCGCCGTACGAAGGATGCACGAACACGTCGAGCTCCTGGAGAAACGGCCTGACATCCTTTTGGAAGCCGCCGAAGTGCACCCGCTCGGCGATGCCGGCCTCGCGCGCCCGCTGCTCGAACAGGGCCCGCATCTCGGGCACGTTGCTGCCGAGAATGAGGATGTGAAGGTCGGGAAATTGCGCGCTCAACAGGCCGCCCGCGGCAATCAACTCGAGCTGCCCCTTCCAGGGATTCATGCGCGCGGCAATGCCGGCGATGCGGGCGTGCTCCGGGATGCCGAGCTGTTCCCGCAATTTCGGGCTTTCAGAGAGCTTTCGATCCGGGTCGAAATAGTCCGTGTCCACCGAATTGTGAATGGTGTGTACCTTCTGTGCGTCCAACCCGATGTGTTGGATCAGATCGCCCCGGATGGAGCTGGATACTGCGAACACCGCCTTGGCGTGGCGCAAGCCCCAAAGGGTGGGGCGGCTCAGGTCACTCACCGGCGCATGCATGTGTACGACCGAGACGGCGTTGGTCAGGTAACCGAGAAGGCTCGTGTAGCTGGCATCGCGCGGGCGATCGGTGGCGTGAATGACCTGGATGCGGTGTTTGCGTACGAATGCGGCCACTTTCACCAACGATGTGGCACTGGGCCCGTAGGCCACGGCTTTGCCCAGCGCGCTTTTGCCGGCCAGTGCATCGGCCGGCTTGCCCAGGGGCAGAAAGGTATGCGTCACATTGGGGAGCGCGTCGAGGCGGGCGCGCATTTCCTGTGCATCGCTTGCCTCGCTGTTGGACACAACAAAGACCTCGACCTCATGTGCGGCGAAATGCGTCATCATCATCAGGTGCACAGCGACATCCGCGCCGCAGGAATCGCGGGTATTCAGGAATAGCAGACGCACGGGCATAACGACGCTCGCCAGTCGAAGTGTGAAAGTTCGCGCAACACCATTGTCGCCGATGGATATTGCCGATGCAGCAATCAAACGCCGCGGCAACATTTTATTTGCTGTTGTTATAGCGCAAAACAGCAGTTTCGGCTGTGATCCACGTCCAGAGCATGGACGGGCCCGCGCCGCCGGCCGTGACGGGAACTGCTTCACGGTGTCCGGGGCCGAACGAACCGTACACTACGCCTGCTCAATGCTACGCCCTTATGGTAAATTATTACAAGGCGAGCAGGCCTTTTTCCGAGCCTGCCAGACACCGGCCGATGCACAAAATTGCTCTTGCGGTCGCCAGAGGCGCCAACGCAGGCAAGAACACTGTTCGGGATCCTAGCGGCGCAACGGCGCCCCGCACATACGTATTTGACGAGGCGTTCTCCAGCAGTTGGGATGAGTCGATCCTGAACGGCGCGCAGCCGTCGGTGCTGCCTGCCTGGTGGCGCCTGGCGCGCGAAGTCCAACACCGGCATGCGCAATATGATGGGGTCGTGAGCTGGGGAGAGAAGCTGTCGCTGGCACTCCTGCTCGAACAGCAATGGGCACGGGTGCGCAAACCGCACATTGCGCTCATGTATCAATTCGAGAAGCCGAACATCAGGATCCCTCTCAACCTGTTGAAACGTAACCTCCATGCGGTTGTTACCTGGAGCACGGTACAGCGCCGGGCGCTGATAGAGAGAATCGGGTATCCCGCCGAGCGCGTGTATCTGATCCGGCACTACGTCGATCAGGTGTTCTACAGCCCGCGCGCGTGCCAGGAGGACATGATCTGTTCCGTCGGCGCGGAGATGCGCGACTACGCAACCCTGTTGGAGGCTTTGCGGGGCACCGGGGTGCCGTGCCATGTGGCTGCGGATCATGTGCGCGTCCCCGGACCGTTGCGCCTGTTGAACGACCGTCGCGTCGATGTCAACTCCCTGAAGAGCAGTGCCGACGGGAATGTCAGTATCGGCCGGCTGACGCTGCCGAACTTGCGCGAGCTGTACGCGCGGTCGAAATTCGTCGTTGTCCCGTTGTTGCATTCTGACACCGACAATGGGGTCACGGTCATTCTCGAGGCGATGGCCATGGGCAAGCCGGTCATCTGCTCGCGCACGCGCGGACAGGTTGATGTCATCGAAGACGGTGTTACCGGACTGTACGTCCCTGTTGGGGATGCCAGGGCGTTGCGCGAGGCCATTCTGTCCCTGTGGAGCGACCCTGCCCGGGTGGAGCAAATGGGCCGGAACGCCCGCGTGCTCGTCGAAAAGAATCACACTTTGGAGAAATTCACGGCAACGGCGCGGTCCGCCGCGGAGGCGTCGTTGAACGCAATCCCGGCCCCGGAAACCCACTGGGATTAGTTGCGCGCGTCGCACTTTTTTGCGGCGCCCGTGCACGAATGCAAAGCACATCACAGGGGGGCAGCGCTCTGGTGGCGGTTGTCATCTGCGGCTGCTATCGTCCGCCGGATCCCTGTCAGAAGAAGAACATCGGCCCTCAGCCAGGAGATTCGCATGAGCCTCGGTTCGATCAATACTCTGGAGACCCCCGCGGTGAAACCGGTCGGTACGCTGAGTGACTACCTCGCTCTGGCCCGTTTCGACCATTTCACCAAACATATTTTCATCGTGCCGGGCATCGTGCTCGCGTACCTGCTGCGCGGTGGTCCAACGGTCTTCCCGGTGACACATGCCATCCTGGGGCTGATCTGTGCCGTCTGTATCGCGTCCGCCAACTATGTCATCAACGAGTACCTGGACCGCGAGTTTGACAAGTATCACCCCACCAAATCGCGCCGCCGGGCCGTGGAGCGCGACCTGCGCGGCAGCCTGGTGAAGTTGGAATGGATCGTGTTTGTGGTGATCGGCCTGGGTTGTGCATGGCTCTCGAGTACGACCATGCTGGTGATCGGAGTTCTGTTCGCCCTGCAGGGTATCGTCTACAACGTGCCGGGGCTGCGCACGAAGGAAAAGGCCTACCTGGACGTCATTTCCGAGTCCGTGAACAACCCCCTGCGGCTCGCAATCGGTTGGGCAATGATTGATCCCACCACGCTGCCGCCGTCATCGATCATCCTGGCCTACTGGTTCGGCGGCGCATTTCTGATGGCTGCGAAACGCTACTCGGAGTATCGCGAGATCGTGGCCTCGCACGGCGCCGAGCTGCTGGTGCGGTATCGCGCCAGTTTTGCCGGTTATTCGGAGGTGTCGCTGAACATCTCGTGTTTCGTATACGGCCTGATGTCTCTGTTCTTTCTCGCTATCTTCCTGATCAAGTATCGGGTCGAGTATCTGGTGACCGTGCCGGCCGTCGTCGCGCTGTTCGGTTATTACCTGTTGCTGTCCACGAGGCCGGCCTCCTCGGCGCAGAACCCTGAGAAGTTGTTCCGCGAGCCGAAGCTCATTGCCCTGGTCGCCATTCTCGCGGGATTGTTTGTCCTCGCCACATACGTCGACATGCCCGCGTTGACCGTGTTCCTGGGTCAGCGATACATCACGTTGCAGTGAGCGCTCGCACGCTTCCAGCTCCGGACTGGGGCAGCATCCGGCTGGTCGCGTTTGACGTCGATGGGACGCTGTATGACCAACGCGGTTTGCGTCTGTGCATGCTGCGTGAAATGGTGATTGCTGCGATGCAGCAGCGTCGGGTCGATTTCATCAAAATCCTGCGCATCTACCGGCACCTCAGGGAGGAGTTGGGCGAGCGCATGGAAGAGGATTTCGAACGGCAGCTGGTCGCGCAGGTCGCGGCCCGGGTCGGATGCACCGAGGAACGAGTGCGCACTACGGCGCTCGAATGGCTGGAGCAGCGGCCCCTTCGACACCTCGCCCGGTATCGCTTTCCCCACTTGCAGGAGCTGTTCCAGGGCCTGCGCAGACGGGGCAAGACGATCGGCGTACTTTCGGATTATCCGGCGCGGGACAAGCTCGCATCGCTGGGGCTCGCCGCGGACCTCATAGTCAGCGCTGGTGACGAAGGTGTCCGCGTATTGAAACCTCACCCGCGCGGCCTGCAGGCCCTCATGGCGCGCGCTGGCGCCACTCCTGAGCAGACAATCCTGATCGGTGACCGTCCGGAGAGGGACGGGGAGGCCGCTCGCGCCGCGAACGCTCATTGCCTGATCCTGTCACGCAAAACGCGGGCCGGCTGGCACACCTTCAGCCGCTACGACGATCCCCTGTTCGCCGCCATGACGCCCGTAGCGTGACCGGCTTTCTGCGCAGCAGGCTGTTCAGGTACTTTCTGACCGCCGGGACTGCTGCCGTAGTCGACGTGGGTGGCTTCGCAGTCCTGTGCTTCGGCCGGGTCCCTATTGCCGTGTCCGCTGTCACGAGTTTCCTCCTGGCAGCCGTCGTCAACTACCTCCTGTCGGGCCGCTGGGTGTTCCAGAGCGCGCCTTCGCTGCGGGGCTTCGGCCTGTTCCTGTTGGCGGCCCTGGGCGGGCTGCTGGTCAACGTGTCGATCACTCTGGCCGCGAGCCTGTACCTGGGCATCCCGCCGGTCCTGGCGAAGCTCGTGGGCGTTGGAACAGCGTTCCTCGTCAACTTCTGGCTGAATCAGCGGATCGTCTTTCGCCGCAAGGCCGCCGGCTGACGGCCGGCGACCTCGAGCGGATCCTCATTGCGGCACGATCTGGATGGCGTTCAGAGGCGAACGCGGCGTGCCATCGCTCGCGGTACCGGGTGTGGCCGTGATCGTAAACCCTGTGGCCGCTGCCGGGATCGAGAAGACAACGTAATTGCCGTTGGAGTTGTTGGCCTGGACGAACGTCCCTGCAAAGTTGGTAAAGGCCGCATCAGTCAGGCTCACACTCTGGGTGGTGATTGCGTTGCCGCTGATCTGATAGGCCCCGGTCCGCGTGTTGCCGACATTATCGCCATCGGCATACACGTAGACGGTATACCCGTTGGTGGCCGCTGGCAGGCTCGACACCATGACCGTCGTGGATGTGATGGCATCCAGATAGCCACGCATCATGCGATTGTTGCCCGCGGTGTCACTGATCTGCAGAAAGTAGATGCCATCAGTGGTCCACGTAACACTCGCGCCGGAGCTCGCCCCGGTCTGGTTCTTCAACGCCAGGGGCGCTGAGCTGTTGGCCCCGGTCGCATCGTTCCAATTGGACTGAGCCACGACGCCGGCCACTTCGGTGCTTCCCATCGCAGAGCCCTGGCCCACGAACTTGATGCCGATCGCTGCGGCTCCTGCCACAGAGAGGGTGGCAGTGGTGCTTTGCGTCACGGTGCTGCTCGTTCCGGTGATTGTCAGGGTCGAGGAGCCCAGGGGAGTACCGCTGGTAGTTGTCACAGTCAGCGTCGAACTACCCGATCCTCCGCTGATGGTTGCAGGTGAGAAGGTTCCTGTCGCGCCAGCCGGCAATCCGCCGACACTCAATGTCACCGTGTCGGTGAAGCCACCGGAAGCCGTAATGCTCGTCGTAAAGCTCGTTGAGCCTCCTGGCACCACCGTCTGGGTGCTCGGGCTCGCCGACAGCGTAAAGGTCGGTTGAGCTGGCGCAGTCACCGTGAGGGTCGTCGTCGCCGTCTTCGTGGTAGCACCGCTCGTTCCAGTGATTGTGAGCGTAGAGGAGGCCGCTGGAGTGCTGCTGCTCGTCGTGACGGTGAGTGTGGAGCTGCCTGCCCCAGTTACGGTCGCCGGGGAGAACGTTCCTGTCGCGCCGGACGGCAAGCCGCTCACACTCAAGTTCACCGCACTACTGAAGCCACCCGACACTGCGATATTGGTCGTGTAGGTAGTTGAGCTTCCCGCCACTACCGAGCGCGTGCCTGGGGTTGCGGACACCGTGTATGTCGGTTGTGCCACTGCGTTTACTGTGAGAGTCGCAGTGGAAGTGCTCGTCAGGGAACCGCTCGTTCCAGTGATTGTGAACGCGGAGGAGCCCGCGGGAGTGCTGCTGCTCGTCGTGACAGTGAGTGTAGAGCTGCCTGCACCAGTCACAGTCGCGGGCGAGAACGTTCCGGTCGCACCGGCCGGCAACCCACTCACACTCAACGCCACTGCGCCGCTGAAACCTCCCGCGGCCGTGACATTGGTCGTGTAGGTGGTTGAATTTCCGGCTGTCACGGTCTGAGTGCCCGGGCTGGTTGACAGACTGAAGCTCGGTGTCGCCGAACCCAGCGGCACGATCTGTATGGCGTTGACAGGCGAACGCTTGTAGGCGTCGCTCGAAGTCCCAGGCGTGGCCGTGATCGTGAATCCCGTCGCCGCTGCCGGAATCGTGAAGGCAACGTAGTTGCCGTTCGAGTTGTTGGCCTGCGTGAAGGTCCCCGCGAAGTTGATAAAGGCCGCATCAATCAGGTTCACACTCGTGGTGGTGACACCGTTGCCGCTGATCTGATACGCCCCGGACCGGGTATTGCCGTTGTTGTCGCCATCGGCATAGACGTAGACGGTATAGCCGCCTGAAGTCGCCGGCAGGCTTGCGACCGTCACGGTCGTAGCCGTGATGGCATCCAGATAGCCGCGCATCATGCGATTGTTGCCGGGGGTGTCACTGATCTGCAGGGTATAGATGCCGTCAGTGCTCCAGGTCACAGTGGCACCGGAACTCGCTCCAGACTGGTTTACGAGAGCCAACGGCGCTGACCGGCTGATGCCCGTGGCATTGTTCCAGTTGGACTGAGCCACGACACCGGCTACTTCGGTGCTTCCCATCGCAGAGCCCTGGCCCACGAACTTGATGCCGATCGCTGCGGCTCCTGCCACAGAGAGGGTGGCCGTGGCGCTTTGCGTCACGGTGCTGCTCGTACCGGTGATTGTCAGGGTCGAGGAGCCCAGGGCGGTGCCGCTGGTAGTTGTCACAGTCAGCGTCGAACTGCCCGACCCACCGCTGATGGTCGCGGGCACGAAGGTCCCTGTTGCTCCAGCCGGCAATCCGCTGACACTCAATGTCACCGGGTCGGTGAAGCCGTTTGCCGCCGCGATGGTGGTCGTGTAGGTCGTTGAGCTTCCCGGCACCACGGTCTGGGTGCCGGGGCTCGCCGACAGCGTAAAGGTCGGTTGAGCTGGCGCGGTCACCGTGAGGGTCGCAGTCGCCGTCTTCGTTATAGCGCCGCTCGTCCCGGTGATTGTCAGAGTCGAGTTGCCCACCGGAGTACTACCGGTGGTCGTCACCGTGAGCGTTGAAGTGCCCGATCCGGTTACCGACGATGGCGAAAACGTGCCTGTTGCCCCGGCCGGCAATCCACTCACACTGAGCGACACTGCGCCGCCGAAGCCGCCCGAGGCCGCGATGTTGGTGGTATAGGTCGTTGAGCTTCCGGCCACCACTGAGCGAGTGCCCGGAGTCGTGGACAGCGTAAAGGTCGAAGTCGCCGTCCCCTGGGGAACAATTTGAATGGCATTCACCGGAGCGCGAGCATACGAATCTGTCGTAGCACCCGGCGTTGCGCTGATCGTAAACGCCGTCGTTCCCGGCGCGATGGCAAACATCACGTAGTTGCCTGCCGAATTGTTCGCCGGAGTGAACGTCCCGGCGAAGTTCGTGGCGGCAGCATCAGTCAAGCTCACGGTCGCCGTGGTGATGCCGGTGCCGCTGATCTGATAGGTCGCCGATCTCGTATTGATCCCGTTATCGCCATCGGCATACACGTAGATGTTGTAACCGCCTGATGTGGTCGGCAGGCCGGAGACCATTACCGTGGTCGCGCCTGAAGTGGTATCCAGGTAACCGCGCATCATCCGGTTATTACCCGCGGTATCGGCAATCTTCAGCATGTAGGTGCCAGTGGTGTTCCACGACACCGACGCACCTGAGCTCGCGCCCGTCTGGTTTACCAATGGCAGCGGTGCAGCGTTGCTCGTTCCCGTCGCATTATTCCACCGGGGCTGCGGCACGATGCCGGCCACCTCGGCGCTTCCCATCGGCGTGGCCGTGCCGACGAACTTGATACCAATCGCCGCGCCCGAAGTGACTGTCAGAGCGACACTCGAGCTCTGCATCGCAGTGGCGCTGGTGGCAGTTATCGTCGGCGTGTATGACCCTACCGGCGTGTTGGCCGCGGTAGTAACGGTGAGTGTCGAGGTGCCGGACCCCGCCAGCGTGGCTGGCGAGAAGGTGCCTGTCGCCCCGGCAGGAAGGCCGCTCACGCTCATTGTCACCGTGTCGGTGAATCCCGCGATGGCGGTTACTGTGGCGGTGTAGGTTGCGGAACCTCCGGCCACCACGGTCTGGGTGGCCGGACCCACAACCATGGTGAAGGGTGGCAGCAGCCCGTATACGGCCAGCTGCTTTGATTGCGTCGCGACGTAGACCTTTCCGTTTGCAACAACAGGCGGCGCAAACTTCGCGAAATTTCCGAAGCTGTCACGCGTCGGATTCATTTGCGAATTCCACAGCTCCTGGGTGAGGTCCTCCGCGTTGTATGCGTGCAGCTCTCCAGGCGCCGGCGGATTGTTCCAGGCGTTACCGCTGATGACAGTGGTCGCCCATATCACACCGCTACCGTGCTGCTCCCCATTGGCCGAAAGCGTCATGATTCCGCCTGGCCACAATGTCGATCCACTGCCTTGTGTCGTGGGCGAGGCCGCCCATCCGGTTCCGGTGAACGCATACGCTTTCGGCCAGTCTGATGCGCCCCAGTTGTAGAGCAGGGGGCCGCCGTTGGCCGCCGACCTCGGCCAGTACACGGGACCGCCCACTATGAATCCGGCTGAGATATGCGTTTTTTGCGGGATCTGGGTGTCGTTGGCGTTGAATTTTCCGAGATTGGTCGTGTCGAGCACGTACATGTCACCGGACTTGCCGCCGCCGGTGAGCAGATTCGCGCCCGGGATGAGCATCGGTCCGGAGGCCGACAGGTCCTTGTCCGTGCCGTCCAGCGAGGTCCAATTGCCGGCCGTGAACCAGTCGACCAGTTTCATGCCGTTGGATGGATCGAGCTTCAGCGCGCTCTCGGAGAAGTTGTTGACACCGTCATAACCGCCGCTGTAGCCGTTACCGGTGAAAACGTAGACATAACCCGAGCTGTCGACTGCCGGAGGACGTCCCGATTGCCAGACGCCGGCACCGAGGGTGCCGTTTGTCGCCGTTGCGAAAACGCCGGTCTGCTGCAGGTTGCCCTTGTCATAGCCCATCACCCAGCCCGAGTAACCGCCGGCAAATTCGTTCTGCAGCGCCGCAAATCCGAACACGACATTGTTGCCTGACATGGCAAGCGAAACCCGCTGTGTCACATAGCGGGGGTCGAAAGTGGCGCTGCCGTAGGTGCCTGAAATCGCAACTCCCGGGCCCAGCGGCTCGGCGCCGGACCTGATGTCAATCGCGTGCAGCCGGTAGGCGAGCGTGTTGTTCTCCAATGTGCAGGCCACGACATACATGAGGCCGGTGGCCGTATCGATGACCGGCGTGCTGAGAACTCCCAGGTTGCCGACGATGTTCTTGTTGCTCTGGAAGGTGAAATTCGCGATCGGCACCGGCACGGCGCCGACGAGACTCGCCAGGTTGATCGACCACAGCGGCGGTCCGCTGACATCGGCATCGAACGCATAGATCGTGTCGCTCATGGTCGCGACGTAAACAACGTTGTGCGTTCCCTGGTTGGCAATGGCGACGTTGGGCACGTACAGCGGCTGAACGTAGACGTTGTCATCTACCGGCAACGTGAACACCATTCCGAATTTGCTCGGAGTGATGCTGGTCGTATCGAGCGCGGTCTCCGCGAGGTTCGCGCTCGTGACGGCCGCGTCATATCCGCGCTGCGTGATGGGTTGGGCGGCATGCGTCAGTGTTCCGAGCGCCAGCGACAGTGCGACCAATACAGTCCCATACCACTTTGTTTTCATTTGGTTATGACCATTTCTTAGAAGTGATGCAGCGATTGATGAACTGCATCCGTCGAGTCAGATGCGTCGTTCGATCGTGTGTTGGGCGAAATCCCGCAAAACCGCGCGTGCCCAACTTCTTATCCTTATCCGCCGAAGATACATTCGTTCGGCTCATCGCGATAGTACGCAGCACACATCGGCCTGAAGTTATGTAAATAAATGTACGCGCGCGCACTACACCGGTGCACTTTTTGCACGGAGTAAAGATTGCGTTCGCAACTTTCAGGTAAGCGAACGCCTGCGAAATGCGAAGTACCGGTTCCCGAGGTAGCCGGCGAGCGTGTAAGGGATCGTGCCCAGGGCGTGCGCCAGGTACCGATTCACATTCAACCACCCGATCATGACCAGCACACTACCGATGTTCAGGAGATACGCTCCCAACATGACTATCGTAAACCGCAGCAGTTGGCCGACAGGCGCGCCATCACTTCTGAATGTCCAGGAGCGATTTAACATGAAACTGCATAACGTACCGACCACGTAACCTGTCAGGTTCGCGGGCACGTCGCGCAGCCCCAGCGCGTAGATGCAGAAATAGATGACACCCAATCCGACCGCAGTGTTGATGACACCCACGCACAGGTAGCGCACAAAGCTCCAGGGCAGGGTAAGGAAGCCTATGCGCACGGATCCGTGCGAGCTGCCCATGCGCTCCAGCAATGTCATTCCATACTCTCCTGGTCCGGATCGCTTCAATTGTGATACATTTTGCTGCGGTGCCAGGAAAAAAGCTTCGAACTGTGTTGAAGGCATCGCTTCGTAACCCGCAGCTTTACGTCATTCTGGCCGGCGCTCTTTATGCTTGTCTGGCCTATTTCCTGGCCAACGCGCCGATGCAGGATCTGCCTAATCACCTGGTGCGCTCGAGCATCATCTCCGACCTGCTGTTCGATCACGGTGAGATATTCGGCCGGATGTTCATCCTGGAGCCGACGTTTACGCCCTACCTGGCCGGCGATCTGCTGCTTTGCGAGCTCGAGCGATGGTTCGGGATGCTTTGGGCATGCCGCCTGTGGTTGGCAGCCGCCGTGTTGTCGCTGCCTGTTGCCGTGCACTTCGTGCTTCGCATACACCAGGTCTCCAGGCTCACGGCGCTTGCGGGGGCGCTGCTGGCGTTCTATGTGGCCACGGATTGGTTTTTCACGATGGGATTCCTGAATTACAAGCTGGCGACCTCCGTGGCGTTGTTCGCCTACGGTTGGTCGGTCCGAGCTCTGGATGCATCCCGGCTCCGCCCGTACATCTGGTATGTCGTGCTCGTATGTGTCGGCTACGCAATGCACCTGTCCGCGCTCGTCTTCATTATTGCAATCGTGGGCACCTCTGTTGGATTGAAGTTCCTGCGCGGCGACGCCTCGCTGTGGCAGGCAGCCAAGCTGCTGCTGCCTCCATTCCTGATATTGTCGGCGCACTTCGCCCTGCAGCAGCACGATGCCACCGTCTACGCAACACTGTGGGGTGGCTGGGAGTCAAAGCTTCGACGCCTCGGCTCGTCGTTCATCCGCTTTGACAGGGAGCCCGAGCTGGCATTGTTTGTCATCTTTTTGAGTGCGTCATTGCTGCCACTCGCCGCCAGGCGCCGCCAGCAGGGCTGGGCGCGCTTCGACCTGTTGGTCGTCGCGCTGACGTTTGTCGCGCTGTTTCTCGTGATGCCGCGGGAATCCGGCGGCGTCGCCGATGTCGACAATCGGGCGTTGCCGTACGCGTTGCTGTTTTTGATTCTGGCGGGCGCCAGTGTGGCCGGAGCCTCGCAGCGGCTGGAACGTGCGCATTTCGCCCTGGCCGCCGTCATTGCGTGCTTGAATCTCGTGTTTCTGGGCGCAGTGATGCTGCCCCAGGATCGCGACATGGGTCGCTACAGACAGATCGCTCGAATGATTCCCCGGGGCGCCAGCGTGCTGCCCGTCAACACCCGTTACCCCATCGGTCGATATCAACCATTCGTGCATGCCGGTTGCTATGCGACGCAGGAGGCCGGTGCGCTCACGCCTTACATGTTTACCGGCAATTGGACCCCGGCACAGTCCTATTTTCTATACCGGAAGCGTCCGTATAACCCTTCCGGTTACTGGTACACAGATTCTGAACCGGGGCCGGCGCAGACTCGCTACGTTGACTGGGGCCAGGTGCGCCAGCAGTACGACTACCTGCTGGTGACACTACCCTGGGACAAAACCCGTATTCCCATCAGCTACCGGATAGTTGCGAGCAACGAGGTTGCTGCGCTGCTGAGCATTGGGAGCCCGTGACGCATTTGTTGCAACATGGAGTGACTCGACGATGCAGTTAACCATGGTCGTTCCTTGTTATAACGAAGAGAGCGTCCTGCCGGAGACGGCCAAACGCCTCTGTGCACTCGTGGCGCAACTGATCGAATCCGGAAAAATCGACGCCTCCAGCAGCATCTATTTTGTCGATGATGGCAGTAAGGATGCGACCTGGTCCCTGATTGAGACCTTGGCCGGCAAGGAGCCCAAGGTGAAGGGCATCAAGCTGTCACGCAACTGCGGCCACCAGGTGGCGCTGCTCGCAGGGCTGCTGACCGTGCCGGGCGATGCCGTCATCAGCATCGATGCCGATCTGCAGGATGACCTGGGCGCCGTGGAGCCGATGATCGACGCGTACCGCAACGGCCACGAAATCGTTTATGGCGTGCGTCGCAAGCGCGACACCGATACCTGGGCGAAGCGGGTTACGGCTACAACGTACTATGGCCTGCTGAAACGGCTCGGGGTGGAGATCGTCTTCAACCATGCCGATTACCGCTTGATGGGCCGGAGGGCCCTCAATGCCCTGGCTACGTATGACGAGGTGAATATCTTTCTGCGCGGGCTGATACCCCAGCTCGGCTTTCGGACCTCAACTGTCTATTACGACCGCCTGGAGCGATTCGCGGGCGAATCGAAATATCCGCTGCGCAAGATGCTGGCGCTGGCGTGGAATGGAGTGACCTCCTTTTCGGCCGCGCCGCTGCGATTCATCACCGGAATCGGGATCCTGATAGCGTTGGGCAGCTTCGGCATCACCATCTGGGCAATCGTGCTGCGCCTGTTCACCCACAACGCCATTCCAGGTTGGGCCTCCACGGTCGTGCCCATTTACTTCGTGGGCGGACTGCAGCTGTTCGCCACCGGGCTCATCGGCGAATACCTGGCAAAAACCTACCTGGAAACCAAGCGCCGCCCCAAGTTCTTCATCGAGACCAGCGTCTAGCGAGTCCACATCGGCGCCGCACAGCGCGCCGATGTGGGCCACGATCGCGGATCAAGGCTCGATGTAGCGCCAGATACCGCTGTTCCACATTGCGCCTACGAAGATGTTGTGGGTACCGTCGTTGATGACGGCAACCATCGAAACACCCTGGCTCAAATTGGGGTCGACAGCCGGTGCCACCCAGGTGCCGGTTCCCGGTTGCGCCGCCGTCTCAAAGGCCGGGAAGTTGCTTCCGCCCGGGCCGACCGGATAACCGTACATCGCGTAGATATTCTTTGAAGTGCCCCACACGGCGGTTTCATTGTTGGTCTGGCCCACGTGCGTCCATGTTTGACCGTAGTCCGTACTGCGCAGGACACCCCAACCAAACGCCGAGTAGGCGCCGCCCATGTACACGACACCGTTGGTGTCAGGTTGGAAAATCTGGGAGTTGCCATGCGGGTGTTCGTTGTTGTCCACCTTGACCCAGTTCGTGCCGCTGTTGGTGGTGCGCCACGTACCGTAGGTACCCCCGCTTTGTTGCGCCAGCCACAGCCAGGTGCCGCGAGTGGTGGTGGCGTTGCCGGTATTCAGGAAGAAGACCCGGCCGGTGCCGCCGGACTGCAACATCCCGTTGTTGAGCGGCGCCGCCGTCCAGGTCTGGCCGCCGTCGACGCTCTCGGCGATGACATCCTGCTCGTGACCCGTCATGAGAAGATGGTTTTCATCATAGGGGTCGACGACCGGCGCATAGTAGTCCTGGCGGCTGGTGCTGCTGGCGGCAACCGGGTACTTGGTCCAGTTCACGCCGCCATCGACCGACTTCCAGAAGCCGGTGCCGCTGCCGCGGATGACAGAGCGGAAGATCGTGGGAACCGTCTTGGTGCTGCTCGGTGCGATCGTGATTGCGCCGGCGTTGTCGCTCATGGACGGGGCGGTTCCCGTGTCGATGGGGCCGCTCCAGGTGAGACCGTAGTCGGTCGATTTCCAGACTCCCTGGCAATCAAATGACGTGTACAGATTCGAGGGATGCATGGGGTCGACCTGGATGCTCGACGTACCGTAGTTCCCGCACAGGTTGTTATTGAGATCCACGCCCGAGGGCGTGACATTGACCCAGGTTCCAAACGTGCTCGGCGGCGGATTCGAGGCCGCCGCGGCAGGTTGTGCGCTGGCTTGCGCCGAGTTCGCGCTTTCGCCGCCCGCATCGACTGCCGAAACCACGTAGTAGTAGAGGGTCCCGTTGGTTACATGCGTATCCGAATAGGAGTTCGAAGTCGGTGACGCGACCGTTGCATACGGGCCGCCGGCGGTCGTGGCGCGTTTTACGTTATAGCTGGTTGCGCCGCCGCTGGCGCTCCATGTCAGGTTGACCCGCGTATCGCCCGCGGTGGCCGAAAGTGCGGTTGGCGCCGGCGGCACCGCTGTCTGCACGGCGGCGGGAAGCGCGCTGACCTGGGACGAGTTCGCGCTCTCCGTGCCTCCGTTGAGCGCGGATACAACATAATAGTACGTCTGGCCGTTGGTCAGCGGCGTATCTGTATAAGAGGTGGATCCAGGAGTAGCGATCTGCGTGTACGGTCCACCGCTGGTGTTGGATCGCTTCACGGCGTAACTGAGGGCACCAGTGCTGCTCGACCAGGTGAGAGTTGCCTGTGCGTTGCCCGCGGTTGCACTGAGTGAGGCGGGAGGGCTCAAAGTCTCGCTCGGCGTGCCGTTGTTGGGTATCGAGCTCGGACCACCGGTGCTGTCGCCCGAGCCGCCGCCGCATCCTGCGAGTGCCAGACTGATGGCCAGCGTGCAAGCGCGTAGCGCGATCAGGCTGAGGCGATTTTCAAACATGTAACATTTCTCCGCGCGCAATTTCTCGACAATGAGCGCAATCATAAACCAACGAAACGGTGACGCGGAAATGTCGCGAAAACTCCACAAATACGGCTGCGCGGGACGAGAAAACTGCGTACCAGGTCTCTCGGTCGGAGCATCGGTGTGTGACATGCGTCCTTGCGGATCGAATCGAAAAATAAAACTGTGATCGCTGCCCGATTTACCTCCTGTCAGATCGGGCTTTGAACGAGACCGTGCGAATGTGACACGGTCATCAAACTGGAAAGATGCTCCGCGGCCGCCTACGGTTCGACGTAGCGCCACAATCCGCTGTTGTACATGGCGCCGACGAACACATTGTTGGCGCCGTCGTTGATGACTGCGATCTGAGCAGGGCCCTGCTTCATTGCGGCCGGAGTGCCCGGCGGTACCCAGGTGCCGGTACCCGGCTGCGAGGCAACCTCGAACGACGGATCGGTCGACCCGCCGACACCCACGGGAAATCCATTCATTGCATAAACATTCTTTACGGTGCCGAACACCAGCGCTTCGATCGAGGTCGATCCAACATGACTCCACGTAACGCCGTAGTCATTGCTGCGCAGCACACCGTTGCCCAGCGTCGAGTAGGCTCCGGCCATGTAGACGACGCCGTGATTGTCCGGCTGATAAATCTGTGGCACGCCGCCGTGCTCGTTCTTGTCGACCATGGTCCAGGTCGCACCGCTGTCCGACGTGCGCCACGTGCCGTACTTGCCGCCGCTTTGTTGACCCATCCAGAGCCAGTTCCCGCGTGTGGTGCCCGCACTGCCGGTGTCGATGAAGAAAATGGCTCCTGAGGCTGTGCCCGAAGCATTCTGCTTCATGCCATCGAGCAGCGGCACGTTGGTCCAGGTCTGGCCGTCATCGACGCTTTCCACGACGAAGTCCATCTCGTGGGCGGCCATCAACAGATGGCTGGGATCGTAGGGATCAACGACCGGGGGAAAGTAGTCCTGGCGGCTCGTGCCGCTGGGCGCAACAAAGTAATGAGTCCAGTTCACCCCGCCATCGGTCGACTTCCAGAAGCCGGTGCCGCTGCCGCGGATGATCGATCTATAGATCGTCGGGATGGTCTGCACGCTCGTCGATGCGATCGTGATGCCGCCTGAGTTGTCGCTGATCGTCGGACCCGCTCCGGTGTTGATCGGCCCGGTCCATGTGAGCCCGAAGTCCGTGGACTTCCAGATGCCCTGACAGTCAAATTCAGCCCACAGGTTCGACGGATGAGCTGGATCCGCCTGAATGGTGGTGGCGCCGAAGTTGCCGCACAACGGGCTGGTCAGGTCCACGCCGGCCGGCGTTACGTTGGTCCAGGTTCCAAAGGTCGTGGGCGGGGGAGGCGACGGAGCGGTGCCCGCTTGCGGCGAATTCGCGCTTTCGCCCGCCGAATTGACAGCGGAGACTACGTAGTAGTAGTTCGTCCCGTTTACCAGCGAGGCATCGGTATACGAAGCAGTGGTTGTATTCGCGATCTGTGTATAAGGCCCGCCGCTGACAGTCGAGCGCTTGACGTAGTAGCTCCGTGCACCGCTGCTGCCGGTCCACGTCAGCGTTACGGCGGCATCCCCCGGCGTGGCCACCAGATCGGTTGGCGCAGGTGGCGGCGCACTAGGGGCCACGGGACTGGCCGTGGCTTCACCGGAATTCGCGCTCTCGCCATTGGCGTTCAGCGACGAGACGACGTAGTAGTAGGTCGTGCCGTTCGAGACTGTAGTGTCGACGAACGTTGCCGACGCAGGTGATCCGAGAAGTACGTAAGGTCCGCCGGTTTTGCTAGCGCGCTTGATGTTGTAACCAGTCGCTCCCGTGCTGGCTGTCCAGGTCAGGGTTACGATGGAGTCCCCAGCGCTCGCCGTCAGACCGGTCGGTGCTGGCGCCGCCGGGTTCGTGACGCGGGGCAGACAGCCTGCAAGGAACGCCAGAGTCGCTGCAACCATGAGGAAGCGGACGGCATTCAGCCCGGGGCAACGTTCGAACATCTCACATACTCCTGATCGGGGGAGCTGTCCGTCGATTGCCACCAGGACGGGTGGGCTGAGGCGCAAAGCACCCCGCCCGGTACCAGTACATCGCGGAACGGACCCCCAGAAACTGGATCAACGGGGCGGACGGTTTTCTGTAATTGGTGCTTTCCGGCCGGTCAGACCCAGAATCGAACCTGCGCCGCAGATCGCCGCCAAAATTTAAACTCTACAGCACTCGCCTGCAACCCAATGGTGCTCAGTCAGCCACCCGGCCAGTAATTCCACGGGGGCTGCGGCGGCCGGCCGTTGAGGGCATGCAGAAATGCGATTATGTCCTGTTTATCCTGCGCACTGATTGCCCGATGGTCCGGCAGGACCCGGGAGTGAGCGTCAATGGCGCTCTCGAGGGAGTCGAACGACCCGTCATGGCCGTATGGGTAGGTCAGCGCAACATTGCGAAGGGTCGGCGTCCGGAATCCCTTTGGCTGGCCGGCAATGCCGGCGAGTGGGGGCGGCACGCCCTGGGTTGAGTCGGCAAACGGGCTGGTTGCCGCAAATGGCCATTGCTTGCTGAAGGCGAGGCCGGCCGCTCGCGCCGGGTCCGCGGCCAGGCCTGGCTTGGCCGCGATGCCCAGATCGTGAAACTTCTCGTCGCTGAAAATCGGTCCCGAATGGCAGCTGTCACAGCCGAGACGGCTGAAGGCAGCCATGCCACGCTGAGCTTCCGGGCTGATGGACTTGGCCGAGCCGTTCAGAAAATCGTCGAACGGGGAGCGGCCGGCCGCGAGCTTGCGTACATACGCTTCGAGCGCCTTGCCAACGTTGACGTACACCCGGTTCACCAGCTCCTTGTCCTGCTCGGACAGAGCGTCGAAGGCGTTGCTGCCCGGTTTGCCTTCCTCGGGAAATCGCCTGGTATCGGTGAAGTCCGGGAGCGGGCCGAATACCTTCTCATAGCGCATCTTGTATATGGCCACGGTGTGCACCACGTGCAGGCGGCTCGAGCCCATTTCATCCGCCTGCTCGAACGTGAACAGAGGTGCCGACCACAGGCTGTCTACTTTGCCGTCCCAGAAATGGGCACGCGTGTACCAGGCTGCGTTGATCAGATCCGGCGCATTCCTGCGAACTTCAGCAATCGTGTGCGAAGTGGGTTTGCGTTCGGCAAAGGCCTTCTCCGGGTCGTGGCAGTTGGCACAGGCCACGCCGCTGCCGCTCTTCGAGAAGCGGTTGTCGTAGAAGATCTTCATGCCCAGAGCGGCGGCCGCTTCGTTGTCCGCGAACGCGTTGCCGCGTGCCGCCGGAATCGATGTTGGCAGTATGTGTGACTGCCATCCGGCGCACTTCGACTGCAGGAACCGCAGATGATCGGGGCACTGAGCGCTCTGAGCGGTTGCCCCGAGTGCCCACAGCGAGGCGATGACCAGGAAGCTTCCTCGAACCTCAGGACTCATTATTCTCCGCGCCCAGGCTCGTGTGCTCGAAACAGGTCCGCGGGTCGAAGTCCGCGGGAGCGGCCACTTTCTCTTCAAAGCCCATGTTGTCCCAGGTTCGTTGGTCGATGAACGGGGAGTTGTAGCGGTAGTGATAGGCGCCGCCGCGATCCGGATCGACGAAACGTTCCTGGAATTCACCCGAGGAATGATAGAGCACCTGGTGGAAGCCGACCGCGGCATCGGCAATGTTGAGTTTCGTTGCGGGCGTCGAAAAATCGTTGCACAGAGCTGCCTTGCCGTTCACATACATGATGATCCGGTCGTTGCGGACATACAGGTCGTATTTCGTCCGCGGTGAAACCAGTTGCTGATCCGTCAGGATCGGCGCAATCGGATTGCCGTTGGAATCGACCTTGTAGAACCAGGCGACCTCGCCCCCCGGACTGTCCAATTGCTGCGGCGAAACATTCACCGGGCTGGTCGCCGCCGACTGCGTCACCTGATCGTTGACACCGGGTACTTCCGGCAGATTCGCGGCCGGGATCGGCTTGTTGACGAGCACGACGACGTCGCTTTCCGGATGGACCGAATACGCCTGCGTCTTCGTCGGATCGGTGAGGCTGGGGACGGAAGTGTAGATGTAGTCCGCCAGGTCATAAAGGCCTTTGTTCGGCGGCACCGGCGGGCGCCCGCCCTTCAGGTTGTACATGCTCTCCCAGTTCGAGCGGGCGTACGAATTGCCGTCGCGATTGAAGATCTGCAGGCAATTCCAACCGGCCGTGCTCGGGCTCATCCCGGTGTTCAGGTAGAAGAAGATCGAATGAACGATCTGCTCCTTGAGCGTGCCAGTGCTGTCCAGCGTCTGGCCGGGGGTGCTCGATCCACACAATGTCACGACCCAATAGCGGCGATTGGTTGCAAACGAATCCACTTCATACGTGACGTGCAGATACTGCGTATCGTCCAGGTGCGCGGGCTTGCGGGGAATCATGCTCACTTCCGAAAAGACGCCCGCGGACCAATCGGCCAGATTGGTGTGCAATGCGCCGTTCTCCACGTAGGCATCCGCGTACCCGTGGCCGTCGAGCGTCGGGGTAGGGGTGCAGCAGGTAAATCCGTTGGCGTACATCGTCCATTTCGAGTTCTGCATCACCATCAGGCCGCCCGAAGGGTAGCGCGGATAGGTCCAATTCGGCTTCGGCAGTGAATGGAACGCGTCATTGACGTTTGAGAAATCATCGAAGAAGTCGGCCGGTGCCGCCGGGGGCGCGGCAAGCGGGGCAATATTGATAGCGGCTCGCGCCAGGACCACGGGGGGGTTCGGCGCAGCCGGCTGCGCGAAAGGCGGTTTTGCCGGCGGATTCGCCTGTACGTTGGGGCCGCCTGCCCAGCCTTGCCCGTTGATGATCAGGCTCCCATATCTGGCCACCACTTCTTCCTTGGTGACAACCGGAAACGAGGCCACTGCGCTCGCGTCGATCCAGAGATTTTCCGGATGATCGAGATCGGAGCCCGAGCCGTGCGGCAACAGGACGTCCGCATGCTGACTGCCGATGGCACCTGGAAACGGGCACATGCGATCCATCGCTTCGACAGTGACGGTCATATTCGACGTCACGCCGGTAACCTCGATCTGCAGATTCGGCGGAGTGTCCAGGTCGAACCAGCTCCAGGCTCCCGGCGGTGTTCCGAAAAAGTTCGGCGGCGTCTCGTTGGTGGGACTGTCGTTGCCGCTGTTGTTGTAAAAGTAATAGGGGAAGAGCGTGACGTTGTCAGCGATGAAATGCGTGCGCGCCTGATGTTGCGGGAGACCGGCGCAGAATTGAGTGCCGCCGGTCACCGTCTCCGTTCCGTTGGCATTGGCGGTCACGGACGTGGGTTGAACCAACACGCGAAAATCCCTTGCGTTCGCAACTGCCGGCACCTGAATGATCACGCTGTCCCGGTTCTGGATCATCGTGACATTGGCCAATGTCGGGGCCTGAGTGAAGTTGAAGCCCGATCCGGAAGGCAGTCCTGACGGCTGCGCGGTGGTCGGTGACGATGTAACAGGCGACGAAGAGCCGGAGGGTGAAGCAGGCGTCGAGGTGGGAGCCGACGCGTTGCCCGTGGTCTGCGAGTCGGTGGCTGTGGCAGCCGCGCCCGAGGAACTGCCGTCTGCGCCGCCGCCGCAGCCATGCAGCAGCGTCAGGCACGCTGTTGCCACAAACCCGCGGATCAGGCCGAGGTGCGGGCGCTCTTCAAACATCGCGTGCTTCATGTAAACCGGCTCGTCGTGAAAATACTGTATAAATCAGTATACTGTGCACGTTGAGTAATATAAAAATGTCGCGAACCTCAGACACGCGGTGGCCTTCCCATTGATTGAATTGTGAATTCAATCAACTTCAGTGGTGCCGGAAGTGCCAACTCGATAGCGAATGCGGCGTGTTGGCGTGCGCGGGGAGGGGGACTCAGAACGTCTTGTAGACGATCTGGGGAGCCGGGCTGTTCAGCACAATTCCGGAAATGAGAAGTACGACCGCCATCGCGGTCAGAAAAACCGTCCGGACATAGCGCGAGCGGACGACCTGGGTATCCGCGAGATGGACATCCTCGAGCCTGGATCTCGTCCATAGGGCTGCCTGCAACACGATGCTCGCGACCATCGTGACGAGCGCGAAACCCGCGAACAGTGCCGCGGCGCCCAGTTGCTCCGCGAACCCATGCAGCTGTATCCAATTCGACCAGAACCAGAAGAGCGTCAATCCGAACCAGGCAAACGTCAGGCCGCGGCAGATTGCCGCATACAGCGGGTTTGCGGCCAGACGCTTGTAACGTTGCCGGCCGATTCGCTCAGTCAGCAATACCTGGTACAGCTTGTTCGCACTGACACCGCCGCCCTGCAGGAGTCCGAAAAACAGGAACTCGGAGCTCTGCCCGTGCCACGCACCCACGAGGAAGAATGTCGCGAAGTAGGCAATGACCGCAAGGAAGGGCACGACAGAGGGTCGTGGTGAGCGCCGCATCATGCTCATCAGCAGCGGGTTGTAAACGTAGGACTTCAGCCAGTTGGACAGACTGATGTGCCAACGGCTCCAGAATTCCAGGAAGTTGACAGCAGTAAAGGGCCGGTCGAAATTCTCGGGGAGTCGCATCCCGAACAGGGCGGCGCAGCCGATGACGAACGTCGTATATCCCGAAAAGTTGAAATAGAGATAAACGGGGTAGATGGCGATCAGGAGCGCCGCGGCCGTCGTGTGCTCCATGAGGGTGTGGCTCGCGGGCAGCGCCGCGATCACTTCCTTCAGCCACGAATTCAACAGTTCCGAAACGATCATGACCTTGAACAGGCCTGAAATGATGCGCTCCGCGGCCTCGCCCAGCACAATCGGCGTGATCTGAAAACGGGCCTCGCGGTAGTCCTCGTAGCGCTGGATCGGACCCGCTGTAAGACAGGTAAAATTCAAGGTGTAGTTGAGATACTCGACAACGCCCAGGCGCTCACTGTGAACACCCTGACCCGCGTCAATGATCAGGCTCATCAGCCGGAAGAAGATGTATGAGAGTCCAACAGTCACATATGGCGCCGTCAGCAACAGTGCGGACGGTATGACTGCATAGCGTTTGATCCAGCAGAACAGAACCACCGTGACAATGACCCACACCGCGAGCCGCGATCCCGGCCGGGCCTGCAGAAATCGCACGGTCAGAAAGCCGAACAACAAAAAGACGGCGAAGGGTATCCACAGCACAGGAGCCGTGGAGAAGCTGGCCAGGAACAGAAGGTTGGTCACCAACAGAACCGCCGTGCGCAGGGATTTCACTCGGGCCAGGTGGTAAACGATGGCTGCGAGAATCGCGAACGCAAGGAACTGATACGAAGGGACGAACACGCGCTGGCGCCCGGTCTTAAGGTTGTGCCGGCTGGAGACTGGCACTCCGGGTGACACCGGCGGCAGGACTTGCGGCGCACGTGCGCAGTGCACCGACATTCTCCAACAGCGCGTCTTGCAGCGCTTTGGCTATGAGCTGGTGGCCTCGAGCGTTGGGATGCCCATCGGCCACCATGTAAAGCTCGTTCCAATTCGGTGCGGTGCTCTGCAGATGGGTGGGATCGACAAAGACTGCTCCGTGGCGGCGGGCGATTTCGGCCAGCGCATTCGGAAAGGCGTTGGGGTCCAGATCCGGGAACTCGGCCCGTGAATGCGCCAACAGGATCCCTGGACGCAGGGGAGCCAGCAGCAGAAAGAAAGGCACATGCGCGGCTTTAGTCGCGGCTGCGATCTTGCCAACCGCGGCATCCACCATCTCGAGACGTGCGTGCCAGGCAGGGGACATGCCGGGGCGTAGATAGTCGGCCGAATCACCATGCTGAATGAAAAATCGCAAATACCGATCAGGGTCTTCGAACGCGAAGTGCATCGCCATGGTCATCGCACGGCTGTCACCTGCTGAGCCGCGCAACTGTCCTAGAATGCTCACGAAGTCGGCGGCCACCGTCGACGAAGCCGCAGGCGCCGTCGCTCCTCCTGAAGACGACGGAGGCGTCCACTGGAGCATGTCGAAGCTCGAAACAACGAGAATCACCCCGTCAGGGTCGAGCTGCATGGCGCGATCTGTCTGTTGTGCAGCAGTCTCCCACGTCCGATTCTGGTACGCGCTGTAGGACAAGTTGTGAATCTCAACGGGGCGTTTGCACGACCTTCCGAGGCTCTGCTCCAGGCGGCCGGAAAAACTGTCACTGTAGGCGACCCAGTAACCCCTGCTGATCGAAGTACCGATCGTCACGAAACGCAGCGCGTTGGCGGGCTTGGGTCCACAGGATGCCGCACTGCGCGAGGCGCATTCGTTGTAGTGATACTCGACCCATTGTCCCTCGGCTGCCTTGACTGTCGCGCGACAGTTGGGCGCGACGGTGACGTTCTCACCGACCCAGGTCTCGCATTGGTCGACATCCTGTTGTGGCCAAATCAGACGGGCACCGAATTCCGAGACGCAGCCGATGAATGCGAGCGTGAGGATGACGGTCAGGAACAGGAGCAGGTAGTCGCGCAGTGAAAGGCGCTTGTCGGCAGGTCTGTCGATATCTGCGCGCTCGACCGCCGCTGGCGCTGGCTCGATACCTGACATGTTCGAATTTCGTCTGCGACTAGCTCTAAAAGGGTAGGCAGCCCCCCGTGCGGGCACCTTAGCCAGTGTAAGGGACCTGTGTCTAGCGGAAGGCCGAAATCCGAGATATCGCTCTCGTTTCCCAGCCGGGAAATCCAACACGCATAACGTTGCCTAGGCAATTAACTGCGGCTGGCCGACTGTTTTCGCAACCAGGGCTGTCTCGTGGCCATCTGGGGCGCCGATGTCGCAAGCAGGCGTGTCTCACGAACAGCACGCGAGAGGGAACAGGTTGCAAGCACGAGCACGGCGGCGGTGCTGCTGCGTGCGAACCATTCGCTCTCCGACATGTTCATCACCATCTGCAAAAAAAAGATCGCCAGGTACAAAGAGGCCTGGCTACGGTCGGTTTGCATCAGCTCGAGCGCCTGGCGGATATATACAAACTGATAGAGCAGCAGACAGGCCAGGCCGACCATTCCGAGGTCGTTGACGATGTCCAGGTAGCCGTTGTGTGCCTCGGTCGGATAGAAGTACATCACCGGCACAAAGACATAGGACGGTGAGCTCGGGAAGGGCCCGGTCCAGTAAGCGCCATAGCCGGTGCCGAGATAGGGCGCGTAAGCAATGTGTTGCTTGATGATGTCCCAGATGATCGTACGTCCGGACAAAGTGGTGTCTTTTCCTGTCAGGCTCGTGATGGGAGACAGAAGGGTGTGCGCGCCGGGGACCACGTTTTGAACCGCCATCTCATAAGTGAGGAGCGTGGCAGCGATGCCGATGACTACGACCTTGGAGTAACGCTGTCTGATGATCGGTACGCGCATGAGCATCACCATGGCCAGCACACCCAGCAAACACGCAAACAGCGACGTGTGGCTTCTCGAAAGAACGAGACACGTGAACGAAATGGCCGCTCCGATGATCGCCCAGAGACTGCCGGACTCCCGGCTCAACACACGGTTGACACAAATAATGGTCGCGCTGCCCGCCATCATCCCGAATTCGTTCTTGCTGTGGGTGATGCCGTGCCATGCCCCCTTTTGTGACAGATCTTCGCCGATCTCGATGATCCGGTCCGGCGCGTAGATTCCGACGATGAGCGAGCCGATCAGGATGAGCAGCAGGGGAGGCAATGCCAATCGCTGAAATCGCGTGCGCTGCCAACCGTCCACAGTGAGCGCGAAGCAGATGAGGTAGATGGTCGTTAGCGAGACACAGCGCAGGAGCGTAGCGCTGGAATCGATTGACCAGGCTGCGCTCAACGGCGCCAGCAGCAGGAATGCAACAGCGCCCCGATTCAGCTCTTTAAAGCCGGCCCTGCTCACGGCCCACCGGGACAGGATGACGTAGAGGCTCACCGCGAGCATGACGACCTTGACGATCCGGTCCCCGGTGTTGGCCAGGACGATCGGCCCCTTGGATGCCATGCCGTCGAGGTTGTTCGGCAGGTTCTGATAGAAAATCAACCAGAACAGCAGCGGCAGCACCATCAATCCGACGGTGCTGCCGGTCACCTTGACGGCCGCCTTGATCTTCTGCTGCGTGGCTACTCGCGAGGGTCGCGGTACACCGCCACGCGTCGAGCCGGGCACTTTGCGCATCACGGAAACTACCTAACTCCTGAAGTGCGGTAACACTGAGATCGCATCATTCATCAATTCCTGAATGTCGCAACTACGCTTGTGCCGATTCCAGACTTCCTCAGCCTCGTTGCGCCAGAATGCCTGGGTCTGGCCGACAAATTGCGTAACAGCCGCACGCAGCTCACTTCGGCTGCAGGGCAGATAATCCACGCCCGGCACGAGCTCGGTCCCACGTACTCCGAAGGCAGTTGAAATGACCGGCAGCCGGGCCGCCAGATATTCGAAAAGCTTCACGTTTGAGCCCGATCCCCGCGTCACCATATTGAGGCCGGCGTCACTGGCGGCAAAGTAGGGCAAAACCTCGGGCACCGGTCCGGTCACGATCAAGGCTCCGTCACGCGAAGGTGCGGGACACACTGAGCCGACGACCAGGATGAACACCCGGTTGCGCGCCAGAAATTCGGCCTCCACCCGGCAGAAATCCTGGATTTCCTCGACGGCCTCCACATTTGGCGCGAACCCGCTGCCGCTGAATACCAGCACACGATCATCATCGGTGAGACCCAGCGTCGCGCGCGTGCGAGGACGCAATTCCGCAGGGTAATGGTAAAGATACGGGTCTACCCCACAGCGGACCAGCGGTATCGCCAGTAGTGATTTTGTGTCATGAGCCTTGAAAAACGCACGATCTTCTTCGGCACATGACAGGATGTCCGTGTAGGTGTTGGGAGCCGCACTTTCCACTCGCCGCATCCAGTCCGCGAAGCGTCGCTGGCGTGCGCTGCCCTGTTCGAGCAGCTTGTGCTCGAGGTTGTGACTGATCAGGTACCAGGGCTTCGCGCGCCAAGGTCCCGGTACAGGTGGGCAATACGGCAGATCGGACATCACAATATCCGCTTCTCCCAGTGCCCGTTTCAACTTCGCGGGAATCAGTCCGCGATTGAGGAACGCGTGCTGCCAGACACGCGGATAGTCCATCCGCCGGGCAACCGCCTGGGTTATTCCGAAAGTCAGGCCGAGATGAGTGTGCTCGGTCAGCCGCTGCTCGATATCGCGCTCGAGGGTCGCGCCATGACGCAGGTTCGCAGGGCTGTAATCCTCTCTACGGCCGGCTGTGCTGAAGATCTGCACCGAATGACCGATACGAGCCAATGCGCGGGCAATGCCGAGCGAGCGGACCTGGCCACCGGTTGCGGCAGGCGCGATCCGGTTACCACTGAGCAGCACTATCTTTTTCATGGTCGTTCGCGCCGCGTCCTGATCCAGTCGCTGGTCTTGGGGCCGCGAACCATCAGCACCACTTTCCATGCAATGAAACCGGGGACTCGCATCAGGTCCCAGACTCCTTCCACGCCAATACCGCTGAGGGCCCATCCCCGGCAGACGTACGCGGCCACTGCGGCGCAATCGAAAACGCCGATCCAGATCGCGATCGAGCCCAATTTGGATGGGCCGAAGAAAGACAACACGAGTGCGGCGGCCAACAAACCGCCGGCGCCGAGGGCGATGTACGAGAGTGGCAGAATCAACAGATCGAGCGCCAGATCCAGACAGATCCTGCTGCGAGTGCTGATTGCCTGCCGCAGAAGAACCGGAACCTTGCTCGATATCAGTTTGAAACGCCCGCCTTCCCAGCGCTGTCGTTGACTACGGGCCGCGCTCTCGGAGGTCACCATCTCACCGTTGACGTACGCTTCGTCGCAATAGGCCACGCGGTGGCCCGCGAGGCCGAGGTCAACTCCGAATTCAACGTCCTCAGTCAGAGAGTAGGCCTGGTAGGGGATTTCATCGAGCAACGAGTGTGTGACACACCAGCCGTTTCCCCGAATGCCACACGATACTCCCAAACGCTCACGGGCTCGCGAACGCAACTTGTGAATCGCTCCGAGCGCTATCGCCATGAGTCGTGTGCGCCAGGACGCACTCGCATTGAGCACGCCATAGTGAGCCTGCAAGGCGCATTCGCCTCGCTCGATGCGGGCTGCAAAGGCTTGCAGTAGATTCGCTGATGCCTTTGTATCGGCATCGACGACGACAACCGCGTCGGCCTTGGCGTCCATACGGCTCCAGCGGAAAATATGTGCCAACGCATATCCTTTGCCCCGTTGGATTGCGTCATGTCGTTCGATCACCGTCGCGCCGGCTTCTGCCGCGATTCTTGCAGTTTCGTCGCTGCAATTGTCCGCAACCACGACGACCCTGAAGCGCTCGGCCGGCCAGTCGAGATTCCGCAGATTGGCAACGGTGTGCTGGATCCCGCTCTGCTCATTGTGAGCCGGGACAATCACATCAAAAAACGGCACCTGCGTGGGCCGCCGGGGCGGCTCCCGGTAGCCCGACAGACAGGTCAGTATCAACAGGTACAGGCACGCGCCGGTGGTTGGGACCAGCAGAACGAAGATCGCGGTGATCAACATCTCATGTGGCGCGCGCCAGCGCCGGCACCGAATCCAACTGGGCCAGCACCGGAATACCGAACTCCCGTTCCATGTCCTCGAGACAGCGCAGGCGCCGGTCGAAGAACAGCTCGTACGCCAGCGGCGCCAGCACACCGAGCCCGAGTCCGGCCAGGATGGTCATCATGAACAGCTTCATCTTGTTGGGCTTGCTGGGCCGTAACGGGGGCACCGCATGGCTCACGATACTGACGTTGGCATGATTGGCCACGGCTTGAAACATGATCTGATCGAAGCCATCCAACGCCTGCTTGTAGACGGACTTGGCCGACTCGAGCTCCAACAGCAGCTTGTTGCCTTCGTCCTGGGCCTCCCGCAGGCGCAGAACCTTGGCTTCCTGTTCCGCGATCGCCGCCGTGTACTTGCGTTCGAGCTCGCGTGCTCCGCTCAGCGAGCGTTCCTCTTCACCGAGCAACTGCCGGCTGGCCAGAATCTGAGTCTCGAGCTCCCGTATCTTCGGGTGCTGCGGTCCATAGACGCTTTTGAGCTGCTGCAGCTGCGCAAGCTGACCTGCCAACTGGGCGGTCAGAGTCTGCGGAGATCCCGAAATGGGAGATACGTCGGACCCGGAGCGCGGGACTGAGGATTTGGCTTCCAGGAAGCGCCGCTGATTCTGGGTTTCCAGCAGCTTTTGATGCAGGTTATCGAGCGCCTGGACCTCACTGTCGGTCGCGCCCTGGCTCAGATCGTCGATCCCATGCGCCTTGCGAAACTCTGTCACCTTATCCTGCGCCGCGGTCGCCTTGTTGCGCAGCTCCGCGAGCTCCTCGGTATAACGCTGCGCGCGTTCACGTGCCGGACCATTGCGGCGGACCCGGTCCTGCTCGAGATAGGTGTCGGCTACTGCATTGGCGACCTCCGCAGCTTTGACGGCGGTCTTGGCCGAAGCCGAGACGTAGAGCAATTGCCCGCCGGTACCGCGCTCGATCGTCAGGCTCTGGGCCAGATTTCTCTCCACCATCTCGCGCAGTGCGTCCGGACTGCCGCCGAACCCGGCTGTCAGCTCCTGGTCCTCGGTGAGCTTCAGGCGATCGATCACCGGGCGCAGCACAATCGGACTCGTCATCAGCTCGATCTGGGTCGAGACATAGTTGCCGATCAGCTCTACGGGGAAATCACGGCCCGCCAGCGGATCCTTGACGTCTGTGTCCGCGATCAATGTCGCAGTGGCTGTGTAAGTTTTGGGCAGCAGCTTGATGACGACAAACCCGAGTACGATCACTGTCGTACTGACAATGACAATCGGCTTCCATCGGGCACGCAGCATCGCAATCAGCTGATGCGGCGAAATGCCTTGGTGGACCTCGGGCTCAGTGATCCCCACCAGATCCGGTTCTGCAAACGTGGTTGAGACGGCGGTACCGGGCGCCGGGCCGAATCGATTTCTCAAAATAAGGCTTCCTTGACGCGAATGATGTCGTCGGCTTTCACCGGGTCGCCCAGGTTGGCATGCAGGGTTTTGTACTGCCCGGGCTTTTCGGCCCGCTTCAGTTGTATGCGGTGCTCACTTCCCCTGGCTGTTATCCCGCCCGCACGCGCGATGGCCTGCATCACGGTCATTCCCGGCTCGATTCGGTAGCGCCCCGGGGCTGAAACCTCTCCCTCGACCGAAAAATGCTCGGCGCGCGGCACGACCAGACGGTCGCCGCCTCGCAAGGTCCACGTGGGTGGAGGCTCGTTGGAATTGGTGAGCACATTCAGATTGACAGGGTAGCGGCTGACCTGACCCGCATCGTCGGTGCGCACGACGTAGCCAAGGTCGGAGGCGGTGTCCTTGGTACCCCCGGCCAGGGCCAACAGGTCGATCACGCTCGTACGTGCACTGAGCGGGTAGCGACCTTGCTTTTGGACTTCGCCAACAACCGAGACAGTCTGAGTTTGCGGTTGCGTGACCTGGACAGTGACCTGCGGGTCGACCAGGTAGCCACCGTCCTTCAAAGCCTTGGCAACGCGATTGGCTACCTGTGTGCTGGAAATGCCGGCCACGGGGACGTTACCGACCAGGGGTACGGTGATTGTGCCATCAGCGGCGACGTAGCTCGTGACGTCGGGTTGACCGGCGATCTGGATGCTGACCCAATCTCCGGTGCCCAGTACAGCCGATTCGGCGTCATCCGTGCTCGCGGGAGGTTCCGTGGTGGCAGAGCCCAGGGCGGCGCCGAATGGAAATAGGAATACTGCCGCAATCAATGCAGCAAACATTAAAGTCCTGTGTTTTGCCTTACTTCTGAGCACGAATTCCCCGGCTTGCTCCGTCTGAAGGAGTGTCCACGCGATTCGAATTATTTTACTGCAGCGCTGCGGGGAATCTTACTTCAAGGTCGCCTAATTGAGGAATACTTCGCCTAACCCGGCGCGGCCGTGAATGAGCTGCGAAGCAGTTCACAGAAAAAACGAAAAGGCCCCGCTGCTCACGCAGCGGGGCCGGACGGAACGTGGACAGATTGTGGGCTTTACGGCTCGTTGTTCTCAGCGCCGAGGCTCGTGTGCACAAAACATGTGTTCGCGTCGAAGTCGCTGGGCGCGGCTACATTCTCCTGGAAGCCGATGTTGGCCCACGTACGCCGGTCCACCCAGGGAGAGTTGTATCGGTAGTGGTAGGCGGCACCCCGATCCGGATCCACGAAGCGCTCCGTGAATTCACCCGAAGAGTGATAGAGAACCTGGTGGAAGCCCACAGCGGCATCCGCGATGTTCAATGTGGTGCTCGGAGTCGTGAAGTCGTTACAGAGGCGTGCCTGTCCGTTTACATACATGATGAGCCGGTTGTTGCGGATGTAGAGGTCGTATTTCGTACGCGGCGCAACCAATTGCTGGTCATCGAGAATTCCCGCAACCGGATTGCCCTTCGAATCGACCCGATAAAACCAGGCGACCTCGCTGGACGGGTTGTCCAGCTGCATGGGCGAGACATTGATCGGGCTCGTGTACTGGCCCTGCACCACCTGATCGTTGGCGCCCAGCTTCTCCGGCAGGCCGGCCGCCGGAATGGGCTTGTTGACCAGCACCACCACATCGCTTTCCGGATGCACGGTGTAGGCAGCAACCTTGGACGGGTCCGAGATGCTGGGGATCGAGTTATAGATGTAGTCGTTCAGATCATAGAGTCCCTTGTTGGGGGGAACCGGCGGCCGGCCGCCGTGGATGTTGTGCATGCTCTCCCAGTTCGAGAAGGCGTAGGCATTACCTTCACGATTGAAGATCTGCAGGCAGTTCCAACCCGCGGTGCTCGGGCTCGCACCCGTGTTTCCATAGAAGAAGATGCTGTGAACCACCTGTTCCTTGAGCGCGCCCGAGCTGTCGAGTGTTTGACCCGCAGTGCTGGAACCGCATAGCGACACAGCCCAATAGCGGCGCGCCGTGGCGAACGAGGGAACTTCGTACGTCACGTGCAGGTAGGTCGAGCCGTTCAAGTGAGCGGCCTTGCGCGGGAACAACGAGACTTCGGAGAACACACCCTGCGACCAGTCGCTGAGGATCGTGTTCATGACGCCATTCTCCACATACGCATCCGCATAGCCGTAATTGCCATCAGGCGCAGTCGGCCCGCAGCAGGTGTATCCATTGGCATAGATGGTCCACTTCGAGTTCTGCATTACCTTCTGGCCTGCGTTGTAGCGGGGATACGTCCACTTGGGCAGGGGCAAGGTCTGGAATGTGTCGGCCGTGTTGGAGAAGTCGTCGAAGAATGTCGAAGTCGGTGTCGCCGAGTTGGCTTGCGGCGCTATTGATACCGTCGCCCTCGCCAGGATCTTCGGCGGATTCACCGGAGCGGGTTGCGCGAACGGAGGAGCCGTCGGGACATTCGCCTGGACGTTGGGTCCTCCAGCCCATCCCTGGCCGTTGATGATCAGACTTCCATAACGCGCAATGACTTCGGCGTTGGTGACGATCGGGAATGTCGTAAGTGCCGATGCATCGATATACGGGTTGCCCGGATTGTCGTTATCACCCGTCGTATGTGACAGCAGGATGTCAGCGTGTGTCCGGCCAATCGTGCCGGGGAACGGGCACAACCGATCCATGGCCTCAACTGTGACCGTCATGGCACTCGTCACGCCTGTTACTTCAATCGCCAGATTGGGTGGCGTGTCCAGATCGTGGAAGCTCCAGGCTCCCGGTGGCGGGCCATAGAACTGCGGCGTCTGGTCGTAGGGGGTGTCTTTCCCTCCGTTGACGAAGAAGTAATACGGGAATTGAGTGACGTTATCGGCGACAAATCGAGTCCGGGCCTGATGCTGCTGCACGCCCGCACAGAACTGCGTGCCGCCGGTAACAGTTTCCGTCCCGTCTCCATTCGCTTTTACGCCGCTTGGTTGCACGAGAACGCGGAAGTCACGGGCATTTGCCACCGCCGGGACTTTGATGATCACACTACGGCGATTCGGAACTACCGTAACGCCGGATAGCGCGGGGGCGGACGTAAAGTTCAATCCAGTCCCCCCTCCAGTGCCGCTTCCGCCGCCGCTGGTAGATGCCGTTACCGTTACGGAGGCAGTTGCAGAGGCAGATGTACCTTTCGCGTTGGTGCACGCGATGGAGTAACTCGTCGTGCTGGAAGGGGAAACCGCACGGGTGCCGCTCGTTGCCAGGGCGCCGCTCCAACCGCCGGATCCCGTGCAAGCGGTTGCGTTGGCGGAGGACCACGTCAATGTCGAGCTTGCACCCGAGGCGATGCTCGCCGGACTGGCTGAAAGGGTCGCCGTGGGAGGCGGAGTAGTCGTCACAGCTGCAACGGAGACGGTAACGCTGGCGGGTGATGACACGCCTTGTGTACCGATACAGGTCAAGTTGTAGGCTGTGGTGCTCGTTGGACTGACCGTTTTGGTACCGCTCGTGGCCAAGGTACCCGTCCATCCACCGGACGCAGTACAGGCCGTCGAGTTCGTCGACGACCAGGTCAAGGTAGAGCTACCGCCCGCGGTGATGCTGGTGGAGCTGGCCGACAATGTGGCGGTGGGTACGGCCTTGGCCGCTACCGTGACTACTGCGCTCGAAGGTTGTGAGTTGCCCCCGGTGCCCGCACAGGTCAATGTGTAAGTGGTCGTAACTGTCGGGCTAACAACCTGAATGCCGGCCGTAGGCTGCTGGCCGCTCCAGCCACCGGACGCGGTGCACGATGTGGCGCTCGTTGAGGACCAATTGAGGGTGGTGCTGTTGCCGGCCGTGATGTTGGGCGAAGTAACGGACAGTTGCACGGTAGGCGACGGGCCCGACGCCGTGGACGTCTCACCATACCGCCAGATACCAGCGTTGTAGTTGGCCGTCAGAATGATGTTCTGGCTGCCGTCATTCAGGATGACCGCCTGAGCAGGCCCCTGGCTCATTGCGTTCGGAGTCCCGGGCGACGTCCAGGTTCCGGTGCTGGGCGATGCCGTCTCCAACAACGGCTGGACCACTTGGCCGGCACCTTGTCCGGAACCATACTCGGAATAGATCGCATTCGGGGTGCCGAAGACAATAGCCTCCCTCTGCGACGCCCCCGCATGAGTCCAAGTTTGCCCGAAGTTGGTGCTCTTGAGTACTCCCCAGCCGAGGCCGGAGTAGACGCCCGCCATGTACATCGTGCCGGTCGTGTCGGGCTGGTAGAGCCAGTTCAACGCGCCACTGATGTGCTCGTTCTTGTCGACCCGGGTCCAACTGACGCCACTGTTCGTCGTGCGCCAGGTCCCGACACTGCCACCACCCTGGTCGGCAAGCCACAACCACGTCGTCCGCGACGACGCCGCGCTGCCCGTGTTCACGAACGCAATGCCGCCGGTGCCGCCGTTTGTCATGGACATGCCGGAGGCCGTCTTGACGGTGGTCCAGGTAGTCCCGCCGTCTACGCTTTCCACCAGCAGATTGACCGCATGGCCGGTCATCAGGAGATGCTTGCTGTCGTAAGGGTCGACGACCGGCGCGGTGAACTGCTGGCCGACGCCGGATGACATCTGGGCCAACTTGATTTTCGTCCAGTCCACACCGCCGTTGACTGACTTCCAGAAGCCGGTTCCCGAGCCGCGCATGCAGGACGCGTAGAGGGTGGGCGAGGAGCTTGCGCTGCCGGGGACCACCGTGATGGCGCCGGCGCAATCCGTCAGGAATGCACCATTGAGGCCCGAGTTTATGGGGCCGATCCAGGTGCGGCCGTAGTCACTCGATTTCCAGATACCCTGACACGCAAACAAAGTGTAGGCATTGGTTGGATGGCTGCGATCGGCCTGCACCGACTGCGTGCCGTAGTTTCCGCAACTGAGATTGCTGGTGAGGTCGATGTTGGTCGGCGTGACGTTGCTCCACGAGCCGGAGACGGTCCCTGAGCCCGAACCGCTTGATCCGCCTGAGCTCGTCGAGCTGACCGGCGTGGCGGTCACCTGTGCCGAGTTCGCGCTTTCACCGGCTGAGTCAACCGCTGAAACGACGTAGTAGTAGGCCGTGCCGTTGGTAACTGACGTGTCGACGTAGCTGGTTGCAGTGGGGGCGCCGACCTGCGTGTACGAACCTCCTGACGTCGTCGATCGCTTCACGTGATAGCTGGTGGCTCCGCTGCTCGCGGCCCATGTCAGGCTCACCTGTGCATCGCCGGCTTTTGCCGAGAGGCCGGTGGTCGTCGGAGGAATCGTAACTGGAGCGGCGACGGTCACTGTCACGCTGGCGGGCGTGGATGATGTGCCGCCAGTTCCTGAGCAGGCGAGGGTGTAGGTCGTCGTGGCCTTCGGCGAAACTGCAAGGCTGCCGGCGGTGGCCTGCGTGCCTGTCCAGCCGCCCGAGGCGGTGCACGAGCTCGAGTTGCTGGATGACCACGTCAGAGTCGAGCTGGCGCCGGCGGAGATGCTCGTGGCACTCGCCGACAGCGAAACGGTCGGCGCTGCGGTGGCAGCCACTGTCACTGTGGCGGTTGCGGGAGCAGAGGTTCCTTGTGGCCCGGTGCAGGTCATCGCGTAGGTGGTGGTGCTCGACGGCGTTACGGCAGCGCTGCCGCTGGTTGCCGTGCTCTTGGTCCAGCCTCCGGTGGAAGCGCAGGCGGTGGCATTCGCCGAGCTCCACGTCAACATCGAAGTGTTCGTTGAAGTTATGTTGGTTGGACTGGCCGCGAGGCTCGCCTGCGGCATTGCGCTGGCCGAGCCTGCGGGCTCCACGTACCGCCAGAGGCCTCCGTTCCAGTTGGCCTCCACGATGATGTAGTTGGTACCGTTGTAGCTGACTGCAACCTCGGCCACGCCGCCGTTGTGCATGCCGGCCGGCGTGGGCTGCGAAACCCAGCCGGTGACGGCCGGCTGCGGCGCAACTTCGAGTGCCGGATCGATGTTGTTCGTGCCGTTGCCGATCGCCCAGCCCCACAGCGCGTACACGTTGTTTGGAGTGCCGAACACAGCAGTTTCGCCGGTGGCGTTACCGACATGGGTCCAGGTCTTGCCGAGGTCGGCGCTACGCAGTACTCCCCAGCCCAGTGAGCTGTAGACGCCTGCCATGAATACGGGGCCGCCGGGCGAGGTTTGATAGATCTGTGAGGCGCCGTGCGGATGATCGTTCAGATCCACCTGCGTCCATGAATTTCCGCCGTCGGTCGTGCGCCAGGTGCCTGTGTTCTGCTGAGAAATGAACAGCCACGTGTTGCGGGTCGTCGATGCGCTTCCAGTGTCGATGTAGAACAGGAATGAGGTGCCGCCGCCCGAGGCCATCCCGCTTGCCATCGGAATCTTGGTCCACGTCTTGCCGCCGTCCGTACTCTGGACGAGCGCGTCCTGCTCGTGGCCGCACATGATCAGATGCTGCGGATCGTAGGGGTCGACGGACGGTGAGTACACATCCTGACGATTCGACGCGAGCGGTCCGATGTTGTAATTGGTCCAACTCACTCCGCCGTCGGTGGACTTCCAGAATCCCTGCGGATCGTGAATGTTGCCCGAGTACAGAATCGGCGGGTTGCCCGCGCCACCGTCCGCAATCGACACGCCGCCCGAGTTGTTCATGGCGGTGCCGTTGGTGCCGGTGTTGACTCGCGTCCAGTTGATGCCGTAGTCGGTCGACTTGAAGACACCTTGCCCGTCGAACGTCGCGTAGAAGTCAGACGGTCGACGCGGGTCGACCTTCACGCTCTGGCTGCCGAAATTGACCGTGGGATCGATGCCCGCGGGATTGACGCTGGTCCAAACACCCGTCGGCGTGCTGGTAGCCGCATGCGAGATGTTGGCAATCACCGACAGGCTGAGCAGCAAGATGAAAACTGCACGCAGCGCACGGTCGCCGCGCGCGCCTGCCGAGGCGAAAAAACTTGCAGATGACATGGAAACTTCCCCGATGCCGCTTGCGGAAACTGTGCGGCCACATGGTTAGTTAAACAGTCTCGTTACCCCTTATGCAAAGTGTCCCCACGTGCAGACATATTGCAGTGGCGCCTGACTGTGACTCTACGGTCACGACCAAGATTGTTCGTGGGCGCGGCCTGTTACATCGTGACGGCGGTGCCGGCACAGCGCGGCGAGCGCCCGTTGCGTATCAGCGCGCGCTCGTGTTTTTTGGCTGTTTTTCAGTATTTCCGCGGCGCCGCGCGCCGCTTCATGCGACATAATGAGTGGCGGCCCGGTGTTGTTTTCGCCTGTGCGCCGTGCCGGATTTCGCTCAGGCGTGGCCATTCCCGCGCGGTGCGGCGGGTTCTTCAGGCTGTCACGTTCAAATATAACAATGGGCCGCCGCGTCGGCGGCGCGCGTCGCTCAGAACTTTCCGATTACCGCACCGAGCGTGCGCGCGTGCGTGGTTTCGAGCTTGCGGGACATCTCTTTGAGGTCCCTGAAGGGCGTGATGTTGGCGCGGCTGAGCATGATGACGTTGCCTACCGCGGCCGCCACAGCGATGGCATCCGAGGATTTTGCCGCGGGGGGCGTATCGATGAGGACGTACTCAAAGTTGCGACGCCATTCAACTGTGAGCTGGTCGAAGCGGCTGCTGGAGAGCAGCTCGAGTGGGTTCGGCGGCAAAGCGCCGGAGGTCAGCAGGGCCATCTGCGGCAAGCCCTCGACACCATTCAACCGGACGTCGCTCCCCTCGAGGGCCTGGGTGAGTCCGATGGCATTTTCCGCATCGAAGAGGACATGTTGACGAGGGCGCCGCATGTCGGCATCCACGAGGAGGGTACGCCGTCCGAGCTGCGCGAGCGCGATGGAAAGCTCCCCCGCCAGTTGCGATCGTCCCTCGGCGGAACAGGGACTCAGCAGCGCGATGAGAGCGCCCGCTGTATTGCGAGTCCGCATGAGCACCTCGGTTGCGAGGCTCCGGATCGACTCGCTCCGCGGATGCAGCGCGTCGTGCGCCACTATCAGCTGTTTAGAAGGCCTCAGCTTCGGGCCTTCCCACACAATCAGCTCGCGGCGCGCGCTGCTTCTCTTGCGCATCGCCTTCTCGATGATCCCGCCATCCTGCTGGGCGGCGCGGTGCCGGATCCAGACGTGGGCTTCCTCGAGCTGTTCGTGGGTAATAGACCCGCTATGTAGCGCGGCTTCCGCGAAAGACATCTTCAGGCTGCGCGCCAGCTCATGAATGCTGACGACCACGTCATTGGACAAGCCATGTAGTAATACCAGCGCGTCGTGGACGTCCTGGTCAGATATTTCGGCCCTTGGCGGAACAGGTTCGGCGATCATGGGAGGCGGCACTGTACTCAATGCGATAAGCTGAGGGGTGGACCTGGATCTCGGAAGTCCTGCGGGCCGGGCCGCTTTGTTCCAAGCAAAACCCGTGCCAGGAGCGCTGTGACCTCCGTGCCGGGGAATTTACGGTATTGTACCCGGGGAATAACAACAAGCGTCAACGCGCAATGGCTACGCCGCATCCCACCCAGAAAACGGTCCCGCGGACCGCGGCCGAAGCTCCGGCAGGACGAGTTCTCCGGGCAGATGCGACGCAGTTCCGCCGGGATTTCAACCTCAGGTCGTTCCTGTTCGAGCACTCTTTGGCGGGGCATCCGCTGTTCGCTCCCGGGCGCCTCGCCGAGTTGGGCGAGCGCATGCTGGTGCTGGGAGAGGTCGGCAGGTTCGTGAGCAAAAGCGGTAAGGACAACGCGGCGCACTCCAGAATCTCGGCAATGCCGGCCCAGGAGCGCGTGGCGGCCACGATCGAGCAGCTCCGGGAGGCCGGGGCCTGGATGAAACTCACGGGCGCCAACGCTGTCGACCCCGAGTACGACACGGTTTTGCAGGCGCTGCTGCGGGAACTGGAGGAATTGGCTGGAGTCCCGCTGCGGGAGCAGATCACGTGGTCCACGTTGACTGTCTTCATGGCCTCGCCGCACATCGTCACGCCTTATCACATCGATCACGAGTCCAACTTCCTGTTCCAGGTGTCGGGAAGCAAGCAGATCACGCTGTTCGACGCGCAGGATCGCACACTGTTGAGCGAAGGCGAGATCGAAGAGTTCTATGCCGGAGACTTCGAGGCGGCCCGTTTCCGCGACGGGCAACAGGCTCGTGGCATCGAGTATCCGTTGGCCCCCGGCAAGGTGGTCCACCATCCGCCGCTGGCACCGCATTGGGTAAAAAATGGGGACGAGGTCTCAATAAGTGTCAGCATAGGCTTCTGTCTACAGGGCTTCGATAGGCGCGCGCGCATCTATCAGGTCAATCATTTCCTGCGCAGGCTCGGCCTGCATCCCAGTCCGCCCGGTCGCTCGAGTGTCGCCGACCGTGTCAAGATCGCGGGTGTGGGCCTCATCTCCAAATCAGACCCCGCGAACCCCGAGGAAATTCTGTACTCCGGCGTGGAGCGGCTGCGCCGGTGGTCGCGTTTCGTGCGCGGTGCCTCCAGATAGTCGTGATTGCAACTTCGCGCTCGATGTTCCCGGCGCTGCTGCTCGCGATGGTGCTCCTGTTCCTGCTTTCCTGGCCCATCGAGTGGTCGCTCGATCTGTGGGTTTTCAAGGACCGCGGCAGCTTCCTGAATCTCGACTACCTGCTCGATCAGCACCTGCGGCTCGGCGTCGACACCTACTACTCGTACGGCCTGTTGCCTGTGTTGGTGCAACGCCTGATGTTTGCCATGTTCGGGCGGGGACCCTGGAGCCTGCTGCCGGTTCATGCCGCGTATGTGCTGCTGATGGCGCTCATCTGGACGTGCCTTCTGCAGAGTATTGCGGATCGACCCGCCTGGGCCCGTGCCGCGGTGGTGCTCGTTCCGATCATGGTCTGGGTCAATCCGAACCTGCCGTACGTGCTCGTGCAACTGTCGCTTCTGGGTTCTCTCGCACTGTTGCTGCGCGGTCGTGCCGACTACGCGCTGGCCGTAGGTGTGATCGGCTGCTTCAGTGTGCCCAGTCTGCCGCTGTTGTATTGCGGCTCGTTGGCTCTGTGGATCGCGTTCGATGCGTGGCGCGGCCGCAAGGGCCGCGCATTTTGCGTTCGGCAGGTTGCCCCCGGCGTGCTGACTTTCCTGCTGACAGGCCTGCTGCTCGCAGGTTTTTTCGGCTTCCAACCGGTGCTTGCTACAGCGCTGCCGACCCAGGGCAGTGCGCATTACCAGGCGGCCGGTTACGGAGTGCTTACGTCGCTCGGAACGTTTCTGTTTCCGGGGCGGGACACCGTCTTACACGGCTCTCTGTTGCGCTATTACCTTTTTGATAGAGCGAGCTGGTGGATGCTGAGTACCGCTGTGCTCACTGTGTTGGCCGGGTACGCTGCGTACCTTTTGCTATTCGAATCCCAGGCGCGCACGGCTCGCACCGCCGCGACACTGGCGGCCGTAGTGTTGTGCGCGCTCGTGCAGCTTGCTTTTGCGCTGGTCGCGTACGGGCCGCCGGGCCAGCATGTTATTTATGACCCGGTGCTGCTCGCGGGAACCCTGGTCGGCCTGGGCACCCTGCCGATCGGCAGGGTGCGCACCGCGCTCGCGTGGACTTGTGTGTGCTGCGGTTTTTTGGGCGGGATCAGTCAGGCTGCGTATACATACTCTCAGTGGCGTGATACCCGCCCCACGCAGACGGCTTATCACTTTTATGCGCCGCCGGGCTTCAGCCGGGATTGGGCGCCCATTGCACGAGTTGCCCGGACGCAGCGTGTTCTCCTGCTCGCGTACAGCACCGGCATTCACCACTATTTCACGAACATCGACTCGCCGGATGCATGGACGATGAACCTGGCGCAACTGTTCCCTGGCGATCATGACCGCCTGCTGGAAAAAATCCGCGGCGCTCGTTTTGTCGCGGAAGATCTGACCAGCCCGAACCGGCTTTTCCAGACCGATCCGCAGTTTCGAGCCGCGCTGGCGCGATTGTGTCCCCTGGCGGTGAACGGCTCGTTTCTACTATGGAGTGCGCCGCCGCGCAGCTCAGATGGCCGCGAAGACAGTCACAGCTGCGATAAGTCCGATGGCGAGGCTGACACGGTCCTTTAACGCAAACACGACCGGGTCATCGTGCATCCTGCCGCGCTGTGCCTTCATCCATACGCGGCTGATCCAGTACAACATCAAAACACACAGCATCCAGATGAACTTCGGACGCTCGTACAGCGCCTGAATCTCCGGCGAGTTGATGTAGAGCGCGAGCACCAGGACGCTCATGTAGCCCGAGGCAATTCCGAGGCTTTGCAGAAGCGACAGGTCTTCGACGTGATAGCCGCGCCCGGCCGCCCGCAGACGTTGTTGGCGCCGCAGCGCCTCGAGCTCGGCGAAGCGCTTGACGAACGCCAGGCTGAGGAACAGGAATACTGCGAACAGCAGCAGCCAGAATGACAATGGGACCTCGGAGGCCGCGGCTCCCGCGATGATGCGCAAGGTATACAGACCCGCGAGCAGCAGGGCGTCGACGAGCACGATTCCTTTCAAGCCGAACGAATAGGAGGCCGTCACTACATAGTAGGTGGCGAAGACCAACTGGAACTTGCTCGGCAGGAAGGCGGCCAGTGCGATCGCTGTTATCAACAGGGCCGGGGCCATGATCAACCCGGTACCGATTGACAGGTCGCCCGCGGCGAAGGGACGTCGCGACTTGCGAGCGTGAGCGCGGTCCGCGGGCAGATCGAGGAGGTCATTCAGAACATAGACCGATGAGGCGCACAGGCAGAATGCCACCATGGCGACGGCTGTCTGAATCAAGCGGGTCCCGGCGACGCTGTGGAGATGGGCCGCCAGCAGCGGCACGAGTATCAGCACATTTTTCGCCCATTGATGGGGCCGCAGCGCTTTGAAGGCTGCCCGCAGCGGACTCGTTCGGGACGGAAACGCTTGCAAAACCTTCTTTGCACCGTTTTCGTGGCGCCAGACGGCTACGTCGCGACTTTCATTGTCGCAGTAGTCGAAACCGCTCGCGCCGAATCGGGAGGCGGGGTCGTTCGCCAACACCCCGTCAAAAATTCCCAGATGAGTTGCGATGGCGGCCGAGAGACGGTCGTTGGTGGTGGTACACAACCAGATACTTCGACCCGCGGCGTGCTCCTGCCGCAGCCAGTCCACGAGCGCGCGGTTGTACGGGAGCGCGGCCGGCTCCAGAGTAATCCGGGCAGCAACCTGAGCGGCGAGTGCGGCTTTGCCGCGCATCAACCAGAGCGGCAGAACGAACAGGTAGAGCGGATTTTTCTTCAACAGCACCAGCACCGATTCGAGCAGCACGTCGCTCTTGATCAGCGTGCCATCCAGATCGACGCACAGTGGCGGCTGCGCCTGCGAGACGGTGACAGCCATCAACTCAGGCCTCGACCGCGGCGAAGGATTTGTGGCGCAATGTCAGGACCGCCAGCCAGCCGATGCAGACTCCCAACCAGAGGGTCACCAATCGGCATGTCAACGTCACCAGCAGGCCCTGGCTCAGCGTGAATCCATGGGTGACCAGAAGGCCGGTCATCGCAGCTTCCGTACTGCCGAGGCCGCCAGGCAGAAATGACAGTCCGCCCACCAGGACCGCGATGCCGTAGATACCCACCGCGCCGGCAAGCGCCAGGGGGACCTCCGGATAAATAGAGCTCAGCAGACCGAGCCCGGCGCCTTCGAGACCCCACGCGAGCAGTCCTGCGGCGAATCCCGCCGCCAGCATGCCCGGGCTCAGTAACGGACGCGTCGAAACGAGCGTGGATGCGAGCCCGAGCAACCCTTCTCGAAGGCGGCCAGGCAGCCGGTGTGAGGCCTCGAGCTTCTGAGCGATAGTGGACCACGGCAGAAAACTCACACACGCGAGTATCGCCACCACCATGCCTGCTACCAGCCCGAGAAAACCGGCGAATCGCGGTGCGGTGGTGAGCAGCAGCGATGCCAGGGCCAGCATGGCGACGATGTCGAGCAACCGTTCGGCAAAGAACGCGGCGGTGATTTCCGACAGCCGGACGCCCCTCGGCACGTAATAACGGGCGCGCACGATCTCTCCCACCTTGCCGGGGGACAGTGTGTATGCGAAGCCGGCTACGTAAGTCATCGCCAGGAATCGCAGCGGGAACACGTGACCCAGTTTCTTCAGGTAGCTTCGCCATCTCAGGATGCGGATTACATAATTGAGCAGGGAGAGCACTACCGCAGCGGCCACCACGTCCCGGGATCGAAGCAGCGGCGCCAGGGACAACTGGGCCAGGTCACCGTGCAGCGATTTCACGCACCAGGCGGCAAACAGCACCGTAAGGGCGATCGGGGCGAAGCGTGACAGTGGCGGAAGCCTCATATATTTTCATTTCTAAGACCGAAGCTGCGCATAGGGTATTCCAGCTATGCTGACAGCCGCGTGACTGCGGGGCCGAGACTTCCGAATCCACGCTTTTGCGAAGAATACATCATGTTAGACGTATCGCCCGATCTGTTCCGGCAGCACTTCAATAAGCGACATTTTCCCGTCCGGCACGAGCTCGCGAGCAGTCCCTTGTTCCAGTTGCCGAGGCTCATCGAGCTGGCCCGTCACACCTCGGAACACCGGCCGGAGGATCTGTATTACGACGCCGGTGTCACTGATCTGAATGAGAAGTGGGGTACCTCGCCGGCGCCGTTTCCCGTCGATGAGACCCTGCGCCGAATCGAGCATGCCGGCGCATTCATCATTCTCAGGCGCGCGGAAACCGACCCGGCGTACGCGGGTCTGCTGGAGCAGTGCATGTCCGACCTGCTCGAGGTGAGCGGCCACGAGCTCGCGCGCAGGATGCGGCGCCGCGAAGTCATCATCTTCATCACTTCGCCGCGACGCATCACGACCTATCACATCGACAGCGAAACGAACTTCCTGCTGCAGGTCCACGGCTCCAAGGACATCAGTATCTTCGACCGCTATGACCGCGAGGTGCTGCCGGAGTCGGAAATCGAGCGCTTCTGGGTCGAGGATGCCAACGCTCCGGTCTACAAGCCGGAGCTGCAACATCGTGCCGAGGTCGTGCGTCTGCAGCCCGGCAACGGCGTGCACATCCCGATCAACGCACCGCACTGGGTCCAGAATGACGAAAACATCTCCGTGTCGGTGAGCATCAACTATCACAGTTGGGACAGCGAGTACGCGCACCTGTATTGCGCGAACTACTTCTTGCGCCACAAGCTCGGTCTGACGCCCACACCGCCGGCGCGCTCCGCCTGGCTCGATTCAATCAAGCGTCCCATGGGCGCGATGATTCTCAAGATAAAGGATCTGCGCCACGGACCGGTTCGCAGGCGCTAGCGGGCAAAGCGCACGTCGCGACGGATGAGCTGGCTCAGAAGGTCCGGCATCAGAAGGCTGGACAGGGCGGCGTAAACCAACACGCCCGTGACAATCAACAGTGCGATGAGCCAGGCGCCGGGCAGGCGATCTTCCAGGCCCAGGCGCAGCGCCCAGATGCAGGCGCCCATGGCAGCGGCGGCCAGCAGGGGCCGAAGTTGCGGACCCACAATGTTGGACCACGTGAGATGCGCCGTCCGGACCATGCATACGATGGGCAGCAACACCAGCAGCCAGGGACGCAAGGCCAGGGCTGCGGTGACGGGAAGGAACCCGAACGGACCCACCGCGGCGGCGACCACCGCGGAGCTGAGCGTCTGAGTCGACTCGACGAGCGCCTCGGTACCTTGCCTGTTGACCGCGAGCAGTACCGCAGCGCTGCAATAGAAGGTGACCGATGGGATACCGGTCAGAAGCAACCACTGGGAAGGCGCGATCGCGCCGTACCAGCGCGGGTCCAGCCAGAAATGAAACAGCGGCGGAATGACCAGGGCGCCGCCGGCGCACAGCGGGAAACACAACAGGCTCAACTGTCCAAACATCTTCTCGGCCGCGGCGCGCAACGCCGGCAGGTCATCTGTCAGTGTGCGCAGGTAGACACGCGCGACCGTGATTTTCGGCCAGATCGCGATTTGCGTGAGCAGGTCGATGAGGCGGCTCGCCAGCGCGAACAGGCCCAGATCCACGATTCCCAGCCACCATCCGAGGATGAGTCGCGGAAGTTGACCGGAGCTCCAGCTCATCACGGAGGATACGGTGAGCTTTCCGGCCATCGGTCCCAACGACTTCAGGCAGGGCCAGGACCATTGTGCCGACGGCCGTACGGTTGCGATTTGCCACAGCACGACCACTGAAACGAGTCTCTGTAATAGTGCCTGTACGACGAGGGCCCAGACTCCCGCACCGCTCAACGTCAGACCCAGGCTCACCGACCCCGCGACCGAAACGCTCGAGATGCCGCGCAGCGCCGTGCCGCGGAAGTTCATGGCGCGCTTGACGGCGGCCGAGGGCGCGGCGGACAAACAAGACAATATCGGCAGGAAGGCAAGGGCGCGGGCCACGTTCGGCAGCTCGGCATCCTGGAAGATACGGGCGAGCGCGTCGGCGGCGAAGAACAGGGCTCCGCCGAGCACCGTGGAAATCGCCACGCAGGTGACGGTCACCGTGCTGTAGTGGCGCGGTTGGATGTCGCGGATCGACAGCAACAGTTCGGTCCCCACCGAGGCGACCACGAACTCGCAGAACCCCACGAACACCATGACCAGGGAAATGAGACCGAACGCCTTCGGGCCGAGGATGGGGGCCTGGATGACGAACAACAGCAGCCACAGCGCCTGCTCGGTGGCGTGTTGGAATGTGACCCAGGCCGTGGCCGGCAATTGTTTCAATCTGGCCAGCATGCGCACGATCAAAATGACGACGCTCTCGGGATTGCGGGGCGCAACAGGGCGCGCGAATAGAACCCGATGAGCCGCCGCGGGTATTCCTGCGGTGCCTGCACAGGGAAGTCCGTATGGTGAGCGCCGGGTACGATCCACAGCTCCTTCGGCTCATGGGCCGCGGCATAGATCTGGCGGGACATCCCGGCCGGTACGAGAGTGTCCAACTCCCCGCCGATGATCAACAAGGGGCGCGGCGCGATAGCCCCGGCTACGTCCCTGGGCTTCATGTCGAGCGCCTGGCCCGCGGCGCGCAGTGCCCAGTAGGTGGGAATCTGACTCAACAGCCCAAAGCGGTTGCTCGCCCGCCAGTTTTGTTCCACCACATCGCTGGGACACGACGCCAGAACCACGGCGCTCAGGCGCTGATCGGTAGCCGCGGCCCGCGCCATGACATAGGCGCCCATGGACAGACCGAATCCGCCTATTCTGGCGGGATCGACCTCGCGGCGTGCGGCCAGCCAGTCGACTGCCGCGCTGATTGCGTGGCTCTCGGGCACACCCCACCGCGTCTGGCCGCCGCTCACTCCCTGGCCTGGCACGTCCAGCGCGAGGGCCCCGAAGCCCGCCGCGGCCAGCAGACGGATTTCAGCCAGGACGCCGGTGCGATCCGCTCCTGTGCCATGAACCAACACAACGGCCGCTCGATTGACGGGGGGTACGTACCAGCCGCCGATGCGCGTGCCATCGGGGGACACGAATGAAACCTCGTGCAGGCCGGGGATCCCGGTCCGCTCGGGGTGACTCGACAGATCGGTTGGTGGCGTGCGCACGTAGTCGGCGCGCTCCTCCAGATAGCTTCTGATCCCTATCAGCAATGCACCGAGCAGTCCTGCGCTGGTCAACCCGGCCAACAGCAGCAGGACCATCTTCACAATCTAAGGCGGAGTGGCCATGAGCGCGGCCATCCGTTGTGCCATCTGCTCGGCGCCCGGGTTCTGGAACATCGTGTAGTGATTACCCCGGATCATCTCGAGTTGCACCCCCTGGGCGGCGAACGCTCCCCAGCCGGCGAGCGGATCAAACAGCCAGCCGGTCGGTTCCTCGGTGCTGCGAAAAAGGGTGATCCGGCCCGGGTAGCGGCGCGGCTCGTATAGATCCGTGGCACGCCGCAGGTATTCGAGGAGCCAGCGGTCATAGGCTTCGGAGCCGCGAATCTGCGCGCTGTCCAGGGGGGCCGGGAGTGCCGGCTTGCCGCTCAACAGGGCACCCATCTTGAGCACGAGGATCCGCTGTTTGAAGAACGTGCCGAAGCTCTGCTGCCCGGACGTGAAACGCAGCCAATCGGCCCGCGCCAGTTGCCAGCGCAGAGAATAACTACCCAGCAGGCGGCGCACACGCGGCAGGCGCTCAAAATATCGCGGCACCCAGGAGTCGACCAGGAAGAGATTGCGGACCGTGTGCCCGGCGTCCTCGAGCTGGCAGGCGATCTCGAAGGCCAGGGCACCGGCCACGCACCATCCGGCCAGCACAAACGGCCCCTTGGGCTGGACGCGGAAAATCAGCTTCACATATTCGGCGGCAATCTCCTGCAGGGTGCCGGGCAGCGCGTCCGGTTTCGCGGCCGGGTCGAACACCTGCAGGGAAGTGACCGGTTGGGCGGCGCCGAGGTGCCGGGCCAACAGGTAATAGACACCGGTGTTGTTGATTGCAATCAGCGGGAGGTTGGCGCCGTCCGGGTGTAACTTCACCACCTGGCGGAAATCGAACTCGCGCGTTTCGCTGCGCAGCAGCTGTGAGAGTCCACGGATGCTCGGCGCGCGGAACAACGCTGACAGCGTGATGCGCCGTGCGAATTTTTCTTCGACCTTCGCCAACATCCGGGCGGCGAGCAGCGAATGCCCGCCCAACTCGAAGAAGTTGGCATTGGGGTCGATCGGGTCCTGTCCCAACAACTGCGACCAGATTGCCGAGAGCGCCCGTTCGGTCGCGGGGTCGATCGCGCCGCTGGCGGGCTCGATCTGCGGCTGTGCCACAGGAGCTGTACGTGATTGTGCCTCCCGCAACCGTTGCGCGATGCGCTCTGTCTCGGCAGGTTCGGCCAGGGTCAATTCGGTGACGCGGCACTCCGGATCGCGCACGGCGTTCTCGAGCGCCGTCTGAACGTAGCGCAGCAGCCGGTTCGCCGTGTCGGCCTCAAACTGGTCGGTGTTGTACTGGCAGGAAAATCGCCACCCGTCCGGCCGCTCGACCATGAAGAAATTCAGGTCGTAGATGGCCCCGGCCGGCAGGGATGGCAGGTCGATCAGCGCGAAGTCGCTGTATTGCCGGTTCTCGATGAAAGTGCGCTGAAATATGAAGTTGACCGAGACCGGCGGCCGCGAGTTGCCGCCCCGTCCGCTCTTCACCATGCCGAGCAATGTCTCAATGGGAATGTGCCGATGCTCGAGCGCATCGGCGATGGTTGTTCCCACCCGCTGCACGAGATCCTTGAAACGCGGCGCTCCGCTCACATCGTTACGCAGGATGAGTGAGTTCACGAACTGGCCGATCATCGGCTCGAGCTCGAGTTGGTCGCGGCCCGAAACCTGGGTACCCAACACGATCTCGGTCTTGCCCGTGTAGCGGGCCAACACGGCGCACAGTGCCGCGACCGCAGTGGAAAACAGAGTGACCCCTTGCTCTGCGCCGAGTGCCCGCATTCGGTCGGTCAGCGAGCGCGGCAACACCAGCGATGCGATTGCACCGTTGGTCGTCGGCACCGCCGGACGCGGGCGATCCGCGCTGACTTCAAACGGAACGACGCCACTGAGCTGGCGGCTCCAATAGGCCGTCTCCGCCGCTGTATCGCGCTCTGCCAACCAGGCGAGCTGCCAGCGGGAGTAGTCGCCGTACTGGATTGCCAGTGGTTCCAGCGGCACCGCAGTCTGTCGGCTCAGCGCTTCATAGATCACGCCGAGCTCTCTCGCCATCACCCCGATGGACCAACCATCCGAAACAATCTGGTGAGTGGTCACAAAGAGGGTCGAGGTCGTCGCGCAATGGCGCACGAGAACCACACGGAGCAGGGGGCCGCTGCCGAGATCAAACGGTGCGCGCGCCTCGATCACGCCGATGCGGTCCGATTCTGCGGCGGCCTGCGCCTCAGACAGCCCGCTCAAATCAACTTCGACGATTCGCAGTGCGCCTCGAGGGGCAACCTGTTGAACCGGTTTGCCTGCCCGCTCCAGAAAATGGGTTCGCAACACCTCGTGGCGCGCAATGATTTCGCGCCAGGCCTGCTCGAGGAGCGGTGTGGTGATGCGCCCCTCGAGTCGCCAGCGAACTGCAACGTTGTACGAAGGATTGCCGGGCTCGAGACGATCGAGCAACCAGAAGCGTTCCTGGGCGACCGAGCATGGAAATTCGATGAGCTGCGGGTCCTGCGTGACTTTCGCCAGCGGCTCCGGCCGATGCTCAACTGCATCCTCGCGCGGGACTGTCGGCTCGAACAGACTGTGAGTCGCAGTAACCATCACGAGCCCGGAGCAGATCCGCTGCGCCGACTACGTTGGAATTGACTCAACGACGGAAGACTGCCGCGCGCCTGTGATTCCGTCCGGCTCGCCGATTCGTCGATGCGGGCAGCGACCGCACGTACCGTCCGAAGCTGTAACAGCTCTTTGGCACTCAATTGCATCCCCTCCCTGCTGGAGCGGGCGACGATTTGGAATAGTTGAATCGAATCGGCGCCGAGCTTCAGTAAATCCATATTTGCGCCGACCCGCGCCAGATGCAAGACGTCAGCCCAGATTTTTGCCAAGCGCACCTCGGTAATGCTCGAGGGGGCCACGAACTCGGTTTCATCCGGGGCCAGCAGCTCGGGCGCGGGCAGCGCGGCACGATCCAGCTTGCCATTGGGGGAAAGCGGCAGGCGCTCCAGTTTCATCCAGCCTGTGGGGGTCATGTAATCGGGCAGCTCGGCGGCGAGCGCCTCGCGCATCTGCGCCGCCGTGTGGGAGCGCCCGGCCGACTCAACATAATAAACAACGAGGCGGGGAGCTCCTGGCGCGTCCTCGCGCAGGATCACCGCGGCCGCCGCCAGCTCGTTCTGGCGCATCAAGGTGGCTTCGATTTCGCCCAGCTCGATGCGGAAGCCGCGCAGTTTGATCTGTTGGTCGATGCGGCTCAGCACCTGCAATTGTCCATCGGGAAGCCACTTTGCCAGGTCGCCGGTGCGATATACGCGGCCGGACTGGAATGGGTTGGTCAGGAAACGTTCGGCCGTCAGCTCAGGGCGATTGCAGTAGCCGCGTGCGACACCTGCTCCGCCGATGTACAACTCGCCCGGTGTGCCCGCGATGGTCGGCTGGCCATGGCTGTCGAGTACATAGAATTGCGTGTTTGAGATTGGCTTGCCGACCGCGATGGGGTCTGTCCCTGCGCTGATGCGGGCGCACGACGACCAGATCGTCGTTTCCGTGGGGCCATACATGTTCCACAAGACGCCGTCGCTTTCCAACAGTCGGTTGGCCAATTCACGCGGCAGCGCCTCACCGCCACAGAGCATCTTGAAGCCGGTGCCGGCCCGGAAGCCGGCCTCGAGCAGCATCCGCCACGTGGCCGGCGTTGCCTGGAGGACCGTCACACCGCCCTTCTCGATGTTGGCGAGGAGCGCAAAACCGTCGCCGACTTCATCGCTGTTCGCAATGACCACGCGCGCCCCTGTGACGAGCGGCAGGTACAACTCGAGCCCGGCGATATCGAACGAGATCGTGGTCACGGCGAGCAGTACGTCGTCGCTCGACATTCCCGGCTCACGGGCCATTGAAGTCAGGAAGTTCACAACGGCGCTGTGCGTTACCTCGACGCCCTTTGGCAGTCCCGTCGAGCCTGATGTGTAGATCACGTACGCGAGCGCGTCGTTCGTCACAGTGATGTTGGGAGGCCCCGGCGGCGCGGCTGCAATCTCTGCGAGCTCGCGTTTGATATGAATGGATATTGTGCCTCCCGGTACCAACGACGGGTCTACCGATCCATCAGTGATGAGCGCAGCAACCTTCGCGTCATTGAGAATATGGCGTAAACGCGCGGTTGGATGTCCCGGGTCGAGAGGAACGTAGGCACAGCCGGCCTTGAGTGCCGCGAGGAGGGCGATCAGCATGTCAATCGATCGCTCGATCGCTATGCCGACCCGGTGTTGTCCACTACCGCGTGCGGCGCCGATCCTCTGCAGCAGGACATTGGCAAGTTGATTGGCGCGCCGGTTCAGCGTTTCATAACTGACACTGTCAGTGCCGGCCCGGGCGGCAACGGCGCGGGGTCTTTCGACCACCTGCCGCTCGAACAATTGGTGGATGCAGCGGTCCGGGAAGGGCGCGGCGGTCTGGTTGTAGTCGAGCAGCAACCGCCGGCGTTGGGCGTCCGGCAGATACGCCATGCTGGCAACGCGCTGCGCCGGGTCTCTGAGAATCGACTCCAGCACGCCCTGGTAACATTCCAGCCACAAATCGATGGTTCCGGCATCGAACAGGTCCGTGTTGTAATCACAGTCCAGCCGCAGGCCGGCTTCCGATTCGATGACGTTCAGGAACAGATCGAAGTTGACCGCAGCCTTGCTGTTGGGTGTGACTTCGAGCCGCAGTCCAGGCAATTCGAGGTGCTCGGCGAGCCGCTCCAGGTTGAATTGAATTTCCGCCAGGGGCACCCGGTTCGCCTGTCGAGTCAGCTCCAGTTTGCGTACGAGCGTGCCAAGGGTATAGCTCTGGTGCTCGTACGCATCCAACACCTGTTGCGCGAGAGTCCGCAGGTGCTCGGCGATGGTGGTCTGTGCCGACCAGGAGGTGCGGATCGGCAGGAAGTTGACGCAATGTCCGACGAGGACCTGCTCGTCGATTTGCGCTTGTCCTGCCGTCGGCACTCCCACGACCACTTCGCGCTGGTCACACAGGCGGCCGATCAGCGCCTGGAAGGCCCCGAGCAGAGTGACGAACAGGGTGTTGCCTGAGCGGGCACCGCTTTTCTTCAGCGATTGATACAGAGCGGCATCGATCCGTCGGCAGCGGCTGGCGCCCGCATAGCTCTTGAAGGCCGGACGGGGGCGGTCGGTCGGGAGGTTCAGTGCGGTGACCGGCTCCCGGTATTGATCCAGCCAATATCGTTCGCTGGCCGCGGCTTCTTGTGGACTGCGGTTCGCGTGGGCGAGTGCGTAACTGCTGAACGGGAGGGCAGGCTGTAGCTCGGGTACGTCGCCCGCACACAGGGCACGGTAGATTTCGGCCAGCTCACTCACGATAACGTTGATTGACCAGCCGTCGAGAACGATATGGTGCCCGGTGAACAGCAGGACATGCTGATCGGTGGCGAGTTTGATCAGACGCGCGCGGGTCGCTTGTCCCGCCACGAGATCGAATGGAGTGCGTGCATCTTCTGCCACGAGCCGCGCCAGCCGGCTATCACGATCAGCGTGGCCCGACAGGTCCAACAGCGGTAACTCGACGGGCCTCGAGGGCGCGATCCGCATTGCTTCGCCGGTGGCGGTGAATGCGGCGCGCAGCGCGTCGTGCCGCTCATAAACCCGGGAGAGGGCGGTGTGCAGTGCGGTCTGATTCAGCGAGCCCTGCATGCGCAGGCTCACCGATTCGTTGAAGGCGCAGGAGGCGGTATCGCTCATCTGGGCCGCGAGCCAGATTTCTGTCTGGTTTTCGGTGAGCGCAATGCCGGAGGCACTCTCGCCGCTGGGGATCCTGCCCAGGATGCCCACCGCGCTGAGCTCCGCGACGCTCTGTGCGAACGCATCGTAAATCACGTCGACGTCGGCATCGGAATGGGCGGTTGTCAGGAAGCAGGGGAAACCGTCCTGGATGTGCACACCGCGCAGCCGCAGGTGATAGAACAACAGCGTTGCCAGCGGATGCTCGTTGTGTATGTTGAAGAAGAACCAGCTCGCGAATGTCTCTACGCGCGTGTTGATTTGATAGCGAGTGAACAATTCATTCAGGTTCGTGGCCAGGTTTGCGGTGCGCGCGGCCAGCTGCTCCTGCAGTTGCGGGCCTTCGGTCTGCAGGTGTTGCAGCACTGCGTGTGCGGCGGCCAAGGCCAAAGGATGGCGAACGAAGGTTCCGGCGAAGAAAGTAACTCCCGCTTCGGGAGTGGAATCATCGCCGAACTGCCACGTGCCGCCGTCCAGCGCGTCCATGAAACGGCGAGTGCCGGCCAATATGCCGATGGGCAAGCCACCGCCGACGACTTTGCCGTATGTCGCAAGGTCTGCGCGGATTCCGATGATGGCCTGCATGCCTCCCGGATGCGTACGAAAGCCCGTCACCACTTCGTCCAGGACGAAGGCGGTGCCGGAGGCTGCGGTGATTTGGCGGATCTCCCGCAGGAATTCGAACGGTTGCAGGTTGGGATGTCGGCTCTGCACGGGCTCGACGATCACCGCGGCCAAGTCTGCCGCGTTGTCGCGGATCCATCGCAGTGATTCCGGGGTTGCGTATTCGAGCACCACCATGTTCTGAACTGCCGAAGACGGAATGCCCGGTGCGATCGGCATCGAGCGCGGCGCGGCACCCGCTTTCTGCACGCCTTTGACCAGCACCTCATCAAACTGGCCGTGATAGTCGCCATTGAAGATGACTATCTTCTCGCGGCCTGTAACCGTACGGGCAATACGCATTGCGGCCATCACGGCTTCTGAGCCGGTGTTGCAGAAGGTCATGCGCTCGTTGCCGGTCATATCGCAGAACAACCGGGCAACTTTGCCGGCCAGCTCTGCCTGAGGACCGATGGCGAAGCCACGCTCCAACTGGTCGTTGACCGCGCGCACAACAAACTCGGGCGAATGCCCGAAGGCGGTCTGACCGAAGCCATTGACGAGGTCAACGTACTCGTTGCCGTCCACGTCCCAGATCTTCGACCCCTTGCACCGGTCGGTCACGATCGGATACACCAACTCCTTCAGTTCGCGCCGGAATCCCGACGCCGCCCGTGGGTCCGCCAGCACGTCGCGATGCGCTTGCGTATAGCGCTTGGACCCGGCGGTGCGCTGGTTGTAGCGAGCGCTCAGATCCGCGATGTGAAGCTGCTGTTCGGCCGTAGTGACATGCGCCGCGACTGTCTGCTTCGGGTTGAAAACCGCGAAACGGGACGGTGCATCGGCCGCCGTGTTTGACCCCGTGGCCGCTGGAGGTTCTGCCGACGCGGAAGCCTGGGCCACGCTGGCAGGCACCGGGCCCGCGACCGGCACTGGGCCCGCAGCCGGCACTGGGCCCGCGGCCGGCACTGACACTGCGACTGGCGGCGTCGCGGCCGGCAGCGTCGGGGCTGCGGCGGCGCCCATTGTTTGCAACAACTCGAACTGTCGCGCCATGAGCTGCGACAGCGTGTTGAGTTGGTCGCGGAAGATTCCTTCCAGCGCGCCGGCCGCGGCGGGATTCGCGCCGCTTGGCGTCGCTGTGCCGGTTGACACGGCGGTGACGGATGCCGGGGCAGGCGCCGCGGGGGATATGACGAGCGGCGCGGGTGCGGTGGCTGGCGCGGCGGGGGCTGGGATCTGCTCTGCAAGGAATCCCGCCAGGGCGGGAATGTTGGGATATTGCGCCAGCAGCGCGCGAAAGGTGATTTTCACCTTCATCTGGCTCTGGATCTTCTGTGCCACCTGCGTCAAAAACAGCGAGTCGTATCCCATCTCCAGGAAGCTGATCGGCTCGGTGAGCGAAGGGGGCGCGGCGCCGGACAGGTTTTCGAGTATCCCGGCAATCGCCGTACTGAGCTCGAGGATTCGTGTGTTGGTGTTTTGCGTCATTGCCTTTTCGTCCTGCGGCACGAGCTCGCTCGATGCCCGCGTGGTCGCGCGAAGTTTCCGCGGCGAATCGATCCAATAGCGCTTGCGTTCGAAAGGGTAAGTTGGAAGCGTCGGAACCTTGCGCGCACCCGGCGTATGGACTGCATTCCAGTCCGGTTCCACACCGTGCGACCACAGCCGCCCGAGCGCGTCCGACATGGAGGCGCGATCGGAAACGGCCCGTGCCGAATCCGGCAGCGAAGTAATGACCACTGGGCTTTGCAGTGACTGGCGCGCAAGCGTCGAAAGGACGTTGCCCGGCCCCACCTCGAGCAACAACTGCGCGCCGAGTAATTTGGCGCCCGCGGCGAACCGGACCGTCTCGCGCGCATGTTGCGCCCAATAGCCGGGCGAGCTCGCCTGCGTGTCGCTGATCCACGTGCCGGTCACACAGGAAATGCAGGGGATGGTCGGCGGCGACAGACGCAATTGACTCAACTGCTCCCGAAGGGGCTCGACGATAGGGTCCACCATCGACGAATGGAATGCATGCGAAGTATGCAAACGCCGGCAGACGGCGCCGCGCGATTGAAGAGTCTGCTCCAGCAGGTCAATCGCGGCATCCGGTCCCGAAGCCACTGTCAACGACGGTGCATTCACGGCTGCGATGGAGACTTCCGGCATCAGCAGCGACCGAAGCTCATTTTCAGGCAGCCGAACCGACAGCATCGAGCCGCGATCCAATGCTTGCATGAGGCGCCCACGCAAAGCGACGAGTGACAGTGCGTCTTCCAATCTCATCACCCCCGCCAACACGGCGGCGACGAACTCACCGATGCTGTGGCCGATCATGGCGCTCGGCTGTACGCCCCAGCTCATCCAGAGTCGGGCGAGCGAGTACTCGATAGTGAATATCGCAGGCTGCGCGTACTGCGTATTCATCAGTCTGTCGGAGGCCTCGGCATCGTTCGATTGCGGATAGATCAGCCCGGCGAGATCTGCGGCGATCAAGGGCCGGCAGATCGCCGAGCACTGCTCGAAATGCCGGCGGAATTCGGCGTCTGTGTCGTAGAGGTCGCGGGCCATGCCGGGGTACTGCGACCCTTGCCCAGGAAACAGGAAGGCAACAGTGGGTTGTGTGCCGCGGGCGGCTACAACAGGCGCCGGCTTGCCCAGCTGCTCCACAGCCTCCGCCGCGCTTCGAGCGACCACAAAGGAGCGCCGCTCGAATGCCCGCCTGCCGGCGCGCAAGGTGAATGCCACATCCGCAAGCGACTGCTCGGGATTGCTCTGCAGGAAGGTTGCGAGGTTCGCGCGGGCGGCTGCCACCGCTGCATCGCTGCGAGCCGACACAATGAGCAGCTCCTCGGCCATCCCGGGCCGCTCCTGTGCGAGCTGAGGCGCCGGCACAGCTGGGGCTTCTTCCAACACTACATGCACGTTGGTGCCACCGAGGCCAAAAGCACTCACCCCGGCGCGCCTCGGCACAGCACCGCGCGGCCACTCGGCCAGTTTCGAATTGACGTAGAAGGGCGTCGCGCCGAAATCAATCTGTGGATTCGGTGTCTCGAAATGCAATGAAGCAGGAATGAGCGCGTGCTCCAACGCGAGTGCCGTCTTGATCAACCCAACCACACCGGCTGCCGCATCGAGATGCCCGATGTTGGATTTGACCGATCCCACTGCGCAGAACTGCCGATCAGCCGTGCTCGCCCCAAATGCCTTGGTGAGCGCCGCGATTTCGATCGGATCACCCAGAGGAGTGGCCGTGCCATGGCACTCGACATACCCGACGCTGCGCGCGTCGATGCGCGCGTTGGCATGTGCCGCGGCAATCGCCGCAGCCTGCCCGTCAATGCTGGGAGCCGTGAAGCCCACCTTCGCGGCCCCGTCATTGTTGATGCCGCAACCGCGAATCACTGCAAAGACGTGATCTGCGTCGCGCTGCGCATCTTCGAGGCGCTTCAACGCAACTACGCCGGCTCCGCTTCCAAAGATGGTGCCGGTTGCTGAAGCGTCAAACGTCCGGCAGGTCCCGTCACGGGACACCATGCCACCTTCGAGGTGTTGATAACCGCGCTTCTGCGGGAAGGTAATCGAGACGCCGCCGGCAAGGGCCATGTCGGACTGGCGTAGCAGCAGGCTCTGACAGGCCTGCGCAACGGCCAGCAGGGAAGTCGAACAGGCCGACTGGACGTTGACACTCGGGCCACGCAGGTTGAGCTTGTAGGAAACCCGCGTCGCCAGGAAGTCGAGGCCGGCCCCCAACAGCATGGGGTAGCACCCCACCTGGTAGCTGCTCGTGAATTCTTCGAGCGTCTTGCGATCACGGCACACGTGCTCGAGGAAGTAAGTATTGATGCTGCAGCCGGCGAACACGCCGATTGATCCCGGGTAACTGCGTGGATCACATCCCGCGCTCTCCAGCGCTTCCCACGCACATTCCAGGAACACGCGCTGCTGCGGGTCCGTCAGCTCGGCCTCGCGCGCATACATGCCGAAGAATTCGGCGTCAAACTCATCCACGGCCGTGAGGATCGGCCGCGCCTTGACGAAGTTCGGGGCCCGCCGCACCTCATCCCCGAAGCTGTCTTCGAGCTCCGCCTCACTGAAGCGGCTGATGGACTCGACGCCGGAGCGCAGGTTGCTCCAAAACTGCTCGATGGTGCGCGCGCCCGGAAATCGTCCGGCTAGTCCAACAATCGCAACGCAGCCGCTGCTGGGCGCCTGCGCGGGAGCCGCGGCGATGCGAGCCGTGCCACCCGGCTGAGCCAGGCGCTGCGCCAGGGCACTGATCCGAGGGTACTGAAACATCTCAACGACCCGTAAGTCACTGGCCATCGATCTGCTGATCAGACTATGGACCTCCATGAGACCCAGGGAGGTTCCACCCAGGTCGAAAAAATTTTCATCCAGTCCGACGCTGTCTCGGTTGAGCACCCTTTCCCAGATCGTCTTCAGGGCCGCTTCGATGGTATTGGCCGGGGGGCGGCCTCCAGCGCCGCTCACTGCGTCGGGCGCGGCGATGGGCAACCGCGCCCGATCAACCTTACCGGCCGGCGACAGCGGGAAGGAATCGAGTCGGGTGATGGAGCCTGGCACCATGAACTCGGGCAATTCATCCCGCAGTCTGTGGCGTAGTCCCTCAATGTCCAGGGTCGTTCCGGCTGCCGCAGTCACAAATGCATGGATCACCCGCCGTCCGGCCTCACCAGGCGGGCAGACCACAGCCGCATCCAGTACCAACCCCGTAGCGCGCAGATGTGATTCAATCTCGTCCAGCTCCACGCGCTTGCCGTCGATCTTGACTTGCCGATCGACGCGTCCGAGAAATTCGAGGTTTCCGTCTGGACGCATCCTCACCCGATCGCCCGTCTTGTATATCGTGTCGCCGGTTATTGGGTGCGGGACGAAACGCTCGGCCGTCAGCTCGGGGCGGTTGAGATATCCGAGCGCGAGGCCCATTCCGCCGACGCACAATTCGTCGTCGAGTATCAATGTCTCGGTTCGACGAATCGCACGCCCGATAGGCACAGGGCTCCTGCCGTCGTAGTCGCGCGGAATGTTGTAACAGCAACTGAATGTTGTGTTCTCAGTCGGACCATACCCGTTGATCAAACGGCAGTCGGGCAGGGCACGCAGCGCCTTCACAACATGCGTAGGGGAGAGCACATCCCCACCGGCCAGAAGCTGACGCAGTGGTCTCAAGCCGCTGAGATTATGGTCCACCATGAGATGGAACAGAGCGGCTGTGAACCACGCGGTCGTCACTCCATGCCGCGCAATTTCCTCGCCAATCTCGTCGAGCGAAGGCTGAGGGTTCGACGCCAGGGCCAGCTTGCCGCCATTCAGCAGCGCACCCCAGATTTCGAACGTCGACGCATCGAATGAAAGAGGTGCGAGCTGCAAAATCACCTCATCGGGACCCAGCGTCGCAAAGTCAGTGTCGATGACCAGGCGCACGACGCCCCGATGGGGCACTACCACGCCTTTGGGCTGACCCGTCGATCCCGACGTGTACATGATATACGCGGCGTCGTCTGGGCTGATCGAGGGCCGTGAAAAGCTCGCGCCGGGTTCGTTTGGATCTGCGTGCGCGCCGAGATTCAGGACCTCGCCTTGCCAGAAGACATTCGGTCCCTCCAGCAAGGAGTCGTGCACCAACATCGCGACGGGCCGGCTGTCCTCATATATCTGGCGCAGCAGCTTCGTGGGGTATGACACGTCGAACGGCACGAAGGCTGCGCCGGCTTTGAGAATCCCGAGCATCGCAGCAATGGTGTCCACGGAACGCTGCGCGAATAAACCAACATTGTGGCCGCGGCGGATGCCGCGCACACGCAACCATCGCGCGAAATAGTCGGCCCTGGCGGCGAGCTGGGCGTAGGTGAGCTCCTCGGCCGCGTTCGCGACAGCCACTCGTCCGGCAAAACGCGCGACCGAGTGCTCGAAAGCCTCAGGGATCGATGCGGGAATTGTTGTCATTATTTACGCGTCCGGCGTGTTAGGCGCACTACCAGATGGTGAAATTTTACACTCTGCCCCCTTGCGCTCCAATTACGAGACAGCACTTCCGTCTCACATACGTGGAATCTACCTGAGGTTTGATGTGCAAGAGATTGTCGAAAAAGCAATTACCAGCCGAGGCGGCGAGCGTTCCCGGAACGCTCGTGAGCGGGCTCGAAGGCTGGAAAGCGGGTAAAGAGAGCTCAGGCCGTCACTGCGGCCGATTTTTTCCGAGACTGTTTGCCAGGAAGTCGGTGAGTCGCTTTGCATATTCCGCCGCGGCCACTTCGCTGTAACCGCCGTGATGGGCGCCCGGAACTATCCAAAGCGCTTTCGGTTCGCCGGCCGCCGCATAGAGCTTCCGAACCAACTCGGGCGCGATATCGCCATCCTCGGTGCCGCCCAGCATCAGAATGGGGCGGGGCGAGATCCGGGGTACCCAGTGCACGGGTTCAAACCCGGTTTCGAACAGACCCGAATCGCGAAGCGCCCACCGGGCCGGCCATTCGCTCAGGACACCCCAGCGAGTAAAATGCAAATTCATATAATCGGCGAATGCCGGTACCGACGCTTCGAGAACCACCGCGCGCAGCCGCGCGTCTTGCCCCGCGACTTCCGTCATCAGGTTTGCGCCGATGGAAAAACCCAGACCGCCGATGCGCGCCGGATCAACACCGGGTTGAGTTGACACCCAGTCGATTGCCGCCGTCAGCGCGCGGCGCGCCTGCCCGTCCCAGCGGATCGCGCCCTGGCTGGTGCCGAGGCCGGGCCAGTCGAAAGCGAGCACGCCGAACCCCGCGTCAGTCAAAAGTCGCAGCTCGGGCAGCATGCTGCTGCGATCACTGTTGGTTCCGTGGGTGAGAATGACTACGGAGCCGTCGCTCGGCGCCCGGTACCAGGCGGTGAGCCGGAGTTGATCGCGGGTCAGGAAAGTGACGTTTTGCAGGCCCGAGATACCGGTGGCCTCAGGTGTTGCCAACACGGCCGCGGGAGGATCGGCTTCCACCAGCGAATGCGCGGCCCGATAGTTGCGCGTGGCGATCATCGCCGCGAGGACCGCACCGATCAGGAGAACTAACAGCAGTGAAAGCAGGACAGTACGCATGATTCACGCAGCTTCCATGTTCGCATAATCGGTTCCGGAAGTGGTTCACATGTTCTGCATCCGCCAGGTGTGATGCGAACATTACTTTTTCTGGCCGTTTGTATGGATAATGAAAGGGTGAATACCAAATCCACAGCCTTACAGAAAGAAGAAATGACCCCAGGGGATCCGAATTCCGTTGCCAACCGCATCCGTGCGGTCCTGGCGGCGCATGGCAGATTGGGAATAGATGCAGCTCGGCTGGGCGATGGCGATGATTTGTATGCCGCCGGTCTCACTTCATTGGCGAGCGTCAACGTCATGCTCGCGCTGGAAGCCGAGTTCGATGTCGAATTTCCCGACCAGATGCTGAATCGCACGGTGTTTTCGAGCGTGGCTTCCATTGATGCTGCAGTGCGGAAAATCGCTCAGGGTTGAGCCTGGATGGACGAGCGGCACACGCAACTGGCCGGACTGACCACATGTCTGATCGGCGAGCGCTCGCCTGCCCGGATCAGAGTCGTGTTTCTGCATGGTTTTGACATGCGCCCGGCGGATCTCACGCCGTTTGCGCATTCGCTGGCGATTCCCGGCGTTGCCTATGCCTTTCCACAGGCGCCGCTCGCGGTTTCACCGACGGGGTGTGCGTGGTGGCCCGGCTCCGGCGGACCTGGGTCGGTGGGTGCGACCGTTGCCGCACGGGATCTGTGGGATGAATTTCCTGCGGGCCGCGAAGCGGCTCGTGCGCGACTTTGTGAGTTTCTCGACGCTTTGCGATCGCGTTATGGTGAACCGGTCGTTCTCGCGGGTTTTTCGCAGGGTGGCATGCTCGCATGCGATTCGGTGTTGATGAATGGGACCGAAGTCTGCGGGCTCGTGGCGCTGTCAGCGTCAGGAATCGCCGGTCCGGAGTGGGTCGAGCGCCAGGGGCGTCTCGCAGGCATTGCGGCTTTCGTGAGCCACGGCCGGCAAGATCCCGCCCTGTCGTTCGCCGCGGGGCAGCGACTGGCTGCGTTTTTGACTTCTTCGGGAGCGAGCGTGGATTGGTTGCCGTTTGACGGCGGCCACGGCATTCCCATCCAGGTCTGGAAAGGCTTCCGACGGTTCCTCCAGGCGAGAGTACACGCGACTGCACAGGCGAATACGTACGGCGGCTACACAGGACGAGACGCGCGCTTATGAAACTTCTCGATGTGATTCGATCCACCGTAGTTGAAACGGCCGCGAAACATGCCGCTGACGTGGACGTGCGGGCCCGTTTCCCGACCGAGGCGTTCGCGGTATTGCGCGAGGCCAAGGCTCTGTCGGCTGCCGTACCGCGCGAGCTCGGTGGTCTCGGGTGCGGAATGCGCGAGCTCGCGGACCAATGCTCCGCTCTGGCCCATGGGTGCAGCGCCGCGGCAATGGTCCTGGCGATGCATCACATCCAGGTGGCGTGTATTGTGCGACACGCCGCCGATACGCCTTATTTCAAGGAGTTCCTGCAGCGGCTGGTACGCGAGCAGTTGTTGATTGCCTCCGTCACTTCCGAGGTCGGAACCTTCGGCGACACGCGTTCGAGTGTGACGGCGGTGCAGCGCGACGGCGCTCGCTTCCGGTTGGATAAGGACGCAACGACGATTTCCTATGGCGAATCGGCGGATGCGCTGCTGGTGACCTGCCGCCGCGCGCCGGATGCTGCCGCCAGCGATCAGGTCCTGGTGCTCGTGCACAAAGACAACTATCAGCTCGAGCGCACCTCGACCTGGGACACGCTCGGCATGCGCGGCACCTGCAGCCCAGGCTTCATGATGAGATCGCACGGTTCCATAGAGCAGATCGTGCCGGGCAGCTTTGCCGACTCCTCGGCTCAGACGATGGTTCCCTATTCCCATATCCTGTGGGCCGCCCTGTGGCAGGGCATCGCCGGCGGCGCGGTCGCCCGCGCGGCCGCACAGGTGCGCGGCGAGGCCCGCAAGAAGCCCGGTACGGTCCCGCCGTCCGCCAATCAACTCGCGAAGATCGATAGTCAACTGCAGGCCGTACGTCACAACTGGCAGGCAGTCGCCAATGATTTCGACGAGCTGGGCGCTGGCGTGGATGCCATGCAAGCGTTGCTCGGCATGGCCTGGGCTCTCAAACTCAACAATCTCAAGGTCGGCGTCTCGGAGTCGGTCGTTCAGATTGTGCATCAGGCACTGCAGATCACGGGTATCCTGGGTTACAAAAACGATTCCCCCGTAAGCGTGGGGCGCCACTATCGCGACGTGCTGTCGGCAGCGCTCATGATTTCCAACGAGCGCATTGCCAGCAAGAGCGCCGCGATGCTGTTGGTGTTCAAGGCCGATCAAAAGTCAGAATAATTCCCGAAGGAGGCCCGCCGTGGCCACGCAGCCCGAAGCGGTCGAGAGCGGTTACGATGAGTTCTATGCCGGGATGGTCGCGAATCGCCTGATCATTCCGGGCGGTGTCGATGGCGCCTTCGGCCGGGGCGCGGTGTTCGAGCGGGTCCTGAGCGCCTTTGATGCCCTGATCGGGCGAATTTCCGCTGCCGACAATGCCGAGATGTGCACGTTTCCGCCGGTCATCGACCGGCGGATTCTCGAACGAGTCAACTACATGGATTCGTTTCCGGATCTGTGTGGCGCGGTGCACAGCTTCGTCGGCAAGGAGCGCGAAGCGCGCGAGTTGTCCGAAACGATCAAGGCGGGCAAGCCCTGGGGCGACAAGTTGCAGATGACACAGGTCGCGCTCAACCCGGCCGCCTGCTATCCATTGTACCCGACTCTGTCGGGCACCATCGGTGAGCAGGGGCGCCTGGTGACCATGCTCAATTGGGTGTTCCGCCACGAGCCTTCCCGCGAGCCCACCCGGATGCAGTCGTTTCGTGTCCGCGAGTTCGTGCGCGTGGGTGATGTCGATTCCGTAGTGAAGTGGCGCGACATGTGGCTCGACCGTGGGGTCGAAGTTCTGCGGTCGCTGGGTCTCGAAGCAAACCCCGATGTCGCCTCGGACCCGTTCTTCGGGCGCGGCGGCAAAATGATGGCCGCCACCCAGAAAGAACAGAAGCTGAAGTACGAGGTGTTGGTGCCGGTCAACTCGGTGGAGAAGCCGACGGCGGTGTGCTCTTTCAACTTCCACCACCAGCATTTCGGCGAGACCTTCCACATTCTCAACCCGAACGGGGAGGCTGCAAATACTGCTTGCCTCGGATTCGGTCTCGAGCGCGTCACCATGGCCCTGTTCAAGCGCCACGGGTTTGATCCTGAGGGCTGGCCGAGCACGGTACGGCAACGACTGTGGCCGTAATCGCGGCGCTCCCCGCGGCTCTCGAGCGCAGCCCTTACGTTCGTCACGAGCTGCATTCTCCCGAGCGGCTCTGGACGGAGAAGAACTGTTACATCGATATTTGGATCGAGCTGATCCATGCCTTGCGCCTGGATCCTTACGCGATGTTGCCCTTTACAGTCGCGGTGGATTTCGAAGGCGATCAATGGACGTTCTTCAAGCCGCCGCACGAGGACCTGAAGCGGCTATACGGGCTCGACGTGCAGGAGTTGTATGTCTGGCGGCCGTTGCTGGAGCACGCGCTGGAACACCTGCAGGCCGGGAAACTCATCAGCACCGAGGCCGATGCCTTCTGGCTGCCAGATACCACCGGCTCGGACTATCGCAGTACCCATACGAAGACCACGATCGTGCTCGAGAGCATCGATCCCGAGGCCCGGCAGCTCGGTTATTTCCACAACGCCGGCTATTTCACCCTGGAAGGCGAGGACTTCGCGCAGATCTTCCGCCTCGGTGCCGCGCCGGACCCGGCGTTTATGCCGATGTTTGCCGAGTTGGTGCGATATGACCGGGCGGCGGCGCTGGATTTGGACGTTATGCGCGAACGTTCGCGCGAGCTGTTGCGTAAGCACGTAGACTGGCGGCCGCAGGTCAATCCGATTCCTAAATTTCGCGAGCGCTTTGAGCACGATCTGCCGGAGCTGTCCCGCCGCGGCATGGGTGCGTATCACGCATGGGTATTCGGCACGGTGCGCCAGCTCGGCGCGGCCGCAGAGTTGGCCGGCTCGTACCTGCAATGGCTGGACGCGGCAGCAGGCCGACAGGCCGCTCAGCCCTTCATGGATATCTCCACCGTCTGCAAATCGCTGGTGTTGAAAGTTGCGCGCGCAGTCAACTCCAAGCGGCCGCTGGATGCCAGCGCCAGCTTCGAGCAATTGACCTCAGCCTGGGAACTCGGAAGCAGGATGTTGCGTGAGCTCACATGAGCGGACGGGTTCGCAGCTGCAGCAGTTATTGTCGGGAACTGCTCGCTGACCAATGGGAGATGGCAGCGGCCGATCCGCTCGCCGCCTCCACACCTGTGCCGCCCGCGGGTCCCTGGACGAACGCAACCGCGCCCAGCACCGTTGCGGCGGCTCTGCGCGCCGCCGGTCAGTGGTGTCTCGATGGACCCCCTCGCGCTTTCGACTCCGAGGAATGGTGGTTTCGACGGCGCTTCGAAGCAGAACCCCTGGCCCAGGGCGAACGCCTGATCCTGGGCATGGACGGCCTGGCTACCCTCGCCGAGGTCTGGTTGAACGGTCAGCGACTCGGACAGTCCGCCAACATGTTCCAGGCGCACGAGTTTGATATTTCCACACTCGTTGCGGCTACCAACGAGGTGCTCATTCGTTTTACCCCGATCCAGAAGCTGCTTGCCCAGAAGCGCCCGCGTCCGCGTTGGCGTACTCCGATGGTCGCACACCAGCAGTTGCGATGGATCCGCACGACCTTGCTCGGTCGAACACCGGGTTGGTCACCCCCGGCTGCGCCCGTGGGTCCCTGGCGGCCGGTCTGGTTGGAGAGACGCCGAGTCGTTGAAGTCACGGATGTCAGGTTGACTTCGACCTTGCGGGACAGCCGCGGCGTCGTTTCCGTCAGCGGCAAGATCGCGATGCGCGAGCGCGCCTCGGCCTCTCTGGTGGTCAGTCGGCAGGACGAGCGGTGGACAGCGCCCGTCAGCCTGTCAGCAGGAAGCATGCAGGGCACTGTTGAAATTCCGGATGTGGAGCTCTGGTGGCCCCATACACACGGCGAGCCGGCACTCTACGAGGTAAAGCTCGAAATCGAAGGCATTGCCGCGTTGGATCTGGGACGAGTGGGTTTTCGAACGCTTACCCTGGATCGCAGCGGCGGTGATTTTTCGCTCGCAGTCAACGGCGTCAGGACGTTTTGCCGTGGAGCGAACTGGACGCCACTCGATTGCGTCTCTCTCAACTCGAGCGAGGCAGACTATTCGCAAGCGATAGAGCAGGTGCGCGCCGCGGGTATGAACATGCTGCGCGTGGCCGGCCCGTTCGTGTACGAGACGGACACATTTTTCGATCTCTGCGACGCCGCTGGTGTCCTGGTATGGCAGGACTTCATGTTCGCCAACATGGACTATCCGGCCGAGGACCCGGACTTCGCGGCCGGTGTCGACCGGGAAGTCACCCAGCAGCTCGTGCGCCTCCAGGCGCGACCTTCGCTGGCGGTCCTGTGTGGCAATAGCGAGGGCGCGCAACAGGCGGCGATGTCAGGAGCACCCCGCGAACGGTGGGCTCCAGCATTGTTTGAGATGACACTGGCGGCACATGCCCGCGAGTATTGCCCGGATGTACCTTATTGCCCGTCGAGCACCCATGGCGGGGAGTTTCCCTTTTCCGCCGCCGAAGGCGTCACGTCCTACTACGGTGTGGGTGCCTACCTCCAGCCGCTCGAGGACGCCCGCCGCTGCGAGCTGAGATTCGCCTCCGAATGCCTCGCCTTTGCCAATGTGCCTGAAGGCGAGACGCTGACCCTGGATCCGAATCGTCCACTGCACTTCAATCAGCCGCGCTGGAAGGAGCGGACCCCACGCGATCTGGGTGCCGGGTGGGATTTTGATGATGTTCGCGACAGATACCTGGAGCGGTTGTTTCGTCTCGAGGCGGCGTCGCTGCGATATGCAGACCAGGATCGATATCTGCGGCTCTCACGGGCGGCCAGTGGCGAGGCCATGTTGGGAGCTTTTACTGAATGGCGCCGCGCCCGTTCAGGCTGTCGCGGTGCCCTGGTCTTGTTTCTGAGAGACCTGTGGCCGGGTGCGGGATGGGGCGTCGTGGATTCAACGGGGCTCCCCAAGGCGGCCTACTACTATCTGAAGCGTGCCCTGCGGGACGCTGCTTTGTTCGTCACCGATGAAGTCACGAATGGTCTGGCCATTCATGTCGCTAACGACCGCGCCCGGCGGCTCGAAGGAGAGCTGCGCCTGGAGTTGTTCAAGTCGTCCGAGGCGGTCGGTCGACCGGTCACCCGTGCCTTGACGGTCGAGGCACGAAGTGTGCTCGAGCTGAACGCGACAGCGCTCTTCGACGGCTTCGTGGATCTCTCTTACGCGTACCGCTTTGGTCCGCCCTCGTATGATGTGTTGCGAGTTGCATTTGCGGATCTCGAGACGTTTTATTTTCCGCTGGGGTTGCCCAACGCCCAGACGGATGTAGGTCTTTCAGCCAGCGCCCGGCAGGTCGAGGACCGGGTCGAGCTCGAGATTGCCTGCCGCGGCTTTGCTCATGGGGTCCATATCGAGTCGCCCGGGTTTGTGGCCGACGAACAGTATTTCCACATGGCGCCGCGCACGAATCGAATGGTACGGCTGCGGCCGCGTTCGCCGCAGCACACGGGGCCGTTTGAGGGCACAGTACACGCGCTCAACAGTGCCGCGTCCCGGCGCATCGAGTTGCTCCAATGAGCACCCGAGCCCAACCCCTGTATTTCCCGTCGGCAGACCAGACTCTGTTTGGCTGGCTGCATGCCCCAACAGGACCTGTTGTCTCGGACGTCGGCGCGGTGATTTGTTCGCCGTTCGGTTATGAAGCCGTCTGTGCTCACTTGAGCCTGCGAGCGTTTGCCGATACCTGTGCAACGAATGGCATTGCGGCACTTCGCTTCGACTATTGCGCCACGGGTGATTCCAGCGGGACGGTGGGCGAGGATGATCTGATCTTCAAGTGGCGCGACGATATCGGCGCCGCGATCGATACTCTGCGGCGTATTCGGGGTGTACGACGGATCTGCCTCGTCGGCGTCAGACTCGGCGCGCTCCTGGCCGGTCTGGTTGCCGTCGAGCGGCCGATCGATGCATTGGTTGCCATCGCACCGGTGGTGAGCGGTCGTCGTTATCTGCGGGAATTACGGGCCTTCCAGGCGAGCACTTCAGTGGATGTTGAGAGCGAACCTGCTGCGGCGGACGGTGGGCTCGATGTGGCGGGCTTCCGATTCTCCGCTGCCTCCCTCGAACGCCTCGAGCCCCTGGATCTCGCGAAGTTGAATGGCAGGGCACCCACGTCGGTTTTGATAATCGACCGTGACGATTTTCCCGCGGCAAAGCAGTGGGTCGCAGCGCTGACGTCGGCGGGAGCCGAGGTCCGGTATGACGCGCTGCCGGGTTTCTCCGACATGGTGACGACGCCACACGCCGCCTCTGTCCCTGTTGCCATGACCGAGGCCATGTCTAAATGGCTGAGTGATTTCGAGCATCGCGCCGCACCGTCCGAGGCCGCTCCTGTCACTGAAAGTTTGCCGGCCGACGCCTCCATGCACATCAGGGATGTTAGTGGGGTCAACCTGGTCGAGCATCCCGTCTTCATCGATGCCAAGCGGAGAGTATTTGCGATCGTGACGGAGCGCGCCGGCACGCCTGCGACGACCGGATCGTTCGGTTATGGTGTCGTCATGTTGAACGGCGGGGCGACTCATCACATCGGCCCCAATCGCATGTATGTTGAGTTGTCGAGACGCTGGGCCGCCATGGGCTACGTGGTCATGCGCCTGGATCTCGCCGGTCTCGGCGACAGCGATCCTCATCCGGGCCAGGCGCTCAACCAGGTTTATCCACCGGGCGCGCTCGATGACGTCGGCGCTGCGATCGACTTCCTGCGTGTCAAACGCGGGATCGGCAACATCACACTCGCGGGCTTGTGCGCAGGCGCGTACCACGCGCTGCGCTCGGCGATCACCGGATTGCCGGTCAACACCGTCCTCATGGTGAATCCGCTCACCTTTCATTGGGAGCAGGGGTCGACTCTCAGCGATCTGCAGATCGCTGAAGTGGTTCGCAACCCCGGTGTGTATGCGGAGCATGCCCGCTCACTGCGCAAGTGGTCGAAGCTCCTGCGCGGCAATGTGAACCTGTGGCGCGTACTCATGGTGTTCCTGCGTCGAGCGCAGCTCGCGATCGACAGCTCGCTGCGCGAGCTGTCGCGGGCGCTCAAAATCCGGCTTCGCGATGATCTGGGATGGGACCTGGAATCCATCGCCGCGCGTGGCGTGCGGATCGTGTTTCTGTTTGCGCCCGGGGACGGAGGGCTGGAGCTCCTGAGGCTGCAGGGCGGCTCGGCACTGAAACGGCTCGGTGACCGGTGCCGGGTTCATCTCATCGAAGGCGGGGACCATATCTTTACCCAACGTCCGGCGCGGATGAAATTGCAGCAGTTGCTCACGAGCGAGCTGCCGAGCGCAGGGCCTGCCAGGGGGGCGGTGCGGACGACGTCCCTCAACGAGTACAACACGATCTAGGGCCGGGGCCCTTCAGGGGCGGGCGGACACGGTGCTGGTTGCAGGGTTCACCATCACAAAGTGATCAAACGCATCGAAATGAGATCGCACAAAAGACGAGCGCAGATGGGATTCGTCCTTCAAAAGCGGCTTGCCTCGAGAGTCCAATGTTGGACACTGCGTCGCAGTGCAGACAGTGTCGAGCGGATCGAGCACGCTTGCGTGCGTACGCCTCGCAATCTCTATCAAACGATCATCGATGTAGGCGGATTCCGCATCCAAGGCCTGGCGGGACACCGGCCCCGGCAGTCGCACGCGGAAGCTCAAACCGTCACGCTGCGCCATTTCCCTGGGGTCGAATTCTCTACCGTACGGAGATGACAGCACGATCACAACGTGCTTGCCGGCCGCCACGAGTCCTGCCACAGCGGATTCGAATCCGTCCATGACCCACTGTGTCTGCGGCGTAAGCATCTTCAGTGGCTCGCCGTCTTCATCGCCGGCCTTGTAGTAGTCCTTGCGGTCAGTGAATCCGACCCACGAAGCGCTGATGACGACAGTCTGAATCTCGGGCTGATGCGCCAGGGCGAACGTCTGATCGACAAACTTCGCGCACCCATAGCCCGTTCGCTCAATGCCGGGAATCGGAGCGCAGCCGCCGCGCGTTCTGAACAACACGGTGTGGTGCAGAGCGCGATCATCCGATGTCAATTCCGCCAGCCGCGGCCAGAACTGCTGCATGTGACTGTCGCCGAAGAACAGTACGGTGCCCTGGGCGTTGCCGGGGATATTCCCCAGGTCATGTATGTGCCAGTCGGAGTAGGCAGCCGAGATTTCAGCAAGATAGGGAATGGAGCTCGAACGCGATTTGACAACACCGGAGACGACGAGGACTCCGAGGACGGCCAACGTTCCAACTGCCGCACTGGCGAGGCCCGCAGTCCGCACTGCCGTCGGACCCCGTCCCAGGCGGCGCACGCGCTTTTCAACAAACTCGAAGGTCGCCCAGGCCAACGCGACTCCGAGAAGCAATGCGCCGATCCGCACCCCGACCGGTGGAACGTCGGTGTAGAGGATTCGCGCATAGGTCAAAAGCGGCCAGTGCCACAGGTAAAGCGGGTAGCTGATCAACCCGATGTAAACGATCGCGCGATTCGCCAACAGGTTCTTGTTTATCCACGCGTCCGGGCCCGCCTGGATCAGCAGCACGGCCCCGGCAGTCGGCAGAAGAGCCCACCATCCCGGGAAGCCGTGGCCGTCGTGCACCAGCACAAACGCCAGCGTCAGAAGCGCGGCCCCCGCAGCCGCAGTGATGTTGCGGACGGGTGCTGACATCTCGAAGCGGCGTGCCGAATACAGATCCCGGTACGCGGCGATGCTCCCGATCATCAATTCCCAGAAACGCGTAGCCGGCAGGTAGAACGCCGCGCTCGGCTGGCGATGGACCAACAGGATATTCAACACGAACGAGGCGGCGGCGACCCCGAGAATCAGCCAGAAGATGCTGTGTATGTGCCTGCGCAGGGCGAAGAGCAGCAGTGGCCACAGAAGGTAGTACTGCTCTTCGACGCCGAGGGACCACAGATGCAGCAGCGGCTTGAGCGCCGAGTCGGTGTCGAAATAGCCGCTCTCGTGAAACAGCAGCAGATTCGATACAAAGCCGGCGCCGGCAGCCACGTGTCCGCCGAGCTGCTCGTATTCGTACGGGGACAGGCACAGCCACCCGAGAAACAAAGTGGCCCCGAGGACCAGTGCCAGGGCCGGGAAGATACGGCGCACCCGGCGTGCGTAGAACCGACCGAACGTGAACGTTCCGGCTTTCAGCTCGCCCAGGATGATTCCCGAAATGAGGAAACCGGAAATGACAAAGAAGATGTCGACGCCGGTAAAGCCACCTGGAAAGGCGCCCGGAAAGGCGTGAAATCCAAGGACTGCTACGACAGCGACAGCCCGGAGGCCGTCAATATCCGGTCGATATGCGTGTGCCATGTCAGGCCGCGATGAACGCCGTCTGCGGGCCTATGATGTAGCTCCCATGATGAATAACCCATCTATCGCCGTCGGCGAACCAAGTGCCACAAATGAAATGGCGGACAATCCTGCCCAACTTTCGGCCGAGTTGGGTGCCCTGTTCCCGGCGGGTGTGGTGGCGGTCGAGCTCACCGGCGCGGCGCCGCGAACTGTTCTGACTGCGTCTGAGCTAGCATTCATAAGCCATTGCGCGCAAAAGAGAATCGATGATTTTACACGGGGTCGCGCTTGTGCACACCGTGGCATGACCGAGTTGGGACTGGAGAAGGTTTCGCTGCTGGCGGGTGAAAAGCGCGAACCTCTTTGGCCCCCCCATGTCATTGGCAGCATCACCCACACCACGGGCTTTGCCGCGGCCGTGGTGGCGCATCGCAATGAGATCGAAGCGCTCGGGATCGACTGCGAGGTGGTCGACTCGGTCGGTGCGGATCTCTGGGAGCGAATCTGTACCCCCGGCGAGCGAGAACGTCTCGAACAGTTGCCGGAAGCGCAGGCGCGGCAGCAAGCGGCCCTGATCTTCGCCGCCAAGGAGGCGTTCTATAAGTGCCAGTTCCCCAAGTCCTATGAATGGGTGGGGTTCGAGGACGTGAGTATCGAAGCGTCAGCGGGCTGTTTCGAAATCGTTCCCCAGGTTCACCTGCCGGTCACGGCTGAATGGGTGGCAACGCTCGTGGGCCGATACCAGTTCCGTGGACCGTGGGTTATTACCGGTGTCAGCTGCTTGATTTCTACGCGATTGTGACGTGCGGCACACAAGCCATGGCGGATTTCTTTACAACTTAGTGTAAAGTCCTGCTCCGAAGACCCAATACGTCGTCCAGGGAACCGGGAGCAGATGAATGGCACAGGAGCTGACGCCGTCTGCGCAGATGCAGCGCCGCAAGCTTCTCATTCTGGAGAATGATCGCAGCCTGCGGCAGGAGCTCGAGCAGATCTTCTCCGATCTCGACGTCACATCGACCGAGACGACCGAGGAAGCCCTCGTCCTGGTCCGCCGCCTCGAGCCCGATGTCGTGCTCTTCGACCTCGGCGCCGCGCGCGAGCCGGAGCTGGCACAACAGAGCCTGGGGCTGCTGCGCCAGATCCTGAATCTCTCGCCCGATACCAAGATCATTGCCATGACCGAGCACGACGCTCGCGAGCTTGCCGTGGCGGCAGTGGGTCTCGGTGCCACCGATTTTTATCACAAGCCGCTCGATGGTGGTGTGCTCTCCATCGTTGTGCGACGCGCGTTCCGGATTCGCGAGCTCGAGGAAGAAAACTGGCGCCTGCGCGAGCGCACGGGCTCGATGGCGCTGGACGGCATCATCGGAGTCAGCGATTCGATGCGCGCGGTCTGTCGCGCGATCGAGAAAGTTGCTCCAACGAATGCCACCGTTCTGCTTCTCGGCGACAGCGGCACGGGCAAGGAACTGCTGGCACGAGCCGTTCACCGGCTCTCGGGCCGCTCGCACATGCAGTTTGTCGCCATCAACTGCGCCGCCATTCCCGACAACCTGCTGGAGAGCGAGTTGTTCGGTTATGAGAAAGGCGCATTCACCGGCGCGGCCAAAACCACTCCGGGCAAGCTCGAAGCCGCGAACGGCGGCACTGTATTCCTCGATGAGATCGGCGAGATGCCCGCATCCCTTCAGGCCAAGATGTTGCGCGTTCTGCAGGATCGCACGGTGGAGCGTATCGGCGGGCGCATCCCGATCTCGCTCGACCTGCGCATCGTCTGTGCAACCAACCGCAAGTTGGACAAGCTGATCGGCACCGGCGAGTTCCGTGACGACCTGTTCTATCGCATCAGCGAAGTGGCCATCCGCATTCCGCCGTTGCGTGAGCGGCAGGGTGACAGCCTGTTGCTCGCGCAGGTGTTGGTTCAGGAGATGGCCGAGCGCTTCGGCCGCCCCACGCGCGGACTGGCGCCCGATGCCATCCGCGCCATCCAGGCGCACAGTTGGCCGGGCAACGTGCGCGAGCTGGAAAACCGGATCAAGGGCGCCGTCATCATGGCGGAGGGCCCCGTGGTGATGTCCAGTGATCTGGGGCTGGAGGATCCGGGCGATGATCCGGATTATCTCAACCTGCGCGTGGCGCGCCAGCGTGCCGAGGCTCAGGCGGTCAGGCAATCACTGGCCGTGGCGGGCGGCAACCTGTCGCGTGCCGCAAAGCTGCTCGGCGTGACGCGCCCGACGCTGTACGACCTTCTGGCCAAGAACCAGATCGATGCGACCCAGTTCGGTCGGGCGGCCAACACGCCGGAGGATCCGGAACCGTAGTCAGGCTCCTGGCTGCTATAGTTTCAGGCGGCGGAACACTGTTTCCGGAATGGAGCGGATGATCAACATGATCAGCCGCCAGAACTTCGGCAGATACAACACGGTTGCCGACCCGCGATCCACCGCGCTCACGATGCCGTTGGCGATCTGCTGCGGCTTTGCCCACAGCGCACCCTTCGGGAAAGCCGCGGTCATGGGTGTATCAACAAATCCCGGTTTGATGGTGATGACATTGACACCCAGCGGAAACAGTCGTTGGCGCAATCCGGAAGTAAATGCCGTGACCAGCGCCTTCGCGCTGCCGTAAACGTAGTTGCTCTGGCGGCCCCGATCACCGGCGACCGATGAAATAACCACGATCGTACCCGCACGGCGTTGCTCGAAGCGGGCGGCGATCAGTGTCAGCAAGGCAACCACCGATACTCCGTTGGTATTCAACTCCCTCAGCGTTTGGTCGACCGAACCCTCGCACGCCTTCTGGTCACTGAGCGTGCCATGGGCAATCAACACCGTATCCAGACCGCCGAGCGCGCTATCAGCGGCATTGAGCATTGCTTCGTGGCCGGCGAAGGCGTTGGCATCCATCGCGTGCATGCCAACGACCTTGGCGCCACGGACACGCAGGTCCGCGCACATGGATTCGAGAACATCCGCCTTCCTGCCCACCAGGAACAATGCATCGCCCCGCTGAGCAAACACGCGCGCGGTCGCTTCGGCAATGGCCGAACCGGCACCGATCACCAGAATCTTCTTCATGCACCGTCCATGACGCGCCGCCAGAACGAGGACGAGCAGCGCGGGTCAATATATTGAGCGAACTCCCGCCAGCGCGGGTAGCCCGACCGAAACAACTCGGGCGGCATTCTGCCATCCTTGGCGGGATAGATGCGCCCGCCGGCATTGCGCACGATCGCATCGAGCTCGCCGAACAGGCGCTCGAGGCTCTGGCCGCGATTGGGGAAATCCAGGGCAAGGGTGAGCCCCGTGCGTGGGAATGACAGCATGCCCGGTGACTCCAGGGCCCCGAAACCTTTCAACACCGCGAGGAAGGATCCCTGCCCGCTGCGGGAGATGGCATTCAGAAGTGCCGCCGTGCCTTCACTACCTGCGGCATCCGGTATGACGCACTGGTACTGATAAAGCCCCCGGGGCCCGTACAACCGGTTCCAGTGGCCGATGCTGTCGAGCGGATAGAAGTAGGACTCAAACCAACGCTCGCCGCGCCGCACCCGTGGCCAATGATAGTAGAAGTTGTTGAAGAGCCGCAGGGACGCCGCATTCACGAGAGAGAAGGGCGGCGTGAACCGAATGTTGAGTCCGCGCTGCGGCTGCTGCGGGAGCGCCGCGGAAGTGGGGGAATGATTGGCGCGCTCGAACCAGCCGCGGCCGAGTTGGTTGCCCGTGCCGAGACAGTCCACCCAGGCCACCGTGTATTCGAACTTCTCGTCCGATTCAGACTGCAGACGCATGAATTCATCCAGGTTCGCGAACCGGATGGTTTCGACGCTCATCATCGGGCCCGCGACGGGTCGCAACTGCAACTGGGCCCAGGTGATGATGCCCGTGAGGCCGAGCCCACCGATGGTTGCGCAGAACAGTTGCGGATTTTCCGTGCGTGAGCAGATCAACCGCTGGCCGTCGGAGCGCAACAATTCAAAGCGCAGTACGTGCCGGCCGATGGTGCCCACGGCATGATGATTCTTGCCGTGCACATCGTTCGCGATCGCGCCACCCAGAGTCACGAAGCGGGTGCCCGGTGTTACCGGTACAAACCACCCCGCCGGAATGATCACCCGGAACATCTCATCGAAGAGAATGCCCGCCTCGCACGTCACCATGCCGGAGGTTGTGTCCAGCGAAATGAAGCGATCGAGGCTGCGTGTCGGAATCAGCGCGGCGCCGACATTCAGACAACTATCACCGTAGCTGCGGCCATTGCCGTAGGGCAGCAGGCTCGACTGCTGCGGCGCCACGGGAAAATCAGCGTGGCGGTTGAGCAGGGGCGCGCTTTCATGGGGCTTCCTGATGACATTGCCCCAGGAAGTGAAGGTTTGTACGGTCACCGGTCTACGACATTCAGCCGCTGGCCCGTGAACGATACCTCAAAGAACCCTCAAAAGGGGGCGCCCCTTCGGGGCGCCCCCACGTGTTGGCTTACGGAAGCTTTCAATCCACCTGGGTCGATACTTCGGGGGAGAGTGAGCTTTCCTGCCCGGTCGAGTTGTAGGCTGTCACCGCGAAGTAATATTTCCCCGCGGCGAGATTCTCCACGACGTACGTCGTGATGCCGGCATTGTTGACCTGAATCGTGTCTGAGTAGCTCTTTGATGCGGAACCGTAGTGCACCTTGTAGCCCTTGAGATCCACGAGTGTGGAGCCGTCCGCATTCATCGTCGGCGCCTGCCATGACAGTGTCACGTTGCTCTGCGCGTTGCCTTCGGTCACCACGATGCTGAAGGCGGGCAGGGTTGCCGTCTTGCCTCCAACCACCGCGGCAATCGTGATGCCCTGGTAGGTGCCTACCTGGCTCGCCGTCGGCGTGCCTGTCAGCGTGCCGGTAGCTGCATCGAACTTCGCCCAGACCGGCGTGTTCGTAATCGAAAATTTCACCGCCGCACCGGTTGCTGCGGGCACGGTCGGTTGAAAACTATAGGCCTGGCCGACCTTGACGGTCGTCGCCGGAGAGCCCTGGATCTGCGTTCCGGCGACTGTTTCAGTCGTCCCCGAGCGATCGATCGGATAGGAGGTGTTGGCATCGGCCGCCTGCGCAGCCGAGCCCGACGCTCCTTCATCACCACATCCCGCCACCATTACACACAAGCCTGCCGTGGCCACCATCATCGCGGCTCTGCCGCGCAATCCAACTCTAATCATTCCCGCTACCCCGTATAACGCCTGAACTGCTGCTGCAAAGACCTTCCAGCGGTTCGGCGAAAACACGGGGCCAGACGAAGCTGCAAAGCGATCGTGCGCGATCGCTCCTTTACGGAACCGCCTGCCAGTGCGGTTACGGCAACTCCGCTGTCGTGGGCCCGTGAGAGCCTTTAGACCGGAAGTTTTGCGTCCCCGCCTTTCAGCGGGTTTGCCTTTGCAAGACGCGCGTGACTGTCAGCCTGGCGAGCTTCGGTCCCACGTGCCTCGGGTGACTATGTGCAACCACCGTGCCACGTTTCGAATTACTATTGTTTCCAGCAGCTTGCGGCGGCGGCCGAGACTATCGCAGTGCGCTGGCTGTGCGTCTTTGTTGCCGCGCGCCGACAGTGGAACTGGCGACGAGTTGTGCAGGCACGTCTAAGTGACTGATTTCGGGAGCGAAACCAGTGGGTCGCAGATGCCAGACAAGTCTGGCCTGTGTCCGCCAGGTAGGCGAAACTTGCTACTCAGGCACTGGTCTACTGCGCGGTGCAACTGACTTTATTTCCAGGCTTTTGCGGGAGCTACCGTGAGGATGATGCGAGGATGACGGCGCGTCGCGACATGTTGCGAGACTACGAATGACCAATCCGGTCGTCGTCAAACAAACCCTGCGCATGGGGCTGTTGAGCATTGCGCAAAGCGTGGGACTGCCGCTGGTGGCCAGCGTGCTGCTGGCTATCGAGATGCTGTTGTTCGGAATTCCGTTCGACCTGCCGTTCGTGCTGCTGCTGACGTTTGTAGTAGTGCTCGGCGTCCCTCTGATGCAACCGGAGCGGGGGATGATGACGCAGCTCATCGGTGGCCGGCGCCGCCTGGTCACGCGCATTGCGCTACGTTGGCTGCTGCTCCTGTGCGTACTGTTGGCGATCGGCTACGCCACCAAGAGCTCGGATCATTTCTCGCGCGGCCTGCTGTTGACGTGGGCGGTTACGACGCCGCCATTCCTCATGGGACTCGCGCTTCTCATGCACGAGGCGCTCAACCGGATGCTGTCAGATCCAGCGAGCGCGCGCCGGGCCATCTTTGTCGGCTATAACGAAATCAGCGTATCGCTCGCTCAGCGCGTCGAGAGAACCTCTTCGGCCGCCCTGCGGGTCGCCGGCTTCTTCGACGATCGCGCGCCTCACAGGCTGGGAGGCGCGCCTGAGGGTGAGCCCCAACTCGAAATCAAGGGCGGGCTGAAGGACATCATCGAGTACGTTCGCACCAACGCCATCGATGTGATCTTCGTCGCACTTCCCGTCAGCCACATCGCCCGCGTGCAGAAACTGCTCGATGATCTGCGCGATACAACTGTCTCCGTCTACTACGTCCCGATGGTGTTCCCCTTCGACACCATCCAGGGTGGCACCAGCGAGTTTCTGGGCGTGCCCCTCATTGCACTGTGCGAGACGCCGTTTCATGGCACACGCGGTGTCAGCAAGCGGCTGACGGACCTGGTCCTGGCGGCCCTGATCCTGATGCCCGTGGCTCCCGTCATGCTGCTCATAGGGCTGCTGGTGCGCCTCACCTCTCCGGGCCCGGCCATTTTCAAACAGCGGCGCTACGGCCTGGATGGACAGGAGATCACGGTCTACAAGTTCCGCACCATGACGGTGACGGAGGACGGCGGGTCGATCAAACAGGCAACGAAGGACGACCAGCGGATCACGCCGATCGGACGGATGCTGCGCCGCACATCCCTCGATGAGTTGCCTCAACTGTTGAACGTGCTGCAGGGACGGATGAGCCTGGTGGGTCCGCGGCCGCATGCGGTTGCTCACAATGAGCAGTATCGCAAGCTCATCAAGGGCTACATGATCCGGCACAAGGTGGCACCCGGCATGACCGGCCTGGCGCAGGTTCACGGCATGCGCGGGGAAACCCAGACACTCGAGCAGATGGAACAGCGCGTCAAGTACGACCTGGATTACCTGCGCAACTGGTCGCCGCTGTTGGATCTAAAGATCCTGGTCAAGACGGTGCTGATTGTTGCGCGAGGCGACAAAGCCTACTGAGGCGCCGGCGGCCGGCTGCTGTTGCCGCAGGTCGCGGAAAGTCGGCCGGGCGGGAGCGCGCGCTTCGTGTTCGAGTTGCACCCGCCGCGCCGCCACGATTCCGGCCGTGAACCAGAACAGATAGGACAGGATCGCGTACGCGTGGATTGCGGCATAGAACGTAGCCGCCGCAAACACGGTGACGACGCCTATGTAACCGACCGCGAACGGCCCGGTTATGCTGTTGGAGTCCTGGCGCGCCACATAGATGGAATCGAAGAAGATCATGGCGTACAGCAGGAACACGAGCAGTGTGCCGATCAGGCCGATCTCGAGCAGGAAGATCGAGAACGAGATATAGGCAAATGCCTGGAACAGGTCGTAATAGCGGCCCGTGAACTGCTCGCCCAGGTTGGAATGCGAGGCATTGCCGAGTCCCAGTCCGAAAGCGAGCTTCACCGGATCCTTGGACAGATACTGAACGGGGACGCGCACCGCATCGCCGCGGCGGGCCAGCTTGTGACTGCCGATGCCCGTACCGCCCTTGGTGTTCATGTAAGTATCGATCTGCTTCTGGTCGGTGAAGAAGTCGACGAGATGCTGTTCGTTCTTGTAGGGATTGTTCTGGGCGAAGTAGTCATAGACCGGAATCATGATGGCGCCCACGACGACCAGCAACGCCATGGCCATCGAGAAAACCTTCACGCGTTGGCCGCGGGGCGAGCCGGCGACCACGGTCGCGAGTATTCCGGCCGGCAACAGAATGACCGTCGCCTTGGTCTCGTTGATCATCGTTGGCAGCAGCAATGCCAGGAAGATCGCAATGAAGGTGGTCCGCGAGACTTCCTTGCGCATGAAATACGCGAGCCACCCTACCGCGACAGCCACGAGGAAGATCGACAGAATGCCCGAGTCAGTGGCCGTGCCCTTCACATCGTCCCCGGAGAAGCGTCCCGCCGCCCAGATCACGTAGCGCTGGTAGCAGGCGATGGGCACCTGGAGCAGGGCAATGAAGAGCAGCACCTTCAGCAACAGCTTCGTCTGCTTTTCATTGAACCGGAAGACTGCCGGTACCAGGAACATCGGCATGCCACGCAGGTACTGGCGCATGCCGGCAACCACCGGGCCCGGTTCCTCCGAGTTGGCGAAAAAGGCGCAGACCATGATGAAAACGACGATACCGAAGGCCACCCAGTACTTGGCCGAGACCAGGCTGAAGCCTCGCCGCATTCCCTCCATCAACACCGCGATGGTGAGGATCATCGACAGCAGCTCGGGAACAAACTTGACGTAGGCAATGGGCGTGGAAAAGACGGTGCCGAGAAATTCGCAGACCGAAGCGGCGCAGAGGGCGATTATGGTGAGTGCGAACATGCGGACGCCGTTTTCTCAAAGGGAGGTGCGGATTGTCCGGCCTTACCGGGTCCGCAGTCCAGTAAACCCTGGCCCGCGTCCGCGCAGGCCAGGGTTGTCGTTACTGGAGATCCATTTACGGGTATGGATTGGCCGGGGCGATATTTCCCTGCGCCTTGATGAACGGGTACTGCGCGGTCGACCACTGTTGAGCGGCCGTCCCATAGTTGCCCGACTGCAGGAAGTTGATGTCGAAGAAGAAATACTGTGCCTTGTCCAAGCCGCCGCGCACTTTCCAGATGTCCTCGAGCGTGGGAATGGGCGACATGTTCTTCGTGACATAACCACCGATGTCAGTAATTTCGACATCCGGCCCGAACAGGATCTTGCCGCGCCAGTCGGTCGTTCCCGGCCACCAGCCGCGATACACCTCGTCGGAATAGATCGCGCGCTTGTAATTCGGGTTGGTGTGACCGGTCGTGCCGGGGCCCGTCGTCTGCTTGCCGCTGTAAGGCAGGTTCGGATAGGTCCAGGATTCGATCCAGCTGTCAGCGCCGCCGAGCATCATCTTGTGGCTCTGCAGGTGCTGGAACACATCCTGCCAGTTCGCGGCGCTGTCGGAGCGCTTGAACAGGTAGTTGGCCGACAACTGCACGTTGGAAGTCTTGAAGCCTTTCTGCGGATCGCGCAGACCATCCATCAGCGCGTAGAGATTCGAGAACATGCCGGCTTCGGAGTAGTCCTTGCCCGGGGTATCCCTGGTCACCGCGGTGCCGGACGTATCGATCCCATACGCCGTCTCCTCGAACATGATGACACCGTCGAAGTTCGGGTCGCCGTCGTAGCGGGCCGCCATGGCCTGGAACATGGCGATATAGGCATCCGTTACTACAGAGTTGTAACGTTTCGCAGCAACTCCGCGAGGTGGCGGATCATAGTTGACCATCACCTTTTCGGCGCCGTACTTGCTGATCAGCCAGTCGGGTACCACCTTGCGGCCGCTGGCCACGCTCGCACCCGAAGTAATCACGGCGTCCTGGACTCGCACCCACAGGCGCTTGTTTTCCGCCTTCACGGCCTTCAGGTACGCATCAATGAGCGACCAGTCATAGTTCGGGCCGCTCGTGCCCGTGTCGATGGTCCGCCACATGATCGCGATCGCGATGCCCTGCACGTTGTCATTGTCCTGCAGGCTCGCGATGAGCTTCAGATCGGCCGGGAGCTTGGCCTGGCTGACACCGCCCGCGTAGTTGAAAAACGGGTAGAATCCCGGGTGATATTTCAGCGACCCCGTCGTGGGTGGCTGCGTAGTGGTGCAGGTCGAGCCGATGCAAACCTGCGGTGGCGGGTTGGGGCGCTTCGCGGCCACCGCCAGATTACAGCTCAGTAGCACGCCCAACGACGCGTACAACAATCGATCACGTAATGCCATCAGTCACTCCCGCCTGTTTCGAGTCCGGCGTTTCTGGACTCCCGCCGTCATGGCGGGCTGTAAACCTATCCACGGGGACTGTATGGGTCAAACTGTCAAACTATGGCGACAGTCTTCAGTCAGTCTGGGCGAACGGGCGTTCGTCCCCGTGTGCTGTTGCGGCGCGAAGGTGATACAGCGCGGCGCCGATTCGATGATCGGATGAGAATATGACACGCTCGACGGTCTCAGACCGGGATCCCGTTAACGAAACCGTTTCCCGAATTTCACATTCGCGCGATGTTGCGGCGCCGGTCGTCGCCGCGCGGCTACAGTGGGTGGATCAGGCCAAGGGCATCGGCATCCTCCTCGTGGTGTTTGGTCACGTCCTCAGTGGTGTGAAACTCGCGGGCCTCCAGATGGATCCGCAGTTTTTCAGATGGACCTGGGATGCCATCTATTCGTTCCACATCCCGCTGTTCTTCTACCTGTCGGGCCTGTTTTTCCCGCACTCCTGGCAACGCCGGGGCCTGCGCGGGGTCATGCTGAGCAAGGTGGATACGCTCGTTTATCCGTACGTGCTGTGGTCGCTGTTACAAGGTCTGTTACAAGTTGCCATGTCGCAGCACGTCAACCACCCTGTCACCCTGGGCGAGGTATTCTCACTGCTGTGGCGTCCGCGTCAGGAATTCTGGTTCCTGTACGCGTTGTTTTTTGTCTACGCGTATGTTTGCCTGCTGTATGTCGTGTTGCCGTCACGGCTGCGCTGGATTCTGTTGGTCGCGGCCGTGGTGTTCTACTTCCTCCGCGGCCCGATACGGCATTCCGGCCCCTTCATCACCTACCCGGCCTGGTATCTCGTGTATTTCCTCGCCGGCGCGCTGTTGCATTCAGTCACCAGCCACATTACGGCCCGCCCCGTGCGGTGGCTCGCGATTTCGGGCGTCGTGTTCGCCGGGGCCACGCTGCTTTCCCACTGGCTCGCGCGAGCCGTGGAGTACGGTCAATCGAATCCAGCCATTTCCGCGGGCAACCTCCTGGGGGCGGCTTCCGGCACGGTGCTGACGGTTTGTGTGAGCGTGCTGCTGGCCAACCGGGATGTGCGCCTCATGGCGCGACTCGGCCGCTGGTCCCTGCAGATCTACCTGTTGCATACGATCGCGGCTGGAGCGGCACGCGTCGTGTTACAGAAGAAATTGGGGATCGAGAGCGTGACGCTGCACGTGGTGGTCGGCACGGTAGTGGGAATAGCGGTGCCCGTGGTGTTTGTCTACCTGCTGGAGCGCTGGAAGATCCCCGGCCTGTTCGCGCCGCCGCCCCGGCTGCAACTACAACCGGAGCCGGCCCGCGCCTAGCCCGTCCCCGGGCCTGGGAGGCCTGTCCGGGCTCCTAGGTGTTTTCGAAGCTCTTCAGCGGGTAGCGCGTCTCAGGCGTATCGCGGCCACGCACCAGGGGCGCCTTCACCTTCGCTCCCAGGAACGACGTGCGCTGCACGTGCGGTGTTGGTTCCACGTGTGAGTAGTCGATGTAGCGGTCGAATGCGATGTTGCCGCCCATCGAGACTTTGAGCTTGTTCTGCAGCACCCACATCAGCGGGCCCATTTTCGGCAGCTGCGGCACGATGTTGGAGCGCATGGCCGTACGGGCCGTGGTCACCATCCAGCAGTTCTGTTTGCAGGCGTGAACCTTCTCGCGGGCCTTCTGGGCTTCAGGGCTCGCCATGATGTCAGCCCATGACTGGCGCGCCAGATTGCCCATCAACAGGTCGGAGCGGACATTGCACGACCAGACATCGGACCAGGGATCAATGAATGCGAAGTCGGAGCCGGCGGTGCAACTGATCAGGCGCTGGTGGCCGAGAATCTTTTCAATCAGACCCAGGTTGAGATAGGCGCGGAACCAGTTTTTCGGCTGCTTGCTGCTCAACTGGGAGGTGATCAGACCCTCCACTTTGCGGGCGACTGTCTTGCGGTCGTAGAAGTAGTTGTCGTTCTTGTAGAACTGCCAGGCGTTGTGCAGGGTGGAAGTGGACAGCTCCACGCCCATCTTGCGCGCCATGTCGTACACGCGTACCAGCTGATCAACGTTTTCGTCCTGAATGACGAACGCGAAACCGAGGTCCTCGCCACCGGCCTCCTGCAGGGCACGCATGCCGGCCATCTTGGTGGCGTAGCCGTCCTTTTCACCGCGGATCCGGTTGTTGGTGGCTTCATCCCCCTCGACACTGAGGCGGACCTTGATCTTCGGGTATTTCCTGATGATGGGAACCAGCTTCTCCGGGTGCAGGCCGTTCGAGCTGATTTCGAGAATGCGCGCCTTCGGATACAGCACGTCGATGATCTCGGCGAGATCGCGCCGCAGTGTCGGCTCGCCGCCTGACACGTTCAGGTTGTCGAAGCCGCCGGGGAGCTTCGCAAGCGTTTCTACGGACACTTCTTCTTTCTGGTCCGTGGGATTTTTCCAGATGTAGCACATCTGGCAGCGTGAGTTGCAGCGGTAGGTCGAGATGACTGTCAGGTCCATGGATCGCTCTTTTTGGCCGCGCCGCAGGAACAACGCGCGGCGCGTGGATAGGGGTCAAAAATCAGATGACACTACGGCCCAGGAGCTTGGGCTCCCGGACGACCCGGCTGTATACCTCACGTGTCTGCTGGGCTATGCGACCCCAGTCGTAACGTTCGTGTACCCAGCGCTTGCGGCCTTCGCTGGCCGCCTCGTCCGGGTGTAATTGCGCCAGCGCGGACAGCCTTTCTGCAAGCGCGGCGGTGTCACCCATTGGAAAATAACTCGTGGCCGGAAGCGCAATCTCGAGGTTGGCCGCAATGTCACTGGCTAAAACCGGCAAGCCAAAGCTCAAGGCTTCCAACAGGGCAATGGGCAATCCTTCATGGGAGGAGGGCAGCACAAAGGCCCCGGCATGGGTATAGAACTGACCGAGCGCGGCGCCCCGTTGGAAGCCGGTCAGAACGACACCCGGGGTTCTGGCGGCCGCGGCCTTGACGGCATGGTCATATTCGCCGGCGCCGGCACCCACGATGGCGAGCTTCCAGCCCGGAGCACGTGCGGCCGCAAAAGCTTGGATGAGGTCGAGCTGACGCTTCTCCGCAACGATCCGGCCGACCTGCAGGAAGTATTTGCCGCGCTGCAACCCGAATCGCTCCAACTCGCTCGTCTCTGACTGAGGCTTGACCGGAACAGCCCCGTTGGGAATCAAATCCGATTCGCGGTGGTACTGCTCCTCGATCAGGCGACCGATGACTTTGGAGATGGCGATCCGGGCGTTGGCGCAGCGCATCCCGAGGCGCTCGCCCGTGCGCAGCACCCACTTGGCAAACGGTCCCCACTTGTCGCGATCGTAGTCGGGACCGTGGTTCGTCACGACCACGCGCAGTCCGAGGAAGCGCGCAATCGGCGTCACGATCGCAGGTCCGATGGCATGAATGTGCAGTACGTCGGGCCGTGAAATGGCCGCGTACAGAACGCCCAGGAGCGAATGCACCAGGGCCTCATAACCCGTCGATTTCGGCGACCAGATGCGGCGCAGCCGAATCGAACCGAATGAGGTGCGGGTCGGGGGGACGAATGGACTCCTGACGAGCACCTCCACTTCGCAGTCCATATGAGACAAGCGCTCATAAAGCTGCTCCGCATGAGTCTCGACCCCGCCCTGCACGGACGGAATGCCGCGGACACCCAGAACCATGACCCTGAGCGGACGCATGCTCACGATGAAGCACTCACGGGCTCGTGGCTGGCAATGGCCGCCGCCGGCACGCCGAGCTCCCGGTAAACCGTCATCATCCTCTGGCGATACATCGCAACAGTAAAGTCCTCCGCCACCCAGCGCCTTCCCGCGGCGCCCATGTCCTGCAACTGCCGGGCGGGGCGCGCCTGGAAGTCCTCCAACGCCTTGCGCAGCGAATCCACATCGCCGCTGGTGAAACACGCCCCGGTTTCATTCTCGCGAATCATCTCAGGAATTCCGCCTATGCGCGCGCCGATCACCGGCTTTCCCAACGCATAGGCTTCCAGCAGGCTGACCGGCGCGTTCTCATACCACTCCGAGGGCAACACGACGGCACGGCAGCTGCCGATTGCCTCGTGGAGCTGTTGGCCGGTCAAGTGCCCCAGGAACGTGACATCGGCCTGCAGCGAGGCAGCCAGCGCCTTCATCTCCTCCATTTCCGGCCCCGTCCCGGCAATGAGCAGCCTGCTGCGCGCCGCGGCGGCGGCGCGGATGAGAGTGCCCACGCCCTTTTGCCGGATGACACGGCCGAAATAGAGGAACGCGTTGCCCGTCTCATATCTGGGTGAGTAGCGTCCGAGGTCCACAAAGTTCGGTACGTAACGAAACATGGAGGCCGGCATGCCCCATTCGCTGAACTTCTCGATGTAGAAGCGACTGGGAACGACGAAGGCGTCCACGTAGCGCTCGTACGAGCCGAGGAGCTTGTGTACCGCGGCTTCCAGCATGATCACGAAGCTCATGGCCGCGGAGCCGTTGATGCAACGGTTGCGCACCACGTTGTGAATCTTTCCGCCCTTGCAGCGCTCGCATACGCCATCGGGCGCAAGCATGTTGTAGGCAGGGCAGGCGATCTTCAGGTCGTGGAGTGTCAGGACCGTCGGAATCCCGCGTCCCTTCAGCAGGCTGAGGATGGACGGCGAGATGTGATGATAGATGTTGTGTCCGTGCGCAATGTCGGGCTGCACAACTCGCAACAATTCGTCCAGCTTGCGTCGCGCCTCGAAGGAATAGATCACCTTCGGAATGCGTGACACTTTCTGCATCAGCGAGTACTTGCCGTGCGCATCGAGGTCTTCGATGAAGTACTTTGCATACGGAGTTGCATGATTCTGGGGGTGTTCCATCGAGAACGGCACGATGTCCCAACCCAGCTCCTCCAACATCCGGTTGTGCGCGAAGAAGATGGCCTCGGAGCCCCCGCGGTCGTAGTAGTAATTGTTGATTGCAAGCAGCCGGGGCATGATCTATCTGTTTCTTTCTCGTGAAAGAGGCCGTTTTGTTACCTTATTGTCGTCCGGCCGCCAGGCGGTATTCTGTTGTTGGGAGAATAGCATATGATTCGTGCGCTGAACGCCCGTCGCCTTTCGCATACGCTGTTGGTCCAACTTGCGCGCCTGAACCGCCGATGAACGTGCTCGAAGATCTGAAGGCGCAACGCGAAGGCCTGCTGGGAATCGGCTTCTGGGCCCTGCTGGTGTATCGCTTCGGACACGCCCGTTTCGCCATCCGCAACAAAATCGTGCGGGCGCCTTGGACGATCGTCTACATAATCCTCAACAAGCTCGCGGAGATTTTCTGCGGCATCGTCATCGGCTCCACGGCGCAAATCGGCCGGCGGCTGTGTATAGAGCACCACGGCTGTATCGTCATCCATGGAAACACGGTCATGGGCGATGACTGTCTGATCCGTCACGGTGTCACGCTCGGTAACAGTGGTGGTGCCGACCCGTTTGGCGCGCCAACCGTCGGGGACCGGGTCGATTTCGGTGCTGGAGCCAAAGTCCTGGGCCGTATACGCATCGGCAATGATGTGATCATCGGCGCGAACGCCGTGGTCGTTCGGGATGTTCCGGATTTCGCGGTGGTCGGCGGCGTGCCGGCCCGGGTGATCAAAATAAGGACTCCAGGGCCCGCTCAGGCACCGTGATCTGGGGTCAGGCAGCCGCGGCACACGCATCGATCATCTCCGTCAGCTTGCCAATGTTCCTTACCGAGTGCGCCGTTCTCGCGTACTCACGCGCGCGCTTCGCGTAACCGGCGCGCGCTGCCGGATCTGTCAGCAAGTGCCGTACCGCCTTCCCGAGGCCGTCCTCGGTCCCAGCGTGGATACCGACTCCTCGTTCGTCTAAAACCCGATCCGGGTTCACACTCAGGCTCACCACGACCGCGTCCCGCAACCAGGCCTGCACGAACGTGTTGGGAAAGCCCTCGTGAACGCTGGTATTCACGAAAATGCTGGCGCGGGCCAGGTACTGATTGACCTCGGCCGCGCTCCGATGGCCCAGGAACCTGAGATTGGGGGTCGCTTCGATGCTCTGCATGAGCTCCGCGGACCACCGGGCATCCCCCGCGGGCGGTTCCCCCAGCATCAGGAACTGCACGCCGGAGAGATCCCGCAGGGACTGCGCGAGACGGACAAACACATCCGGGCGCTTCCACAGCTTCAGGTTCGCGATCCAGACGACCGTCAGGGGACCTGACTTGTCAGGCTGCTCGGGCGCATCGGGATGGAAGTTGGGTATCACGGCATCGGCCTGCCGTCCGTAGTGCTCCGACAGCAGCCGGTCCTGATCGCGGGTCTGCACCACGATCCGGTCGGTTCGCCGGATGGCATATTCAACGCTGCACTTTTCCAGCCGCCGCCGCACGATGTTGCGGCCGGTGTCGAGCGTTTCCGGGGTCACGTCGGTGGTGTGCGCGACGTGCCAGATCATTCTCGTCCGGCGATGGTGCCTGCGGGCATAAAATGCGCAGATGCCGGTGTATCCGCACGCCACGCGCTGGTAGATCACATGCGGTTTCAGCGAGTCGAGTGCGCGGTACAGCGGAAAAAAGTCGGACACGTAACCCAACCGGGGAACGCGGTCGTCGTTGCCGATGCGCACGACCTGATAGCCGTCGGGTTTGATCTCCGGCGCGACATGGTGGGTCAGGTAGTACACATCGAACCGATCGGCCGCGCGCAGGGCTCCGGTCAACAGGCTGATCTGGAACTCGGCACCCCCGCCATGTTGGAAGGGATTCACGATGCACACGCGCGTCCTACTCAAGCCGATGCACTCGCGGCGATGGCGCTCTTGCCGGCAACACGCAATATTGCGCGTTCCACGTTGTTGGCAATCACGCCGTACGAGCGGTGCTCGATCACATACCGGCGACCGCGCTCTCCCATCGCACGCGCCATCTCTGGAGCACGCAACAGCTTCACGATCGCGTCGGCAAACGCGTCCTCGTCATAGGGCACGCAGTAGCCACACCCGCTTTGATCAATCAGCAGCTTCTGCTCCGGGTGAGTGTTGGCCACCACGGCTTTGCCCATGGCCATGTACTCCACCAACTTGGTGGGGGAGGTCGAGTTCAGGACCGGAGTCGGATAAAACGGCGACACGCAGACATCGGCATCCTGGACGTATTGCAAAGCCTCCTGGCGCGGCAGCTGGCCGGTCAGTACCACGGAGGCCGCGACTCCCAGCCGCTGCGCTTCCTGGCGCAGGAACTCCTCATCTCCGGGCTGCTCACCTTTGCCGACGAGATACAACTTCACGCCGGGCTCGGTACGCAACACCCGCACCAATGTGCGCAGGACAAAATCGATACGGCGCTCGCGACCGAGCGTGCCCAGGTACATGAAACAGCGCTCGCCTTCAGGGATCCGGCCGCGTGAGCCGGGCGCGGGAGCCTGCATGCCGCCGTCGAGCTTGATTCCCATCGGAACCGCGGTGAGCTTGTCGAGCGGGATGCCCTCGGCCGCGATGTCACGGCGCATCTGCTCGCTCTGCACAAACACGTGGTCGGCGGCGGGCAGCAGGATCCGGTACAACATGACCCGGAATCCCAGGCCCCGCAGCCGGTACAGCAGGGGGTAGGGCGCCAGGCCGTCGCGCGCCTTGGTGAGATAGAACTCCGGAAACGGAAAGGACAGCCAATACACAAACCGCTTGCCGAACAAGCGCGCCGCAACCAATGCAAACACGCCGCCGATGAACTTGTCCTTCACCTCGATAGCGTCATAACGACCACCGCGCAGCAGGCTGAACACCCGCGCGTCGTTCCAGATGCCGGCGAAATGTTTGGCCAGCCTGGACAGCAGGGAGTTGCGGCTGTTGGTCGCGGCGACCCAGACGGTGCCCCCACCCCAATGAGTGACGTAGCCGCGATCGCAGTCGGCCTCGCTCTGCAGAATCCAGTCAATCTGGTGTCCGCGGCCGGCGAGCTCCTCGCCAAACAACACGGAAACGTCGACCCGGCTGGGTGGAAAAAGGTCCGATGACAGCACCAGGAGCCGGAACTTCGGGTGCCCGGGCGGCTCGATCATGTCTGACCGCTTCCGCCCCTCTGTCCGTACCCATAGCCGTAGCCATAACCCTGCACGGGCTCACTGGAGCGGTTGAGCACCAGGCCCACGATCGGGAAGTCCGCGAGCAACTCGCCGGCCTTCTGGATGTCGGCACGGGGCGTCTTGCCCTCACAGGCCACCAGTACCAGCGAGTCGATCCGGGGCGCCACGACGAGCGTGTCATCCGGGCTCAACACAGGTGGCAGGTCGATCAATATGAGCGGGTTGACGGTGGTGCGGCGGATGAAGTCCAGCAGCTCCTCGAGCTTGGAGGAGGCGAGCAGCTCGGCCGAGTTGTCGGTAGGCGTGAGGTTACCGGCAATCAACAGATTGTCGATACCGATGGACATGAACAGATCTTCCGGCGAGTCGACCCGCGCCTCGAAAAAGTCGCGCAGCTCGGTGGGCGGGGTGATGCCCAGTGTCCGGCAGACGCTGGGGTTGCGCATATCGAGATCCAACAGAACGACCGAGCTGTTCTTCTCGCGCGCCAGGCTGAGCGCCAGGTTGACGGCGGTCAGTGACTTACCGTCCTGCGGCGCGGCGCTCGTCAATCCGACGGTCCGCCAGTTGTTGGTACGGGTACGATGCAGAATGCGGGTACGCAACATGCCGTAGGCGGCGATCGTGCCGTGATCCTCGGGCAGCGAAGCGCTCAACAGCAGACGGTTCTCGCGCGCCGCCTCGGGGTCGAATGCAACGCGGTGTGGCTTGATCTGGCTGCTCGGCGGGACGTGCGACGGGATGGTGTCGTTGGCGCGGTCAGCCGGGGTGCGATCAGCGGCGCGGCGTGCATAGTCGTGTTGAATACCGCCGGGTGGATTCAACGGCTCGGGGCGATGGCCACGCAGAGCTTTGGTCTTCTCGAGTGCTGCTTCGATGATAGTCATATTTGAATCCGCGGCGCGAAAGTGAGTGAGAGTCCGATCAACTGACGGCGTGAATGACCACGATACCGACAAACGATATCGCCACCGCGTAGGCGGCTGTCCAGGACACGAGCTTCAGCCGACGCGAGCGCCGGTCCCGCGAGTTGTTGATGAGCGGGATCGCCGCCAGCACCGGCGCATCGCCCAGCACGGGCAGGTCACCGGTATCGCGGACATTCGTATCACTCGCCTCCGCAACCGCCACTGCAATTCCAGCGAACAGGCCGCCGAGAACCACGCCTAGCAGGATGAGCCCGATGCGATTCGGGTACACCGGGAGCTTGGCCGCGGACGGTGCCCGCAGCAGCGTGAAACGCTCGCCGCCCTGAACACTCTCGAAGTTCTGGGCAATCTGCGCGTTCTGCAGCCTGTCCTGGATGCCCTGGTAGGTGGTCTGCAAGGCGGTCCGACGACGCATGATATCGGAGTATTCGCGTTCGACACCTGGAGTCTTGCGCAGGAACGCCTCGTATTGCGCAGCTTCAGCTGTCTTGCGCGCAACCTGGGCCTTGTAACCAGCGAGCTCCTTGCGGACCGACTGCAGCTGGCTGGCTGTCGTCATGTACAGGGGATTGGTGGCGTTCTGCACGATGCCGCCATTCGCGGTCGTTGCCTGTTCTGCCGAGGCCTGCCGCAAGGCTTCCTTGAGGCGCTTCACCTCCGGGTGATCCGGGGTGTACCGCTGGATGGCCTCGGCGTACTGGGCGCGGAGGGTCGGCAGGTCCGTTATATCGCCTGCCTTGCTGATCATGCTGGGGCTGGTCTGGCTCAACTGGACTGCCAGCAGATTCTCCTTCTCCTCGGACGTAAGGATCTGCTGCTGCAGGTTCTCCAGCTCGTGCTGGACGCGGTCGAGGGATGCCTCGTTGCGCTGGATGTACTCGGGCAGGGCGTCGCCGTGCTGGCTCTTGAAGACTTTGATTTCCTCGTCGATCGCCTGCATCTGCTTGCTGACGTCCTGGGCCTGGGCAGTGAGGAACTTCGCGGCATCCTGCGCGGCCAGCTCCCGGGTTTTCTGGTTGTAGTCGACAAACAGCTTGGCCAGGCGGCTCGTGACCTCGGCCGCGCGCTCCTTGTCAGGGTTGCGGTAGTGCAGCGAGAAGGCGTTGGAATCCAGCAGCGGCTTCAGGGTGACGGGGTCCACGCGCTCGAGGGTGGTGTCCTCCAGGATCTGCTGGGCTTTCTCCCCGGGGGTCATGGGGCTGCCCGGGTACGGGTCAAACTGCTTGATGAGATCCTTCAGCATGGCGATGGTCATCACGCGGCCCTGCACGATCTCGATCTGATCGTTGGCGCCGCTCATGACCGTGCTCTGCACGACCTTCTGGTCGACCGTGGAGGCCTCCATCAGGATCGTGGCCGTCGACTGGTACAACGGCGTCAGTGCAAACGACAGGTAGACCGCCAACAGTACGAACAGTGGCAGGATGATGGCGATGTAACGGGAACGGCGCCGGAGGATGGGAAGGTACCCCGTGATTCCGCCTGCTGTCGCTGATGCTGTCGTGTTCATTATCCGTCCTGAGGAAAATCAATGCTGCCGTTCGAGACCGCGGTAGCCGAAGCTCACGTTGAACACGTTGGCATCGGCGGAGGCGGGATCGAGCTTGTATTTCTGATAAACGTAGGTGTAGGCGGTGGCCACGAAGATCCGCTGTGTCAGCATGTACTGCACACGGATATTGCCAGTCCCGTAGTTGCGGTAGTTGGCGTTCGAGACGCCTGAAACAGCCTTGTCGCGGAACACGCGGACGGCGCTCGTGAGGTGCAGGCGCTGGGTGAAGTCGTGGTCGTATTGCACGCGTGCCTGATCGATCTGGGACAAGCCACCCACACTGCTCGGAGCGATGGAGCGGCCCAGGTAGAAGCTGTACTTGGTCAACTGGCCGGCATCGTAGACGGTGCTGAAGACCGCCGACCAGGGATGTGACTTCACGTCGACGTTGTTGCCGTTGTCCCGGCTTTCCTTGAAGTCGGTCTGCTGGACCGATGCCGACAGGTTGGAATGCAGCACCTGCGTCCAGTTGTAACCCACGTTCCCGGTGACACCGCCCGAATCGGAGCGGGCATCGCCGAAGCGGGCCGAGTAATGATTGCCGAACACGCCGATCTGGAAGTCGGTACGCAGGTCCACCGTCTTCGAGTAGAAGGCCTTGGCCTGGTAGAAGTCGAAGCCGATGTGCCCGGCGTCCTCCCGGCTATACCCCATGAACTGATATTCGCCGGCCAGGCCGATTCCTGACAGAGGCGTGAGGGAGTGCGTGTAGGTCGGATCTACGATCAGATAGTCGCGCGTCACGCCCGGCGCGGTCCGTCCGGTCGTCGGCGTGTTGTTACCTGTTCCGGGATTCACGGTGTTGTCGTCAGCCGCGCCGGGTTGCTGCGCATTGACGTCGTCGCGATGATCAAACGTCCCGTACCAGGAGAAGTGGTCGCGCTGCCAGTTGTAGCGGCCGTTACCATTCAAGAACGCTTCCAGGCGGTTGCGGTCCGATGCGCTCGGGTAGTAGTTGTACAACAAGCGCGGTTGCAACGTCGTGTCCGTCGTTGGTGTCGCGATTCCAATCGTCGTGGCGGCGTCCGCGAAGTAACCTTCCGCGCTGCGCTTCGGTTCCGGAGGCGCCGACAGGTCGAGGTTGGTGTTGTATGCGGTGGACAGCTGTACGATCGGCTGATAGTAGATCTCAGCCGCGCCCGCGGAAGCGGTTGCGCACAGGGTCGCGACGGCGGCGGCCACAGTCAGGCCGGCGCCGGCTGGATTACGGGACAACAACGACATCCCCGCTCTCCAGTTGGACGTTCTGTTCGAGGTTTTTTCCCGAGCTCACCTGGCTGTAGTGGAAGTTCATGGTCTTCTGGCCACCCGCCGTATTGCGGATGACGATGATGCTGTCCAACTTCGCGTAGGCGTTACCGCCCCCGGCAACGCTCAGTGCCTGCAGAACATTGAGGGCCGGGTTCATGACAATGGCGCCCGGCTTGGAAACCTGGCCGATCACGTAGGCCACATTGCCCTTGGCCTCCACGACGGAGCACGTGACGACAGGCTCGGAGACGTACTTGCGCAGCTTCGTTTCCATCTCAACACGGACCTGCTCGGGCGTCTTGCCACCCGCGACCATGATGCCGATGAGTGGGAACGAAAACTTGCCATCCGGTGTAACAGTGACAGTCATCGGGGGCATTTTCGGATCGTCGTACACACCCACGAGCAGTGAGTCGCCGGCGTGGATTTTGTAATCGGTCTGGGTGGCCACCAGGGCGGTACCGGCAGGAGCCTCGGCCGCCACGGCGCTCGTTGCGGCTCCCAGGCCGAAAAACACTGAAGACAGCGCCAGAAGCACGGCACCTGTACGCTCACGCATATTCATCCCCTACCTTCCCATTGAACAATAAAGCGCCATAGTACCAAGAGATTTCCCCGCCCGGGGGTGGCGCCCGCCCACCGTGGGCGTAGAGCCATGCAGGCTTCGTGCCTGATCTGTGGCCGGGCGGAGTTTCATTCCATCCCTTTTCATGTTTTTTGCCCCGCTGCGCGGGTCTTTATACTCGTCCCCAGCCCGCCTATCACACCCAAACAGACGGTTGAAAGCAAGGCGGATTTGACAAGAGTCCGAAGCAAATCAGCTCCAGGCTATTCAACATCACACGTTGTTCGCTGCAGCGCTTCGGCGATGCGTTTAACGGTGTGTCTCGCGAACTGACACGATGGAAATATCGTGCTCCTTCGAGGTCCACTCCAACGTCCAGGACCCGGGTGGCAATACGGCCAGTATGGGCTGCATGCGTGAGGGCTCGAGGACCATCCATACACGTCGCCCACTCGCGACTTTGGCTCGTAGCGCCTCATAGGAGTGGATCATGGGGAGATTGCTCCAACGCTGTGTCGTGCCGCGGCTACAAGCCCACGATTCGAAGCGCGGATCCGACTCCGCTACAAAGTAGTAATCGCTTTTGGGATAGTAAAAGTCGACACCCGGGAAGGCGATGATGACCAGGTCTTCGCCGGCCGTGGCATGTGCCTGCAACCACGTCGCGGCCGCGCGGGTGTCACTGCGCGGATGGTAATGTCCAGACAGCCGGGAACCCATGCCGATGCGGAAGTTGATTGCTTCGCTGTCGATGTTCCAGAGGTGTATCGGACGAAAGTCCTCACTTGCGGCGAAAGCAAGCAGGCACGCGACTGTCGCAGCCGCAGCGCCCAGCGGCGATTCGCCCAGCATCCGGCGCATGAAACGCCCGATGGTGATGATCGAGAGCAGGACGGCCAGCGGATACAGGAAGAACACGTAGCGTGTTTCCTGGCGCGGCGGGTTCGATGCGGCCGCAGCGAGAAATAACACAACAAACAGAGCCAACAGAATGCGCTCGGCGGGTGGCGTGTCGCGGTAGCGCAGGACACCGCGCAGCACGGCGGCGGTCACGAGAATGAAAAGTCCCAGTGACAGCAGCGGCACCGTACGCGCCCAGGGCATGGCGATTTGCCGCACCACGTCTGGAAAACGTACAAACTCGTAACCGAGCAGGAAGAGGGTGTGCAGGGACGAAAGGCCCGGGTTGTGCCAATCGGAAACGGCCACCCCGAATGCCACCCAGAACACGGCGCAAGCCAGGATCGCAATGTAGAGCGGGCGCGCGGTGGCAGGGGTCAGTGACTCCGTGCTGACGATGCCCAACAGCACCAGGATGACGAGCATCCCCATCGCCAACTCGAATTGATGCATCGCAGCACATGCCAGGACCAGCAACATGCCCAGCACTGCCAGCGGCTGAGCTTTGGGTTGCAGCCGCGTGCGGATCTCCCGCAGCGCTGCCCACAGCACGAAGCCCACTGGAATCAGGAACGCGGCAGCCCAGATCAAGTGCGCTTTCAGCGTTTTGTATGGCGGGATCGCCGCGTCCAGCCGGCTCTCTGAAGGCGTGTCAGGTGGCTCGACGTAGTCCGGTGGCATGTCGCTGTCGGAGGTACGCAGATCGGCCATCGTCAGGTAATACGCGGGAATCAACAGCAGCGAGCAGCCGATCACATACACCACATCGCGACGGGTCAACCGTCCATCGGGATGGCGGATGAAGGGGGGTAGGAGGTTCGTCAGGACCAGGAAGACGCCCCCTTCCCACACCGCAAAGCCCAAGGCTGACAGTACCAACATGGGGACCACCGCCCGACGCCGGCCGTCCACGACGTACTGAACGAAGAAGACCACGTACCAGAGGAACAGGGCCTGGAACGGCGCGTACATGCGACCGAACCGCCCGATCTCGACTTCCCAGACCGACAGCGCGAGCACGGCAACCGCCAGCAGCCCCACATCCCGTCCACCCAGCCGACGTCCCAGTTGAAACGCGGCGGGCAGGGCGATCAGGCTGGAAATGGCTGCAATCAGCCTGGGCGCAAGCTCGGCTGAAAGGCCGGGAAGCTGTAGCGCAGCACTGGCGTATTGGAGCAGCAGCCCACGCTGGTAATAGCCGCCACAGTCAAACTTCGGGATGCCGTGGTGCAGCAGGTTCTGCACCGACTGGGCGAAATAGTACTCATCAATGGCGAGCGGCCACTTGCCCAGGTGCCAGAAGCGGGCGAGCCCGCCGGCGACGACACAGCAAATCGTGAGCAGCCCAAGCGGACCGAGCCACGCCGAGCGTGACCCTGAGGTACTGTCGGAGGTCACGGATGGGGTCTAGAGGGCAGCCGTCTTCTCGGCACGCGCCTCCCGTGCCTTCCTGGGCAGCTCGGCGCGCGGATACTGAATGATCTCCGCGCCCTGGTAGTCCTTGATGTGCCGGGCATGAGTGAAAATGATCAGCTCCGCCAACAACCCCAAGGCAAACAGCTGCAATCCCAACACCACGACCAGCGCGGACAACAGCAGCGCCGGGCGATCCGACAGGCTCGTGTTGAATGCCAGCCGTTCGACAACCATCCACAACACCAGCAGTGCGCCGATACCAAACATGCTGGCCCCCAGCATGCCGAAGAAGCGCAGCGGCTTCTTCGTGAAGCGCACGAGGAAGAAGACCGTGAACACATCGAGTACGAAATGCGCGTACTCGCGCGGCTTGTACACGCCCTTGAAGGCATCGCGGTCGGATTGCCGCATCTCGACTTCGACGACACTGAAGCCCTGGCGATTGGCCAACACGGGCAACAGGCGATGTTGATCGCCGTACAGTGACAGTTCCTGCAGGACGGCGCGCTTCATCGCGCGCGCACCGCATCCGAGGTCATGCAGGCGCATGCCCGTGAAGCGGCCGACGAGTCCGTGGAATATCGAGCGGCGCACACGCTCCAGGGAGCCACCCTTACGCGGCCACCGCCAGCCTTGCGCCAGGTCTTTTGTCTCCAGGGGCGCGATCAACTTCGGAATATCTTCGGCAATGATCTGATGATAGGCGGGCAGTGTCATGATGATGTCGCCGCTGGCACGCTCGAAGCCCGCCATGATGGCGGTCGATTCGCCGAAGCTGCGGTTCAGTACCACCATCTGCACATTGGGCTGGCCCATTCCGGGCTGGCTCTCGTCAATCAACGCGCCGACTTCGGCCATGGCGTCCCGGTACGGCCCATCCATCACAAACACAAACTCGTACGGCATCCGCACTGCGTCCAGTCCAGCACGGTACTCGTCATACAGCTCGCGCAGCGCCTCGTGGCGGCGGCCGACGGGGATGATGACGGAGATTCGATTCAGGTTGCGTTCACTCATTGCGCTTGGGTCTCAACGTGGGCCGGTCGCATCCGCAGCTTCTGGGTCAGGCGGGCAAATTCGTGGTCGCGCATGTCGCCGAGGTTGTAAACCAACTCGCCGAGCGCGCCACTGCACACCATCATGAAGGCGGACGTGAGAAAAATGACTCCGCAACCCGCGATGGGCAGCGAGATGGGTGCACCCACCAGAAGTGCGTGCAGGAAAACATAGCTGAGCAGGGTGGTCCCCGCGAGCAGAAGCGGAATCGCCAGCATTCCGAACCACAACAGGGGGCTGCTGGCGAACGAGGCCAGTGTCTTGATCACCAGCATGTCCAGCAGCACCTTGTAAATGCGGGACAGGCCGTACTTGGACTTGCCGAAGCGGCGGGCATGATGCCGGGCCTTGACCTCGGCAATACGCGGGGCCGCAATGGAGGCCATGGCGGGAATGAACCGGTGCATCTCGGAATACAACGGGATCTGTTTGATCACGGAGGCACGGTACGCCTTCAACGAGCACCCGTTGTCCTTGATGGGCACCTTGGTCACCTTGGCGATCAACCAGTTGGCAATCTTGGACGGGATCTTGCGGGTGATGAGCTTGTCCTGCCGCTGGAAGCGCCAGCCGACGACGATGTCGTATCCGGAGTCAATCGTCTGCAGGAACATCGGGATATCCAGCGGATCGTTCTGCAGATCGCCATCCATGGTGACCAGGACGTCACCGGAGGCGTATTCGATGCCTGCCGCCATTGCTGCGGTCTGGCCACAGTTGCGACGGAACTTGACCACCTTCACCCGCGGGTCGTTCTGAGCAATCTGAATGGCCTTGGCCAACGTGGAGTCCTTGCTGCCGTCATCCACGAGGACCATTTCATAATCCATGCCAATAGGATCCAACGCGGTCGTCAGAGCCTCGTACAACGGGTCAACGTTGTCCTCTTCGTTGTACAGCGGCGCGATGACCGACAAATGCGGGCGCGCTTTCGGATGGTCAATCAGCATCAATGGCCATATCCCCTGGCTTGCATAGCACAATGATAACGCCGCTCTGGCCTTTGAGTTGCCCGGCAGCCGGGCTTTTTAGTTGCGCGGAGCAGCCGCCAAAAACCACGCTTTTTGGCGGCGGCAAAGAACCCGGGCTCCGCGCGGCCAGTGCCGCGCCAATAAAACTACATAGCCGGATATGATACAGGCGTATGTGCGGTACGTCACACATACCGGGTGGCCGTTGGGAACGTAAGCGTTATGTTGCGTTCGGCCACGCAATGGTTTCGCCACCCATGCGCGCTTCATGCCATAACATCCTGCGCAGGCGCAGGTAACCCAGGCCGCGCTGTCGCAATCCGAGCTGTGGGAGCTGTGAAACATATTGTTTCACTGCATGTAACTTCAGTTGTCGGTGCCGGCGCGTAGCGCCAGCGCGTTGCCACGTATGTGCCCCACTTTGGATGCCGGCGGCCGGCATGGCTGGAACCGGCCCAGCGGGTGTCGCGCTGCGATCGAATGAGTAGGGTTGCTCGGCATACAGTCCCACGCACTGGCAGTTGAGGCCGTGAGACAACAGGCCGTTGGTGAGCGCGGCGTGATCCGCATGCGCGAGCGGGAAACCCGGCACGAGCACGGTGTCAACGCCCGCGGTTGCGGCAACGACCGCGGATATAACTTCCTCCATGCTGCCGTGGCGCTCGTACGGCTGCGCGCCAAAATCAAACCAACGGTGTGCCACGCCCAGAATGGCGCATGCTGTTTTATCCTCGGTGCGTCGTTGCCGGGCCGCTTCGCCCTCCGTCGCAAAACCTGACTTGCGGTCCCACTCATCGGCGGGCGTCTGCGAGTCGGGCGCGCAGGCAAACACCGTCAGAATCTCAACTTGGGCGCCTGACTCGACGGCGTGCGCGATAGTGGCGCCCACAGACAACACGGCGTCGTCCAAATGCGGAGAGACCACCACCAGGCGGCCCTTCAGGCGTTGATCCAGCAATGTTTCAGCCTTTAGCGAGAAACGGAAAGAACAACGCCAAGGCCCGGCGTACGCCCAGATTGAGAGGCTGATCCGTCAGCAATACCAGCAGGAAATAGGCAGCCCCACCGGCGGCGAGGCCGACTCCAATTCCCACAGTACCGGGTACGACCGAGGCACCAAACCACGCTGCAGCGCCGGCAAGCGACGAAAGAATGACGAGCGCCACCGCGGTTCGGAACGTTCTGCGCAGTATCGTACCAAACCACGCGGGCGCTGCCTTGGCTCCCGCGATTGCGACGACGGTGGCGGTGAGGATCCGTGCGACGCCGATACCGATGAGTCCGTATGGACCTGCGAGCAGGGCGACGGAGGTGATCAGGACGATGTATTGCGTCAATTCCGCGGCGAACAGCCGGCCGCCCCAGCCTAAAGACTGAAGTAAAAAGTACGTGACGTTGAAAGAAACTTCACACGCGTAGCCAATCGCCAACAGGGTGATCATGGTGGCGGCGCCCGCCCAGCGGTCTCCTTGCAGCACATAGTGCTCGAGCGACGGGGCAATCCCGATGATCAGGCCGGTGACCGGCAACAACAGGAACATCAGTCCCGTGAGATGCGACTGAACGGCGCTTTCCAGGCGCTCGGGATCTGACTTGAGGCGGGCATAGAGCGGAAAGGCCACCGCACCAATGGACTCATTCGCTGACTGAGTAGGCGTCTCGGCCAGGCGATCGGCGTAGGAGAATACGCCGAGTCCCGCAACACTCAGGCTGCGAGCCACCACGACCTTGGTGAAGAAGTCCGCAATGACGGCCACGATGCCGATGGCAAACAGCCAGCGGCCGAAGGCAATGAGTTGTTTGGCCGAGGCAAACTGCGGCCGGAAGCGGGGCAGGTAGGGCGCCACGACATAGCTCAGCACCATCGTCGTGAAGGCACCGGCGAGCTTGCCCAGAATGATGGCGGCGCCGCCAAGCGATTTCGCAAGTGTGATTGAGGTGATCGCTTCTACGATGACGGCGGTGATCGCGACGACGGCGATGCGCGAGAATTTCAGTTCGCGCATCAGGTCGGTCATGTGCGGGCTGTTGATGGAGTTGAGCAATGGCAGAAAAGCCATCATGCGCACGAGAGAGGTTGCGCGCGCGTCACCGAAGAGCTCCGCGATGTAAGGCGCGGCAATACACAAAACGGCGCAGACCAGCGAGCCGCGTATCAGGCCAATAGTCCACGCGACGTCATAGTGTTCGCGCCGGCGTTCAGTGGCCTGAACGAGCGCGTTGGTCATCCCGGTCTCGGTCGCAGTCATCATCGTCGTGACGGCGACGCTCGCGATGGCGACGATTCCGAAGTCTACGGGGGTCAGCAGTCGCCCCAGGACCAGCGAGGTGATCAGGTTGAGAAGCCGGCTCGACCCCAGCTGGGCCGCTTTCCACAGCAAGGCCTTACCGGCGCGCTTCTCGTCAGTGGCGCCTATGGTTACGGTCTTTTCCAGTGGGGTTGCGGTGGCTTCGGCCGTCTCAATGTCCATTCAAGCCTGCCGCCACGCCTCGCAGAAGGTCAACCACGAATGCCCGGCCGTTGACCTTGCGCAGCAGATCACCTCGCAGCGTTCCCACGCACCATCGCTTGGCTCCGCGGGTGAGCTCGTAAGCGAGCCGCACGAGGAAGCCGGCGTCGTAGTGGCGGAGGCGGCGGCCGAACCAACCGCCCTGAGAATACGCATACTGTGAATACACCTCGGTCATGTCGGCATTGCCGCGCCAATGCAGGTGAATCACCGTGATTTCAGGAATGAAGTGGATTTCGTGGCCTTTCACGAGCGCGCGGTACGACCACTCGGGATCCTCGCAGTAACGCAACAGCTCCGTCTCATCGAACGGGCCGGAATCCTCGAATGTCGCAATGGCCGTGCCGAAATTGCCGCCGGCGAAGTGATCACCTTTCAACGGCAGCGAGCGGAATACCTTATTGGCGTTCGAGTCGTTGACGGAGGGCGCGCCTGCCTCGCTGGCGAGCACGCGGCCGGTCACGATGGCGCGCGGATACTTCTTGAGTCCCTGAACGATTTCCTCCAACCAGCGCGGTGCTACGGTGCAATCGTCATCGGTGGAAGCGAAAAAAGGTGTCTTGACGTTACGGATGCCGGTGTTACGTCCCGCCGCCGCACCCCGTTGGTTCGAGTGTATGTAGGTGACTTTGACAGGCAGACGGCGGAACTCTTCCATCATGGCATCCATGCTGCCCACCGCAC
>Ga0207703_10000103_pt1 | contig 99918 bp, 107 predicted proteins | sample KBSSwiS12_FD_184304 | JGI IMG/M metagenome (GOLD analysis project Ga0207703, IMG submission 184304) | Switchgrass rhizosphere microbial communities from Kellogg Biological Station, Michigan, USA - KBS Switchgrass S1-2 (SPAdes) (version 2) | ecosystem: Host-associated > Plants > Roots >...
TCGGTCCCTATCTGCTGTGGGCGTTGGAGAGTTGAGAGGAGTCATCCCTAGTACGAGAGGACCGGGATGAACGTGCCGCTGGTGTATCTGTTGTCCTGCCAAGGGCACCGCAGGTTAGCTACGCACGGAACGGATAACCGCTGAAGGCATCTAAGCGGGAAGCCGTCCTCGAGATGAGCTCTCCCATCCCTTCGAGGGAGTAAGACCCCTGGTAGACCACCAGGTTGATAGGCCGGCGGTGCAAGCGCAGTGATGCGCTCAGCCGACCGGTACTAATGGGTCGAGGGCTTGACGGATATTTATTTCTTTACCTATGGCCTTGTGCAGTTTTCAAGCTCCACCGGGGCTGTCTCGCAAAATTCCGGTGGCGCATAGCGAGTGGGAAACACCTCTTCCCATTCCGAACAGAGCAGTTAAGCCACTCTGCGCCGATGGTACTTGGGGGGCAACCCCCTGGGAGAGTAGGTCGCCGCCGGTTCTTCTGACTCTGGGCCGCCCTCGGGCGGCCCTTTGTCGTTCCGGCCCCCTAGGAGGGTCTAGCGAAACCCGGGTGCGCGGCCTGGCGTGCGCCGGACCAAGCGGGGCAAGGACGCAGGGAGGCCGAATAGCAGCGCTATTTGGCCGACTGAGGACGCCGCACCGCGCAGTGTCCGTCGCCGCCAGACGCGTGCGGGGGTTTCGCTAGACCCTCCTAGGGGTGGGTGGCGAAGCGGTCGATCGCGGATACCCACGTTCCCGTGCTGCGCCGATTGGCGCTGCGCCGCCGGCCCTCGCAGGGCTGCGCAGGGGGAGCGACCGGCTCGAGGCCGTACTCGCCGAGGGTCGCGAAGTCGATCGTCAGGTCTACCGCGTTGGCCAGCTGGCCGCTGAGGCTCCGTTGCGTCTTGAATTTCGTATCGAACATAGGTTCGACTCTACGGACGCTTCCGGACGGCTTGCGGTTTTTGCACGTTGCTTTGCACGCCATGGCCCGTTTCTACCCGTTTTGCAGGCTTTTTAACCGCGCCGGTCGCGCCGAAGGCGAGGATGAGGGCTGCGGTCTCGGCCGGTTTCTCGACTTCGGGGGAATGGCCGGCGCCTTGGATCAGCTTGGTTTGGGCACCCGCCGCGCGGTAGGCGGCCAGCGCTTCCTCGGGATCCTTGGCTATCTGCTCCTCGGCCCCCATGAGCGCGAGAGTCGGCTTGCCGGTCGCCGCGGCGCGCTGTGGAAGGGCCTCTTCGCCGGTGTAGTCGTCAAAGGCTTCGTGGGACCCGGTGTAGGAGCTGTAGGTCATCTGCTTCACATCCTCGACGAATGCGTCCGGAACCTTGAAACCGGGGGCGAAGGCGACCTCGAGGCCGTTGCGGATCGAGAAGTCGGGCTTGATCCTCCACAGGGTCTGCCCGATCACTGGCTTGAAGGGCAGTTCGCCGATGAAGCCGACGTCTCCGTAGCTGTCGTCCGGAATGCTGTCGATCGTCACCAGTCGGTTGACCAGCTGCGGCGACTGTTCGGCCAGGGCGATCGATACCGGGCCGCCCAGAGAGTGGCCGACGACCTCGGCGTCGCGCACGCCCAGTCGCCCGAGAACGCCCGCGATCAGGTCGGCCTGGTTTTCGATCGAGTAGCCGGACGAAGGCTTTTCGGAGCCGCCGTGCCCGAGCAGATCGATCGCGATCACTCGATGGTCTCGATCGAGGCGGGGAATCACCCCGTCCCACCAGTTGATCGCGCAGGTGAAGCAGTGGATCAGCACGATCGGGCTGCCATCGTGCGGGCCTTTTTCGACGACCTCCATGTCGCCGCCGGGCAGGCTGACGATGCGGCCCCCGGGTTCGGTGACTTCGGCCGACTTCGTTTCCCCGTCGATGACCAGAGCATTGACTCCGATCAGCACGACCAGCACGGCCACGACCGCGATCAGAATCTTCCAGCCCCGTCCCATTACGCAGGTACCCTAGCCGGATCATGGAGAAGTTCGTCATCGACGGAGGCGCGCCACTCTCGGGCGAGCTGACGGCCGCCGGCAACAAGAACGCGGCCCTGCCGATCCTCGCCGCCTGCCTGCTCACCGAGGAGGAGCTGCTCCTGCACCGCGTGCCGCGGATTCGCGATACCGAAGCGCAGATCGCGCTGCTCGAACGCCTCGGAGTCGAGGCCTCATGGGTCGCCGACAACAGCCTGCGACTGCGCGCCGGGTCGATCTCCGACGTCGCCGTCGACGAGGAGCTCTCGAACAGGATTCGCGCCTCGTTCCTGCTCGCCGGGCCGTTGCTGGCGCGCTTCGGCGAAGCGCGCATGCCGCCGCCCGGTGGTGACTTCATCGGCCGTCGACGGCTCGACGCGCACCTCGATGCCTTCTCGGACCTCGGCGCGGCCGTCGACGGCGATCGCTGGATCGAGCTGAAGGCGCCGGCGGGGGGGCTGCGCCCCTGCGCGATCTTTATGGACGAGCCATCGGTGATGGGCACCGAGAACGCACTGATGGCGGCGGCGCTGACGCCGGGCCCCACGACCATCTCCAACGCCGCCTCGGAGCCGCACGTCCAGGACCTTGCCCACCTGTTGAGCGCGATGGGCGCGGAGGTGACGGGAATCGGCTCCAACGTGATGACGGTTCATGGGCGCGACCGCCTCGGCGGCGCCGAGCACACGATCTCCCCCGACCACATCGAGGTCGGCAGCTTCATGGCGCTCGCCGCCGCGACCGGGGGCGAACTGCGGATCCGCGAAGTCGCGCCGGCCGACCTGGTCATGGTGCGGCGCCAGTTCCGTCGCCTCGGCTTGGAATCGACCATCGAGGGCGAGGACGTGATCGTGCCGCCCGAGCAGCGGCTGCGGATCAAGGCCGACATCGGCGACGCGATCCCGAAGATCGAGGACGGCCCCTGGCCGGCGTTTCCCGCCGACCTGACCTCGATCGCGCTGGCCCTCGCCACCCAGGCCGACGGCGAGATCCTGATCTTCGAGAAGATGTTCGAGAACCGCCTCTTCTTCGTCGACAAGCTGGTCGCGATGGGCGCTCGGATCACGCTTTGCGATCCCCACAGGGCGATCGTCAGCGGTCCGAGCCGGCTTCATGGCGAGCGGGTCGAGAGCCCCGACATCAGGGCCGGGATGGCGATGCTCATCGCCGCCCTGGCCGCGGAGGGCACCTCGGAGATCGGCAACATCCGCCAGATCGACCGCGGCTACGAGTCGATCGACGAACGCCTGCGCGGCCTCGGCGCCCAGATCGAACGCGTCTCTGCAGAGATACCGGCCTAGCAGGCTTTCGGCGCCCACTCTCGTAAGGTCAGGCGCATGATCCACCCGATCCCACCTGGGACGCGCGACATCCTCCCCGACGAGATGCGGGAGCTGCGGCGCCTGCACCTCGCGATGATCGAGGTGTTCGAGAGCCGTGGCTACGGCGAGGTGGCGACGCCTGCGATCGAGTACGACGAGGTGCTGGCACGCGGCGACGGTCGCACCGCGGCCTCCGCCTACCGCTTCTTCGACGAGCGCGGCGACCTGCTGGCGTTGCGCTCCGACATGACCGTGCCGATCGCGCGCCTGGTCGCCTCGCGATACGCCGATTCCGAGTGGCCGCTGCGTCTCTGTTATCTGGCAAACGCCTTCCGCGCCGTGCGTCCTCAGCGCGGCCAGATGCGCGAGTTCGCCCAGGCCGGCGTCGAGCTGATCGGTGCGCCGGCACCGGCCGGCACGGTGGAGATCATCGAGGTCCTCGAGGCGACCCTCGACGCGGCCGGCCTCGACCGAGCCGTGATCGGGCTCGGCGACGCCGATCTCTACCGCCAGCTACTCACAGAGTTCAAAGTGGAAGGCGAGGCGCGCGACGCGATTCTGGGGCGGCTGGCGACGCACGATCTGGTCGGCCTCGAGGTAGAGCTCTCCCAGGCCGGGCTCGCCGCCGAACAGGTGGACACCTGCGTCGCCCTCTCGCAGCTGCGCGGCGGTCGCGAGGTTCTCGACCAGGCTCGCGCGATCGGCGGCACAGCCGTCGAGCGGGCGACCGCGCGACTGGGGGAGACCTTCGGGGCGCTGGAAGAGCGCGGCGTGGCCGAGCGGGTCCGCGTCGATCTCGGTCTGCTGCGCGACCTCGGCTACTACAGCGGCGCCATCCTCGAGGTCTACGACCCCGCCATCGGCCACGTGCTGGGAGGTGGGGGTCGCTACGACGAGCTGCTCAAGCGCTTTGGCATCGACCTGCCCGCGGCGGGATTTGCCCTCTACCTGGAGAGGGTCCACGTCGCACAGATGGAGGAGTCGCGGCGGGAGGAGCCCTCATGAGCGTCGAAGTCGCCGGCATGGCCGGGGCCAAGGCCGACGGGCCGCTGAAGCTAGCGGTGCCCCGCGGCGCGCTGCTCTCGGGAACGCTCGACGTCCTCGACGCCGCCGGCGTCGACACCGCCGCGGTGCGAGGCGAGTCGCGTTCGCTGATCTTCCCCGGCGAGGGGATCACGCTGGTGACGATGCGCCCCTCCGACGTGCCGACCTACGTCGAGGCCGGCGCCGCCGACGTCGGCATCACCGGCAAGGACGTGCTGCTCGAGCAGGCGGACCGGATGGTCTACGAGCTGCTCGACCTCGGCTTCGGGCGCTGCCGCATGGTCCTCGCCGGGCGCAAGGGGGACGAAAGCCTCGGCGAGTCGCAGCGGCGGCTGGGGATGATGCGCATCGCGACCAAGTACCCTCGCATCGCCGAGCGCTACTTCGAGTCGACCGGGCGCCAGGTCGAGACGATCGAGGTCAAGGGCTCGGTCGAGCTCGCGCCGCTGATCGGCCTGGGAGACGGGATCGTCGACCTGGTCGCCACCGGCCGCACGCTGGAAGAGAACGACCTCGAGGTGCGCGAGGAGATCGTCGAGTGCACGGCGCGCTTCGTAGCGAACCGCGTGGCGCACAAGCTTCGAGCGGCGGAGATCGACGAGCTGACCGCCAAGTTGCGCGAGGCGACCGCACCGTGAGGGCGCAACGCTTCACCTGGGAGGGGGCCGGAGCCACCGCCGGCGCGATCCGCGCCTGGGGATCGGAAGCGGGGCCCGCGATCGACGTCGCGCCGATCGAACGTGAAGTGCGCGAGGAGGGCGACGCGGCGCTGCTGCGACTGACCGAGCGCTTCGACGCGACCGAGCGGGCGCCGGAATCGCTGCGCGTCGACCCGGAGGCGCTTGCGGCCGCGCTGGCGGGGCTCGATTCCGGCCTTCGCGGCTCGCTCGAGCTGGCCGCCGCCAACGTGGGCGCGGTGGCCGACGCACAGGCGGCTGCCCAGCCGCGCCGGGTCGACCTGCCCGAGGGGCAATCGGTGCTCCTGCGCGAGGTCGCCGTGGAGGCCGCCGGCATTTACGCGCCTGGCGGCCGCGCCGCCTACCCGTCGAGCGTCCTGATGTGCGCGATTCCCGCCCGGGCGGCGGGGGTGGAGCGTCTGGCGCTCGCCTCGCCACCCGGTCCCGACGGCGAGCTGCATCCCCTGGTCCTGGCCGCGGCCGCTCTCTGCGAGATCGACGAGGTCTATGCGGTCGGCGGCGCTCAAGCGATCTTTGCCCTTGCCTACGGCAGCGAGACGATCGACCCCGTCGACGTCATCGCCGGCCCCGGCAACGCCTGGGTGCGCGAGGCCAAGCGAGCCGTCAGCGGAGCGGTCGGCATCGACTCCCTCGCCGGCCCATCCGAGCTGATGGTGGTCGCCGGCGGCGACGCCGACCCCGAGTGGGCGGCAATCGATCTCTGCGCGCAGGCGGAGCACGGCGGCGAGGGGTTGCTGGTCGCCTGCGCAGTCGGGGAGGCGACGCTCGATGACGTCGTCGCGGCAACCGAGCGCCTCGCCGGCGAACGGCCTGGCGTGGGGGATTCGCCGCTGGCACTGGTCTCGATTCCCGCCGGCCGCGACGCGATCGACCTGGCCAACGCGCTCGCCCCCGAGCACCTGGAGCTCTTCGACGAGGAGGCCGCCTCCCTCGCCGGTCACGTGCGGACCGCCGGCTGCGTCTTCGTCGGCCCCTACTCGGCCACCGCCTTCGGCGACTACGCCGCGGGCTCCAACCACGTCCTCCCGACCGGCGGGGCGGGGCGCTTCTCCGGCCCTCTCGGGCCGGGCGTCTTCCGCCGCACCATCGCTTCCGTAGAGGTTCCCGCCGAGGCGGCGGCGAAGCTGGCACCGCACGTCGACGCCCTCGCTCGCGCCGAGGGCTTCCCCGTTCACGGCGAGTCGGCGATGATTAGGACGCGATGAGCAGAGCCGCCGACAGAGAACGCAGCACCGCCGAGACCAAGATCAAGCTCTCGCTCGACCTGGACGGGGGCGAGTCGAGCGCCGTGACCGGCGTCGGCTTCCTCGACCACATGCTCGACCTGCTGGCGCGCCACGGCAAGCTGGGGTTGCGGGTCGAGGCGAGCGGAGACCTCGAGACGGGCGCACACCACACCGTCGAGGACGTCGGCATCGTCCTCGGCCAGGCCCTCGACGAGGCCCTCGACGACCGCGCCGGCATCCGCCGCTACGGCTCGGCCCTGGTGCCGATGGACGAGTCGCTTGCCGAGTGCGCGATCGACGTCTCGGGCCGGCCGCTCTGCGTGTTCGATGCCGAGCTGCCCGCGACCTCGATCGCCGGCTTCGACAGCGAGCTGGCCGAGGAGTTCTTCCGCGCCGTCGCAAACGGGGCGAAGCTGACCCTGCACATCTCGGTCCGCTCCGGCACCAACGTCCACCACATGATCGAGGCCTGCTTCAAGGCCTTCGCCCGTGCCCTGCGCGTCGCCGTCTCGCTCGACCCCGAGGAGAGCGGCGTGCCCTCGACCAAGGGGACGCTGAGCGAATGACGGCAAGGATCTGCATCCTCGACTACGGCATGGGCAACCTGCGCTCGGTCGAGAAGGCGCTCGAGCACGTCGGCGCGACCGCGACGATCGGCAATGACGCGGGGGTGGTTCGCCAGGCGGACGGGGTGATCCTGCCCGGCGTCGGCGCCTTTCCCAAGGCGATGGAGCGCGTGCGAGAGCTGGGCCTCGACGAGCTGATTGCCGAGCGTCGCGACAGTGGGGTGCCGATCCTCGGGATCTGCCTCGGCCTGCAGCTGCTCTTCGACTCGACCACCGAGCTGGGAGGGGCGAGCGGCATCGGCCTCCTGCCCGGTGGGGTGGACGGCCTGCAGGCAGACGGGCTCAAGGTCCCGCACATCGGCTGGTCGCCGGTTCGCTGGGAGAAGCAGTCGCGCCTCGTCGAGGGGATCGAGAGCGAGACGCCCTTCTATTTCGTCCATTCCTTCGCCCCGAGCCCCGACCAAGGCGACCTGCTCGGCAGCGCCGCCTACGGCGCCCGTTTCGCCTGCGCCGCGGAGCGCGACAACGTCTTCGGCGTCCAGTTCCACCCCGAGAAGTCGAGCGCAGCAGGACTGCGGCTGCTCTCCAACTTCGCCGGGGTCTGCTCCGCCGTGCCGGCGTGATCCTCTATCCCGCCATCGACATCCGCGGCGGCCAGGCGGTGCGCCTGCTGCAGGGCGACTACGAGCGCGAGACGACCTACGACGCCGACCCCGTCGACGCGGCAAAGCGATGGGCCGGAGAGGGCGCAGAATTCCTCCACGTAGTCGACCTCGACGGAGCCAAGGCGGGCGAACCGCGCAACCTCGGTGCAATCGAGCGCATCGCCGCGACGGTCGACTGCCCGATCCAGGTGGGGGGAGGGTTACGAGACCCGCAAGCGGTGCGCGCGATCCTCGACGCCGGGGCCGACCGGGTGGTGATCGGCACCGCCGCGCTGCGAGACCCGGAGTTCCTCGACGCGATGCTGGAAGCGCACGGTCACCGAGTGGTCGTCTCCGTCGACGCGCGGTCCGGCCGGGTCGCCCTGGAGGGCTGGACCGAGGCGGGGGAGGAGGGCGTGGTCGATGCCGTCGCCGCCCTCGGCGAGCGCGGCGTCGCCCGCTTCCTCTGCACCGCGATCGAGGTCGACGGGACCATGGAGGGTCCGGCGGTCGACCAGCTCGTCGAAATCGCAGCCGCCACCAGCTCCAAGATCATCGCCTCCGGCGGCGTGGGCGACCTGTCCCACCTCGAATCCCTCGCGCAAGCCTCTCCGCCAAACATCGAGGGCGCCATAGTCGGCCGCGCCCTCTATGAGCACAAGTTCACCGTTGCCGAAGCCATCCAGGCCCTAGCCTGAGTCAATGGTCCTCAAGCGAGTGATCCCCTGCCTGGACGTCGACGCCGGGCGCGTCGTCAAGGGCACCAACTTCGTCGGCCTGCGCGACGCGGGCGACCCGGTCGAGCTGGCCGAGCGCTACGACGCCGAGGGAGCCGACGAGCTGGTCTTCCTCGACATCACCGCCTCCCACGAGAAGCGCGACACGATCGTCGAGCTCGCGCGTCGCACCGCCGACAACGTCTTCATCCCCTTCACGATCGGCGGCGGCATCCGCTCGGTCGAGGATGCGCAGGCCGTGCTCGACGCCGGCGCCGACAAGGTCTCGGTCAACTCCTCGGCACTGGCCCGGCCGGAGCTGCTGACCGAGCTCGCCGACCACTTCGGCGCGCAGTGCGTGGTGCTGGCAATAGACGCCAAGCGCGAGGAGGACGGTTGGGGCGTCTACGTAAACGGGGGCCGCAAGCGCGTGGAGGGCCGCGACGCAGTCTCATGGGCCGAAGAGGGCGTCGAGCGCGGCGCGGGGGAGATCCTGCTGACCAGCATGGACCGTGACGGCACCAACGACGGCTACGACATCGCCCTGACCCGCGCGGTTGCGGACGCGGTGACCGTGCCGGTGATCGCCTCCGGCGGAGCGGGCAATCTGGAGCACCTCAACGAGGCAATCGTCGATGGCGGAGCAGACGCCGTCCTATGCGCGTCGATCTTCCATTACGGCACCTATCGGGTTCGCGACGCCAAGGAGCACCTGGCGGCGGCCGGCATTCCGGTTCGGGCCTAGCTTTCGCCGGAGCGCAGGTCGGAGACCATCCCGGCGAGGCCCCCGGAGCCGAGGATCTCGAAGCGGTCTAGTTCGTAGGGATGTTCGCGGTCGGCATAGCCGTGGATCTCGGTGGTGGCGCCTACGTAGCCAGCTGCTTCTACCGCAGCAATCACGGTCGAGTCGAACTGTCCGGCGGGGTAGCAGAAATTGTCGACAGGAACGCCGTATTCACGGCGCAGGATCTCCCGTGAGCCCGCCACTTCTTCCTTTAGCTGAGCGCTGTCCAGTTCGGTCAGATCGAGGTGGTGGATCGTGTGGGCGGCCAGCTCCCAGCCCGCTGCGATCATCGCTTCGATATTGCTCGGGTAGAGGTCGGACCCTTCGGCCTTGAGATTGAGCACACCGGCCCAGCCATGGCGACGCAGCTCCGGCAGCGCGTAGGTGAACTGTGGCCGGTAGCCGTCGTCGAAGGAGATCACGACCGGCTTCGGCGGTAGCGTCGCGCCGTGGTACCAGGCTGCCTCGACCTGTTCGAGCGTCACCGCCTCATACCCGTGCTCGTCCAGCCAGTTCATCTGCTCGTGGAAGTCGGGGCGGCTTACGTAGAGGTCGGGATAGGGCTCGTCGGCGGGCGCGGCGCCGAGCACGTGGTACTCGAGGATCGGCACCGGGCCGGTGTATGGAGCCCAGTCGGCCTGGGGAGTCGCGTTACGCACCTCGGCGGCCGAGCCCCCCGAGTCGGACGCGGTCGACCTTTGGCGCTTCTTGCGACTCGAGCCTCGACCGCGGTCGCCGCCCGCGCTTCCGCTGGAGGAGACGACGAACGCGACGATTGCGATGAGCGCCACGACGAGGGCTCCGGCGGCAAGCACCCGCCGGCGCCGGATCTGCCGCCGCTGCCGCTCCCGCCTCGCTTTGCGCTCGTCGACCATCCGAGAAGCCGATCATGGTAGGCATTGGGGGTGACCGTGAAGCCGATCGACGATCTGGGCGGGGCACTGCACGGCGCTTACCCCGAGCTGGCGGCCGTGCAGGAAGTGGCGGGGGGGAAGCCGATCTACCTCGTCGGCGGCGCCGTCCGCGATCTGCTCCTCGGCCACGGCAGGACCGACATCGACCTCGTGGTCGAGGGCGAGGCCGCGGCGCTGGCCGCACGGCTCGGCGGCGAGGTGGTCGAGCACGAACGCTTCGCCACCGCCAAGGTGCGCCTCGACGGCCATGAGGTCGACATCGCCACCGCCCGGGCGGAGTCCTATCCGCACCCCGGCGCGTTGCCCGAGGTGGAGCCGACCGCGGGGATCGCCGCCGATCTCGCCCGCCGCGACTTCACGATCAACGCGATGGCGATCCCGCTGCGCCGCGATCCCGAGCTGATCGACCCACACCGAGGCCGCGAGGACCTCGAAGCCGGTCTGTTGCGCGTTCTGCACGCCCGCTCCTTCGAAGACGACCCGACCCGGGCGCTGAGAGCCGCCCGTTATGCCGCCCGCCTCGGCCTCGAGCTGGAGCCCGACACGACCGAGCTGCTCGGCCAGACGGACCTGAGCACGGTCTCGGTCGAGCGTCGCGACGCCGAGCTGCTGCGCCTGGCGGGGGAAACCGAAGCCGTTCGCGGCTTCGCCCTTCTGTCCGACTGGGGCCTCATGGACTTGCATGAGAACGGGATCGAGCTCGCCGAGCGAGTCGGGGTACTGCTCTCGGCGCCCCCCTGGAGAGACGTCGTCCGGCGCGATCGTGCGGTTCTCGCGGCGGTGCTGGGAACCTGGGGGAAGGCGGAGCGACTGGCCGCGGCAACCCCGGAGCGCCCGTCCGAAGCGGTGCGGCTCGCGCAGAGGGCGGATCCGGTCGAGCTGGTCCTTGCACGGGCATTGGGCGCCCAGTGGCTGGATAGGTACCAGACCGAGTGGCGCCGGGTTGCCCTCGAGATCGACGGCGGGGAGCTGATCGCCGCGGGCGTCCCGCAGGGCCCCCAGATTGGCCAGGGGCTCGACGAGGCGTTGCGGCGCAAGCTCGACGGAGAGCTCTCCGGTCCCGACGAGGAGCTCGCGGTTGCCCTGGAGGCGGCGCGGAAGCCCATATGAAGTGGGTCGAGAAAGACGAGGTTCGCTGGCTGGAGGCCGACCTGCCCGGTGCGAGGGCCGTCTTCTCGACCCGCTCCGCCGGTTCGGTCAAGGACGACCCGGGACCACTCGCCGCCGCCCTGGGGGTCTCCCCCGACCGAATCGTCAGCGGGCGCCAGGTGCACGGCGCCAAGCTGGCTTTTCGCGACGTCGCAACGACTGACGCTCCCGAAGTCGACGGACAGGTGATTCTCGCCACCGGGCCGATCGGCCTCGTCTACACCGCCGACTGCCTGCCGATCGCGGTCGCCGGCCCCGGCGGCGTCGCGATGCTCCATTGCGGCTGGCGCGGCCTGGCGGCCGGCATCGTCGCCCGTGGCGTCGAGGCGGTGGGCGCCGGCCACGCCGCGATCGGCCCAGGAATCGGCCCCTGCTGCTACGAGGTCGGCGACGAGTTGCTCGACGCATTCGCCGACCTGGGCGACAGAGTCGCCACGGACCGGATGCTCGACCTGCCCGAGGTGGCTCGGCGCCTGCTGGCGCGGGCGGGGGTCGAGAACGTCGAGTCCGCCGCTCTCTGCACTCGCTGCGAGCGGGACCTCTTCTTCTCCCACCGGCGCGACGGCGGTCCCGGCCGACAGGGCGGGCTGGCTTGGATCGAGACCGGGGGAGAGTGACGTGCCCGGCCTGATCCACGGGCTCGAGCCGGCCAAGATCGCCGCGAACCTCGACCGGGTGCGCGAGCGCGCCGGCGAGGCGGTGGAGATCCTCGCCGCGGTCAAGTACGTGCCGCTGGGGGAGATGGGCGCGCTCGCCGAGGCGGGAGTCGCTCTGGTCGGCGAGAACCGTCAGCAGGACCTCGAGGCAAAGCACGAGCGTTGGGGGGACGCGTTTGCCTGGGACTTCATCGGCAACCTGCAGAGCCGCAAGGTCAAGCGCCTGCTGCCGCTATGTCGCCTGATCCACTCGGTCGCCTCCGACTCGGCGCTGGAGCAACTCGGTCGCCACGGCACCGAGCAGACCGAGGTGCTGGTCGAGGTCAACGTCGCCGGCGAGGACGGCAAGGGCGGCGTCTCGCCGGGCGATCTCGCCGCATTCATCGACCGCTGCCCCGTCCGAGTATCGGGCCTGATGACGATGCCACCCTTCAGCGTCGACCCCGAGGATTCCCGCCCCCATTTCGCCAAGCTCGCGGAACTGGCAGCTGATCACAGCCTGAGCAAGCTCTCGATGGGAACCTCCCAGGACTGGCCCGTAGCCGTCGAAGAGGGAGCAACCATCATCCGTCTGGGTACCGCGCTCTACATCTGACCTTCCTCCGGTGGGTGGCACGGCGGCGGGGGTCCCCCATAGCGGAAGGCGCGCGCAGCGCGTCTGAGCACATGGGGGAGGGCCGCCGTGACAGGACCCGCCGACCGTAGGCCATAATCAGTGGAGGATTCGCGCCGTTTGGGCCGAATCAGCGCAAATATGGCTCTAAGAGACAACTGGCATAAAGCACTGGTCTATTTCGGACTGGCGGAAGAGCACGAGCACGGCCTCGAGTACGAGGAAGACTTTCCCGACACCTCCGAAGAGGAAATCGAGGCTCGCAGGGAGTCGGGGCAGGTACGGCGCCTGCCCACCTCGCGCCGCTCGCGCCGCGACGAGATCGACGACATCTTCGCCGACGACGAGCCGATCTCGGCCTCGCGGACCCGCACCCTGCGCCCGGTCGGCGACGACTCCGACGTCAAAGTCCACCTCGTCATCCCGCGCAACTTCAACGACGCCCAGCAGGTCGCCGACCAGTTCAAGCGCTCGGTGCCGGTGATCCTCAACCTGCAGACGACCGACCACGAGCTCTCCAAGCGGATGATCGATTTCTGCTCGGGCCTCACCTACTCGCTCGATGGCGGCATGCAGCGGATCGCCGAGAAGATCTTCTTGCTCACGCCGCGCAACGTCGAGGTCTCCGCCGAGGAGAAGGCACGCCTCCTCGACAAAGGCTTCTTCAACCAGTCCTAGCACCGGGTCCCTGCTGCTCCTACTAGGCTCCCGCTGGTGATCGTTGGATTCTGCGGAGCGGGGAACATGGCTGCGGCTCTTGCTCGGGGCTGGGTGGGGCAGTGGGAGGGCATGCTGTTCTTCGATCCGGACTCCGATAGAGCTCGCAAGCTGGCCGGGGATCTTGGTGGCGAGGCCGTCGAGTCCAACGGGCAGTTGGCAGAGCGGGCCGATGTCGTGCTCCTTGCGGTCAAGCCGGGTGCCCTCGAGCAGGCGGCCGGTGAACTGGCGGGCGCAAAGTCGGTCATCTCGATCTTGGGAGCGACGCCCTTGGAGAAAGTCGAAGCCGCATTTCCCCAGGCCGAAGTCGGACGAGTCATGCCTAACCTCGCGGTGGAGGTGAGCGGAGGCGTCCTCTGCGCTGCGGGGGAGTTCAGCCCGGAGGTCCGAGAGAAGCTGGGCGTTCTCGGGTCTGTCGTCGAGTTGCCCGATTCGCAATTCGACGTCGCCACTGCGCTGATGGGTTGTTCCCCGGCGTATTTCGCCTTGGTGGCCGAGGCGCTCGTCGAGGCTGGGATCGACGCCGGCCTCGAGGGGAAGTTGGCCGAAAAGCTGGTTATCGAGGCTGCCGCGGGCACCGGATTGCTGATGCGCATTCGACGCCCAGCCGAGCTCCGGGTCGCAGTCACTTCACCCGGTGGCAGCACGGAGGCGGGTTTGGAAGCGCTCGAGCGAGAAGGGGCGAAAGAGGCATTTGAAGCCGCGGTCAGGGCGTCCCTGGAGCGGATGCGGGGGTGATGCTGCTTGCGCTCGCCCGCGGTGACGTCGCCGACTACGTTGGCGCTCTCTTCCTCGTCTACATCATCCTGATCCTGATCCGGGTGCTGATGTCGTGGATACCGCGCATGCCCTACAACCCGGTGCTGCGGTCCGTGCTCGACTTCATCGTCGAGACCACCGATCCCTACCTCAACCTCTTTCGCCGCATCATCCCGCCGATCGGCGGTGGCGGCTTCGGGCTCGACCTCAGCCCGATGATCGGCATCATCGTCCTCTACATCCTGCGCGGGCTCGTAGTCGCCCTGATCGCCGGGTGAGCGCGGCCGGCGCCCGCGCCTGGCGCCTGGCAGGCGCGCTCTGCCTCGTCGTCGTCCTCGTCGACCAAGTCACCAAGGCGCTGATCGAGGCCAACATGGTCCCCGGCGAGCACGTCGACGTGCTCGGGCCGCTCGGCTTCACGCTCGTCCACAACGAAGGCGTCGCCTTCGGGCTCGCCAGCGGCGGCGGCGTGGCCCTGGTCGCACTCACCGTCGTCGCGCTGATCTTCGTCGGCGTCCTCTTCGCCCGCAACCCGACCCGCCCCTGGATGTGGGTCGCCTTCGGCCTGCTCGCCGGCGGCGCGATCGGCAACCTCGCCGACCGGGTGCGCGTCGGCGCTGTCACCGACTACGTCGACATATTCAGCTGGCCTCCCTTCAATCTGGCCGACGTCGCGATCACGCTCGGGGTCCTCGTGCTGGCGCTCTGCTACGTCGGCGAGGCCGACGGATGACCTCGGAACTGCGCGTCGTCCACCTCGACGAGCACCTCGCGGTGGTCGACAAGCCGGCAGGCTTGGTCGTCCACCCGGCCCAGTCCCACGCCGGCCCCACCCTGGTCGACGAGCTGGCGGAGATCCTCGGTGGCGGCGCCGACCCGGAGCGCCCCGGCATCGTCCACCGGCTCGACAAGGAGACCAGCGGCCTGCTCGTCGTCGCCCGCGACGATGCCACCCACGCCGCGCTGCAGGAGCAGGTCCGCCGGCGCGAGGTCGAACGCGTCTACCTGGCGCTTGCCGGCGGCCGACTTGGCTCGCGCACGGGGACGATCGACGCGCCGATCGGGCGCGCCTCGCGACAGCGTCACCGCATGGCCGTGTCGGGTGCGGCCTCGCGGCAGGCTCGCACGCATTTCGAGGTGCTGGAGCTGCTCACCGCCGAGAGCTACCTCGAGGTCAAGCTGGAGACCGGGCGCACGCACCAGATTCGCGCTCACTTCGGCGCCATCGGCCATCCCCTGATCGGCGACTCGACCTACGGCGGCGAGGCGAAATACGGCCTGGCGCGCCAGTTCCTGCACGCACACCGCCTCGCCTTCGCCCACCCGACGAGCGGCGAGGCGATGGGCTTCCGCTCCGAGCTGCCGGCCGATCTCGCCGCGGCGCTCGCGGCGGCCCGCGCCGCCTGACCAAGCGCGCCCCACTACAATTCCTCCGTTCTAAACCGACCCCCGTCGTAACCGCCCCGGATCCTGACTTCGCCTCGATTGGCCGAGTCCCCGGCTAGGGCGCCGGGCTTCACCCAAAAACTCAAGGAGACTTTTCGACAATGCCAGAGGCAGGCCTCAAAGAGCTGCTGGAGGCCGGAGTCCACTTCGGCCACCAGACGCGGCGCTGGAACCCGAACATGCGCCGCTACATATTCGGCGAGCTGGACGGGATTCACATCATCGACCTGATCCAGACCGAGGCGCTGCTCGAGAACGCGCGCCGCTTCGCCGGCGAGCTCGCCAGCGGCGGCGGCACGGTGCTCTTCGTCGGCACCAAGAAGCAGGCCCGCGGACCGGTCCAGGAATGGGCCGAACGCTGCAAGATGCCCTACGTCAACCAGCGCTGGCTCGGCGGCCTCTTGACCAACTTCAACACGATCTCGCAACGGATCTCGCGCCTGCACGAGCTGACCACCTGGCAGGACGAGGGCAAACTCAGCCTGCTGCCGACCAAGGAGCGGATGGGGATGGAGGCCGAGCTGGCCAAGCTCGAGTACAACCTCGGCGGCGTCCGCGACATGGACCGGCTCCCCGACGCGGTCTTCGTCACCGACCTGAAAACCGAGGAGATCGCGGTCCGCGAGGCTGTTCGCCTGAGGATCCCGATCATCGGGCTGGTCGACACCAACTGCGACCCGACCCAGATCGACTACGTGATTCCCGGCAACGACGACGCGATTCGCTCCTGCCAGCTGGTGATCGGCACGATCGGCGGCGCGGTCGAGGAGGGCTCCAGCGCCTGGCGCGTCCAGGAGGAGAAGCGCATCGCCGAGGAAATGGAACGGCGCAAAAAAGAGGAAGAAGAGCGCCAGAAACGCGAGGAAGAAGAGAAAGAGCGGGTCGAAAAACTCGAGGCGGAGAAAAAACTCGCCGAAGAAGCTGCCGCCAAAAAAGCTGCCGAAGCACCGCCGGTCAAACCGGCCCCGACTGGCCAGGGTTCGGGCGCCTCAGCCGCGGGTCCTGTCGCGGGGCAGGGGGGGGCGCTGCGGGCGGACCAAAAAGGTCCGTCCTCGACCCCCCCCAACCCCGCACCACCCACGGGAGAGGGCTCTAAAGCCGCGGCTCCGGCCAAAGAGGCGGCCGCTCCGGCGCCGGAGAAAGCTGCTGACGATGCCGAGAAAGCTCCCGCTGCGAAAGAGGGAGATTCCAAATGAGCGTTACCGCTGCCGATGTGAAGGCGCTGAGGGATCGGACCGGCGCGGCGATGATGGACTGCAAAGCGGCGCTCTCGGAGTCCGAGGGCGACGTCGATCGGGCGATCGAGATCCTCCGGGTCAAGGGCCAGGCCTCTGCGGCCAAGCGCGAAGGGCGCGGGACCGGCGAGGGGGTCGTCTCCTCCTACATCCACGCCAACGACAAGGTCGGGGCGATGGTCGAAGTGCAGTGCGAGACCGACTTCGTCGCCCGCAACGAGGACTTCAAGGCCTTCGCCTACGAGGTCGCCCTGCACGTCGCCGCGACCGCTCCGAAGTTCGTCTCCTCCGAGGAGATCCCGGCCGAGGAGCGCGAGGCCGAAAAGCGGGTCTTCGAGGAGAAGGCGCGCGAGGACGGCAAACCGGACGACGTCGTCGAGAAAATCGTCGAGGGCCAGCTCGCCAAGTGGGCAAAGGAAGTGGCCCTGCTCGACCAGTCCCACGTCAACGCCGAGAAGCACGACTCGAAGTCGATCGAGGAGCTGCGCCAGGAGCTCGCCGCGAAGACCGGTGAGAACATCCGCGTGGCGCGCTTTGCCTACTTCCGCGTCGGCGACGATTGAACAAGCCCGAGCCCAAATTCAGCCGCATCCTCCTGAAGCTCTCGGGGGAGGCGCTGATGGGGGAGCGCGATCACGGCACCGACGCCGCCGAGGTGGAGCGGATCGCCCGCCAGGTGGCCGCCGTGCGCGCCCAGGGGGTCGAGGTGGCGATCGTCGTCGGCGCCGGCAACATCTACCGCGGCCTGCAGGGAGCCGCGGCCGGGATGGACCGCGCCACCGGCGACTACATGGGCATGCTGGCGACGGTGCTCAACGCGCTGACGCTGCAGGACGCGCTGGAGAAGATCGGCGAGCACACCCGGGTGATGTCGGCGATCGCCGTCCAGGAGGTCGCCGAGCCCTATATCCGCCGCCGCGCGATGCGCCACCTCGAGAAGGGCCGCGTGGTGATCTTCGCCGCCGGCACCGGCAACCCGTTCTTCACCACCGACACCGCGGCGGCACTGCGCGCGCTGGAGATCCACGCGGAAACGATCCTGATGGCGAAGAACGGGGTCGAAGGGGTCTACGACTCCGACCCGGCGATCAACCCGGACGCCAAGTTCATCCCCGAGATCGGCCACCGCGAGGCGATCGAACGGGGTCTCGAGGTGATGGACTCGACCGCGCTCTCGCTCTGCATGGACAACGACCTGCCGATCTACGTCTTCAACATGGGCGACGAGACCAACATAGATAGGATCGTCGGCGGCGAGAGGGTGGGCACGCTGGTCTCCAGCGACGCCTGAGGACCGGAGAGAGGACCCAGTGGAGCTGATCGACGAGTTGCTCAAGGACGCCGAAGGGCGAATGCAGAAGTCGGTCGAATCGAGCCGAGGCGAGCTGGCCACGGTGCGCACCGGCCGTGCCTCTCCGCACCTCTTGGACCGGATCACGGTCGACTACTACGGCTCGCCGACGCCGCTCAAGCAGCTGGCCAACATCGCCACCTCCGACGCGCGCCTGCTCACCGTCACCCCCTTCGACAAGGGATCGATGGGCGAGATCGAGAAAGCGATCCAGGAGTCCGACGTCGGGCTGACGCCGAGCAACGACGGCAACGTGATCCGCCTGCAGATTCCCGAGCTGACCGAGGAGCGCCGCCGCGAGATGGTCAAGGTCGTCCACGGGGTCGCCGAGGAGGGTCGGGTCGCGATCCGCAACATCCGACGCGACACGATGCAGGACCTGCGCGATCTGAAAAAAGAGGGCGAAGCGGGCGAGGACGACGAGCGACGCGCCGAGGCGGCGCTGCAGAAGCAGACCGACGAGGCGATCTCCGAGATCGACGACCTCTTGAAAGGTAAGGAAGAGGAGATCCTCGAGGTGTGAGGCGGTTCCCGTCTCACGGGGTTTTCCGGTACCTGTGAACCTTCCTAAATACGTCGCGATCATCACCGACGGCAACGGGCGCTGGGCAGAGCAGCGCGGACTTCCCGTCGCCGACGGGCACCGCGCCGGCGCCGACACCGTCAAGGCGCGATTGCGGGATGCTGTCGAGCTCGGTGTGGAGGAGCTGACCGTCTTCTCCTTCTCGACCGAGAACTGGGCGCGGCCGTCGGCGGAGGTCGAGGGTCTGATGCGAATGTTCGGCGAGCGGATCGACGCCGAAACCCCCGAGCTGCACGAGGAAGGGGTGCGGATGCGCTTCCTCGGCCGGCGCGAGGGAGTCGCCGAGGACCTGGTCGAGCGGATGCGGTGGGCCGAAGAGACGACTGCGGCGAACGACCGCATCGTCCTCTTCGTCGCCTTCAACTACGGCGGCCGGGCGGAGATCGTCGACGCGGCGCGAACCTTCAAGGGTGACTCCGAGGAGGAGTTCCGCCGACACCTCTACGCGCCCGAGATGCACGACCCAGACCTCCTGATCCGAACCAGCGGCGAGCAACGCGTCTCCAACTACCTGCTCTGGCAGTGCGCCTACTCGGAGCTGGTCTTCCGCGACGAGCTCTGGCCGGACTTCGACCGCGCGGCGTTCGAGGAGTCGCTGCGCGAGTTCGAGCTGCGCCGGCGGCGCTTCGGGAGGAGGGGCTAGATGGTCCAGGACCTCTTCGACGACGACATGTTCTCCGAGGAGCCGCCCCCGCCCGAGCGGCCGCCGCGTGAGCCGCGTCGGCAGCGCAACGCACTGCTCAGCGGCGAGACGGCGCGGCGGATCCTCGTCGCGATCCCCTGGATCGCCTTCGCGATCGCGATCGTCGTGCTCGGCGGTCCGGTATTCGCCGTGGCGATGGCCGGGCTCGGCCTGCTCTGCCTGCGCGAGTACTTCCTGATGACGGCGCCGCTGCGCCCGGTTCAGCAGGCCGCCTACATAGCCCTCGTCGCGATGGTCGCCGCGGCCTACTTCGGCACGGCGTTCAACGTGCTGTTGATCGCGACCGCGTCCTTCCCGCTGCTCTTCTTCTTCGGCGCCCGGCGCCGGCCCCGCGACGGGATCGTCGTCTCGATGGGCGTGACCGTCCTCGGCGCGGTCTGGATCGGCCTGCCGCTGGTCCACGCGGTGCTCCTGCGCGACCTGCCCGACCACGGCGCGGCGCTGCTGATCGACGTCCTCGTCGGCACCTTCGCCACCGACACCGCCGCTTACGCGACCGGGCGCATGTTCGGCTCGCACCGGATCACCCCCGACCTCTCGCCCAACAAGACGATCGAGGGCCTGATCGGCGGTTTCCTGATCGGCACGATGGCGTTTTGGTTCGCCGGCCTCTACCAGAACTGGCTCTCCGGAGCCGACGCGCTGATCATCGGTGCCGCCGTCGCCGCGATCGCCCCGATCGGCGACCTCTTCGCCTCGATGGTCAAGCGCGACCTCGACACCAAGGACACCGGCAAGCTCTTCGGCCCGCACGGCGGCCTGCTCGACCGCCTCGACGCCGTTCTCTTCACGATCGTCGTCGGCTACTACCTCGCGGTCCATCTGGTCTACTGACCTACCTAAACTCCTACAGATGAAGAAGCTGGTCATTCTCGGCAGCAGCGGCTCGATCGGCACGCAAGCGCTGGAGATCGTCGCCGCTTCCGAAGAGCTCCAAGTCGTCGGCCTGGCCGCCGGCTCGAGCTGGGAGCAGCTGCTCGAGCAGGCGCGGCAACACGGTGTGCCGACCGTGGCGCTCGCCGACGCCGACGCGGCCGCACGGGCACGCTCCGCTTGGGATGGCCGCGTGCTGGCCGGCGAGGAGGGGATTCGCGAGCTGATCGCCGATTCCGGCGCCGATCTCGTCCTCAACGGGATGGTCGGCGCGGCCGGCCTCGGCCCGACCGTCGTCGCGCTCGGCGAGGGAATCGACGTCGCCCTCGCCAACAAGGAGAGCCTCGTGATCGGCGGCGAGCTGACCACGGCATTGGCCGAGGCAACCGGAGCGAGGCTGCTGCCGGTCGACTCCGAGCACTCCGCCCTGTTCCAGCTGATCGGGTCCGCGCAGCCAGGCACCGTCGAGCGGCTCGTCCTTACCGCCTCGGGCGGGCCCTTCCGCGGTCGCAAGGACCTTTCCGGGGTCGGCGTCGAGGACGCCCTGGCGCATCCGACCTGGAAGATGGGCGGGCGGATCACGATCGACTCGGCGACCCTGATGAACAAGGGGTTCGAGGCGATCGAGGCCCATCACCTCTTCGGCCTGCCATACGAGCGCATCGCCGTCGTGGTCCACCCGCAGTCGATCGTCCACTCGTTGATCGACCTCAACGACGGCGCCACCCTGGCCCACCTCGGCTACCCGGACATGCGGGTGCCGATCTCCTACGCCCTGCACTTCCCCGAGCGGGCCGACGTCGACGTGCCGCGGCTCGACCTCGCTGCGGTGGGCGAGCTGAGCTTCGAGCCACCGGATCTCGAGACCTTTGCCTGCCTGCGCCTGGCGCTGGAGGCGGGTGAGGCGGGGGGGACCGCGCCCTGCGTGCTCAACGCCGCCGACGAGGTCGCCGTCGCCGCCTTCCTCGACGGGCGGATCGAGTTCACCGCGATCGCCGCGGCGATCGAGCGGGTTCTCGGGGACATGCCGGCCCAACCGGTGACCCACTTCGACGATCTCTTCGCCTGCGACGAAGAGGCCCGCCGCCGCACCGACGAGCAGGTCGGGGGGTTGGCGAAGGTATGAGCTGGCTCTATGTATTCCTCGGCTTCTGCTTCCTCATAGTCATTCACGAGGCCGGGCACTTCCTTGCGGCAAAGGCTGTCGGCATGCGCGTGGAGCGATTCTTCCTCTTCTTCGGCCCGACGATCTGGTCGTTCTCGCGAGGCGAAACCGAGTATGGAGTGAAGGCGATCCCGATCGGTGGCTACGTAAAGATCACCGGCATGAATCCCGAGGAGGAAGTCCCTCCGGAGCACGAGGAGAATGCCTACTTCCGCAAGCCGGTCTGGAAGCGGATCGTGGTCGTTGCAGCGGGTCCGGCGGTAAACATCGCCCTTGCGTTCCTCATTCTCTTCGGCGTCTACTGGTCGAGCGGCAAGCCCGAGGTTGGCCGATCCGTCGAAAAGGTGGAACCACAAACGCCGGCTGCGAAGGTCCTGCACCCTCACGACAGGATCCTGGCCATCGACGGCCATTCTGGACGTGGCAAGGACTCCACTGAACGAAGCAAGGAATTCAGCGAAATCGTGAAATCGCACAAATGTGCCAGCCCCAAGGTTGATGGCTGTGTTTCCGAAACCCCGGTGGTACTGCAGTTCGAACACGCCGGCCAGATACGGACCGTCCATGTCTTCCCACGCTATGACAAAGAACTGGGCTTCATGCGGATAGGTTTTAGTTATGGGGTCAATAGGGTTCCCGTCGACGCCAGCGGCGCGGCTGCGGAAGCCGGCAGGGCTATCCGGGAAGTCGGCGCGGGGACCTTGCACGTCATCACCCACCTATTCGAATCTCGTCAGCGTAAGCAGGTTTCGGGCGTCGTCGGGATCAGTGACGTCGGCCATCAGGTGGTCGAAAAGAGCTTCGAAAAGGCGCTGCTGCTGCTTGCCTTGGTCAGCCTTTCTCTCGGGCTGATCAACCTGCTGCCGATCCTGCCGCTCGACGGTGGCCACATCTTCTGGGCGCTCGTCGAGAAACTCCGCAGGGGCAAGCCGGTTTCACTGCGGGTGATCGAGCGAGCCACCGTTATCGGCTTTGCGCTGGTGGTGGTGTTGATGTTCATCGGCCTCTCGAACGACATTGGCCGGATCACCGGCGAAGGATTCAACGTCCGCTGATGGAGACCTCCGCCGCCGAGAGCTACGCCAGTGGCGGTCCGGCGGCGGAGCTCCAGGCTCAGAGCCTCTACGACGCGTTCGCGGCCACCGTGGAGCAGCATGGCGACGACATCGCCCTGCGCAGCGGCGAGCAGACCCTGACCTGGACGGAGCTGGCGGCCCGGGTCGGGCGCATCGCCGGCGGGCTGGCCTCGCTCGGGGTGAAGAAGGGCGACACCGTCGCCATGCTGCTCTCCAACCGCCTTGAGTTCGCCGCCTGCGACATGGCGGCGGTGGCGCTGGGGGCGGTGCCGTTCTCGATCTACGAGACCTCTTCGCCGGAGCAGATCTCCTACGTCGTCGGCGACGCCGGCGCCCGTGTGGCGATCGTCGAGGCCGCCTATCTCGACGTCTTCGAACGAGCCCGCGAGGAGCTGCCCGATGTAGAGCGCCTGATCGTCCTCGACGCGGACGCGAATGACCACACCGCGACCCTCGCGAGCCTCGAAGAGCTCGACCCCGGGTTCGACCCGTCGGCCGGCGCGGAGTCCGTGGGGCCGGATGACCTACTCACCCTGATCTACACCTCGGGCACCACCGGACCGCCGAAGGGAGTCCAGCTCACCCATCGCAACCTGCTCACGCTGGTTGCCTCGGTCGACGGTATGATTCCCTTCCCCGAGCGCGGTGGCCGGGTCATCTCCTGGCTCCCCGCCGCCCACATCGCGGAGCGCGGGGCCAACTACTACCTGCCGGTGGCGAAGGGGCTCGAAATCGTGATCTGCCCCGATCCGCGGGAGATCGTCCAGTTCCTGCAGCAGGCGCCCCCGACCTGGTTCTTCGCCGTCCCGCGCGTCTTCGAGAAGCTGAAAGCGGGCCTCGAGGCAATGCTCGCAGGGCTCCCCGACGAGCAGCGAGAGCCGGCCGAGCGCGGATTCGAGGCCGCGCTGTCGAAAGTCCGGCTGGAGCAGCGCGGCGAAGCGGTTCCGGAGGACATCGCGGCGGCGGCCACGGCAGCCGACGAGCAGATGTTCGGCGCGCTGCGCCGGCAGCTCGGCCTCGACGAGGCGGTGGCGGTCAGCGTCGGCGCAGCGCCAACCCCGGTCGAGGTATTGGAGTTCTTCCACGCGATCGGCATCCCCGTCGGCGAGCTCTGGGGAATGTCGGAGACCTGCGGTGTGGCCACCAGCAACCCGATCGACAGGATCAAGCTGGGCACTGTCGGGCCGCCCCTGCCGGGCGTCGAGCTGCAGCTTGCCGAGGACGGCGAGGTGCTGGTCCGCAGCGCCGCCAACATGCCCGGCTACCGCAACATGCCGGAGAAGACCGCCGAGACGATCGACGCCGAGGGCTGGCTGCACACCGGCGACATCGGGGAGCTCGACGAGGACGGCTACCTGCGAATCGTCGACCGCAAGAAGGAGCTGATCATCAACGCCGCCGGCAAGAACATGTCACCGGCCTCGATCGAGTCGAAGCTGAAAGCGGCCAGCCCGTTGATCGGTCAGACGGCCGCGGTCGGCGACGCGCGCCGCTACAACGTCGCCCTGATCGTCCTCGATCCCGACTACGCACCCGTCTGGGCGCAGGGCCGGGGCTTGGACGACACCGGGCTGGAGAGCCTCGCCAAGGATGAGGCGGTACGCGAGGAGATCGAGTCAGCGATCACCTCCGCCAACGAGCGCATGGCCCGCGTCGAGCAGATCAAGAAGTTCAAGATCCTGCCGACCGAGTGGGCCCCGGGCGGCGACGAGCTGACCCCGACGATGAAGCTCAAGCGCAAGCCAATCGAACACAAGTACGCCGCCGAGATCGAGGCGCTCTACGCGGACTGACGGAGGCGGCTTAGCTCGACTTCAGGAGGGTGAAGTCGTAGCTTGCCGGCGAGGGATCGCCCGGGCCGCCGGGAGCGCGCGCCTTGACCTTGAAGACGTGGTGGCCGGGGCGGAGCCTGGGAGCGGTGAAGGGCGAAGCGCAGCGCTTGAAGCGGCCCCCGTCGAGCTTGCAGAGGTAGGTCGAGCCGGCGACGCTCGATGTGAAGCGGAAGGTCGGGGTGCGGTCGCGGATCGAGTGGCCCGGGCCGCGGCGGATCCGGGTCTGGGGTCGCTTTTTGGCGACACCGGCGGGGCCGCTTCCCGGATTGGCACTGCCGCCACCCGCCGCGGCCTGTGACGAGCAGGCCTGCTCGGACGGGCTGACCGAGTTCGGCCGTGGGCCGGGGAAGACCGCGGCGAAATCGGCGGCGCTGTTGTCGTGGTCGTCGCCTGGCTCGAGCAGGGTCGGGCAGCCGGGTTCGATCGTACGACGCAGGGCCATCCCGTCGGGGATGCCGCCGGGCGCTGCGGGCGAGCCGGTGGGGGAGGGGGTGGTGCCGGAGAAGCTGCCCCAGGAAGCGCAGTCGAGGCTTTCCCAGCAGACGGCGCCGCCAGCCGGGTCGAGCAGGCCGGGGGGCATCGCCGCGTCGGCAGCGAACCCGAATTCCGCTTCGGCTTCGGCCGTCGCCGCGACCAGCGTGCTCTGATTGGCGTCGCCGGCGACGTCGTGGGCGAAGGTAGCGGTGCCCAAGAGCGATCCCGACGCGCCGTAGACCGAGATCCGGTGGCCTTCGACCAGGTTCTGTCCCGGAGCCCACATCTGCAGCTCCACGTACTCGGAGTTGGGATGCGCAGCCGACCCGGGGTAGACCTCGCGAATCATCATCTCGTGGAACGTCGCGAGCGCCGGTTGCGCCGCGACCAGCAGGAGAGCGAGGGCCCCGATCGCGGCGACCGCGGCGCGGCGGCCGATCAACGCTTCGAGCCCCGGTGACGATGATGGTGCTTTTTGCCGTGGTGCCGCCGGTGATGCTTGCGGTGACGATGACGTTTGACGACCACAGGCTTCGCCGCCGGCGGCGCCGGGGGCAGAGCGACAGGTGAAGCGGGCGGGGACGAGCCCGACTGACCCGAGCCCGAAGAAGAGGACAGCACGACGTTGAAGGTGTAGCCGGCGGGGCTCGGGTCGACGTTTTCGCTGCTGTCGATAGCCCGCACCTGGAAGGTGTGCTGACCTGCGCCGAGGCCGGAATAGGAGATGCCGGCGGTCGGACACGCGGCGAAGGCCGCCCCGTCGAGCTTGCACTGGAAGGTCGACCCGGGCTCAGAGGAGGTGTAGGTGAACGCCGCGGTCGAGCTGTCGCTGGGGTCCGCGGGCTTCGTCGCGATCGAGGTATCGGGCGGCGTCGTATCGGCGAGGGAGTTGTCGACCGTCCAGCCGAAGACGGTCGCCGTCGCCTGCGCGTTGCCCGCCGCGTCGATTGCCCGGACTTCGAATTCATAGGCCCCGTCGGCGAGGTTGGCGTAGGTCTTCGGCTGCGTGGCGCAAGCGCTGAAGCTCGCCTCCAGCGGCGCCAGCCTGCATTCGAATTTGGAGCCGACCTCGTTGGAGCTATAGCGGAATGCCGCAGATTTCCCCGGGCTCGGATCAAGCGGATGGCTGGTGATGCTCGCGGTCGGGGCGACAGTGTCGACCGTCCAGGTATAGGAGGCCGGCGTCGGGTCCGGGCCCGAGGCATTGACGCCCCGCACCTGGAAGGTGTGGCTCCCCTCTGCCAGGCTCGCGTATGTCTTCGGGCTTCCCGCACCCGGACAGGACGCGAACACTTCGGCGTCGAGGCGGCATTCGTAGCTGGTCGCGGTGGGGGCTTCGTAGGTGAATTCGGCGGCGGTGCTGTTGGAGCTCGGCGGCGGCCGATCGTCGATGACCGTGTTCGGCGCGCCCGCGCAGACGCTTTCGGTGATCGGGCTGCTGTCGTTGCGCGGCGCGGGGGTCACTTCTTCGAAGTCGCCGGCGCTGTCGTTGGTGTCGTCGGCTTCCTCGAGCAGGGTCGGGCAACCGGGGCTGATCTTGCGGCGGATCGCCTTGCCGGCGGCGATCCCGCCGGGAGAAGCGGGGGAGCCGACACTGGTTCCGGTGGCGGTCTGCAGCGCCGCCTGGCCGCTGAAGTTGCCCCAGGCGACGCAATCGGCGGGAATTCCGCCGGCGTTCCAGCAAACCGCGCCACCGGCGGCCGGGATCGAGAGCCCGGCGTCGAGCAGGTCCGGGGCCACACCGAACGTCGACTGCACCGCGGTGTCGCCGATCAGGACGGTCTGCTGGTTCGCGGAATTCGCGACCGAGCTGGAGAACGTCGAGGTATGGACGAGGCTGCCGCTCGAGTTGTAGAGGGTCAGCGAGTGCCCGCTGAGCATGGACTGGCCGGCGGCGAACATCTGCAGCTCGACGTAGCTGTCGTCGTCTGGGCCGGGATGGACCTCGCGCACTTTGATCAGGTGGAAAGTGGCTTGGGCTGAGGGCGCCGCGAAGAGGAAGACGGCACCTGCGCAGAGCAGGGCGAAGCGCAGCTTGGAGGCCGCGCGCCTCGGTGCCTCTCCCCGGATCGACGTACCCATGCGTTTGTGCATACGGAGGCTCGGCCGGTTGGGTTCAATCGAGTCGAGGACCCTTCCCGCTACGCTCCGCATATGGCTTCTAAGCGGCAGATATTCGTCGGCGGGGTGCCGATCGGCGGCGGTGCGCCGGTCGCCGTGCAGACGATGACCAAGACCGAGACCGCCAATCTGGCGGCGACGATGGAGCAGATCCGCAAGGTCGCCGATGCCGGGGCGGACATCGTGCGAGTCGCTGTGCCGCGCGGCGACGACGTCGAGGCGCTGAAGACGATCGTCAAGGATTCGCCGATCCCGGTGATCGCCGACATCCACTTCAACCACACTCTGGCGCTGAAGGCGATCGACGCCGGCGCCCACTGCATCCGCCTCAACCCCGGCAACATCGGCGGGCGCGAGAAAGTCGCCGAGGTGGCGCTGAAGGCGACCGCCGCGGGTGTGCCGATGCGGATCGGGGTCAACTCCGGCTCGCTGCCAAAGCACCTGCACGAGCTCGAGCGCGAGGCCCCCGTCGAGGCACTGGTCGCCGCGGCAATCGAGTTCGTCGAGCTGATGGAGGGCCTCGACTTCGAAGACTTCAAGGTCTCGATCAAGTCGACCAACGTCCCGAACACGATCGCCGCCAACCGCATGCTCTCGGAGAAGATCCCCTACCCGCTGCACCTGGGCATCACCGAGGCGGGGACCAAGTGGTCCGGCGCGCTGAAATCCTCGGTCGGGCTGGGGACGCTGCTCGCCGACGGGATCGGCGACACGATCCGGATCAGCCTCTCGACCTTCCACGCCGAGGAGGAGGTCAAGGTCGCCTGGGAGATCCTCAAGGCGCTGCAGCTGCGCGAGCGCGGCCCGGTCCTGATCGCCTGCCCGACCTGCGGCCGCCTCCAGTTCGACATGGACTCGGTCGTCGCCGAGATCGAGCAGCGGCTGGAAGGCTACGCCGAGCCGGTCGAGGTGGCGGTGCTGGGCTGCGCGGTAAACGGGATCGGCGAGGCCAGCCACGCCGACTTCGGCATCGCCGGCGCCAAGAACGAGGGCTTGATCTACGCCCACGGCAAGCCGTTGCGCAAGGTGCCCCAAGCCAAACTGGTCGACACGCTCTTCGAAGAGATCGACAAATCGCTCGATCGTGACGGCAAGGTCGAGTTCGACGAGGCCGAATCGCGCGAGGGTGCCGCCTGGCTGGCCAAGATCGAGGAGGAAAACGCCGGCGAACTGACGCCGGAGAAGATCGCGCGGATGGAGAAGGAAGCGGTCGAAAAGGGCGAGTCGGACAAAGTGCTCCTCGACGAGGAGTCTTCGCCCACTGCCAGCCGTCGTTTCACCAGGGCTTAGAGCCTCAGCGGGCGGGTCCAGCCCGAGACGCGTTGTCGACCGCGATCCGCCTAACTAGTGGATAGGTTTCCTGCAGTGACGCGTCTGAGCCAGAGCTTCATTCCGACCTTGAAGGACCCGCCCTCGGACGCTGAGGCCATCTCTCACAAGCTGATGGTGAGAGCTGGACTGATCCGTCAGGTCGGGGCGGGTCTCTGGACCTATCTGCCGGCCGGGCTGCGGGTCGAGCGCAAAGCCGAGGCGATCGTGCGCGAGGAGATGGAGGCGATCGGCTGCCAGGAGGTGCTGATGCCCGTGCTGCAGCCAGCGGAGGCCTGGAAGAAGACCGGCCGCTACGCGATCGACGAGCTGTTCAAGCTCGAGGACCGCAAGGGGGCGGAGATGGTCCTGGCGATGACGCACGAGGAGTGCATCACCTCCCACATCGCTCGCGAGGTGCGTTCCTACCGCGACCTGCCACTGATGCTCTTCCAGATCCAGACCAAGGAGCGCGACGAGCCGCGCCCGCGCGCCGGCGTCCTGCGCACGCGCGAGTTCGCGATGAAGGATGCCTACTCCTTCGACCGCGACGAGGAGGGCCTGGCCCGTTCCTACGAGGTGCAGAGCGAGGCCTACCGGCGGATCTTCGACCGCTGCGGCCTGCGCTGGTACCGGGTCGAGTCCGACGTGGGGATGATGGGCGGTTCCGCCGCCCACGAGTACATGGCGCCCTGCGCCGCCGGCGAGAACGAGGTCGCGCTGGCCGAGGGCTACGCGGCAAACGTCGAGATCGCCTCGGCCGAGCCGCAGCCGGTCGGCCTGCCCGCGCCGCTGGACGCGCCGCAGCGAGTGGAGACGCCCGGGCTGACCACGGTCGAGCAGGTCGCCGGCTCGCTGGGCCTGTCCGGCGGCGCGCTGATCAAGGCCATGCCGGTCGTGGTCGAGGAGCGCGGCATGGTGCTCGTCCTGCTCCGCGGCGACCACCGCCTCAACGAGATCAAGCTGCGCAACGCCCTCGGCGCCGGCTTCAGACCGGCAGGCGCCGAGGAGATCGAGGCCGAGCTCGGCCCGGTCGGCTTCGTCGGCCCGGTCGGCGCGAGCGTCCCGATCGTCAAGGACGCCGCGATCCAGGGCGACTCCTTCGTCGCCGGCGCCAACGAGGCCGACGCCCACCTGCGCGGCGTCAGGCCGGGGCGCGACTTCGAGTTCGAGGAGCTCGACGTGCGCATGGTCGAGGCCGGCGACACGGCCCCGGGCGGCGGCACGATCGAGATCGAGCCGGCGATCGAGGTCGGCAACATCTTCAAGCTCGGCACCCGCTACACGGAGCCGCTCGGCGCCACCTACCTGGACGAGGGCGGGGTCGAGCGACCGATCGTGATGGGCAGCTACGGGATCGGGCCGGCGCGGATCGTCGCCGCGGCGATCGAGCAGGGAGCGGACGAGCGCGGCATCGTCTGGCCCGCCGCCCTCGCTCCCTGGCAGGTGCAGCTGGTCTCCCTCGCCAAGGCCGGCGAGCCCGAGCGCGAGGCGGCCGACGAGGTCTATGCGGCGCTGCGCGAGGGTGGGGCGGAGGTCCTCTACGACGACCGCGACGCCGGCCCCGGGGAGAAGCTGACCGACGCCGAGCTGCTCGGCTGCCCGTTGCGTGTCGTCGTCGGACGGCGCGGCCTCGCCAAGGGAGTGGTCGAGGCGAGCGAGCGAGCGAGCGGCGCCGAGCACGAGCTGCCGGTCGGCGAGGCCGGCGAGCGGGCCATCGCCCTGCTGCAGGGCGAGGATGCCTGACGCGGCCCCCTTCGGGCGTGGCCGCATCCGCCGGCTCTTCGGCCTCGACCGCAGCGGCCCGCCACCCAGGCAGACGCGGGAGGGCGAACCGCTCAACCCCTGGACGCTGCCCAACCTGGTCGGCTACCTGCGCCTCGCCGGGCTGCCGGTCTTCCTCTACCTCGCCTTCGAATCGGGCGACGGGCGCAGCGTCGCCTCGGCGACGATCTTCTGGCTGATCGCGGCGGGCGACTACCTCGACGGCTTCCTGGCCCGGGTCACCGGCCAGTACAGCCGCCTGGGGGCGATGCTCGACCCGCTGATCGACCGCCTCACGATCCTCTCCGGCGCGATCGTCTGCTGGCACTTCGAGCTCCTGCCGCGCTGGGCGCTGGCCCTGCTCGTCGTCCGCGAGGTGGCGATGCTGGTGCTCGCCCAGTACGGGCTGCGCCACGGGGTCGAGATAGCGGTCAACTGGCCGGGCCGGATCTCGGTCTTCCCAATCATGGGCGGCATCTTCTTCGCCCTCGTCTTCGCGGGCTGGGTACCCGCGGCGCTGCTGATCGTCGGCGTCGCCCTGGCGATCCTCGCCACCGTGCTCTACGCGCGGACGGGGGTGCGCACCGTGCGCGAACGCAAAGCGCAAGGCGCCGCCCAGGATCCATAACCTTCAACCTAGAGTTGAACCTTCGGCCAAGCGACCTATAATTGCCCTCCGCGGCCAACGGAGGCGAAGGTCTCCCGATCAAGGAGCAAGATGGAGGACACCTTTCCCGATCTCGGTTCGCTCAGCGATGAAGAGCTGAAAGACCTGATCGACAAGCTCACCACCGAGGAGAACGAGATCTCCTACAAACGCCGGGTTCTGCACGGCAAGATCGACATCCTGCGTGCCGAGCTGGTCAATCGGCTGCGCCACAAGCACGAAAGCGGCGACTCGCTGATCTCCGGCGACGACGTCGCCCAGCTGACCGACATCCTCGCCGGCAAGGCGCAGAGCCCACCCGAGGACGACGCAGCCGCCTGAGGCTGGAGCGGATCCGATGGCCATCCACTGTCCGGAGTGCGGTTTCGTCAACCCCGAGGGCGCCAACTACTGCCAGAAGTGCGGTGCCTATCTCGGCGGGCCCAAAGACGGCGAGGACGAACCGACGACGATGACCTACACCGTCGACGAAACCGGCGAGATGCAGCCGATCGACATCGACGAGGTCCTCGAGGAGAGCGGCGCGGCGCTGGTCATCCGCTCCGGCGGCGGCCGGGCCGGGGAGAGCTTCACCGTGACCGAGGACCGGGTCAGCATCGGTCGCAGCCCCGACGCCGGCGTCTTCCTCGACGACGTCACCGTCTCCCGCAACCACGCCCTGCTGGTCCACCGTCGCGACGGCTTCTACATCGATGACCTCGGCTCGCTCAACGGCACCTACGTGAACAGGCGCCGGATCGAGTCCCACCGCCTTGCCGACGGCGACGAGATCCAGGTCGGCAAGTACAAGCTGAGCTACCTGGAGAAGTAGGAGCCCCCATGGCAGTGTCCGAGCAGCAGGTTCGCCAGCGCGACTCGCGGCCCCGCAAGGCGCTGACGATCGGCGCCGTCTGCAAGATCCTCGAGAACGAGTTCGACGACATCTCGATCTCGAAGATCCGCTACCTCGAGGACCAGAAGCTGCTAACCCCGCGCCGCACGCAGGGCGGCTACCGCCTCTACAGCCAGTCCGACGTCGAGCGCCTGCGCACGATCCTGCGCCTGCAGCGCGACGAGTTCCTGCCGCTGCGGGTGATCCGCCAGGAGCTCGCGGCCGGCGGCGACATCGACCTCGGCGCGGGCAGCGGCGACCGCCGTCCGACGGCGGGCACCGTGCGACGGGCGATCTTGGTCAACACCTCGAGCGCGTACCTGACCCTGGAGGAGGTGATCGAGGAGACGGGTGCCCGCTCCGAGCTGATCGCCGAGCTCGAGAACTTCGGCATCGTTCAGCCTGAGAAGCGCGACGGCAAAGCCGCCTACGACGAGACCGATCGCGAGATCGTCCGCGCCGCCAACGAGCTCTCCCGGGTCGGCGTCGGCGCCCGCAACCTGCGGGTCTTCCGCTCCTCCGCCGATCGCGAGGCCAACCTGCTGGAAGCCCTACTCGGACCGTCGCTGCGCTCGCGCAATCCCGAGCGCCGCAAGGAGGCGTTGGAGAGCCTGGAGAGCCTGGCGGCGACCGTCAGCCACCTCAAGCACCTGTTGCTGGTCCGGGATCTCCGCCGCCTCGCCGGGGACTGAGCGGCCGGCCCGGTGCCCCGCGTGACCCGCCGGCGGACCGTCGCCGCCCCCGTCGAGGAGGTCTGGGAGCTGATCTCCGACCCCTACAGCCTGCCGCGCTGGTGGCCGCGGACGAGCCGCGTCGAGAGCGTCGACCGCAAGCCCGAGGGCAAGCGCAGCCAGTGGACCAAGGTCTTGGAGACGGCCGAAGGCCGCGGGGTCCGCGCCGACTACCGCTGCCTCAGCTCGGCCGAGGGCGAGCGCTACGTCTGGGAGCAACAGCTCGAGGGCAGTCCCTTCGAAAGGCACCTGCGCAGCTCGGTGGTCGAGATCGGGCTGCGCAGTGAGGAGGACGGGACCGTGGTCAGCCTCACCTCCGACCAGAAGCTGCGCGGCATGTCGCGATTGGGCTCGCCGATGATGCGCGGCGGCCAGGGCAAGATCCTCGAGCAGGCGCTCGACGGGCTCGAACAGGCGCTCGGGGGCCTGGAATGAATTCGATGAGCGCGCCGCGACGAGACTCCAAGTGGTGGGGTTGGGGAGACCCGGCGGTCGTCCCGGAGCTTGACGGCGAGGCGCTCGGGGTGCTGCGCGAGCGGGTCGGGGAGCTGGAGCCTTGGCCGCTTGCGGCGGAGCTGGAGCGCTTCGAGCTGCCCGAGCCTGAGCAGCTGCCAGAGGAGCTGATCGACGCGGTTGGCGAGGCGAACGTCTTCACCGGGACCGAGGACCGGATCCGCCATGCCACCGGTTGCGGCTATGCCGATCTGGCCCGGTTGCGCGGCGGCAGGCTTGACGCCGCCCCAGACGCCGTGCTGTTGCCAGCCGATGCTGAGGCGGTGCGGCGCGTGCTGGAGGTCTGCGCCGCCGAAGGAATCGCCGTCGTTCCCTTTGGCGGCGGCACCAGTGTTGTCGGCGGGGTTGCGCCGCTCCGCGGCCCACACTCGCGCCTTGTCAGCCTCGACCTCGCCCGCCTGCAGGACGTCGAAGTAGACAAGCGTTCGCTTACGGCGCGACTCGGCGCGGGCCTGCGCGGGCCCGAGGCGGAAGCGGCGCTGGGCGCCGAGGGCGTCGTCCTCGGCCACTTCCCGCAGTCGTTCGAGTACGCGACGATCGGCGGCTTCGCGGCCACCCGTTCCGCCGGCCAGGCTTCCAGCGGCTACGGCCGCTTCGACTCGCTGGTCAGCTCGGTGCGGCTGGTCGCTCCGGCCGGCGATCTGCTCACGCTGGAGACTCCCCACACCGCCGCCGGCCCGACGCTGCGCGAGCTCGTGGTCGGCTCGGAGGGGGCCTTTGGGGTGATTCCGGACGTCACGGTGCGCGTGCGCCCGCAGCCGAGCGTGCGGCGCTACGAGGCCTGGATCGCCGAGAGCTTCGAAGCGGGCGCCGAGATCGTGCGGGCGCTTGCGCAGGGGCCCGGGCTTCCCGATGTGATCCGCGTCTCCGACGAGGAGGAGACCGAGGTCTCGCTGGCGCTCTCCGGCCCGCGCGGGCTCGCCGGGGCCCTCTTCGGCGGCTACCTCGGGCTGCGCCGCAGGCGCGGCGGCTGCTTGGTCGTCGTCGGCTTCGAGGGAGACGAGGAGTCCGTCGCCCGTCGCCGCGCCCTCGCGGTGCGAGCCCTGCGCCGCGGCGCCGGCGCCTACCTCGGCCAAGGGGCGGGGCGCGCCTGGGAGCACGGGCGCTACCAGGGGCCCTACCTGCGCGACACGCTGATGGGGATGGGGGCGATGGTGGAGACGCTCGAGACCTCGCACACCTGGTCGCGACTGCACGAGCTGCACGCGGCCGTGGCCGCCGCGATCCGCGACTCGCTGAGCGCCCAGGGCACCCCGGGGCTGGCCTTCTGCCATCTCTCGCACGCCTACGCCGACGGCGCCTCGCTCTACTTCACCTTCATCTCGCGCTCGCGGCGGGGCGAGGAGATCGAGCAGTGGGGGGCGGTCAAGCGCGCCGCCTCGGAGGCGATCGTCGCAACCGGCGGCACGATCACCCACCACCACGCCGTCGGTCGCGACCACGCCCCTTACATGCAGGCCGAGGTCGGCGACACCGGCCTTGACGTCCTGCGCGCAGTCAAGCAGCAGCTAGACCCCACAGAAATCATGAACCCGGGGAAGCTACTCGCAGGCCGGTCCCGGTAGGGCTGAAACGTCTTGTACTTTTTCGCCGACGCTATGGGGCGCCAGCCCAACCGCAACCACCGAAAAAGTTAAGTGAAAGCCCTACCGGGACTGGCCTTCTCGCGCAATTGGCCCCGTGATTTCGCCGGTCAGCACCGTTTCGCCGGTGTAGCGGGGCAGCGATTTGTTCTTTTTCGCCCGCGCGACCTCGGCCTGGTAGGCCGCGTCGTCGGTGCGCGAGACGTAGATCTGGTCGAAGGCGCCGCTGGCGACGTAGGCGAGCAGTTCGGCGGGAATCGCGAAGCGCGCGCCAAGGCGGCCCGATTCGTCGACGCCGACGCTGCCCACCCGCAGCGAGAGTTTCGGCGAGCGGTAGAGCCAGACGATGTAGGACTGGCCCTTTTCGGTCGGCTGCAGGTTTTCGCCGGTGACCTGCAGGACGATTTCCTTCTTGAGCCGGCCGAAGATGGCCCGGCCGCTCGCATCGCTGCCGTCGGCGGGCTCGAGCACCGCCTGCGTGAGCTTGCCGCTTTCGGCCGCGGCGGTTTCGGTTGCGGCTTCGGAAGCTTCAGAGGTGCTGGAGCCGGAGTCGGAGCTGCCGCCGAAGATGGCGATCGCAGCGAGGACCACGGCGACGATCGCGAGGGCGCCGCCGGTCAGTAGGACGAGGCGGCGGCGCTCGGCGGGCAACGTGGGGCGCGACGCCCGGCTCGCCGGCTTCTTAACCGGGGCCTTCGGTTTGACCGGAGGCGGTGGCGAAGCCGGCGCAGGGGGATCGGGGGCCTCCGTCGCCTCTACCGACGGCGCCGCCGGCTCCGCGGCGGGCTTCTCCACTTCGGCCGGCAGCGGGGGCGGCGTCTCGCCGGCGGCCTGCATCTCCGCCAGGGCGTCTTTCACTTCAGCACGCACCTGCTCGACGCTGAGCCCCTTCAGCGCCGCGATGTCCTCATAGCCCTCCTCCCGCTGCGCGAGCAGGCGGAGCAGGGCTCTCTGGTCGTCGCTCAGTCCCATCCCGGCGGGAAGACTATGCGACGCGTATTAACGCTGGATGTGCAGGCAGGTAGGGTCCGGCCGATGGCAGACGACCCGCGCGGCCTTCTCTCTCATTTCGATGCCCTGATCGGCACCGAGTGGCTCAGTGACGACCCCGAGGGCGCCCGGGCGCGAGTCCCGATTCGCGACGATCTGCGCCAGCCGGTCGGCCTGATGCACGGCGGCGTGATGTCGACGCTGATCGAGAGCGTCTGCTCGCGCGCCACCGCGCTCGCCGTGATGGACGACGGCAATGCGGCGATGGGGCAGTCGATCGCCGTCAGCTTCATCCGCCCGATCACGGCGGGCCACGCCGAAGCCAAGGCGCAGGCCCGCCATCGCGGCCGCACCACCTGGGTCTGGGACGCCGAAGTCATCGACGCCGAGGGCAGGCTCTGCGCCCTGGCGCAAATGACGATCGCCGTCAGGCCATTGCCGAAGCGCGACTAGCCGCCGAAGCGGTTCGTGATCGGCAGTCGCCTGTCTCGGCCGAACGCCCGGGGCGTGATGCGGATTCCCGGCGCCGCCTGGCGTCGCTTGTACTCGGAGCGGTCGACCATGCGCACGACCTCGTCGACCACGTCCGCAGGCATCCCCGCCGCGACCATCTCCTCGCGGCCCTGGTCGCGCTCGACGTAGGCCTCCAGCACGCGGTCGAGCAGCTCGTAGGGCGGCAGCGAGTCGCTGTCGAGCTGGTCCGGGCGCAGCTCCGCCGAGGGCGCTCGCTCGAGCACCGAGGCCGGGACGAGCTCCTCGCCCGCCGCTTCGTTGCGGTGGCGCACGAGGTCGTAGACGAGCGTCTTCGGCACGTCCTTGATCGCGGCGAACCCGCCCGCCATGTCGCCGTAGAGGGTCGCGTAGCCGACCGACATCTCGCTCTTGTTGCCGGTGGTCAGGACCAGCCAGCCGTGCTTGTTGGAGAGCGCCATCATCACGTTGCCGCGAATCCGCGCCTGGATGTTCTCGGCGGCGAGGTCGGGCTCGGACGGCCGCGTGGGGTCCCGCGGCAGCGGCTCTTCTTCGCCGCCACCGTTGGCGCCTTCGCCGGCGAAGGCCGGAGCGAGGGAGTCCGCGTAGGCGCCCATCGCCGCCTCGATCGGGATCTCGATCAACTCGGCCCCGAGGGCTGCGGCGATAGTTCGGGCGTCCGCCTGGGTTTCATAGCTGGAATGGGGCGAGGGCATGACCACGCAGCTGACGTTCTCCGCTCCGATCGCGTCGGCGGCGAGCAGGGCCACCAGCGCCGAGTCGATCCCGCCCGAAAGCGCGATGCCGACGTGGCGAAAGCCGTTCTTGCCGACGTAGTCGCGCAGTCCGAGGACCAGCGCCCCGTAGACCTCGGCCGGGTCGGAGAGGGGCTCGGCGAGTCGCCCTTGGGCACCGGCCGGGATCTCGCAGATCAGCAGCTCCTCCTCGAACTGGGCGGCGCGGGCGACGACCTCGCCGCGCGGGTCGACGACGAAGCTCTGACCGTCGAAGACCAGCTCATCCTGGCCGCCGACGAGGTTGCAGAAGGCGAGGTGGGTGCCGTAGGCGCGAGCGCGGGCGGCGAACATCGCTTCCCGCTCACGGCCCTTGCCGCGGTGGTAGGGAGAGCCCGACGGGTTGGCGATCAGCGCGGCGCCATCGGCCGCCTCGCTCGACGCGGGCGGGCCCTCCTCCCAGACGTCCTCGCAGACGGTCAGGCCAACCGCGGCTCCCGCGACGTCGATCGTCATCGAATCCATCCCGGGCACGAAATAGCGCTGCTCGTCGAAGACGGCGTAGTTCGGCAGCCTGTTCTTGCGGTAGACGGCGCGGACCTCGCCGCCGCGGAGGACGGCAAGCGAGTTGTGGGCATGACGGTGGTCGCCGCCGGCGGCGACCGGCTCGGCAAAGCCGACCAGGGAGGTCATCTCGCCACTGCCGCGGGCAAGCTCCTCGATCGCGGCCAGGTTCGCCTCGACGAAATGACGCTTCAGGTAGAGGTCCTCGGCGGGGTAGCCGGGAAGGCAGAGCTCGGGGAAGATCGCCAGCTCGGCGCCTTGGCCGGCGGCCCGGCTCATCCACTCGGCGATCTTGGCGGCGTTGCCGTCGAGGTCGCCGACCGTCGGGTCGATCTGGGCAAGAGCTATGCGCAAGCGGTCCTCCGTGGGCTCACCCTTGAAGTATCGCCGCCGAGACGGGCGGGAGGCGCCTCAACGGCCTGTAGATTGGCTCCGATGCGAGCACACCTGCGGTCGATCGGGGCGTCGCTCGTGCTGCTGGCCGTTCTGGCCGGCGCGCCCGCCGCGGCGCATGCCGGCGACCAGTGGACCTTCCGCCAACCGCTTGCGCGGCCGACCGATCACCCGGACCCCGCCCGTCACTCCTACTCGGTGCCGGAAGCGCCCAACTCGCCCGCCTGCGCCGGTCGCTTTTGCGTGCACTGGGTGGACGAGGGTGTCGACGCACCGGACCTCAGCGACGAAGACGGCGACGGCGTGCCGGACTTCGTCGAGCAGGTGCTGAAGGTCGGCGCCCACGTGCACGCGGTCGAGAACGGCAAGCTGGGCTGGCGAGAGCCGCGCTCGGACGGCCGTCGCGGCGGCCGCAACGGCAAGACCGACGTCTACTTGAAAGAGCTGGGACGGCAGCTGTTCGGCTACGCGGCGCCCGACCGCGGCCAGGAGCAGAAAGGCGGGCACCTGCCTCGCCGCCTGCACGGCTACCTGGTCCTCGACAACGACTACGGCCCCTTCCAGTACCCCGGCACCAAGCCGCTGGCCGATCTCGAGGTGACCTTCGCCCACGAGTACTGCCACATCCTGCAGATGAACTACGACGCCTACCAGGACGCCTGGATGGCCGAGTCGACCGCGGTCTGGATGGAGGACCAGGTCTACAACGGGATCAACGACTACCTGCGCTACGTGCGCCGCTGGGTCAACCTCTTCGACACGCCGCTCACCGCCAACTCGATCAGCGAGTACGGGGCAACGGTCTGGAACGAGTGGCTGGTGCGTCGCTACGGCCGCACGATCCTCCGCAACGCCTGGTCCCGGGCCGCGCACACGCGCCCGGGCGGGTTCTCTGTCGACAGCTACGACTCGGCGATCCGCGCCGCGGGCGGCTCGGACTTCAGCCACGACTTCGCCCGCTTCGCCCGCGACGTCGCCGAGTGGAACACCGGCAGCCGCTTTCGGGAAGGCAGGCGCTACCCGGACGTGCCGCGCCGGGCCGGCCTGCCGCCCGACGGGCGCCCGCTCGAGCGCTCGCTCAACCACACGACCTTCCAGCTGCTGCGGGTTCACCCGCAGGGGAATCGGACGGTGGTCGTCCATGCCGACGGGCCCCCTGGCGTCGCGGCCGGACTGGCGCTCGTCGGGAGGATCGGAAGCGAGCGCCACGGGCAGGTCGTATCCAGGCTGCGCTTCCGCCCGCACGGCGGCGCGATGACGGTCCGGCTGCCGCGACCGGGGCGCTTCGAGCGGGTCACCGCGGTGCTGATCAACGCCGACACCAGGGCCGAAGGCTTCAACGCCCGCCGGCTCGACTGGAACTACTTGACCGACACGGCGCCGTTCCGGGTCCGCGCCGACTCGCCCTGAGGATCCTTGGGCGCGGGCGGGGCGGTGGCGACCGCTTCGGCTATCGCCCCTTCGAGGTCGAGGCCGAAGCTGTCGAGATCGGCCATCGCGTCGTAGTCGCCGACCAGGCCGAAGTCGATCTTGCCGTCGTAGGACATGATCCCGACGCAGAGCGCCTGGCGGCGGGCGAGGGGGACGAGGGGGAAGATCGAGCTCATCCGGCGGCCCATCAGGTAGAGCGGGAACTGCGGGCCGGGGACGTTGGTGACGACGAGGTTGAAGAAGCGCTGGGCGGGCTGCAGCCGCGCCGCCTGGGAGGCGATCGTCGGCGGGGCGAAATCGGTCAGCTTGGTGAGCAGCTCGGCGCCGACCGCCTGGCCGGAGCCCTTCAGGTCGCCCATCGTCTCGGTGATCAGGCGCAGGCGCTCGACCGGGTCCCGCGACCAGACCGGCAGCGGCGCCATCATCGCCGAGATGCGGTTGCCCAACGCGCCGTGCTCTTCGTCGGCACGGACGCTGACCGGAACCATCGCGCGCATCTCCAGCTCCTCGGTGTCGTGACCGCGAGCGCGCAGGTAGTTGCCGAGGGCGCCGGTCACCACCGAGAGGACGACGTCGTTGACCGTGCCGCCGTGGGCGTTCTTGACTCGCTTGAAGTCGCCGAGGTCGCCGCGGACGAAGGCGAGGCGCCGGTGCGGGCCGATCTCGACGTTGAACGGGGTGCTCGGCGCCGCGGCCGCGACCTCGAGCATCTTGCCGGTGGCGCCGAGGCCGCGCAGCACCTGACGCGGCCCGCGCAGGGCGGCACGGACGCCGCGGACGATCTCGCGCGGGCTGGTCGCCCGCTCGTGCAGAGCGTCAAGGAGCAGGTCGAGATTGGTCGGCTCTGGCCGGGGCGCCCACTTGGGCGGCCGCACCGGCGGATGGTCGGGTTCCTCCTCGAGGTCGAAGAGGACCGTGGTGATATCGACCCCGGAGACGCCGTCGACGAGCGCGTGGTGGCTCTTGCCGACCACGGCGAAGCGGTCACCGTCGAGCCCCTCGACCAGCCACAGCTCCCAGAGCGGCTTGGTGCGGTCGAGCTGCTGGGAGAAGATCCGCGCCGCGAGGTTGCGCAGCTGCTCTTCGGAGCCCGGTGCCGGCAACGCGGTGCGGCGCACGTGGTAGTCGAGGTTGAGGAAGGGGTCGTCGACCCAGACCGGCCGGCCCTGCTCGAAGGGGACGAAGCGCAGCTTCTGGCGGAAGCGCGGGACGAGGTGCAGCCGCGACTCGATCTGGTCGCGGAACTCTTCATGGGTAGGCGGGCTGCCCTCGAAGAGGATCGCCGAGGCGACGTGCATGTGCGCCCCGGCGCGCTCCATGTGGAGGAAGGACGCATCTAGTCCGGTGAGACGGTCGCCATTCATCGGATTATCTTCGCAGACCTGAGGACCATTCCGGCAGGGCTTCCACTTAACTTTTTCGGTGATCGCGGTTGGGCTGACGCCCGGGGCCGGCACCGAAAAAGTACAAGACGTTCCAGCCCTGCCGGAATGGTCCTCAGCCTGTAAGGCCTAGCTGCATCTGGGCCTGCGAGGGCTCTGGCTCAGCGGAGTCGTCGCTTGAGAAGCTTGCGACCCTGACGCCCAACAGACGGACGGGGCGGGGTGGGGCGTAGGCGCGTAAGAGGTCCAGCGCTACCGGGACGACCACTTCGGGATCGTTGGTGGGCGCCTCGACGGTGTGGGCGCGGGTGACGTTGGTCCAGTCGTCGAGGCGGACCTTGATCCCGATCGTCCTGCCCTCGAGGTCGCGTGCGCGCAACCGCCGGCAAAGCTCCTTGGCGAGCGAGGCGACGTGGCCCGCCATCTCCTCGTGGTCGGCGACGTCGGTATCGAAGGTGATCTCGGTCGACTGCGACTTGGTCTCGCGTTCGACGCAGATCGGCGTTGCGTCTTCGAAGCGCGCCCGGGCGGGAAGCCAGTGGCCCATGCGCGGCCCGAAGGCCCGCTCCAGCACGACCGGATCGTGGGCGCGCAGCTCGGCGAGAGTGCGGATGCCCATCCTCTCCAGCTTGAGCACGGTCTTCGGCCCGATCCCCGGAACCAGGCCCGGGGGATGGCCCGCAAAACGCTCCAGCGCTTCGGCCCGGGAGAGGACGACCAGGCCGGCGGGCTTGCCAAGCTCGCTGACGATCTTGGCCAGCAGACGGTTCTCGGAGATGCCGACCGAACAGGTCAGCCCCAGCTCCTCGCGGATCTCGGTGGCGATCCGCCGCATCGTCGCCTTCGGGGCGAAGAGCCCGGTCAGGTCGAGGTAGGCCTCGTCGAGTCCGACGACCTCGACCGTCTCCGCATTGGCGCGCAAGATCGCCATCACCTGTCCCGAGGCCTCGCGATAGGCGCTGAAGTCCGGCGACAGGTAGACGGCATCGGGCAAGCGCCGACGCGCGATCGCCGCCGGCATCGCCGAGTGGATCCCGGCCAGCTTGCGCGCCTCGTAGCTGGCCGTGGTCACGACAGCCCGGGGCCCGGACCCGCAGACGACGACCGGCTTCCCCTTCAGCTCCGGCCGCCGCCGCAACTCGACGGACGCGTAGAAGGCGTCCATGTCGACGATTGCGACCACGCGGGGCCAGCCGTGAAGTGCCACGACTCAGACGGTACGCCGTTACCCGGCGGCGGAAGCCGTGACGGCGACGCATCGCCGTCGCTGGAGCGCGACCAGGGCGAAGCACCAACCGAGCGCAACCAGCCATCCGCCCAGCACGTCGCTCGGGTAGTGGTAGTCGAGGACCAAGAGGCCGACGGAAACAGCAAGGGTGAAGGCGGCACCGATCGTCGCGATCAGCGGACGCCAGGGGCGCGGCACGACGCATAGAAAGGCGAGCGCGATCGCCAAGGCTCCCGCCGAGTTGCCGCTCGGGAAGGACTTCGCCACCGGGTGCCAGAAGAACGGGTCGCCGGGGCCCGCCTGGAAGCGGGAGCGCTCGAGGACGATCTTCAGCAGCTGCACGACGACCGCGGTCCCAGCCACCTCGGCGACGGCGAAAAGAGCGCGGCGCGGGCGATGCAGCCGGAAGGCGAGCAGCGCCGCGAGCACAGTCCAGCCAACCTGGGCCAGAGGGCTGACGAGGCGCTCGACGGCGAAGGCCAGGTCGTTGGCGAAGGTGCCGGGGGCAGAGCGAACCGCGAGCAGGAGGCTCTCGTCCCACCTCGGGACGGGGTCTCCCCAGTAGGCGAGCATGAGTACGACGGCAAATCCGGCGGCGCAGGCGAGCAGGCCCGTCACCGGGCTCCGCCTTGCCGCTTCGAATGCTCCCGTCAAACGATCCCCTCGTCCTGGCCGATCCACGACAATACGTCGATCGCCCTCTCGCGTCGACAGTGGATCGTCCTGACCGGGGCTTCGACCGCCGCCTTCTGGATCGCGCTCGGGATCGTCGAACGCAGCCTGCCGAGCGGCACGCCGGGGATCCTCGCGTTCGAGTTCGTGCGCAATGCCGACCGCGCCGCCCGCTTCCTCGCCGAATGGGGGGCCGACGGCCGCGACACGGTACGCCTCTCGCTGATCGTCGACTACGGCTTCATGGCGAGCTACGGCGCCTTCGTCACCCTCGCCGGTCTCGCCACCCGCGACTTCGGCCGCGAGCACGGCCGCCGGGCGCTTGCCTCGGCCGGGCGCGTCGTCCCCTGGTTCGCGGCGGCAGCGGCGATCTTCGACGCCGGCGAGAACGCCTTCCTGCTGCTGACCGTCGGCGGCAACGGGGGCTCGGCGGCGCCGGTTCTCGCAACCGTCTGCGCGAGCGTCAAGTGGGTCCTGATCGTCGTTGCGGTTGGGTACGTAGCCTGGGGCCTGGGCGCTCGACTCCTTCTGCGTGTCAGGAATAGACCGCAGCAGGGTGCCGATTCGCCTGCTGAAGGCCATTGACGTAGCATCGCCCCATGGCCGACGTCACCCATGCGACGATCGACGAGATCGAGGCGATCGACGGGGTCCTCGAAGGCATCAAGTTCCACAAAGCCGCCGCCGGCCTCGGCGTCAGCGCCTTCGGGATCTCGATCATCGACCTGGCGCCGGGCGCCAACGACTACCCCGAGCACGATCACGACGAGGACGGCCTGGGCGGTCAGATGTTCGCCAAACGTCCCCAGCAGCTCGGCCAGGAGGAGGTCTACGCGGCCCTGCGGGGCTCGGGCACCCTCGAAGCCGACGGGGAGCGGTACCCGATCGACGCCAACCACATCGCCCGGGTCGGCCCAGAGGTCAAGCGCAAGGTCACTCCCGGCCCCGAGGGCATCCGCCTGCTCGTCATCGGCGCCACCCCCGGCGAGTCGTACGCGACCGGCGGCACGCTCTAACCGGCCTAGAATCCATTCCGTGGCTTCACCGGAGGCAAAGAACCTGGAGGCGATCTCCAAGGCGATCGATCAGCACAACCGCAACTGCCCGTTCCCGGCAGCGGAGGTGCGGATGAATCCCTTCGAGGTCGAACGGCTCGGCTGGGAGGAGATCCGCGGGTTGCCGGTCGTGCCGGACTCGGCGATCGGCACCGGCCGCTTCCGCATCGTCTGCTCACAGGAGCTCGACGAGACGGGCCTCGAAGAGACCGAGGCGATCGGCCAAGAGCTCGAGACCGCCACCCCGGTTCCCGTACCCGCTCGCAACTGAGGCGTTCTCCAACTTCTGTCGCCTTTTGACCCCTATAGGGTCATCAACACATCAGAAGTTGAGTTCAGACCGAGTTCCAGAAGTCCAGCCCGCTTTCGCTCAATAAGCGCTGGGCTTCGATGTTCAGCTGGGTCAGTTCGCCGGTCCAGATCAGGATGCCCATCGCTATGAGGATCAGCCCGCCGGCGGCGACTATCGCCTGGTAGTGGCGCTTGACCACGGCGAAGGCGGTGGTCATGCGAGAGAAGGCGATCGCGGTGAGCAGGAAGGGGATCGCCAGGCCGGCCGAGTAGACCGCCAGAAGGAGGGCGCCATGGGCAGCCGAGCCCGACAGCGAGGCAGCGGAGAGGATCGCGCCGAGGGTCGGGCCGATGCAGGGGGTCCAGGCGATCGCGAAGGCGGCGCCGGCGACGATCGGGCCACCCTTGCCGGCGCGCTCGAGCAGGCCGTCGACGTGCCACTCGCGGTTGAGGCGGGTGACGAACAGAGATGCGACGAACAGCACGCCCATCGCGATGATCAGCGCCGCAGAAATCTTGGTCAGCAACTGCTTGTGGTCCTGCAGGGTCGCGCCGAGGCCGGTGGCGGTCAGCCCGAGCAGGATGAAGATCGCCGAGAAGCTGGCGACGAAGAGCAGGCTTGGGCCCAGCACGCGGCGCCAATCGGCGCTCTCGAGCTCCGAGGCGGACACTCCACTGACCGCCGAGAGATAGCCGGGGACGAGCGGCAGCACACAGGGGGAGAGGAAGGAGACGACGCCGGCGGCGAGGGCGGCGAAGATGCCGACCCCCGCGGTCGGATCGGTGCTCAGCTCGGCGACGATCACAGCCCTCCAGAGTACTTGGGCAGGCATCCAGCCTCGCGCTTAGACTCGGCACAAGCTGGCCGAGCACTCGACATCACCGCTGTTCAATGCGGCCGGCAGGGCCCGTTTGCTGCGGGCGTCGCCGCTGCTCGCCTTCGGGCCGAGCGCCGCCGGCCCGGCCCTTCGTCGCGGGGCATTGGTCGCGATACCGGTCGGCGCGGCTCTGCTGTGGGAGCTCGGGACGGGCGCCGAGAGCAAGGGGGCGATCGCGACGGGCGCGCTCTTCGTCGGCTTCCCGGGACTCGATGCTCCCGCCAGAGCCCGGGCCGGCTGGCAGGCGGCGGTCACTCCGATCGTCGGAATTGCGGCCGCGCTCGGCGTGCTCACCGGGCCCTCGGCTGCGCTGTCCGTCGCCCTGATTCTGCTCGTGGGTGCGGCGGCGGGATATTGCTTTGCCGTGTCGCTGCGATTCTCGATCGCCGGGCTCTCAGTGGCGCTCGCCCTGGTCGTCTCCCAGGGCCTCGGAATCCCCGCCTCGCACGCGTTCGAGGCGCTGCTCTTCACCGCCCTGGGCGGGCTGCTCCAAGCCGCCTTCTCGCTATGCGTGTTCGCCGCCGGCGATCGCGAAGAGGAGGGGGGAGATGCGGGGTGGGACACCCGGGCCGCGCTGAAGGCCTTATCCAGCAACCTGACCCTGCGCTCCAGCAGCGCCCGCCACGCACTGCGCTTCGGCTCGGCCCTGGCCGCTGGCGTGGCCGTCTACTGGTTGCTGGGGATGCACGAGCACGGCTTCTGGATACCCCTCACCATCCTCTTCGTCCTGCGGCCCGAAGAGGGGGAGACCTTCCGCCGCCTGATCCTGCGCGCGGTCGGCACCGCGATCGGGCTTATCGTCGCGACCGCGCTCTCGTTCTGGCTCAACGACGACGGCGTCGCCCTCGCCATCGCCCTGACCATCGCCACTGCCTTCGCCTACGGCCTGCTCACCGTCCAGTACGCGCTGTTCACCGCCGCGATCACCACCTACGCCGTCCTGCTCGCCGACACGTTGGGCGAGCCCGCGTGGCACGCGGCGGGGCAGCGTGCGATCGCGACCGCGATCGGAATCGCCATCGCCGGCGCCTCCTTCCTGCTCTGGTCGAATCCGGGAGAACGGGCGGAGCCGCTCGCGCCGCCGGACGCGGCCCGGTAGATTTCTTGGCCAGCCAGCCAAATTGCCGCGCGCCCGCGGCCCAGAACAGGAGCAGACTTTGAGCAACCGCACGTTCGTGATTGGGGTCGGGATGACCAAGTTCGAGAAGCCCGGCACCAAGGAGGGCGACTACCCAGACTGGGCCAAGGAGGCGGGGGAGAAGGCGCTCGCCGACGCCGGCATTCCCTACACGGACGTCGAGCAGGCCTACGCCGGCTACTGCTACGGCGACTCGACCTACGGCCAGCGGGCGCTCTACCAGCTTGGCCTCACCGGGATCCCGGTCGTCAACGTCAACAACAACTGCTCGACCGGCTCCTCGGCGCTGTTCCTGGCTCGCCAGGCGGTCAAGGGCGGACTCGTCGAGTGCGCGATGGCGCTCGGCTTCGAGAAGATGGAGCCCGGCTCGCTCGGCGTCAAGTACACCGACCGCACCAACGCGCTCGACAAGCACGCGATGCGGATGTTCGAGATCCGCGACCCCGAGCAGTCGCCGCCGGCGCCGCAGATGTTCGGCAACGCCGGCCGCGACCACATGCAGAAGTACGGCTCCAACCCCGACCACTACGCCTGGATCGGCTGGAAGAACCACAAGCACTCGGTCAACAACCCCTACGCCCAGTTCCAGGACGAGTACACGCTCGAGGACATCAAGGCGGCGAAGATGATCCACGAGCCGCTGACCAAGCTGCAGTGCTCGCCGACCTCCGACGGCTCGGCCTGCGCGATCGTCGCCTCCGAGCGCTACGTCGAAGCGCACGACCTGGGCGGCCAGGCGATCGAGATCGCCGGCCAGTCGATGGTCACCGACCTCAGCTCGACCTTCGCCGAGGACACCGACTGCATGAAGATCGTCGGCTCCGACATGTCGAAGCAGGCGGCGGACGAGGCCTACGCCGAGGCCGGCGTCGTCGCCGACGAGGTCGACGTCTGCGAGCTGCACGACTGCTTCAGCGCCAACGAGCTGATCACTTACGAAGCGCTCGGCTTCGCGGCCGAGGGAGAGGCTCACAAGCTGGTCGAGGAAGAAGCGACCACCTTCGGCGGCAAGGTCGTCGTCAACCCCTCCGGCGGGCTGATCTCCAAGGGCCACCCGCTGGGCGCGACCGGGCTGGCGCAGTGCTCGGAGCTGACCTGGCAGTTGCGCGGGGAAGCCGACAAGCGACAGGTGGAGGGCGCCAAGACCGCCCTGCAGCACAACATCGGCCTCGGCGGCGCCGCCGTGGTCACCGTCTACAAGCCGGCGGCCTAGGAGGGCGCACCGGCACGAGGAGGGCACGATGGCAAAGGAGAGACGTTCACTCAGCGGCAAGGTCGTGGCGATCACCGGGGGAGCCCGGGGGATCGGCAAGGCGACGGCGACGGCTCTGGTCCGCAAGGGCTGTCGGGTAGCGCTCGGCGATCTCGACCTCGAGCCGACCGAGCAGACGGCAGCCGAGCTGGGCGGCGGCACGGTCGCGATCCAGCTCAACGTCACCGATCGCGACTCCTTCGCAGCTTTCCTCGACGAGGCCGAGCGACAGCTCGGACCGATCGACGTGCTGATCAACAACGCGGGGATCATGCCGGTGACGCCGTTCGAGCAGGAGAGCGACGACTCGATCCGCCGCCAGCTCGACATCAACGTCTACGGCGTGATGGTCGGCACCCAGCTCGCGGTGCGGCGGATGAAAGCCAGGGGGCGCGGTCACATCGTCAACATCGCCTCCTCGGCCGGCAAAGCGGGCGTGCCGGGGATCGCCACCTACGCGGCGACCAAGCACGCCGTCGTGGGCCTGACCGAGGCGGTGCGCGCCGAGTGCCGAGGCAGCGGCGTCGAGCTGTCCTACGTCATGCCGATCACCGTCAACACGCAGCTGATCGAAGGCCTCGCCGACAAGCGCGGCGTCAAGCGGGTCGAGGCCGAGGACGTCGCGAAGGAGATCGTCGAGGCGCTCGAACTGGGCAAGGTCGACGTATACGTGCCTCGCGAACTGCGGGTCTCGGTCGTGCTCGGCACGCTGCTGCCACGGCGCGCGCGCGAGGCGGTAGCGCGCTTCATGGGCGTGACCGAGGTGATGACCGAGGTCGACCCGGTCGCCCGCGCCGCCTACGAGGAGCGGATCTCCCACAACGACCCGGGCGTCGAGCCAGAGGCCGAGGCCACGCCACAACGCGACGCGGCCTGAACCCGGAGGAGGGTTCGGGCGTATACAGGTCCCGATGGGTCGAATCTACGACGCAACCTGGGGCCGCGGATTCGCCGCGCTGTACGACCGCGCCTTCGAGGCGACCGAAGAGGCCGGCCTGCGCGAGATGAGGCGCGAGGTGCTGTCCGAGGCGCGGGGACGGACGATCGACCTCGGCGCCGGGACCGGCGCCAACCTGGGGCTCTATCCGGACGCGGTGACCGAGCTGGTCCTCGCCGAGCCCGACCCGCACATGCTCAAGCAGCTTCGAGTCAAAGTGGGGAAGAAGGGCGTCGATGCCGAGCTGAGCGACGCGTCGGCGGAGAGCCTGCCCTTCGCCGAGTCGAGCTTCGACACGGCGATCTTCACGCTGGTGCTCTGCACGGTGCCGCACCCCGACAGGGCGCTGGCCGAAGCCGCCAGGGTGCTGAAGCCCGGCGGCAAGCTGCTCTTCTTGGAGCACGTGCGCGCCGACGACGCCGGCCTGGCGCGCTGGCAAGACCGCCTCGAAGGGCCCTGGCGCTTCTTCGCCGACGGCTGCCACTGCAACCGCGACACGGTGGCAAGCATCGAAGCTTCACCGTTGACCATGGAGCGGGTCGAGCAGGGGAAGCTGCCCAAGGCGCCGCCGCTGGTACGGCCGCTGGTTCGGGGCAGCGCGTTGCTCTAGGCAGCCTCGTCCTCGTCGGGGTCCCCGAAGAAGATATCCCTGGAAGGAGAAGACCAGGGGCGAGGCTCGACCCGATCGTGCATGCGCAGGTACAGGCGCAGCGAACGGGGAAGCGGGCATCTCGATCGCGCGACCAGCCGTAGCAGCCGAATGCGCCATGACGACGCCAGCGGGTCCAACAGCACCCGGCGAGCCGAGCCAGGCAGCCCGCGAGCGACACGAACAGGAGAGCAGGGGTCCGTGGGCGGTATGAGCGCCAGAAATCCACGCACTCTGTCGATGCCCTCGCAGTCGGCAGCCAGTAACTCGGCATGGGCTTCCTCCGTGACGCTGGGCCCAATGCGCCTGATGGCTCCTACTCGCTCGGCGGTCCAGCTAAGTTCGGCGCCCCGTTCGGGATTGGGAGCCTCCTGAAAGACCCCGCACCAGATCCAGCGGGTGAGGAGGCCGAGGATCATGATCCCGTTGGATCCGAAGTCCTCGCCGGTCGAGGTGTACATGACCGTTAGTTGCTTCCCGTCATGAAGGCGACCCTCAAAGGCCCAGCTGCGCTGATGATGGTCCGGATAGATCCGGTACATCCTGCCTCGCACGCGCCGACCTCGCCGGCAGAACCTCACCAGCTCGACAGATACCGGCTTGGACCAGTTGGCGTCGTCGGGGGCGTAGCTGACCAGCCAGTAGTAGCGCCCCAGGGGCGACCTCTGACCCCGCAGCGCAGCGACGATCCATTCGACCAGCTTCTCGATGGCCAAGCCGACGAGCGAAAGGGCGACCGCGACGACTGCTTCGCCCGATGAGATGGCAGCAATCGCACTCATTGGCGGATATCGCTGTTAAGCGGGTACTTCTTACCGTGTCGCATGACGTCGACGGTTCGGACGCCATCGTTTGCTAGTTTTTCCGGCCGTTCGGGGTTCATGTCCTTCCTTTGCTTAGGGTGGCTCTTGAATGTCGAACTAGCGCGGGCCCCGGGGCAAACGGGGCCTGTGCCTTTTCGAGGGAATTTCCTCCTGCTGCAAAGCGCGGCAGTAAACATCGGGCATACATCCGGTGAAGATGCGGTTACGCCCCTGAACTTCAGGCGTATCGAACCGCCGACGACCCCATGGAGGCGCCAAGACCAGCGGGAAGGCGCTCTAGGACCTACCCAACCATCGAAGGCATCCTTGCCCCGGCGGTCTGCCTCAACGCACGATAATGGTGGTTATGTCAACTTGGACGGGAAAGCTCAGGAAGCGGCGTCGATTGCTTCTTCGAGCGCCCCCGAGGAGCCCGGCGTGCCCAGCGTTTCCAGCCCATTCGAGCCCGGGCCTTCGACCGCGAACGAGGGCGTGCCGGTGAAGCCCAGCTTTTCGGCTTCCTGCGTGGTGCTTTCGACCTCGGCCACCGTTTTCGGGCTCTTGCGGTCCTTGTCCCAGCGGGCGATGTCCGGGACGCCCGCGCCCCTGGCGATTTCGGTGAGAAATTCGTCGGTCACGTAGCTGGCGGTCTCCGACCCCTGATTCCGGTAGAAGAGCTCGATGAAGCTCCACCCGTGGCCCTGCGCGCCGGCGGCAATCGCCGCGGCGCCGGCCGGAGTCGACTCCTCGTCGATGATCGTGAAGTTCTTGAACTCGATCTTCGCTTCGCCGTCGCGAACCTTGGAGTCGATCACGTTCGGCACGATTTCTTCCGAGAACCCTTTGCAGACCGGGCACTTGAGGTCGCCGAACTCATAAAGCGTCACCTTGGCGCTCGACTCCCCGAGCACGAGGCCATTCTGGGGAATCCCCTTCAGCTGCTTGGCAACCAGACCCACGTCCTCGAGGTTGGTGTCGCCGCCGCTGGTCTTGTTCGCGCTGATCACGATCAACACCAGCACCACGGCAACCACGAGGAAGGCCGCGGCGCTGCCGATCTGCAGCAACCGCTTGCGGCGCTCTCCCTGCTCGCTCTCGCCTTCCGCTCGCAGCCGCTCTTCGCGACGCGCCTCTCTGGAGCCCTTGCCGCTCATGCCGGTTTCCCAACGTAGCCAACCATGCGGATGGCGTTGAGGGCAAAAAGGGTCGTCATCAGCACGGCGCTCGCCACGCACCACTGGCAGATCGCTTCGATCTTGAACAACTCCAGGTAGGTGAGGTAGACGCTGTAGCCGAAGCCGACAAGGGCGACGCCGAAGCCGACCATCCGGGCCGCGTCCCCGCGCAGCAGCGACGCGGCCAGCAGCAGCACGTAGCCGCCGATGCCGAAGACCGCGATGTTGACGCCGAGCAGATGCGAGTAGGTGCTGTTGGCGACGGTCTCGCAGCCGCCCCCGCCGGCGATGCAGACGGGCGAGCCCCCGCCCGAGTCGGCGATCGCGATGTAGGTGGCGACGCCGATGCCGAAAGCCGCGACGAAGGTCGCAACCCTGCGCAGCGTTCCCTCCGAAGGCGCCGACATGCGGCGCAGCCTAAGGCTTCGGCCTTTGCAGGGACTAAACGCCGGACGGCCTAGCGGCGCTTCCTGGCGCCGAACAGCCTGCCCAGGCCGCCTGAGAGGTTCGGCGCGATGCCGGCCGGGCCCTTCTCCGGCGGGCCGAGCTGTCGCGCCGCCTCGGCGTCGATGCTCAGGGTCACCGCCCGTTCCGCGGTGCGGGCGACCTCCGGGGCATCGACGAAGCGCAGCTTGCCGCCGTCGGTGAAAACGACGCCGTCCAAGATGTGCTCGCGCTGGTTGTCGAGAACCTCCCGCACGCGGCCGACCTCGGCACCGTCGGAGCTGTAGACCGGCGTTCCCGGCGAAACCGCCAGGTAATGGACCGGATGACCTTCGTCGAATTGCGGCTCGTCCGTGGACACGGCGCTCATTCTTGCGCGTTGGCGCACTCGGCGGCGAAAGCGGCGATCTCACGCGAAAGCCGGCCGCCCTGCCACGCCAGCGGCGATTGGCCCTCGGCCTCTCCGGTCAGGCGCGCCAGCGGCAGCCGCGCCGCGTATGCCTCCGCGACGTGGCGCGGGTGGCCCGGGTCGGCGTCGTCGTGGCTGGCGACGACGAGCGCCGGCACCCGCAGCGACTCCAGCTCCTCGATCGCGCCGAAGGGGCGCGAGCGCGGCACCTCGCACAGTGCCTCGACCAGCGCGTCCAGATGACGGTGCCGGAGCATCCGCTCGCGGGTGAAGCGCTGGACCGAGTCGCGCCAGGCCGGGTCGGTCGCCTGGTTGCGGTCGATGTAGGCGAGGAAGCCGTCGATTCCCTCGGTTTCGAGCGCCGCGGCAAGCCCGTCCCAGTAGGCAAGCGACTCTTCGGAGATCTCGCCCGTGTAGGTCGGGCCGATGACGACGAGGCCGCTGAGCCGCTCGGGACGGCGCAGCGCGTAGGAAACGGCGGTGTGGGCGCCCATCGAGTGGCCGGCGAGGACGAACCGCTCCTCCTCCCCGAGCGTCGCGCCGACCACCGCCTCGAGGTCGCCGACGAGTTGCGGGTATCCATAACCCCGGCCGCCGGGCGCCGGGTCCGACTCGCCGTGCCCGCGCGCGTCATAGGACACGACCAGATGACCGGCTCGCTCCAGCGCGCGCGAGCCGTGGACCACATAACGCCGCGTCGCCGTGATCCCGTGGCAGAGGACGATCGGCGCCCCCTCCCCCGCCGCCTCGCCGCGGATCGCCGGACGATCGCCGGCAACGAACGACCGCGGCTCGGCCGGCATCAGGCCGCTAGCGTGGCGACTGCCTGTTCGAGATCGTCGACGCTTTGGAACGTCGAGCCGGTCCGCGAGACGTGGCGGTAGCGGACGATGCCCTTGCCGTCGATGACGAAGATCGCGCGCATGATGTAGCGACCCCCCGGCACGTCCTTCAGCTCGGTGAAGCGCGCCAGCGGGCCGAGCCAGGCGGTCACCCCGTAGCGCTTGCTCACGGCCAGATCCTCGTCGGCGAGCAGCGGCACGTTGAGGCTCTGCTCTTCGACCCAGTGCTCGTGCGAGCCGACCGACTGGGGCGAGATTCCAAGCACCTCGGCGTCGAGCTCGTCGATACGGTCGCTGTTGTCGCGGTAGGAGCAGAACTGCGCGGTGCAGACAGTGGTCGCGTCGCCCGGATAGAAGGCCAGGACGACGTTCTTGCCACGGTAGTCGGAGAGCTTGTACGCCTTGCCGCCGGTCCCCGGCAGCTCGAAGTCCGGTGCCGCATCTCCCACGTCGACCTTCGCCATGGACGGGAGGTTAGTGAAGGGCCGAGCTAACCGTGTTCGATCGAGATCTTTTCGATCAGAACGGTCTGTTTCGGTTCCCCGGCGGGAGCCACTTCGGGCGGAGAGCCGAGCTTGCCGATCCGTTCGACCACGTCGAAGCCCTTGTCGACCTTGCCGACCAGCGCGTATTCGGGCGGCAGGCCGGCGTCGGCCCCTAGGACGACGAAGAACTGACTGCCCGAGCGCCCTGGCGGCTCGGCCGAGGTCTTCGCCATCGCGACGATGCCTTTGGTGTAGGAGAGGTTGGCCGGTGGCTTCTCATCGACGCTGTAGCCGGGACCGCCGTTGCCGTTGCCGAGGGGGTCGCCGCCCTGAATGACGAATTCGGGCACGATCCGGTGGAAGGTGAGATCGTCGTAGAAGCCTTCGTCGGCGAGGAAGGCGAAGGAGTTGGCCGTCTTCGGCGCGCGCGTCGTGTCGAGGGCGATCCCGAACGTGCCGCAGCTGGTCTCGACCACCGCGGTCGCCTTCTCGCCCTTGGAGAGGACCTGCTTGGGCGCGCTGAAGCTGACTTTCTTCGGCTTCGGCGCTTCCACTTGCTTGCAGGCCAACGCGCTCGCTTCGGTGGTCGAGTCGCTGCCACCGCTGCGCCCGATCAGGATCGCCGCGACGACGACGCCGGCGATAAGCGCAAAGACGCCGAGTGCGATCCACTTCCTGCGTTCCTCCCGAAAGCCCTCCATCGCGGCGAGATCCTAGATGATCGAGGGGTGCCATCGTCTTCGCTGATCGCGCTCGCCGCTGCCGTCCTCAAGGTGCCGTCCCGGCCCGAGCGGGTTCTCCAGGTCGGCTGCGGAGACGGCGAGGCGGTGCTGTTCCTGGCACGCGAGTACCCCTCGGCCCGAGTGCGCGGCGTCGACGCCTCGGCGGAGGCGGTCCGCGAGGCCGTCGCGCGGGTCGGGCTCGACCCTGAGGGTCGGGTCGCCTTCAAGCAGGGCAAGGCGCGGGCGCTTCCATTTCCCGACGGCTTCTTCGACCTCGTCGCCCAGGCCGGCGGGGCCCTGCATCCAGGCGAGATCGCTCGCGTGCTGCGCCCGAACGGGTACCTGGTCCTGATCGGTAGCTGGCGCTGGCTGGACTGGCGCCTCGGAGGCCACGGCTTCGTCCCGGTCGAGAGCGGCGCAGCCGAGGGAGAAAGCTTCCACGTCCTGCGGCTCCACACCGCCGAACCCCCGCCCGAATAGTCTGCCCGACGCGATGCGAGTCGACGGGATGCCTCTGGCGCTGCTGGTCAACCCAGCCTCGGCGCACGGGCGCACGTCGAAGCTGCTGCCGCAACTGGAGCAGCAGCTCGACGCGCGCCGCATCCCCTTTCGGGTCGAGCGCACCCGCGGCCTGGAGGACGGCGTCGAGCGGGCGCTGCGAGCCGCCGAAGCGGACGAGGTCCCGGTCGTGGTCAGCGGCGACGGCCTGATCGGGGCGATCGGCGGCGCCCTCGCCGGCTCGGAGGTCCCGTTGGGGATCGTGCCCGGCGGCCGCGGCAACGACCTCGCCCGAGTGCTCGGCATTCCCGCGGAGCCCGAGGCCGCGGTGGCGACCATCGCCGCCGGCCAGACTCGCCGCATCGACGTCGGCGAGGTCAACGGCAAGCGCTTCCTCGGCATCGTCAGCATCGGCTTCGACTCGGAAGCGAACCGGCTCGCAAACGAAACCAAGTGGCTGCGCGGCAATCTCGTCTATGCATACGCCGGCCTGCGCACGCTGCTCGGCTGGAAGCCGGCCCGTTTCACGATTCAGGTGGGAGAGCAGCGCGAGCGGTTCACCGGCTACTCGGTCTCGGTGGCGAACAGCAAGGCCTTCGGCGGCGGCATGTTCATCGCCCCCGACGCGGACCTGAGCGACGGCGAGTTCGACGTCGTCACCGTCGGCGAGGTGGGCAAACTCCGCTTCCTGGGTAACCTGCCGAAGGTGTTCAAGGGCACCCACGTCGAGGAGGACGAGGTGCGTGTGTTTCGCGCCTCGCGCCTCGAGCTGAACGCCAGCCGACCGTTCCCGGTGTACGCCGACGGTGAGCACCTGACCGATCTCCCCGCCAAGCTGCGGGTGCTGCCGCAGGCGCTGAGCGTGATCGTCCCACCGCAGGCCGAGGAGTGAGCGGAGATGGCAGCGGGGCCCTGTTCGGGGCCAAGCGCCTCGCCGCGCGTGCGGTAGGCGCCGCCAGCCGCGCAAGCGGCCGGGGCGGTGGGACGACGCTGCCGGGGCGGTTGCTCCTGCGGCTCGACCGGCACTCGATCGCCCGCCTCGGCTCGCGGCTCGACCGCGGCGTCACCCTGGTCAGCGCCACCAACGGCAAGACCACGACGGCGGGCATGCTGGCGGCCCTCCTCGCCGCCGACGGTCGTGAGCCGGTCCACAACCGGGCCGGGTCGAACATGACCTGGGGGATCGCCACGGCGCTGCTCGAGCAGCACGGCCACGAGGGGCTTTTCGAGGTCGACGAGGCCTGGCTGCCGCAGGTCGCGACCGAGCTCGATCCTTCCCTGGTGGTGCTCGGCAACCTCTTCCGCGACCAGCTCGATCGCTACGGCGAGACCGAGGCCCTGGCCGACGCGTGGGCGAAGACGGTCGACCGGCGGGCTGGCCGCACGCGCTTCGCCCTCAACGCCGACGACCCGCTGGTCGCCGACCTCGGCCGCGACGAGAAGGGCAGCCGGCGCGAGGGGATCGTCTACTTCGGGATCGACGACGAGGCTCAGGCGCTGCCCGAGCTGCAGCACGCCTTCGACGCGAAGCACTGCCGCCGCTGCGGTCACCCGTATGCCTACGATCGCGCTTTCCTCGCCCACCTCGGCCACTACTCCTGCCCCAACTGCGGGGCAAAGCGACCGCAGCCGGAAGTGATGGCGACCCGGATCGAGCTGCACGGGATGCGCGGCTCCTCGCTGACGGTTCGGACGCCTCGAGGCGAGCTGGCGGTGGAGCTGCCCCTCCCCGGCCTCTACAACGTCTACAACGCCCTCGCGGCGATCGCCGCCGGCCTCGAGCTGGGGATCGCGGCGGAGCTGATCGCCCCGGCGCTGAGCGAGATGCGCGGCGCCTTCGGAAGAGTCGAGACGATCGCGATCGCCGACAAGCGGGCCTCGATCCTGCTGGTCAAGAACCCGGCCGGGACCAACGAGGTCCTGCGCACGTTGAAGCTCGAGGCCGGCGACGGCCAGATCGACCTCTGGATCGCCCTCAACGACCGCATCGCCGACGGCCGCGACGTCTCCTGGGTCTGGGATGCCGACTTCGAGCTCTTGGCGGGCGCCGTCCGCCGGGTCGTCTGCGCCGGCACGCGCGCGCCGGAGATGGCCCTGCGGCTGAAGTACGCCGGCTGGCCGGTGGAGTCGATCGCGGTCGAGCCCGGAATCGAGCCTTCGCTCGACCGAGCCGTGACCGAAGCGCCCGAGCAACTCTTCGCCCTGCCCACCTACACGGCGCTGCTCGAGCTCCACAAGGTGCTGTCGGGGCGCGGCCTCACGCGGGAGTTCTGGCGATGAGCACGGCGCTCGACACCGAGGTGATCTGGCACGACGTCGAGTGCGCCTCCTATGGCGCCGACCTACCTCTCTGGGAGAAGCTCACGGCAGCCGGGGGCGGTGCCGTCCTCGACCTCGGCTGCGGCACCGGCCGGGTCACGTTGCACCTCGCTCGCCGCGGTCACGAGGTCATCGGCCTCGACCGCGACGCGACGCTGCTGGCTGCACTGCGCGAGCGGGCGGGTGGGCTGGCGGTGGAGGCCGTCCACGCCGACGCCCGCGAGTTCGCGCTCGAACGGCCTGTGGCGTTGGCGTTGGCGCCGATGCAGACCCTGCAGTTGCTCGAAGGCAGCGAGGACCGCGTCGCCTGCCTGCGCCGCGTGGCCGCCGCCCTGGCGCCCGGAGGGCGCTTCGCGGCTGCGATCCTGGAGGAGATGCCGCCGCCCGACGACTCGCCGCCACCGCTGCCCGACGTGCGCGAGGTCGATGGTTGGGTCTACTCGAGCCTCGCCGTCGAGGCCGCGGTCGGGCCAGGTGAAATCGTCATCCACCGCCTCCGCCAGACCGTCTCCCCGACCGGCAAGCTCGACGAGGAGCCGAATCGGGTCCGGATCGAGACCTTCTCGGCGGCACAGCTCGAGGAGGAGGCGGCGACTGTGGGGTTGACGCAGGTCGAGCGCCGGCGGATCGGGCCGACCGACGTCCACGTCGGTTCGACCGTCGTCGTCCTCGGCAAGGGGGCGGAGTAACGATGGAGCTCCGCCTGCTTGCCCTCTACCCGGACCAGATGAACATCTATGCCGACCGCGGCAACATCCTCTTCCTGCAGCGGCGCTGCGAGTGGCGTGGGATCGGCTTCTCCTACAACGGAGCCGGTCCCGGTGAGACGCTCGACCCGGCGGCCCACGACCTCTTCTACCTCGGCGGGGGCCAAGACCGCGATCAACGCGCCGTTGCCGCCGACATGGTCGCGAGCAAGCGCGAGGCGCTGGCGGCGGCCGTCGACGATGGCGCCGTCCTGCTCGCCGTCTGCGGTGGCTACCAGCTGCTCGGGCACAGCTACCAGCTCGGCGAGGAGCGCCTGCCGGGGCTCGGGCTGGCCGACCTGGAGACGGTGCGCGAGCCGGGCGAGCGGCTGATCGGCAACGTCGCGATCGAGGCAGATCTCGGCGACGGCCCGCGGACGATCGCGGGCTTCGAGAACCACGGCGGCCGCACCTACTTGGGCGAAGGCGCCACCCCACTCGGCCGCGTGCTGAAGGGGTTCGGCAACAACGGCCGGGACGGCTTCGAGGGGATTCGTCGCGACAACCTGATCGGCACCTACCTGCACGGCCCGCTGCTGCCCAAGAACGCCTGGCTGGCCGACCGCCTGATCGCCCTCGCCCTCGAACGCCGCTACGGCTCGGCTCCGCAACTGGAGCCGCTGGACGACACGCTGGAGCTGGCCGCTGAGCAGTGTGCCCGCGAGGTTGCCCTGCGCAGCTGAGTGGACACATGCGGGTTCGGGTAGGAGTGGACGTGGTGGCGCGCAGGAATTCATCCCTCTGGGCGACTTCGATCGTCCTCCTTGCCCTGCTGATTGTCGGGGCGGCACCCGCCTCGGCGGCGCCGACCTGCGAAGAAGGCCCGCGGATCGAAGGCACCACGATCGTCGGCACGCCCTGCGACGATACGATCCGCGCCCCGCGAGGGATCACCACGATCGCCGGCGAAGGGGGCGACGACACCCTCTACGGCCAGCGCGGCAACGACACTCTCCTCGGCGGACCAGGGAACGACCGCCTCTACGGCGGGGTCGGCGACGATGAACTGCGCGGCGGCCCCGGCGACGACCGCCTTTCCGGCGGCTTCGGCGCGGATTCCCTCGACGGCGAAGGCGGAAACGACTTCGCGCGCGGCGACGCGACGGTCGATTCCCTCGGCGACAGCGGCGTAGGCACCGACGTGCTCAGCTTCGCCACCGGCGTGACGCCCGGCTTTCCCAATCCCGGCAACCTCGGCTTTCAGGGATTCCCCGAAAGCGCTCTCGGTCGCGGCGTCTTCATCGAAATCGGCGACGACTTCGCGAACGACGGCCTAGCCCCAAGCGGGGGTGGCGTGGACGAACCGCTCGAAGCCGCCGACTTTGGGAACTTCGAGACGGTGATCGGCACCCCGTTCGCCGATTTGATCGTCGGCACCAACGCCGCTCAGACGATCTACGGCGGCGGGGGCGCCGACGTGATCCTCGGCAAAGGCGGTGGAGATCACGTATTCGGCGGAGCCGAGGGCGACTACTGCGAAGCGACCGGCGCGACGATCTCCGAATGCGAGTTCAGCGGCAGCGAAAAAGAAGTCGCGCCGCGCGATCCCGGCACCGTCAGTACCGGCGAGATGGCGCCTCAGGCCGGCGAACCGCCGGCCCTCTACGTCACTGGCAGCGACAGTGGCGACTCGCTGGTCGAGTCACTCCCCCCCGGCGAACCGCCGGACTCGATCGTCGTCGCCGGGCTGGACGGCGACGATTCCCTGATTGCCGCCGACTTCCCGCCCACCACCTCGGTGATCCTGCTCGGCGGCGACGGGGAAGACCACCTGACCGGTGGCGCGACCGAAGACGCCCTGGTGGACGGAGCGGGCAACGACAGCGTCGACGCGGGCGCCGGGGACGACGCCGTGCCCAACAACGGCGGCGCCGACGTGCTCCACGCCGGAAGCGGCGAGGACCTCTTCATCTCCAACGCGGTCTGCGACGGCGATCTGCTCGACGGCGGCCCCGACCGCGACAACGCCAACTGGGCGAACTTCGGCTCTGCCGTCTCGATCGACATGGCCGCCCACCATGCCGGGCTTGTCGGGTCAGGAGGTCAGCCGCAGTGCTCGAGCCCCTCCCTGCTCACCACCCTGGAAGGAATCGAGGACACCGAGGGAACGAGCCTCGGTGACGTCATGGTCGGCGATTCCGGCCCCAACCAGCTGCTCGGCAGACCGGGACCGGACTCCTACTTCGCCGGCGCCGGAGACGACTCGATCCTCGCCAACTCCGGCAAGGAAACCGCCGACCCCGACCCGACGATCGATTGCGGCGAAGGCTGGGACACGGCCCAAATCGACTTCCCCGAAAACGGCCCCGACACTGCGCCGGTCGGATGCGAGGAAGTCGAGGAACGCGCCCCGAACAGCTTCCGGCCACCCGGAACGCCGCCGACCCCCAATCCCGAGCCCGAAGCTCCGCTGAGCCAAACGACCCAACCGGTGGTTACGAAGCGTCCTCCCCCCAAGGACCGGACCCCTCCGGGCACCAAGCTTCTGCACCGACCGGCCAAGGTCGTATTCACCCGAGCCAAATGGCGCAAGGTCGCCTTTGCCTTCTCCTCGACCGAGAGCGGTGGGAGCTTCCGCTGCAAGCTCGACCACGGTCCGTTCGAAGCGTGCCGCTCACCGCGCAAGTACCGCCTCGGCCTGGGGCCGCACACGTTGCGGGTCTTCGCGATCGACAGCGCCGGCAACCGGGACCGCACCCCCGCCCTGTTCTCCTTTCGGATCCGCCGCCGCTAACGGCCGCTCGAGCCGAAGCCGCCGTCGCCGCGAGCGGTCTCGCCCAGCGACTCCACCTCGACCGGGTCGGCAAGGGCGACCGGCGCGATCACCAGCTGCGCGATCCGGTCGCCGACCCCGACCCGAAAGGTCTCAGCCGGATCGGTATTCAGCAGCAGCACCCGAACTTCGCCGCGATAGCCCGCATCGATCAGTCCCGGGCTGTTGACAAGCGCAATCCCGTTGTCCCTGGCGAGCCCAGATCGTGGCAGCACCAACCCCGCATGTCCCTCCGGAATCTCCACCGCCACCCCGGTCCCAACACTCCAACGCTCCCCGGGCCCGAGATGAGCAGCCTCACACGCATAGAGATCAACACCAGCATCCCCCTCGTGAGCGCGCGTCGGAACCTTCGCCTCGTCCTTCAGCTTTTCAACGCGCAGATCCACGGGCGAGCACCCTACCGCGCTACGCCGACCGGGGTCGGGGGTGTCCGGGCGGCCACCGGCGTCCTCTTTTTCGCCCACCGCTCAGCGAGAGAGACAAGCGCAGCATGCGAAAAACCCAGCGCCGCCCGGACACCCCCGACCCCGGTCCCCTTAAGCAGCGTCAGCAGTGCGCAGATCGTCGAACCGATGCAGCTCAGCCACCGGCACCCGCGCCCGCACAAGCACGCCATCCTCTCGCTCGGTCCGCGTCAGATCGCCGGCGACCTCGTGCAGCTCGTGCAACCGCGCGCCCTCGCTGTAGGGGATCAGCAGCTCGACCTCGGCCAGGGTGTCTTCGAATGCCGCCTCGACCCGGTCCCGCAGTGTCTCGATGCCCTCTCCGGTCAGAGCGGAGACGAGGACCGCTCCCGGATGGCGCAGCAGCGCGTCGCCGCGTTCGTCCTCGTCGAGCAGGTCCGCCTTGTTGAGCACGAGCAGGCGCGGCTTGTCGCCGGCGCCGATCTCCTCCAGCACCGCGTCGACGGCCTCCAGATCGGCCAGGCGGCGCTCCTCGGGCGCCGCCGCGTCGACCACCTGCAGGATCAGGTCGGCGAGGACCGTCTCCTCCAGGGTCGCCTTGAAAGCCTCGACGAGCTGGTGGGGAAGCTTCTCGATGAAGCCGACCGTGTCGGTGAAGAGGAAATCCCGGCCCGAGAGGGCGACGCTGCGCGTGGTCGGGTCGAGGGTGTGGAAGAGCCTGTCCCCCACCCCGACCTCCTCGCTGCCGGTGAGCCCGTTGAGCAGGGTCGACTTGCCGGCGTTGGTGTAGCCGGCCAGGGCGACCCTGGGCAGCGACGACTGCTCCCGTCGGGCGCGCATCACGCCGCGGTTGCGCTCAAGGCGCCCCAGCCGGCGGCGCAGAGCCGCGATCCGGTCGCGGGCGAGCCGGCGATCGGTCTCGATCTGGCTCTCCCCCGGCCCCCTGGTGCCGATCCCGCCGCCGAGGCGCTCGAGGTGGGTCCAGAGGCCCCGCATCCGCGCCAGGTTGTATTCGAGCTGGGCCAGCTCGACCTGGAGCTTGCCCTCGGCGGAGTGGGCGTGGTCGGCGAAGATGTCGAGGATCACGGCGGTGCGGTCGATCACCGGCACACCCAGAGCGCTCTCGAGGTTGCGCTCCTGGCGGGGAGCGAGCTCGTCGTCGCAGGCGGCCAGGTTCGCGTCGCAGGCGGCGATCTGCTCCTTCACCTCGGCCAGCTTGCCACGCCCCAGATAGCGGTCGGGATCGGGTTTGGCGCGCTGCTGGACCGCCTCGCCCGCGGTCGCGACGCCGGCGGTGCGGAGCAGTTCCTTCAACTCGGCGAGCGGGTCGCCGTCCTCGCTGCCATCGGCGATGCCGATGGCAAGAGCGCGCTGGCGGGCGCGCGAATTCGAGACGCCGGCGCCGTTGGCGGCGTAGTGCGTCTGCGTGCTGCGCCCGTTCCTGGATCGATCCACTCGGCTTGATTGTAGGCGTCGGGTCAGTGCGGATAGGCTTAGCGGCCGTGAAGGTCTTCGTCACGGGAGGAACCGGCTTCATCGGCGGCACCGTCGTCCGCCGGCTCCGCGAGCGCGGCGACGACGTCGTCTGCCTCGTTCGCAGCCCGGAGAAGGCCGCGAAAGTGACCGCGCTCGGCGCCACGCTCGCAAGCGGCGACCTCGGCGACTCCGAGGCGATCCGCAGCGGCATGGAGGGCTGCGACGCGGTCATCCACGCCGCCGCGATGTACGAGGTCGGGATCCCAGCAAAGCAGCACCCGGCGATGTGGGAGGCGAACGTCGCCGGCACCGAGCGGGTGATGAAGGCGGCGCTGGAGACAAGGATCCCGAAGGTCGTCTACGTCTCGACCTGCGGCGTCTTCGGCAACACCCATCAGAAAGTCGTCGACGAGACCTACGAGCACCCCGGCAAGGAGTTCACCTCCTACTACGAGGAGACCAAGCTGGAGGCGCACCGCATCGTCAAGCGGATGATGGAGGACGGGCTGCCCGGCGTGATCGTGCAGCCCGGCGGGGTCTACGGCCCCGACGACACCTCCCAGGTCGCCGACCTGCTGCAGGAATTCTTCGCCGGGAAGCTGCCGCTCCTGCCCTTCCCCGAGTTCGGCATCTGCATGACCCACGTCGAGGACATCGCCGCCGGCATCCTGCTTGCCCTCGACAAGGGCCGGGTCGGCGAGACCTACGTGCTGAGCGGCCCGGTGACGACGATGCGCGAGGCGGTCGAGACCGTCGCCGCGGTCAGCGGACGCAAGGCCCCCAAGCGGGCGATGCCGACGGCGCTGATGAAGGCGCTGACGCCGATCGGCCCGCTGGTCGGCAAGCTGATGGGACAGCCGCCCAATCTGCGCGAGCTGATCTCCTCGGCCGACGGCGTCACCTTCTGGGCCAGCTATGAGAAGGCCGGCAGCGAGCTCGGCTACGCGCCCCGTGGCATGGAGGAGGGCTGGCGGCAGACGCTCGAAGCGGATGAGCGGTTTCCGGATCCTGTTGCTTGAGGGAGTCGGGGGACCCTCCCCCGGAGACCGTCGCGCAGCTGGACGCGGGTCTGGGTTCGGGGGCGGTTCCAGGAGCCTCCGTGGGAGGGTCCCCCGACTCCCATAGGCTGCCGAGATGCGTGTAATCGATGTAATGCACCTCGGGCGTCCGCATGTGATCGGGTGCTGGGAGGTGGACGGAGTGCTGGTCGATCCCGGGCCGGAGTCTTCGCTGCCTACGCTGCTCGAAGCGCTTGGCGACGAGCGGCCGCGGGCGCTGCTGCTCACCCACATCCACCTCGACCACGCGGCTGCGACCGGTGCGCTCGTGCGCCGCTGGCCGGACCTCGAGGTCTACGTCCACGAGCGGGGGGCACCGCATCTGATCGACCCCTCGAAGCTGCTGGCCAGCGCCGAGCGCCTCTATGGCGACCAGATGCAGCGGCTCTGGGGTGAGATCGTGCCCGTGCCCGAGGCCAACGTCAAGCCACTCTCGGGGGGCGAGCAGGTCCTCGGCATGCGCGTCGCCTACACGCCCGGCCACGCCTCCCACCACGTCTGCTACCTGCACGAGGAGAGCGGGACCGCCTTCGTCGGCGACGTCGCCGCGGTGCGCGTGCCCGACGTCGACCTGATCGTCCCCCCCACTCCACCGCCCGACATCGACGTCGAGCGCTGGGAGGACTCGATCGGCATCGTCGAAAGCTGGCGGCCCGAGCGCCTCGCCCTCACCCACTTCGCCGCGATCGACGACCCGGAGCCGCACCTCGCTCAGGTCAGAGAGCGCCTCCGCGAGGAGGCCCAGCAAGCCCGCAATCTCGCCGAGGACGCCTACGAGCAACGCCACCGCGACCTCGTCGCCGAACACGCTGAACGCACCAACTCAGCCGAAGAGCTGATCCAGTGCGTCCCGCCCCAGTATCAGTGGCGCGGCCTCAACAGATACTGGACCAAGCGGGCCGAGCGCGAAGCCGCGGCCTAAGCCAAATGCTCGCGCATCCGCTCGACCGCCTCGGTGATGCGGTCGTCGGGAGTGGTGAGCGCGATGCGGAAAAACCCCTCGCCGCTCGGCCCGTACATCGAGCCGGGCGAGACGACGACCGCCGCCTCTTCGAGCACGAGCTCGGCGAAAGAGGTCGAGCTGTGGCCCTCGGGCACGGGCGCCCAGACGTAGATCGTTCCCTTCGGCGCGCTCACCTCGACGCCGATCTCGCTCAGCGCCGATACGACCAAGTCGCGGCGGCGGGCGTAGGTCTCGTTCATCCCCTCGAGCGGGCCGGAGGGGCCCTCGAGCGCGGCTATCCCGGCCTTTTGGATGGCCTCGAACAGGCCCGAATCGACGTTCGTCTTCAGCCGCCAGTAGGTTTGCACCGCCTCGGCGTTGCCGAGGATCGCGGCGCAGCGCCAGCCGGTCATGTTGAAGCCCTTGGAGAGGGAGAAGACCTCCACCCCAACCTCCTTGGCGCCAGGTGTGGCGAGGAAGCTGGGGGCGACGTATCCGTCGTAGGTCGTCTCCGAGTAGGCGTTGTCGTGGACGACGAGGATCTCGTGCTCGCGGGCAAAGGCGACGACCTGCTCGAAGAAGCCCTCTGGAACGATCGCCCCGGTCGGGTTGTTGGGGTAGTTGACGAACATCAGCCGGGCCTTGTCCGCGACGTCGGCCGGGACCGCGTCGAGATCGGGGGCGAAGCCAAGCTCCGGCACCAGGGGCAGCAGCTCTGGCGTAGCGCCGGCGAGGATCGGGCCTCCCGTGTAGACCGGGTAGCCGGGGTCGGAGGCGAGGGCGACGCCGCCCGGGTCGAGGAAGGCGAAGCAGAGGTTGTAGATGCACTCCTTGGCGCCGATCGCCGGGATCACCTCGCCGGCGGGATCGATTTCGACCCCGAAGCGCTCGTCGTAGAAGCGCGCGAAGGTCTCGCGGAAGTCGTCGCGACCGCGGTTGCTCGGATACTGGTGGGTGGCCGGGTCGGCGACCGCCTCCTGCATCGCCGCGACGATGTGCGGATAGGTCGGTTCGTCGGGATCGCCGATCCCGAGGCTGATCACGTCGATGCCGGCGGCGCGCTTCTCGGCGATCCGCCGCTCCAGTTCCTGGAACATGTACGGAGGCATCGCCTCCAGGCGCTTGGATGGGTCTGAGATCGCCACGGGCGCGGAAATCTAGCTATCCGGGTCGGACAGCGCCTGCAGCAGCTCCGGCGAGAGCTCCCCGGCGCAGATCGGCTCGGCCCAGCCGCTCAGCCGCACGTCGAGCTCGTCGGAGATCTCGACCTCGAGCTCGCCGCCGTCGAGCTCGACCACGATCGGGCTCGGCGCACCGCGGAGGAAGGCGGATATCGCGGCGCCGCTGGCGCCGGTGCCCGAGGAGAGCGTCTCGCCGACGCCGCGCTCGAAGATCCGCGCCCGCACCCGGTTGCCATCGACCTTAAAGAAGGAGACGTTGGTGCGGTTCGGGAAGAGCTCGCTGGCTTCTATCGCCGGGCCGATCGGATCGAGGTCGAGGTCCTCGACCTCCTCGCCGACCTCGATAGCGCACTGCGGGTTGCCGATCGAGACGTGCTGGAACTCCCACTCGCGGCCACCGGCGCTCAACGAGCCCCTGCCGTTCGCAGGGCCCGAGGGGAAATCCTTCGAGGTGGTCGAGGCCCTGCCCATCTCGACCGAGCAGGTCAGCTCGGAGGTGATCGTCGGCGTGATCGGCCCGGCCGCGGTACGGATCGTGAAGACGTCCGCGTCCGTCCAGCCGTGCCGGCGCAGGTAGAGGATCGCCTCGCGCGCGCCGTTGCCGGAGAGCTCGGCCTCCGACCCGTCCGGGTTGAAGATGCGCAGGTCGGCGACGAACTCGGGGTCGTCGCTGCGCGAGAGCAGCAGCACGCCGTCGGCGCCGATGCCGAAATGCGGGTCGCAGATCCACTCCGCCCGAGACGCGGTCAGCTCCCAGGGGAGCACGTCTGCCTCGAGGATCACGTAGTCGTTGCCCAGCGCCTGCCACTTCTCGAATCGCATGCGCGCACCCTACTCAGACAAGTCGGAGGCGATCTCGGCGGCTACGTCGGCATCGGAGCGGCCCGTGCGATCGATCAGGTGCAGGTCCGGGATCTTGCGCATCCAGGTCAGCTGGCGGCGGGCGTAGTTGCGCGAGCGCTTCTTCATCAGCTCGATATCCCCACCGAGCAGCTCGTCGAAGCCGAGGGCCTTGCGCGCCGTGCGCGAGGGCCCCAGCGCTTCTGCCCTGCGCACCTCCTCCTCCGCCCCGCCGGCGACAATCGCCTCGGTGCGCGCATCGATCCGCTCGTAGAGCCGGGCTCGATCCATGTCGAGCCCGAAGATCGTCGTCGGCAAGCGCGTCTGCGGCGACCAAAGCTCGGAGTCCTCCGACCCGGAGGGCACCTTTTCAAGCGAAAGCTCGGCAACCGCGGCCCGCAAATACAGCCCGGTCCCCCCCACGACGATCGGCCTCCGCCCGGCTTCAAGCGCAGCATCGATCTCAGCATGCGCCAACCCCATGTAATCGCCCACCGAGAACGGCTGGGTAACGGGCACGAAGCCAACCAACCGATGCTCCAAGACCTCCTGCTCCGCGGTGGTGGCGACGCCGGTGAGCACCCCCAAGTCCTCGTACACCTGAAGCGCGTCGCAGGAGATCGCCACCGGGTCCTCCCCACTCTCGCGCAGCAGCCCGGCGAGGGCGATGGCAACCCCCGTCTTGCCGACCCCGGTGGGCCCGAAGATCCCGAGGACGTTCACACCGGAATGGGCTTTACCGAGACCCCGCTGAGAGTGGTCGAGGTCGCGCCGTCTATCTCGACCTCGACGAGCTGACCGGGCTGCGCCGTTCCATCGAAGTTCACCGCCTTGTTGTGCCGGGTCCGACCGCGCAGGCGCGTCGAATCGGTCCTGCTGGTCCCTTCGACGAGGACCTCCATGTCGCGCCCGACGAACCGCTGCGCGCGTTCGGTTGCGCGCCGCTGAACCAGCTCGACGAGCCGCTCCATCCGCTCCCGCTTGACCGGGTGGGGCACCTGTTCGCCCATCGTCGCCGCCTCGGTCTCGCGGCGCGGCGAGAAGACGAAGGTGAAGGCGCTGTCGTAGCCGACCTCGTCGACGACTTCGAGCGTCTCGGCAAAATCGGCCTCGGTCTCGCCGGGGAAGCCGACGATGACGTCGGTGGTGATCGCGCAGTCGGGCACGTGCTCGCGGATCAGCGCGACGCGATCCATGTAGCGTCGGCGATCGTAGGTGCGGCGCATCCGCTTGAGGATCGTGCTCGATCCCGACTGCAGCGGCAGGTGGATGTGCTCACAGAGGCCGGGCAATTCGGCGTGGGCGCGGATCACGTCCTCGCGCATGTCCTTGGGGTGCGGGCTGGTGTAGCGGATCCGCTCGATCCCCTCGACAGCGTCGACTCGCGCCAGCAGGTCGGCAAAGCCGATGCGCGAATCGCTGGGCAGGTCCCGCCCGTAGCTGTTGACGTTCTGCCCGAGCAGGGTCACCTCGCGCACGCCGTCCGCCGCAAGCGCCTCGGCCTCGACAAGCAGCTCGGCGGGGTCGCGGCTCTCCTCGCGGCCCCGGGTCGAGGGCACGATGCAGTAGGAGCACTTGCAGTTACATCCCTGCGAGATCTGCAGCCATCCCTGGAACTCGCGCTCGCGATGCGCAGGCAGGTGGCCGGAGAAGTCCTCGAACTCGAAATATCCCTGGGCGGTGAGCGAGTCCGAGTTGAGGAACTCGGCAAGCCGGTGGATCTGCCCGGGGCCGAAGGCGACATCGACGAAGGGAAAGCGCTCGAAGACCTCGTCCTTGACCGACTGCGCCCAGCAGCCCCCCACGCCGACCACCCGCTCGGGGTCTTCGGACTTGAGCCGCTTCGCCTCGCCCAGGTGGGCGACGAAACGGTTGTCCGCCGACTCACGGATCGAGCAGGTGTTGAAGAGGATCAGGTCGGCCTCGGCGCGGCTCGGGGCCTCGGCGTAGCCGAGCGACTCGAGCATCCCCTGCATCCGCTCGGAATCGTGCACGTTCATCTGACAGCCGAACGTGGTGACGTGGTAGGTGGGCATCCCCCCTGAGGGTACTGACGTGCGAGAGGCAAGCAGGTCGGGGGATGCAGGGAGGGCGACGAGGGGAGCACATAAGTGCGTGACCCGAGGAGCCCGACCGAAGACCCCGAGATGCGCCGCCTATCGCACCGTCAGAGTGCCTTCCATGCCTGCTTCGGCGTGGCCGGGGATGGTGCAGAGGAAGGTGTAGGTGCCGGGGGCGAGATCGGCGGTCACCGACGTCTTCCCTTTGGCGATCGTTTCGGAGATCGCGATCTGCTTGCCATTTTGCTCGATTGCCACGTCGTGTTCGAGCGCCGACGGGTTGTCGAAATCGATCGTGACCTTGCCCGGCTTGCTGGTCAGCGTCGTCGTGTCGAAGGCGATCTGGGTCGGATCGGCCGCCAGCTGCAGCGTCCCGCCGGGACCCTTGGCCTTGGCTTCTTCGGGCTTCGCTTCTTCGCCGCCCTTGGCTTCGCCGGAGTCGAGCGGCGGCGATTTCTCATCTTCGACGAATTCTTCGCCGGCGCTTTCGACCTCAGCCGCCCTGGCCTCCTGCTCGTCCTTGCCGTTGAGCACGGCAAAGGTCGTCGCGCCGCCGACCAGGATCGCGAACCAGAGGAAGACGAGCGGGGCGAACCGACCGGGGAAGCTTTCGACGCGCAGGCCGATGAAGCTGACCACGACCGCCGAGGCGGCGAGGGTGCCACCGACGATGTAGAAGATGGTTGCGTTGTCCATGCGGCCCGGAATCCTATCCACAGAGGACGGCGGAGCGGCACCGCCCGCCCGGGCTCACTTGGCGTAGCTGGTGGAACGGCTCTCGCGAATAACGGTGATCTTGATCCGGCCCGGATAGGAGACCTCGCGCTCTATAGCGGCGGCTATCTCATAGGAGATCAGCGCCGCGCGCTCGTCGTCGACCGCACCGGGGTCGACCATGACCCGCATCTCGCGGCCGGCCTGCATCGCGTAGACCCTTTCCACCCCCGCGTGGCGCGAAGCAAGCTCCTCGAGCTCATGGAGGCGAGCCACGTACTCCTCGAGCGTATGGCCGCGGGCGCCGGGCCGAGCACCCGAGAGGGCGTCGGCGGCCTGGACCACCACAGCCTCGACCGAGTGCGGCTCGACCTCGTCGTGATGCGCCTCGATCGCGTGGGCGACCTCCTCGCTCTCGCCGTAGCGACGGGCGAGGCGGGCGCCGATCTGGGCGTGCGTCCCGTCGACCTCGTGGTCGACCGCCTTGCCGATGTCGTGCAGCAGCGCCGCGCGACGGGCGATGTCGGCGGCGGCACCGAGCTCGATGGCGATCAGCGCAGCCAGATAGGAGGACTCGACCAAATGAGTGAGCACGTTCTGCCCATAGCTGGTGCGGAACTGCATCCTGCCAAGTAGGTCGATCAGGTGCGGATGGAGACCGTTGACGTTGGCATCGAGCGCCGCTCGCTCGCCCTCTTCGACCACCCGATCCTCGATTTCCCGCGTCGCCTGCTCGAATGCCTCCTCGCAGCGAGACGGGTGGATGCGGCCGTCGGCGATCAGCCGTTCGAGAGTGAGGCGGGCGATCTCGCGGCGCATTCCGTCGAAGCTCGAGAGGCGCACCGCGGACGGTGTGTCGTCGACGATGATGTCGACCCCGGTCAGCTGCTCGAGCACGTGGATGTTGCGCCCCTCGCGACCGATGATCCTGCCCTTCATCTCGTCGTTCGGCAGCTGGACCAACTGGGTCGTCGTCCTCACCGCGTGCGGCCCGGCGAGGCGCTGCGTCGCGGTGGCGAGGATGCCGCGAGCGCGTCTCTCCGCCTCCTGGCGGGTCTCCTCCTCGATCTTTCGCAGAATGAAACCGGCTCGGCGGCGAGCATCGACCTCGACTTCGTCGAGCAGCATCTGGCGGGCCTCGTCTGCGCTCAGCGACGAGATCCGTTCCAGCTCGGCACGCTTCAGCTCACCGAGCTGCGCGTCCAGCGCCTCCAGCCGATCCAGAACCAAACCCGGCTCCGAACCGTTGCCGCGTGACCAATTCCACGGCGGCATGCTGATTTTCATCTACGAAGAGACTACTCCATAGACGTAAGTGTCTAAGTTGCTCAGGCGGCCTGGGCCTCGGCCGGCGGCTCGACCGTCGAATCGGCCGCAGGCGCCGTCTCCTCGGCCACGGGCACGACGTTCTCGGTGCCGATGCCGAGCGCGGTGCGGATCTTGGTCTCGAGCTCGCTTGCGATCTCGGGGTTCTCGGCGAGGAACTGTTTGGCGTTGTTGCGCCCTTGACCGAGCCGCGTCTTGCCGTAGGAGAAGAACGAGCCGGATTTCTGCACCAGGTCGTGCTCGATGCCGAAGTCGAGCAACCCGCCCTCGCGCGAGATGCCGACCCCGTACTCGATGTCGAATTCGGCCTGGCGGAAGGGCGAGGCGACCTTGTTCTTGACGACTTTGACCCGGACCCGGTTGCCGACGGCCTCGGTCCCTTCCTTGAGGGTCTCGATACGACGGATGTCGAGGCGCTGCGAGGAGTAGAACTTGAGCGCCCTGCCGCCGGGCTGGGTCTCCGGCGAGCCGAACTGGACGCCGACTTTTTCACGGATCTGGTTGGTGAAGAGACAGACGGTGTTGGTCCGGTTGAGATTGCCGGCCAGTTTGCGCATCGCCTGCGACATCAGCCTGGCCTGTAGGCCGACGGTCGTGTCGCCGATCTGACCGTCGAGCTCGGCTTTAGGCGTCAGCGCCGCAACGGAGTCGATCGCGACCACGTCGATCGCGGCGGAGGCGATCAGGCGGTCGGCGATCTGCAGCGCCTGCTCGCCGTAGTCGGGCTGGGAGACCAGGAGCTCGTCGGTGTCGACGCCGATCTTGCGGGCGTAGCTCGGGTCGATCGCGTGCTCGGTGTCGATGAAGGCGCAGATCCCGCCGCGGGCCTGGGCTTCGGAGATGATGTGGTAGATCAGCGTCGTCTTGCCCGAGGACTCGGGTCCGAAGATCTCGACGATCCGCCCCCTCGGGACACCGCCGATGCCCAGCGCCAAGTCGAGCGAGAGCGCTCCGGTCGGGATCGCCGGAATCTTGATCGTCGCATCGGCGCCGAGACGCATCAATGAGCCCTGGCCGAAGTCCCGCTCGATCTGGGTTACGGCCGCTTCGAGCGCCGCGTTCTTGGCTTTCGCCTCTTTGGCCGAGGCGTCCTTCAGGGCGATTTTCTTGTCTGCCATCTCTTCCACCTCACTGCCGCCCGTCTGCGGGCAGCTCGACTTGCGCCAGCGGGGTGTACTGCGCACCCTGCGGCTGGATTTGCGAAAGGTAGAGCGTCAATCGGACGCCACCGAAAGGCTGCAATAGACCTTTCGGAAGCTGATCGGGCAGCCGGGTGACGCGTGCCGGACGCTTCGAGCCGCGTTCCTCGCGCCGCACCCTGGCCACGGTCACGTGTGGCCAGAACGGTCGCTTCTCGGGCTCGTAGAGACGTGCCTCGACGAGCCTCTCCTGCAGCGCGGCGTGCAGGGCGATCGTGCCCGGCGACTCGACCGGGAGCGCGAATAGGCGTGGGCGGCCGCGCTCGGGTCGTGCCACCGGATTGCCGAGCTCGATCGACGGGGCCGGCGCCTGGCTCGCCGCGACGATCTCCCCCAGGCGAGGTATCTCCTTCTCCGACCGATAGCCGAGGAAGGCAAGGGTGACGTGGAGGGACTCCTCCTTGATCGGCCGCAAGGCCGGATCGGCGAGCGCTCCCCCGCCCCATTCGACCATCTCCGCCCGCACGCGGTCGGGCAGGTCAAGGGCGACGAACAACCTCGCCCGCGGGCTCTTCAGTCTCTCCTTCGCCATATCGCCGACGCTACGCGGCCGCGACGCACGGAACAAGGCGCGATCGAAAAAAGTCTGTGACGCCTTCCCTACAGAGGTGGGTCGACGTCGCCGAGCAGGGTCCGCAGCAGGTGCATCGCGACCAGGGCGGAGCGTTCGCGGATGTCCTCGCGACCGCCGGGAATGACCGGGTCGCGGGCAATGACGGTGCCGTCGGCGAGGCGGGCGTCGAAGCAGACGTAGCCGACCGGCTTCTCCTCCGTGCCGCCGTCGGGGCCGGCGATGCCGGTGATCGAGACGGCGACGTCCGCATCGAAGCGCTCCAGCGCCCCCCGCGACATCGCCTCCGCCACCTCGCGCGAGACGGCTCCGCGGTCCTCGATCAAGCCGGCGTCGACGCCGAGCAGCTCCGCCTTCGCCTCGTTCGAGTAGGCGACGACACCGCCGGCGAAATAGGCCGAAGCGCCCGGCAGGTTGGTGATCCGCGCCGCCAGCAGACCGCCGGAGCATGACTCGGCGAGGGCCAGCTTGCGGCCGTTCAGCAGACCGGCGAGCTGCGAGTCGATCGTCTCGCCATCGAGGCTGAAGAGGTGGCGCGTATGTCGCTCGGCGAGTCCGGTCCGCACCGCTTCGGCAACCGCCGCCGCCTCGGCGCGGTAGCGAACGTCGATCTCGATCTCGCCCCGCCGCAGGCAGGTCGTGATCTCGACCCTGCCCAGCTCGACCCCGCCGTCCTCGATCTCGCGCAAGCTCATCGCAATCTCCGACTCGGGAACGCCGAACATCCGCAGCGTGTAGGAGAGCAGCGGGGTGGCGCGGGCGAGGACCGCCTGGGCCTGAGGCGACTCGACCGCCCGCGGCCACATCGGCTGCAGCTCGCGCGGCGGCCCGGGCAGCACGACAACCACCCGCCCGTCCACCGGCACCACCAGCCCCGGCGCGGTCCCGACCGGGTCGAGCGGCAGCGAGCCCTCCGGGATCATCGCCTGCTTGCGGTTCGCCTCTCGCACCGCCTCCTCGTCGAAGCGGAAGCGGCGCGCGAAGTTGCGCAGGATCTCGGCGATCTTCTCCTCCACCTCGTCGTCGAGCACCAGCTCCACTCCGGCAAAGCGGGCGACGATCTCCGCGGTCAGGTCGTCGGCGGTAGGCCCGAGACCGCCGGAGGTGACGATCAGGTCCATGCCCTCGCCGGCCATGAAGCGCAACGCCCCCTCGAGGTCCTCGGGGCGGTCCCCGACCACGGTGATGTGGGCGACATCGACTCCGAGCTCGGCAAGCCGTTCGGAGATCCAGGGCCCGTTGCGGTCGGCAATCCGGCCGGTCAGGACCTCGGTGCCGGTTACGACTATCCCTGCGCGAACCGCGTTTCCGCTCATTCGCAGCTTGGCCTTTCGCCTTCTTCCAAAGAGATCAGCTTGCCGCCCGAATCGACCCGGTATCCCACCGGGCTGGAGCTTGCCGGAACGTCGGCCTGCTTGCCGTCGACGAACATCGCCACCGAGCCGTTGCCGAGGGCGACTTCGAAGCCCTTGGAGCGGAATGGGCCGGCTTCGGCGCCTTCTTCGAGGATCTGCCCGTCGACCAGCGGTTCTTGCTTCGCGTCGAGCAGGCAGACCCAGACTTCGTCCGTCGCCGTGAGGCGCACCGCGACGCCGGGCTTGCTCGTCGCTGCGGGGGCCTGTGCGTGCTTCTTTCGCGCCTTCTTGCCGTCGCTCGCCGCCGTCGGGGAGGAAGATGAGCCGCCCCCACCGGCCAGCGCGATGCCGATCACGACAGCGACCAAGACGAGGCAGACGGCGGCGATGACGAGGCGGCTGGAGACCATGGGGCGGCGCCCGCGCCTCGCGGTCGGCACCGGCTCGACCCGCTTCGGCACGCGCTCGCCGCCTGGCGGACCGGTTGCGCGGCGGTAGTCGTCGGCGAGGCGCTCGCCGTCAAGGCCCAGATAGGAGGCATAGGTGCGGATGAAACCACGCGTGTAGGCGCCGCCGGGGAGGGCGTCCCACTCCTCGTTCTCCATCGCCTGCAGGTAGCGGACGCGGATCTTGATCTCCGCCTCGACCTCGGAGAGGTCGACTTTGCGGCGATTTCGCGCCTCGCGAAGAGTCGGTCCGATTCCGGTGTCCATCCCGACATTGTGTCCGCTGCGCCGTCTGGGCGCGAAAGATGGCTGTTAACCGGCGTCGTCGGCGTCGACCGCGACGGGCTCCGGATCCCCGCCGCCGCTGAGGACGCGGGACAGGTCGGCCTCGGTGATCAGCACCTGTCGGGGTTTGGAGCCCTCGTAGCCTGAGATGACGCCACGGCGCTCGAGCATGTCGATCAGGCGCCCGGCGCGGGTGTAGCCGACGCGAAGCCGGCGCTGGATCATCGAGACGGAGGCCGTTTCGGTCTGGACGACGGTGCGGATCGCTTCGTCGAGCAGATCGTCGGCGTCGGGGTCGAACTCGCCGTCGCCGCCCTCCCCCCCGGTCTCCTCGCGGGACTCGAGCAGCTCGGCGGCGAATTCGGGCTCGCCCTGCTTCGCCCAATGCTTGGTGATGCGGGCGATCTCGTCCTCGGTGACGAAGGCGCCCTGGACGCGCGCCATCTTCGAGGTGCCGGCGCCGCGGAAGAGCATGTCGCCCTGACCGAGCAGCGCCTCGGCGCCACCCTGGTCGAGGATCACCCGCGAGTCCGTCTGCGAGGAGACGGCGAAAGCGATTCGGGCCGGGATGTTGACCTTGATCGTGCCGGTGATGATGTCCGTCGAGGGACGCTGCGTAGCCAGCACCAGGTGGATCCCGGTCGCGCGGGACTTCTGCGCGAGGCGGATGATCGAGTCCTCGACCTCGGCCGGCGAGACCATCATCAGGTCCGCGAGCTCGTCGATCACGCAAAGGATGTGGGGCAGCGGCGCTTCGCCGGCCTTGACGCGGGCGCGATTGAGCTCGGCCAGGTTGCGACAACGCGCCTCGCCCATGATCCCGTAGCGGTTCTCCATCTCGCCGATCAGGTTGGCGAGCACGTTGGCGGCAAGGCGGGGCGAGGTGACGACAGGGGTGAGCAGGTGCGGCACGTGCTCGTAGTGGTTGAGCTCGACCTGCTTGGGGTCGACCAGGACGAGGCGCACTTCGTTGGGCGAGGCCTGCATCAGGATCGAGGAGAGGATCGCGTTGACGCAGCCGGACTTGCCGGAGCCGGTGGTGCCGGCGACGAGGACGTGAGGCATCTTCGCGAGGTCGGTCCAGACCGGGTTGCCGTCGATTCCCTTGCCGAGCCAGGCAACCAGCGGCGAGGTCTTCTCGGGTCGGCCGGCGTAGATGTCGCCGAGACGGACCAGGCGGCGGCGCGCGTTGGGCACCTCCACCCCCACCGCCTGCTTGCCGGGAATCGGCGCCAGGATGCGGATGTCGGTCGAGGCGAGCGCGTAGGCCAGGTCGTTTGAGAGCTCGGTGACTTTCTTCACCTTGGTGCCGGGCGCGAGGCGCAGCTCGAAGCGGGAGACGTGCGGGCCGCTGACGATGCCGACGATCTTTGCCTCGACGCCGAAATGGCCGAGCGTCTCGACAAGCTTGCGGCCGATCACTTCGTGGTCGCGCGGGTCGGGGCCCTTGTCGCCTTTGCCCTTTTCGAGCACTTTGGACGGCGGCGGCCGGTAGTCGACCTGCTCCGATTCGGTGACACCCCGCTTCTGCCCCATCGGAGTGAGGGAGGTCTGCTTGGACTCGGCGTCGGTGCCAACGCCAAGCCCCTCCTCGCTGCGGACCTCGACCTCGTAAGCGTGTGGGTTCAGGCCCGCGTCGGCAGGCTGGGAATCGACCTCTGCCTCCGGCTCGACCTCGGTCTCGAATTCGGTCGTGACCGGCTCGTCCTCAACGCTGTCCTCGGCGATCGCGACGGTAGGTTCGAAGTCGTCGTCCTCGGGATAGGTGCTCATCACGTCGGTCGGCCCCGCCCGGGTCTCGAACGCCGAGGCCCTCTCGCCACGGCGCTCCTCGCGCTGCTGGATCGCGGTCTGGGCGATGTCGCGGCCGCCGACGAAGGTGTGGCGGACGCCGCGGCCGACACCGCGGAAGACGGTCGAGACCGACGTGCCGGTGACCAGCATCGTGCCGATAGCCAACATCAGCACAGTCGCGATCCGCGCCCCAACCTGGCCGAAGAGGTATTCGAGGCCGGTTTCCAGCCCGTAGCCGACCTTGCCGCCGTCCCACCCGAAGAAGAGGACGAAGCAGAGGTAGACGCCGGCGGCGATCAGGAAGAGCCCGATCAGATCGAGGTGGCGCTGCTGCAGCCCCTCGGGCAGATGCGGCCGGGGCAGCCGCGATTTGGCTTTGGCCTTCGCTTTCGGTTTGCGGCGCGCAGCCGAGCCTCGCTTCTTGCGCACGAACATGTGCACCCGCTTCGACGCCAGGTCCCCCTCCCCTGCCTAGAGCTGGGATGCCAGGGCGACAAGCCCGCCGACCATCGCCACGAAGACCGCGACGAACCCGCCGACCACCGCTGCCCACAGCGTGTATATCGAGGTGTGGACCGTGTCGAACCGCCTGTCCATCTCAGAGCGCAAGCCTATGATCTCGGACCTGACGTCTTTGATCTCGGATTTGAGGTCTTCCCGAACGTCTTTGATCTCGGATCTGACGGTCTTGAACTCGGTCCGTACTTCCCGGAACCCCTCCCGCATCTCTGCTTTGAGTTCATCGATCTTTTGGTCGAGATCGGCCATGCGGTCTCCTGTCCTGGCGAGTTCTATTGTCTGCATGATGCCACGCTAGGCGGCCGGGACACGCGTGTGGTGCCCTGAATGCAAAATGTTTCGCACGGGTTCGGCTCGAAACGTGCGATCTGGGGATGCTCAGCCGGCGCAGACCCAGGCGCTGCCGCCCGAGTCGGCCCATATTTCGGCGGCGATGCGGTCCTGTTCTGCCTTCGGCGCGTCTTGGGGAGCGCCCTGCCCCCCGTAGAGATCCCAGGTCGAGGGCAGGATCTGATAGGCGCCGCCGGCGCCGCTGCTCGGGTTGACCGCGCCGTAGTTGCCGCCGGACTCGCACATCACGATGTAGGTCGGGATCGAGAAGGGGCCGCCGAGCCAGCGCCCGACGGTTTCTTCCGCCGCTTCGCGACTCGCGGCTTCGGCGGCCTGGATTTCCTTTACCCATTCGCCGATCCGCGTTTTGAGCGTCGCCAGCGCGGAAGAGCGTTCGGCCGCCAGCGAGTCGAGGCGGGCGGCGGCGTCCTCGGCCTGCCTTCGCACCTTGGCGATTTCCGAGCGGGCGGCGGCGAGTTCCGCGTCGTAGGCGTCGACGCGGGCCTTCAGGGCCGCGACCAGGTCCAGCTCGTGGTGCACGCTGTTGCGCACCTGCTCGACCCGGGCGGCGAGCTCGGTGTCGGAGTCCTCGATCCGCTGCAGGTATTCGGTGCGGACCTCGAGTTCGCTGATGTCGCCCGACCCGAGCACGATGCTCGCCGTGCTCGGCGAGCCGCTCATGTAGATCGCGACGAGACGGCTCGCCAGCGCGTGCCGTGCACGCCGCAGTCGGGCGCGCTCGGCTTCCAGATGCCGCTGGGAGCGCTCGACCTTGGCCGCCAACCGCGCAGCCCGTTCGCGGCCGTGGGCAAGCAGATCGCTGAGCCGGCGCTCGTGCGCCGCCGCGCTCGCGGCTTCGGCTTCGGTCGCGGCGAGGCGTTCCTGGGTGTCGCGGATCTCCGCCCCAAGCGAGGCGGCTTCTTGCTGTGCGCCGCCCACCTTGTCGCGCAGCGCGCCGACGTCCGCCGCGCGGGCGGTCGCAACCGTGAGCAGAGTTAAGGCAAGGAAAACGACTGCGGAGGATCGACGCATGAGCCCACCTCAGCCCTCGGGGACGTCCCGGTTGGCGAGGTAGATCGCGATGCCGATCGCGGCGATCCCAAGGCCGGCGCCGATGCGGATCTCCCGCCGGTAGCGGCGGCGCAAGTAGGCGACGGTGAAGCGCAACGCGGCCTTGCCGAGCTTGTCGTACATCAGGCCTCCCCGCCCTCGTTGCGCTCCCGGATCCGGTACGCCATCCGCGACTGCAGCGACCAGAGCTCGATGAAGCCGGGCGAGGCGGTCTGCGAGAAGAGACCGCCCGACTCGGCGAAGGAGGCCAGGTCCGCGTCGTAGACCGCGTTCGGCGAGGAACGGGTGACGACTCGCACGCCGCCTTTGTAGAGCTCCAGGCCGATCGTCCCGCTCACCTGGGCGTTGACCGCGTCCATGTAGGCGTCGAGGTCGGTGCGCAACGGCTCCCACCAGAGCCCGGCGTAGACCAGGTACCCCCACTTCTGATCCAGCCCCGGCTTGAACTGGTTCTGGTGGATCGTGCCGACTAGCTTCTCCAGCTCTTGGTGGGCGGGGAGAATGATCGCCGCCGCGGGCACCTCGTAGATGTCGCGCACCTTGAGGCCGACGATGCGATCCTCGATGTGGTCGACGATCCCGACCCCGTGGCGGCAGCCGATCTCGGCGACGCGTTCGAGCAGGTCGACCAAGCCGAGCCGCTCGCCGTTGACGGCGACCGGGACGCCGGCCTCGAACTCGACCGTCACGGTCTCCGCCTCGTCGGGGGCCAGCTCAGGCCGGGTGACCAGCTGGAAGACGTCGTCCTCGGGCGCGTGGCCGAGATCCTCGATCCAGCGCCCCTCCGAGGAGCGGCCCCAGAGGTTGTCGTCGATCGAGTACGGCGCCGCCTCGGTGCCGCCCTTGACGGGGATACCGTGCTCGCGGGCGTAGGCGATCTCCTCCTCGCGACCCATCTGCCAGGAGCGCACCGGCGCGATCGTTTTCAGCTCAGGGGCCAGGGTGGCGATGGTCGCCTCGATCCGCACCTGGTCGTTGCCCTTGCCGGTGCAACCGTGGGCGATCGTGTCGCAACCGCTGCGCCGCGCGTACTCGACCGCCAACTCGGCGATCAACGGCCGGCCCAGAGCGGTGAACAGCGGGTAGCCGCCGCCGTAGAGCGCGTTTGCTTTGATCGCGGGGGCGACGAAGTCCTCGGCGAAGCGCTCGCGGGCATCGACGACGTGGCACTCGAGCGCGCCGAGCCGCTTCGCCTTGTCCTCGATCACGGCGTAGTCCTCGCCGGGCTGGCCGAGGTTGACCGTGAGGCAGACGACCTCTGCCCCGTAGCGGTCCTGGATCCATTTCAGCATCACGCTGGTGTCGAGGCCGCCGGAGTAGAGCAGCAGCACTCGCCGCACCTCCGCAGGGTCGGCCTCATAGCCCGCGGTGCGGACCCCCTCGGGTGGCAGATCGGTCATTCGGCGGGGATCCCGCCGCTGCCGTTTTCTTCTTCTTCGGGAGCGGTCGTCGTCGGTTCGGTGGTGGTCGTTTCGGTGGTTTCGGTCGTCGTCGGTTCGGTGGTCGAGCCGGTGGTCGTCTCAGTCGTGGTCGGCGTCGTCGTTTCGGACGTCGTCGACAGGGTGGTGACCGCCGAGGTGGAGCTGCTGCTTCCGTTGTCGGAGGCGATCACGACGATCGCAACGACGAGGCCGACGATCACCGCGATCAAGCCGGCGATCAGCAGGCGCATGTTGCCGCGGGGCCTGTGGTCGGGGTCGCCGGGCTGGCCCATGATCCGGGTCGGGTCGTCGTGCATCTCGAATCAGTCCTCCGGACCGAGGATCGCGTCGAGGATCTCGCTCGTGTCCTCGATGTCGAAGCCGCTGCGCAGTCGCGCTTCGATCTCCTTGCGGTCGGCGCCGGAGACCGCCATCTGGGTCGCCAGCAGTCGCGCCCCGGCGGATCCGGAGCGCCGTGGGGCCAAGGGCTCGACCTCGCCGTCGTCGTCCACCGGGCCCTCGACCGGTTTCAAATGCCCGCCACGTCGCTCGTCGGAGCTGGGTGGGTCGAGCTCGTCGGCGAGCTCGCGCAGGCGCTCGGCGACGACCCGGTCGGCGCGGTCGCGTGCTTCGTCCAGATGCTGCTGGGCCTGTCGCTCGGCGCCGTCGATGACGCTCGCGGCAGCCTGCTCGGCGGCATCGACGATCGTCGCCAGGCGCTGCGCGGCTTCGGCAGCCGACGCGGGCGGTCGCCCCTTTGGCGGAAACTTTTCGGCGCTCATCCTGCCGCGTAGCTTAGGAGCGAATCGCCGATCAGCGCAACGGCCCGCTCGACCTGGGCCGAATCGACCGTCAGCGGCGGCAGCAGGCGCAGCGTTCCCGGCTCGGGGACGTTGACGATCAAGCGGCGCTCCACCAGCTCGGCACCGACCGCGGCAGCGTCTATTCCGCTTGCCAAGCCGACTCCCAGCATCAGGCCACGACCGCGAACCTGCTCGACTCCGTCGAACGTCAGCAGGCTCTCGCGCATCCCGGCGCCGAGCTCGCGCACGCGACGCAGCAGCGTCGGCTCGTCGATCACGTCGAGCACGGCAAGCGCCGCCGCCGAGACCACGGCGCCGCCGGCGAAGGTCGAGCCGTGGTCGCCCGCCTCCAGCACCTCGCCAAGCCGCTCGCTCGTCACGCAGGCGCCGACGGGAAGGCCGCCGCCGAGCGCCTTGGCGCTGGTCAAGACGTCAGGACGAACCGGCGTCTGCTCATACGCCCAGAGCGAACCGGTCCGCCCCATCCCGGTCTGGATCTCGTCGAGGATCAGCAGGGCGCCGACCTCGTCGCAGGCCTGGCGCGCCGCCAGCAGCGTCTCGTCGCTGAGCGGATAGACGCCCGACTCGCCCTGGATCGCCTCGATCATCACCGCGGCGGTGTTCTCGCCGACGGCGCCGCGCAAGGCGCCGGCATCGTCGAAGGGGACCGAGCGGAAGCCGGGCAGCATCGGCCCAAGCGCTGGGTTCTCCGCCAATTTCGGCGTCGCCGAGAGCGCCCCGTAAGTGCGGCCGTGGAAGTCGCGTTCGAAGCTGACGATCTCCGGGGCCTCGACCCCGCGACCATGGGCGTGCTTGCGAGCCACCTTGATCGCGCACTCGTTGGCCTCGGTCCCGGAGTTGGTCAGGAAGACCCGCCCCCCGAGGCTTGACTTCGAGAGCCGCTCGGCGAGGCGCACCATCGGCTCGGTGTAGAAGAGGTTGGAGACGTGCATCAGCTTGCCGGCCTGCTCGCGCACGGCCTCGACCACCGCCGGGTGGCAGTGGCCGACCGAGCAGACCGAGATCCCGGCGAGGAAGTCGAGGTACTCCTTGCCCTCCGAGTCCCAGAGCAGCGCCCCTTCGCCGCGCACGAACTCGACCGGCGCGCGACGGTAGGTCTGCATCAGGTAGCGATGCTCGAGCGCCTGCAGCTCCTCGAGCTTCACGAGGTCACCATCGTGCCGATGCCGGCGTCGGTGAAGAGCTCCAGCAGGAGACTGTGCGGCCGGCGGCCGTCGATGATGTGGGCCGATTGGGCGCCGCCGCGGATCGCGTCGACGCAGGCGCCCAGCTTCGGGCGCATGCCTCCGTCGATCTCCGCCAGCCGCTCCTCGACCTCGTCGACCGTGGCGCGGGAGATCAGCGAGCTCTCGTCGGTGGCGTCGGCGAGCCAACCCTCGACGTCGGTGAGGAAAATCGCCTTGTGGGCGCCAAGCGCCGCGGCGATCTTGCCCGCGGCCTCGTCGGCATTGACGTTGTAGGACTGACCGCCGCGGTCGGAGGCCGAGGAGGCGACCACCGGGATGTAGTCCTCGGCGATGTGGTTGAGGACGTCGATGTCGACCTTCTCGATCGAGCCGACGAAGCCAACCTGCTCGGCGTTGGCGACCGGGGCGACCTCGAACAGCGTGCCGTCCTGGCCGGAGAGCCCTACCGCCGGCTGCCCGTGGCGGTTGAGCCGCTGCACGATGTCTGAGTTGAGCTTGCCGAGCAGGACCATGCGGGCGACCTCGACCGTCTCCGCGTCGGAGACGCGCAGGCCTTCGTGAAAACGGACCTCGAGCCCGAGGCGCTCCATGTACTCGGTGATCTCGGGGCCGCCGCCGTGGACGATGACGGGATTGAGACCGACGTACTTGAGCAGGACGACGTCGGTGGCGAAGGCCTCGCGCAGCTCCTCCTCGCGCATCGCCGAGCCGCCGTACTTGATCACGACGGTGCGGCCGTGGAACTCCCTGATGTAGGGAAGCGCCTCAAGCAGGGTGTCGACGTTGCTGCTCATCCGTCCCTCTCCTCAGGTCGTGTACTCGGCGTTTATTCGCACGTACTCGTAACCAAGATCGGAGAACCAGACGTGGGCGCGGTGCTCGCCACGATCGAGCCGCAGCCCGATCTCTGCCTCGGCGATGTCCTCGCCGAGCTCGGCGGCGTCGATCGAGTCGGCGCCGATCTCGTCCAGGTCCTCGCCCGCCAGAGCCATCCCGGCCGCCTGGGCGATCCGGCCCCAGTTGGGGTCGCGGCCGAAGAGCGCGGTCTTGACCAGCGGCGAGTTGGCGATCGCCCGCGCAACCCGCTCGGCCTCGGCGAGGGATGCGGCGCCGTCCACCTGGACGCGACCGACCCGGACGGCGCCCTCGCCGTCGGCGACGATCTCGATCGCGAGCTGCAGCAGAACCGCCTCCAGCAGCCCCTCCGGCAACGGCGCGCCGGCCTCGCCGGTCGCCTGCAGCAGCACGGTGTCGTTGGTGCTCATCTGACCGTCGACGGTGACCCGCTCGAAGGAGGCCTCGACGGCGCCGCGGAGCGCCGCGTCGGCATCGTCGACCACGGCATCGGTCTGGACGAAGCAGAGCATCGTCGCGAAGTCCGGCTGCATCATCCCGGCGCCCTTCGCCTGCGCGGAGAGAGTGACGCCGCCGGCGCGCACGGTGCAGCTCTTCGGCCAGCGGTCGGTGGTGAGGATCGCGTCGGAGAAGGCGCCGGCCCCGGTCGCAGACAGCGAGCCCGCCGCCTCGCCGATCCCGGACAGCACAGCGTCGATCGGCAGCGGCACGCCGATCACGCCGGTCTCGGCGACGGCGACGGCGCTGGGATCCAGGCCCAGCTCCTCTCCGGCCCGCTCGCACATCGCCCAAGCGTCGGCGAGCCCCTGCTCGCCGGTCTCGGCGTTGGCGTTGCCGGCGTTGACGACGGCGGCACGCACCGCACCGCGCTCGACCCGGTCGCGGCAGATCCGCACCGGCGCCGCGGCGGATGCGTTGCGGGTCAGCAGCACCGAGGAGGAGACCTGCGGCGCGTCGCAGACCAGCAGGCCGACGTCGGTCTTGCCGCCGCCCTTGAGCCCACAGTGGGCGGCGCCGGCGCGGAAGCCGGGTGCGAGCTGCGCCGGGTCGAGCTGCTCGACTCCGACGGGCGGGTTGGCCCAGCGGGATCTGAAGAACCGATCAGGCCGCCTGCTCTGCTTCGCGTCCGCGGGCGGCGCACTCACAGGAGCCCTTCCGTCTCCTCGAAGCCCAGCATCAGGTTGAGGTTCTGCACCGCCTGCCCCGAGGCTCCCTTCCAGAGGTTGTCGATCGCCGAGAAGGCGAGCACCCGGCCGCGCTCCTCGACCGTGACGTAGACGTGGCACTCGTTCGTATCGCGCACGTCGCGCAGGCCGGGCGGGCGGTCGACGGCGTGGACGAAGGGCTCGTCGGCGTAGCGCTCGGCGTAGAGCGCCTGCACCTCCTCTTTGGACATTGGCTCGCTCAGCTGCACGTAGCAGCTGGTCAGCTCGCCCTGGTCGAGCGGCAGCAAGTGCGGCACGAAGGTGACCGGCGTCTGGCTGCCGAGCGCCGCCAGCTCCTGCTCGATCTCCGGCCTGTGCCGGTGGCCCTCGGTCTTGTAGGCGAAGGCGTTCTCGTCCATCGAGACGTAGTGCATCTCATCGCCACCGCCACGACCGGCGCCGGAGACGCCCTGCTTGGCGTCGATGACGACGTCGGTCAGCAGGCCGCGCTCGGCCAGCGGCGCGAGCGCCAGCACGCTCGCCGTCGGGTAGCACCCCGGCGTCGCGACCAGTTCCGCCCCGCGCAACTGCTCCCGGTAGAGCTCGGTGAGGCCGTAGACGGCGCCGTCGAGCAGCTCGGGCGCGCCGTGCTCGCCGTACCAGCGCTCGTAGGTCGGCAGGTCGCGCAGCCGGAAGTCGGCCGAGAGGTCGACGACCAGCGCCCCGAGGCCACGCAGCGCGGCGACGGTCGGCGCCGAGGCGCCGTGCGGGTAGGCGACGATCGCCGCGTCGACGTCCTCGAGCGTGTCGAGGTCGAGCTCGGTCAGCTCCAGCGGCACCCGGTAGCGCGGGTAGAGCCGGTCCAGCCGGGTCCCCGCATCGCTGCGCGAGGTGACGCCGACCAGCTCGAGGCGCGGGTGGCGCCAGACGATCTGCGCGGCAAGGGCGCCGGTGAAGCCCGACGCCCCGGCAACCAGGACTCTCGCTTTCTCACTCACGCAGCGACCCTCCGATCTCGCTCAGCTCGGCGGCGATCGCCTCTCGTTTGGCGGCGACCTCCTCATCGGTAAGGGTGCGGTCCTCGGCGCGGAACTCGAGCCGCAGGGCGAGGCTCTTGCGCCCCTCCCCCAGCTGCGCGCCGGCGTAGAGGTCGAAGACCTCGGCGGCCCGCAACAGCTCCCCGCCCCCGGCGAGAACCGCGTCACGTACTTGCGCCGCCGGAACTTCGTCGGGCACGACGACGGCAAGATCCTGGAGCACCGCCGGAAAGGCGGTTACGTCCTCGAAGGTCTCCTCGCCGGCCGAGGCGGCAGCGACCAGCGCGGACAGGTCGGCTTCGAAGCCGACCGCGGAATCGAGGTCCCACTGCCGGCAGACGAGCGGGTGCAGCTCGCCGATCCAGCCCGCGTTCGCTTCGTCGGCGAGCACCTTCGCGCTGCGCCCCGGATGCAGGAAAGGCTCCCCGCCTGGCTCGAAGGCGAGTGACACGCCGAGGCGAGCCGCGAGGCCCTCCAGCACTCCCTTGAGCGCGAAGAAATCGGCCGGCTCGCCCCCGCCCCGCCAGGAGCGCGGCGTCAGCGGCCCCACCACGAGGGAACCGAGACGCTGCGGCTCGACGAACGGCGCCGGCTGCTTGCCGGCGAATGCGCCGCCCAGCGGCCCGTCGCCGGCCTCGCCTGACAGATAGACGCGGCCCGACTCGAAGAGGGCCACCTGCTCGGCATCGCGTGAGAGGTTGCGCCCGGCGGCGTTCAGCAGCGAGCCGAGCAGGCTCGTCCGCATCGTCGATTGATCCTCGGAGAGCGGGTTGGAGATCGTTATGCCCCTGGCCCGCGGGTCGCCGGCGGGAATCCTCAACCGCTCCGCCTCGCCAGGGTCGGTGAAGCTCCAGCCGACGATCTCGTCGAAGCCGAGGTCGCGCAGCGAGTCCTCGGCGCGACGCCGCAGCCGCTGGTCGCGGCGCAGCGCGCCCGCCTGCCCGGTGGAGCCCGGCAGGGTCGAGGGCAGGTGCTGGTCGATCCCGTGGACGCGCGCCACCTCCTCGATCAGGTCGGCCTCGCGGGTGACGTCGTAGTGGCGGTCGGGGGGCACGCCGACAACAAGATCCTCGCCATCGACCTCGACCGCGAAGCCGAGCCGCTCCAGGTAGGCGACCTGGTCGGACTGCTCGATCCGCATCCCGAGCAGCCCTTCGACCCGCTCGCCACGCAAGCGGATCTGCCGGCCGGCCGGAATCTCCGCGGCCACGTCGATCGTCCCGGGCACCAGCTTCGCCCCGCAGAGCTCGACCATCAGCCGCGAGGCGATCCGCTGCGCCCGCATGCAGAGCTCCGGGTGGAGCTGTTTCTCGAAGCGCGAGGAGGCCTCCGAGCGCAGGCCGAGCAGGCGCGACGTGCGCAGGATGTTGGTCCCGTTCCAGTTCGCCACCTCGAGCAGGACGCGCGTGGTGCCGTCGGAGACCTCGGAGACCTGGCCGCCCATGATCCCGGCGATGCCCGAGGGGCCGCGGCTGTCGCAGACCAGCACCGTCTCGGCGTCGAAGCTCCGCTCGACGTCGTCGAGCGTCGTCATCTTCTCGCCCTCGCCGGCCGCGCGGACGGTGAGCGCGCCGTCGGGAACCTTGTCCAGGTCGAAGGCGTGCAGCGGCTGCGCGGTCAGCAGCATCACGTAGTTGGTGATGTCGACGACGTTGTTGATCGAGCGCTGACCGGCGGCGCTCAAGCGCGCCTGCAGCCAGGCCGGCGAGGGCCCGACCGTGACGTCGCTGAAAACCCGCGCGGTGAACCGCGGGCAGAGCTCCGGCACCTCTACCGTCACCGAGGCGTAATCGCCCACCTCACCCTCGCCGGCGGCCGGCGCGTCCTCCTCCCAGGGCTCGGCGGCGAGCGGAGCGGCGCTGATCGCGTGCACCTCGCGCGCCACCCCGTAGACGCCGAGGCAATCGGGCCGGTTGGGCGTCACCTCGAGCTCCAGCACCGGCTCGGCAACCGGCAGCACCTCGCCGAGCGGCGTTCCCGGGGCGGGGCCGTCGTCGAGCACCAGGATGCCCGCCGACTCCTCGGCGACCTCCAGCTCGGCGGCGGAGAGGATCATTCCGTGCGACTCGACGCCGCGCAGCTTCGCCTTGCCGAGCTTCGCGCCACCCGGCATCGTCGCCCCCGGCAGCGCCACGGGCACGGTCTGGCCCGCCGCGACGTTGGCGGCGCCGCAGACGATCGTGCGCGGATCGCCGTCGCCGGTGTCGACCGTGCAGACGCTGAGCCGGTCGGCGTCGGGGTGCTTCCCGCGCTCCAGCACCTTGCCGATCACGAAGCCCTCCGCCGCGGGCGGCCCGACGACGCCGACCCGCTCGACCTCGGTCCCGGTCATCGCCAGCCGCTCGGCGAGGGGCCCGGCATCGATGCCGGGATCGCAGTACTCGCGCAACCACGAGAACGGGACTCTCATCGGAATTGCTCCAGCATCCGCACGTCGTTGTCGAAGAAGCGGCGCAGATCCGGAACGCCGTGTCGCAGCATCGCGATCCGCTCGACCCCCATGCCGAAGGCGAAGCCCTGGACCCGGTCGGGGTCGTAGCCGTTCTCGGCGACGAAGCCGAGCACGTTGGGGTCGACCATGCCAGCGCCGAGGATCTCGATCCAGCCCTGGCCCTTGCAGAGGTTGCAGCGCTCGCCGTCGGCCAAGGCCCCGGTGCCCCCGCAGCGGAAGCAGGAGACGTCGACCTCAACGCTGGGCTCGGTGAAGGGGAAGAAGTGCGGCCGCATGCGAATCTCCCGCTCCTCGCCGAAGATCGCCCGCAGCAGCTCCTCCAGCGTGCCCTTCAGGTCGGCAAGCGTGATCCCCTCGCCGATCGCCAGGCCCTCGACCTGGTGGAACATCGGCGTGTGAGTGGCGTCGGAATCGCGACGGTAGACCTTGCCGGGCATGATCAGGAAGACCGGCGGGGGCTGCGTCTCCATCGAACGGATCTGCACCGGCGAGGTATGGGTGCGCAGCAGCACTTCGGGGTTCGACTGAACGTAGAAAGTGTCCTGGAGCATCCGCGCCGGGTGCCCGGGCGGGTGGTTGAGGGCGGTGAAGTTGTAGTAGTCGTGCTCGATCTCGGGCCCCTCGACGACCCGGTAGCCCAGTCCGACCATCACGTCCTCGATCTGCCGCGTCGTGCGGGTGATCAGGTGTAGATGGCCGGCCGGATGCGCAGGGGCACCGGGCAGCGTCACATCGACCCGATCGCCGACCAGGCGCGCGTCTATCTCGGCGGCGTCGAGCTGCGCCGCGCGCCCCTCGAGCAGCTCCTCGAGCGCCTTGCGGGCCTGGTTTGCCGCGGCGCCGACAGCGCCCCGTTCCTCCGCGGGCAGCTCGGCGATCCCGCGCAGGATCGTCGTCAGCTCCGCTTTGCGGCCCAGGTGGCGGACCCGCAGTTCCTCCAGCTCGGCGGTGCCGCCCGCAGCCGCGATCGCAGCCGTCGCCTCCGCCTCGATCTTCTCGATCCGCTCAAGCATCCTCGGCCGCCCCCTGCATGGCGGGCGACGATAACCGCTCGCACGCTATGGCCGCCGCAGCGGCGACGTTGAGCGACTCGGCAGCGCCGGCGCGCAGTGGAATCGTCACCCGCACGTCGCACTCATCCAACACCTCGGGGGACAGCCCATCCCGCTCGGCACCCAGACAGACGGCCTCGACGTCGCTCAGGGCGCCAAGCCCATCGCCGCCGTGCGCCACGAGAGCCGCCCGCGGCCTCGGCGCCGCCTCGATCCCCGCGCGCAGCAGCGGCTGGCCGAAGATCGACCCCATGCTCGCCCGCACCGCCTTCGGCCCGAAAGGATCGGCGCAGTCGGGGCCGAGCACGACCGTCCCCCCCGCAAGGGCATGCGCGGTGCGGACGATCGCGCCGACGTTGCCCGGGTCGGCGACGCCGTGCAGGTAGACGCAGGGGGAGCTCGCCGCGCTCGCCCAGATCTGGGGCCAGACGGCAATCGCCCGGGTTCCCGAGCCCAGCGCCGAGACGTCCGCCAGCAGCTCCGGCTCCACCTCTTCGCCGCCCAGGCCGCTGCCGGCGGCACTGAGCAGGAGGCGCGGCTCGGCGCCGGCGGCAAGCCCCGCCTTGACCAGGTCCTCGCCCTCGGTCACGAACAGGCCCTCGCGCTCGCGGTGCTTGCGCTCGCGCAGCTTGCGGACCAGTTTCAGCTTCTCGTTTTGGGGGCTGGAAATCATCTCTGTCAGTTCGGGTCGGTTGAATCTTCTCCTGGAACGTCCAATTCAAGCCTTTGGACAAATAAAAAGCGGGCCGTGAAGACGGCCCGCCCGGGAAGTGGAAAGTGTGGGTTGCAGCTAGGCGGCTGCACCCTCCCGGGCTAGCTCCACAAATCGGCGGAAGGCCTCGCGGTCGGATACCGCGATCTCGGCCAGCATCTTGCGGTTGACCTCGACGCCGGCCCCGTTGAGGCCGTGGATCAGCTGCGAGTAGCTCATGCCCTCGAGCCGCGCGGCGGCGTTGATCCGCGTGATCCAGAGCCGCCGGAACTCGCGCTTGCGGTTGCGCCGGTCCCGGTATGCGTACATCCCCGACCGCTGCACCTGCTCTTTGGCGAAACGGTAGGAGGAATGCTTGCGGCCGAAATAGCCTTTCGCTTCCTTCAGCACCTTGCGCCGCTTCTTGCGGGCGTGGACGGAGCGCTTGACCCGGCTCACTTGCCGCCTCCAAGCAGGGCCCGCACGCGCTTTTCGTCGGCCTTGGCGATCACGACCGGCCGCCCCATCTGCCGCTTGCGCTTCGGCGACTTTTTCTCGAGGATGTGGCTCGAGTAGGCGCGCCGCCCACGCAGCTTGCCCTTGGCGGTCTTGCGAAAGCGCTTCTTGGCGCCCGAATGGGTTTTCATCTTCGGCATCGGGACGGGTATTGAAGCAGACCGGCCCCTGCCCCCGCCGGTGCGGTGGTCGGCGCAGGTACGCTGGCGCCCGATGCGGATCGTCTACGTGATCGGGACCCGCCCCAACTTCGTCAAGACGGCGCCGGTGATCGCGGCGCTGCGCAAGCGCCTGCCCGAGGGCCGCCACACGATCGTCCACACCGGTCAGCACTACGACAGGACGATGTCGGAGGTGTTCTTCGAGGAGCTCGGCGTGTCCGCTCCGGACCACATGCTCGAGGTCGGCTCGGGCAGCCACGCCCAGCAGACCGCGCGCACGATGGAGCGGCTGGAGCCGGTCCTCGAAGCGGAGCGGCCGGACCTGGTGATGGTCCCCGGCGACGTCAACTCGACCCTCGCCGCGGCGCTGACCGCGGTCAAGATGCAGATCCCGGTCGCCCACATCGAGTCGGGCCTGCGCAGCTTCGACCGGACGATGCCCGAGGAGATCAACCGGATCGTCGCCGACGAGTTCGCCTCCCACCTATTTCTGCACAGCGACGAGGCAGTCGAGAACCTGCGCGCCGAGGGCATCGCCGAGGAGCGCATGCACTTCGTCGGCAACACGATGATCGACACCCTGGTGGCGCTCGAAGACCGCTTCCGAGCCGCCGGGTCGGCGGCAAAGCTCGGCGTCGAGCCAGGCGGGTACGCGCTCGTCACCCTGCACCGCCCCGCCCTCGTCGACGGCGAGCTGCTCCCCGAGACGGTGCGCCGACTCGCCGAGCTCGCCCGCGAGATGCCCGTCGTCTTCCCGGTCCACCCGCGCACGCGCAAGAAGATGGAGGCGCTCGAGTCCGAGCACCCCGGCCTGCTGCTCTCCGAGCCGCTCGGCTACGTCGACTTCCTCTCGTTGATCGCCGACGCAGGCGCCGTCCTCACCGACTCGGGCGGGATCCAGGAGGAGACGACCTACCTCGGCGTCCCCTGCTTCACCCTGCGCGACAACACCGAGCGCCCGGTGACGATCCGCGCCGGCACCAACACCCTGCTCGGCCTGGATCCAGCAGCAATAGCCACCATCCCTGCAGCTCTCGCAGCGCAGCCAGCTCCGCCATCCGAGCCTCCTCCCCTCTGGGACGGCCACGCAGCAGACCGAATCGCCGACGTGCTTACGGACTAGAAGCCATCCGGCAGGGCTGAAACGTCTTGTACTTTTTCGGTGTGGGCTATGGGCGCCAGCCCACAGGCGATCCAACGAAAGAAGTTAAGTGGAAGCCCTGCCGGATGGCTTCTAACTCTCGGGCGGGGCCTCGTCGACCGGCGCGTCGGCGTCGTCGACCGAAGAATCCGCCTCGGCGGCAGGCGGATCGTCCTGCTTGGCCTGCGCCTCGACCTCTTTGCTGGGCGCCAGCATCATGCTCATGTTGCGCCCTTCCTGCAGCGGCGCGGACTCGATCACGGCGAGGCCGTCGAGGTCCTCGAAGAGGCGCTGGAGCAGGTTCCTGCCCCGCTCCGGATGCGCCTGCTCGCGGCCGCGGAACATGATCGTGATCTTGACTTTGTTGCGCTGACGCAGGAAGCGCTCGACGTGGCCCTTCTTGGTCTCGTAGTCGTGGTCGGCGATCTTCGGCCGCAGCTTGATCTCGCGCACGTTGACCTGGGTCTGGTGCTTGCGGGCGGCCTTCTGCTTCTGCTCCTGCTCGTATTTGTACTTCGAGTAGTCGAGCAGGCGGGTGACCGGCGGCTTCGAGCCGGGGGCGACCTCGACCAAGTCGAGGTCGGCGTCCTGGGCGCGTTTCATCGCCTCGGCGATCTCGACGATCCCGAGCTGCTCCCCGTCGGCGCCGATCAAGCGCACTTTGGGCACGCGGATCCGCTCGTTGATGCGCGTCGTGTCGCGCTCGGGCGGCCGGCGATCGAACCTGCGCGGGACAGGCACTAGTGAGAGGAGAGGTGGAGCTTCAAGAGGACGAGGGATGCGGAGGCTGCCACGGGACGCTCAGCGGCGCGGTGTGTTTGGCATGCCTGCGAACAAGTGCCCGAAGTATAGGGACAGAGCCGAGACACGGTCGCGGCGGCTCAGGCGGCCTGCTCGGCACGGTGGACGAGGTCGGCGAAATCGGCCAGCCTCATCGCCCCCAGCTCACCATCCGCATGGGAGCGCACCGCCACCTCGCCGGTCTCTTCCTCGCGGTCGCCGACGACCAGCATGTAGGGGTTGCGGGCGATTTCGGCGTCGCGGACCTTCTTGCCGATCGACTCCGAGCGGCGGTCGACCTCGACCCTGACGCCGAGCTCTCGCAACTCCGCCGCGACCTTGTCGCCGAACTCGACGTGGCGGTCTGAGATCGGCAGCACTGTCGCCTGCACCGGCGCCAGCCAGACCGGGAAGCGCCCGCCGTAGTGCTCGATCAGGATCCCGGCGAAGCGCTCCATCGAGCCGAGCAGGGCGCGGTGGATCATCACCGGGCGCCGCGGGTCGTCGTTCTGGTCGGTGTAGGTGAGGTCGAAGCGCTCCGGCATGAAGAAGTCGACCTGACAGGTGCCGCACTGCCAGGAACGGCCGAGCGCGTCGGTGATGTGGAAGTCGATCTTCGGGCCGTAGAAGGCGCCGTCGCCGGGGTTCAACGTGTACTCGCGGCCCTGGCTCTCCAGCGCGTTGCGCAGTGCCTCTTCGGCCTGGCCCCACTGCTCCTCGGTCCCGATCGACTTCTCCGGCCGGGTCGAGAGCTCGATGTGCACGTCCTCGAAGCCGAAGCGCGCGTAGAGCTCGTCGATCGCCTCGCAGATGCCGGTCACCTCGTCGACGATCTGCTCCGGCGTGCAGTAGATGTGGGCGTCGTCCTGGACGAAGGCACGCACGCGCAGCAAGCCGTGCAGCACGCCCTCGCGCTCGGCGCGGGAGACCTGGCCGAACTCGGCCATGCGCAGCGGCAGCTCGCGGTAGGAGTGGCGCTCGGAGTCGAAGACGAGGCAGGCGCCGGGGCAGTTCATCGGCCGGATCGCGTACTGGCGCTCCTTGGACTCGGTGAAGTACATGTTCTCCTGGTAGTTGTCCCAGTGGCCGGAGCGGTGCCATAGCTCGACGTCCATCAGGTGCGGCGTCTTGATCTCGGTGTACTCGCGCTTGCGCAGCTGTTTCTGCACCTCGGCCTCGATCAGGCGCAGCAGGACCGTGCCGTGGGCGAGCCAGAAGGGCATGCCGGGGGCCTCCTTGCGCAGCATGAAGAGGCCGAGCTGGGGTCCGAGGCGGCGGTGGTCGCGCGCCTTCGCCTCCTCGATCCGCTCGAGGTGGAGATCGAGGTCCTTCTTCGAGAAGAAGGCGGTGCCGTAGATCCGGGTCAGCATCGAGCGGCTCTCGTCGCCGCGCCAGTAGGCGCCGGCGAGGGAGTTGAGCTTGATCGCCTTGATCCGGCCGGTGCCGGGGCCGTGGGGCCCGCGGCAGAGGTCCTCGAAGGGGCCGTTGCGATAGAGCGAGACGGTCTCGACCCCTTCGTCGCGGACGAGGTCTTCGATCAGCTCGACCTTGTAGCCCTGATCCTGAGCGCGGAAGATCTCGATCGCCTCGGCCGGCGGAACGTCGCGGCGCTCGAACTGCTCGTCGGCGTCGATGTGCGCCTGCATCGCCTGCTCGATCCGCTCCAGGTCGTCCTCGTTGACTTTGACGTCCGGGGGGAACTCGAAGTCGTAGTAGAAGCCCTGCTCGATCGGCGGGCCGATCGTCACCTTGGTCCCCGGGTAGAGCTCCGTCACCGCCTCGGCCATCACGTGGGCGGCGTCGTGGCGGATCAGGTCCAGCGCCTCGGGGTCGCGGTCGGTGAGGATCGCGATCTCGGCCCCGTCGGGAAGCGGCGCGGCGAGATCGCGCAGCTCGCCGTCGACGCGGATCGCCAGCGCAGCCTTGGCCAGGCCTGGCCCGATCGCCGCCGCGGCATCGGTACCGGTCGCGCCGTCGGGCAGCTCCAGCGGCTTGCCGTCGGGCAGCTTGGCGGTGATTTTCGTCGTCGCCTCGATGTCGCCCATGCTACGGCCCCTGGCGTGCCTGACGAACCGCGATCAACGGGCACGGGCTTGGGCCGGCGATCGCGCCGCGACGCTCCCAGACCGCGTAGGGGCCAGCCTGACGGCGAAAGCTCAGCCGCCTGAACGGGGCGCGGGACGTGCCGCTGGTGACGAAGAAACGGATGCCGGTCGGCGGCCTCCCCCCCGCCCCGCTCGCCGGTTCGATGCAGACGCGGCCGCCGCGCAGCTCCCAGGCGATGTAGCGATCCCCCTGTTCGTCGGCGAGCAGTGAGTCTGGGGCGAGGACCAGAGTCGAGCCCCCGGCGAGCAGCGGGCGCAGACCGGTGAGGGCGGGCGAGTAGGACGTTGGGCCGATCGGCGCGTTGGCAAAGGCGAGCAGCGAGCAGACTCCGGCCGCCGCCACGTACAGCAGGGCGACGGGTCGACGCGATAGCGGCAACAGGATCGCCAGGGTCGCCAGCGGTGCCGCCACCTCGAGCGCCTTGGCGGACGTGTACGGAGTGCCCCCCACGCGCGCCGCCAAGTAGAGCAGCCCAACCGCGACGATCCCGGCGAGGACCGTCGTCTCGCGACGACGCCCGCAGACGATCAGCCCATATACGAACAGCAGCGCGGCAAAGGCCGCGCCGGCGAAGTAGGCGAGCGCGGGCGCCGCCCCGCTGCCGGGCGACAAGCGAAAGTCCCCCGAAGGCCAGATCCCCAGCGCGGTGAAGGGCGAGATTTGACCGAAGAGGTTGCCGAGGCCCGGGCCGTTGGGGTCGAAGGTCTCGAAGCCGTGGAAGTCGATCATCCGGCCCAGCTCGGGGAGGGCTCCGACCAGGAAGACGAGAAGGGCGAGGGATAAAGCGCGTAGGCCCGCGGGTCCTGTCACGGCGGCCCTCCCCCATGTGCTCGGACTCCTGCGGAGTCCTCCGCTATGGGGGTCCCCCGCCGCCGTGTCACCCGCGGGAGATGCGTGTTTGGCCGTTGCCCATTCGGCGATTGCCCAGATCACAGCTATCGCCGCTAGCCAGATGAGGCCCGGGAAGCTGTACACGTACACGGAGCCGACGGCGATTAGGGCGGCTGGTACGTAGCGAAGAGTTAGGTCGCGCCAGGCTCGCGTGCTCTCGCGCAGGGCCAGAACGAAGGCGAGGACGAAGAGGGCTTGGATGACCTCCTTGAAAGCTCCTTGGGCGAAGTAGGAGGCGACTAGATATGGGAGGCCGACCAGCAGGGCGGCGGCGGTGCGGCGCCACCATGGCTGGTCGGAGAAAGCGGCGAGGGCCGTCAGGGGGGCAACGATCGCCGCGGCGACGGTGAGGCCGTCGAAGCCCTGGACGATGCCTATGCCCAGGCCCTTGTCGAGGGCCACGACGACCGAGTGCGGGCCGAGCGGGTAGCCCTGGTGCAGCAGCGGCGAGCCGACGCCTTGGGCAAGACGATCGGTCGCCAGCAGGTGCTGGGACATGTCAGGGTTGAAGCCGGTGCCGAGGATGCCGAAGTGGCCTTCGACCGCAAAGGGAAGAGCGGTGGCAAGCAGCGCCCCGAGCGCGACCGGGAGCCCGACTCGCAACGCCTCTCCCCCGCCCTCGACTCTGCCACGCAGGTAGATCGCCGCGACGATCGTCAATGCCAAGATGACCAGGGCGGATACGACCCCGTGACCGGGCATCCGCACCGTCGCCCAGCAGAATGCGCAGACGAGCGCCAACCCGACCGCAGGTGCAAGCCAGGACCATCGGCGAGCCCCGCAGAGCGCCAGCGCCGCCTGCCCAATCGCCAGGGAAGAGACGCAGACAGCCACGACCGCCAGGTAGGTCCCGATCACAAGGCGGCCGAGCCTAAACTGACCGCATGGCGCATGTCCCTCCCGCTCGACACCTCACCCGGGCAAAGGACCTCGCCGACGCCCGCTATTTCGAACCGCTCGGCGTCGACGACCTCGCCAGCGCCGCCGGCCTCTCCCGCGCCCACTTCAGCCGCGAGTTCCGGCGCGCCTTCGGCGAGCCGCCACACGCCTACCTGCTGACCCGCCGCCTCGAGCGCGCCGCCGCACTGCTGCGCACCACCGACAACTCGGTCGCCGAGATCTGCTTCTCGGTCGGGCTGCAGAGCGTCGGCTCCTTCACGACCAGCTTCAGCCGCACCTTCGGCAAGTCACCGACCGCCTATCGGGACTCCTTCCCGCCGGCTTCGGCCTACGCCCGCGTCCCCGGCTGCGTCGTGCGCGCCTACGCGCGCCCCCAAAACCGCACGTTTCGAGAAGACAGCGCCGAGGCCCGCGCCTAGCATCGGCGGCGCAATGTTCCGTCGAGCAAGGAGAACCCAGATGATCAAGATCGCCAACGCGCAACTGTGGGTCCATGACCAGGAGGAGGCACTCGCCTTCTGGACCGAGAAGGTTGGCATGGAGGTGCAATCCGACGTCACCCTCCCCGAGATGGGCGACTTCCGCTGGCTCACCGTCGGGCCTCCCGGCCAGGAGGACGTCTCGATCGTCCTGATGGCGATCCCGGGAGCGCCGGTGATGGACGAGGAGACCTCCGGCCAGGTTCACGACCTGATGGCGAAGGGCTTCGCCGGCACGGTCTTCCTCACCACCGACGACTGCCATGCCTCCTACGAAGAGCTGAAGTCACGGGGCGTCGAGTTCAGCGAAGGGCCCCAGGAGCGGCCCTACGGGATCGACTCGGGCTTCCGCGACCCCTCGGGGAACAGCATCCGCCTCACTCAGGTTCAGATGCCGGCGACGGTCTGAACTCGCCCCCGCCGAGCTCCGGCGGCAGGGCCCGCGGCCCCTCGGGATAGAGCGAGCGCAACGTCTCCTCGCTCATCTCGAGGGTGTTCGCGCCCTCGGGCGGCGCGCCGAAGATCAGCCACAGCGCGTCCTCCTCGGTGTCGTTGAAGACCTGGCGATTCGATTCCGGCTCGACCAGGAGCGAGTCGAGCGGCCCCAGCTCGAGCGTCTCCCCATCGACGCGGATCCGGCCGCGCCCCTCCAGCAGCACGTACAGCTCCTCGGTGGCGAAATGCCGGTGCAAGGTCGAGGCCTGCCCCGGACGCAGGCGCCAGAGGCGCGCACCGAGACTGCCGGCCTCGAGCTGTTTGCCGAGATCCGTGTTGAGCACCCGCATCTGGTTCGACTCGCGCCAGAAGGCGTCTCCGGCGCGCAAAAGTCGGTGGGCCATGCGTCCGCTCCTTCGAGGGGTGACGAAGTGGGCGCTACTGGGCTCGAACCAGTGACCTCCAGCTTGTCGAGCTGGCGCTCTCCCAACTGAGCTAAGCGCCCCAGGGGAGTCCTGAATCTAGCAGCGGACAGGTTGGAGCCGCAGCCACTCAAGTCCTCCGATGCAACGGCCGATGCAGGGGGTGCAACTTTTCCCCGAACGGCGTGTTTCTTTATTACAAGCCGCCGGCAGGGGGCGGCAAGCTTCAAAGCTCAAGGACCGACGAGCCAGCGACTTAGAACTCTCTGGTGGTACGTCCTTCGGAAACAAAGGGCCCCAATTGGGGCCCTTTTCCGTTGTGGCGGAATCAATCGACGTGATCGGCGGGCAGGTGCCAGCGACTGGGAGCGATCAAGTCGTCGATTGCCTTCGGTCCCCAACTGCCGGGCACATAGCCCAGCACCTCGGGCGGGTCTTCGAGCAGAGGCTCGGAGACCTCCCAGAGCCGCTCGATCCCGTCGGAGGTGGTGAAGAGCATGCGGTCGCCGAGCATCACGTCGTGGATCAAGCGCTCGTAGGCGTCGAGAGCGTGCTCGGTGCCGCCGAAGGTGTCCGAGTAGTTGAAGCGCATGTGCGCCTCGCCGAGGTGCAGGGTCGGGCCCGGCACCTTGGCCAGGAACGATGCCGAGATGCTGCCCGGGTCGCCCAGCTCGAAGGTGAGATGGTCGTGCCCGAAGGCCTCGGCGACCTGCTCGCAGTCGAGCGGGAACATCCGCCGCGGCGGCTGCTTGAAGGCAACGGTCAGCAGGTGGCGGTTCTCGGCCATGCGCTTGCCGGAGCGCAGGTAGAAGGGGACACCGTCCCAGCGCCAGTTGTCGACGAATGCCCGCAGGGCGACGAAGGTCTCGGTGTCGGAGCCCTCCGCCACCCCCTCCTCCTCGCGGTAGCCCGCGTACTGACCGCGGACGACGCCGGCGGGATCCAGGGGCGCCATCGAGTCGAAGACCTTCTCGCGCTCGGTCGTCAGCGCCTTCGCCGCCATCGAGGTCGGCGGCTCCATCGCGACGAAGCTGAGCACCTGGAACAGGTGCGTCACGATCATGTCGCGAAACGCCCCCGTTTCCTCATAGAAGCTCGCCCGCATCCCAATCGAGAGCGTCTCGGGAACGTCGATCTGCACGTGGTCGATGTGGTTGCGGTTCCAGACCGGCTCGAACATCCCGTTGGCAAAGCGCAGCGCCAGCAGGTTCTGCACGGACTCCCGCCCGATGTAGTGGTCGATGCGAAATATCTCCTCCTCGCGAAAGACCGAGAGAAGGCAGGAGTTGAGCTCGCGGGCCGAAGCGAGGTCGAGCCCAAAGGGCTTCTCGGTGATCACATGGGCCCCGTTGCCGAGCCCAAGCTCTCCCAGCGCCCGAACCGTCGGGCCGGCGGCCTGAGGTGGCAGGGACAGGTAGTACAGGACGCGGGCGTCTCCACCCAGATCCTCCCGCGCATCCTCGACGGCGTCGCCGAGGGAGCCAAGACCATCGCCGATCGAGACGAAGCTGAGGCTCTCGGCGAACCGGTCCCATGCCTCGCGCGCCGGAGGACGGCGACCGGAACCCTCCACCGCCTCGCGGGCCATTTCCCGGAACTCTGCCTCGCTGACCTCCCCCCTCGCCGTGCCGATGATCCGAAACCTCCGCGGCATCAGCCCCACCCGGGCGAGGTGGAACATCCCCGGCAGCAGTTTGCGCTTGGCAAGATCGCCGGTGGCCCCGAAGAGCACGATCACGTGATCCTCGGGGACGCGCTCCGCCGCGGCAGCGACAACGGGCTCGGTGACGGTAACGGCGCTCACGTGATCAGCCTGACAGGTACCCGCACGCTCCTCAATTGACTCCACGGAGCTCAGGCTTCTGCTGCCCTTTCGCTGCGGCGGCGCTTCTGCAGCCGCGCCGTCTCCTCAATGTGATCCCGGTGACAGTACGTGATCAGGTTCGCTTCGTCGTTGAGCTCCTCGGCCGGCAGGGCGTCGAGTTCCTCCGCCACCGCCTTCTTGTGGTGCACCTCGAGGTAAAAGCGTCGATCCCCGGCTTTCTCGGCGCGCTCGCGGTCACGTCCGCACTTCTGGCACTTGTAGTCATCGCGCGCAAAAACGCGCTCCCGCAGATCTTCCGGATAGAGGCGCTGACGAACATCGCGCCGGTCTTTCGGATCCGACGAGATCAGTCTGTACTGACCCGGCTGCAGGTCCGGGTCGTCGATGTGGGATTCGATCGGCCACCCGTCCTCATCTCGAAGCTCGCGGACACGTCGAGGAGCCGACGGGATCTTGGCCACGTACACCAGCTTCTCCGTGGTCACCACCTGGCCCTCATATGCCTGCAGCAAGGCAAGGAGACGGGTTGGAGCGCTGCCGGGACGTCTTCGGATCTCATTGGGGATCTGCCACGCCTCGGCAGTGTCGGTGTCCGGCATCACGCTGTTGAGGCGATACGAGCCGGCCTCCTCGTCGATGTCATAGCCCTCCTGGGTTCGCCATTCGCGGGTCCGTCGAGCCCATTCGCCGATCCCGCTCACGGCCGCCAGCTCCTCACCGTGAACCCACTCTCCGAGGTGGGCGACCAGATAAGCGAGGATCTTGCCTTTCCCACCGTCGCCGCTCCGCGCGGCGGTACGCGGCCCGAAGCGCCGAACCGCGGTGATCCGCAGGTCGGCGATGACGTCGTCCAGCGCCTCACGGCTCGTATCCCCCGGTCGAAGCGCCCCGGCCATCTCGGACAGGCGCTTTGCGGCATCCCGCAGGTTCTCGGCTGCATCGTCTGACATATCGGCGCCTCTCCGATCGCGCGGACAGCTTTCCGCGTCGCTTCCAGAAGGCGCCTACCGGAATCGAACCGGTGTAAACGGCTTTGCAGGCCGCTGCGTAGCCACTCCGCCAAGGCGCCGACGAGGGCTAAGCCTAGCGGCGGCTGTGCCTACGGGGTGGCCATATCGGGGGCTGCCGAGCGGGGCTCGGCCCTGGCGTCGTCCACCGCGACTCCGACGAGGACGGCGGTCGCGGCGGTGACCGCGACGACGAGGCCGAAGGGTGCGGTGACCAGAGCGAGGACCAGCAGCGCCGCGCAGGCCAGGATTCGCGACCTCGGCAGGCTGCCGGTCGCCACGCGCATGAACGCCGACTGGGCGAGCAGGAAAATCGCCGGGCCGCCGAAGATCAGCAGGCTGACGTCGAAGCTGGTCGAGCCACCGGGGTCGGCGATCGCCAGCTCGTCGCCGACGGCGATCGCGATGATGCCGATCACCATCAGGATCAGCGTGTAGTTGCCGAGGCCGACGATGCGCGAGGGCTTGTCCGCCTCCTGCACCGCCCGTACGCCGATCTCCTCCGCCCTGTGGAAGTAGCACCACCAGAGGGCGACCGAGCCGGTGAAGGCGACGGCCAAGACGAAGAGCCTGTCGGCCGCGACCTCTTGGTCGGCGAATGCGTTGCCGAGGGTGAGGACGGTCTCGCCGAGGGCGATCAGGAAGAACAGGCGGAAGCGCTCGAGCAGATGCTCGGCGTAGATCTGGCTGTCGGAGCTGAAGGGGCTTTTCCGGTTTGGCAACGGGTGCCCTGCGATCACGCCGCCGTAGGTGATCAGCGTCGCCGCCCCCCACAGAGCGAGCCGGGCATCGCTGCCGGTAGCGATGCCGGCGATCCAAAGCGGCGCGGTGCCGATCTCCCAAACCAGGGCGTTGGCAAAGTGCATGTACAGGCGGTGGCCGCGGAAGGCGAACACGGCGAACGCGGTACGGCCGATCTGGATCGCCAGGTAACCGATCACGAACAGCCCGGCCCGGTCGCCAAAGGCCTCCGAGACCGAGGTCGACATGACGAGGCTGGCGAACATCAGGCAGAGCAGCAGAAGGCGAACCGGTTGGCGGTCGGCGTCGAGCCAGTTCGACGTCCACACCGTCATGAACCACGCGTACATGACCGCGAGGGTGAGGACCAAGGTCTCGGCCATTCCCCGGGCATCGACGTGGTCGAGAAGGTGATGCGCGAGCTGACTGACGGTGAATACGTAGACGAGGTCGAAGAACAGCTCGAGCGGCGTGACCGACCTCGCGACTTCGCGTGGGCGGACGAGTGATGGCGTCTGCGGGCTGCCTTCGTTTCCCATCGAGGGCACAGGTTTTCACGTCCGTCTTCGGCGCCGCAACGTTCGACTACTGCCTGAGCCCACCTTGAAGACCGGGTGTTGACCTCATCAGCACGCTCACGGATAGCCGATCTGCCAATTACCGTTTCCGGCGTCTCCGGTGCTGAAATCCGAGACGTAGTCAGCAGTTCGCTTGTAGACCGAGCCCTGCAGGGCGTCGGCGTGTCCCTCGACCTCCCCCGAGCCCGTGTTCTGCAACTTCACGAACCCAAGGCGAGGAGCGCCGCTGTCGGAGCCGAAGAGGCTCCAGGTGCCGTTGGACGCATCGGCCGAGCTGAAATCGCTGGCATAGTCGCCGGCGCGCCGATAGGTCCCCCCCTGAAGCGTGTCCCAATGGACCTCGACGCTGCCGGTCCCGGTGCTCTT